>Ga0315298_1001648_pt1 | contig 40211 bp, 40 predicted proteins | sample WHS_1_MG_FD_203077 | JGI IMG/M metagenome (GOLD analysis project Ga0315298, IMG submission 203077) | Extremophilic microbial mat communities from Washburn Hot Springs, YNP, Wyoming, USA - WHS_1_MG | ecosystem: Environmental > Aquatic > Thermal springs > Hot (42-90C) | place: USA: Wyoming... | reverse complement strand
TTTCTAACCCCGCGAGGGAGACAGCGGCAGGCGGGCAGTTTCGCTGGGGCGGCAGTCCCTCGAAAAGATATCAAGGGAGCCCAAAGGTCGGCTCAGGCGGGTCAGAAATCCGCCGTTGAGGGCAAGGCCAAAAGCCGGCCTGACTGTGAGCTCAATACCAAGGCTCGCAGAGGCGAAAGCCTGGCCTAGCGAACCTCGATGTCCTTTTTGATGAGGGCTCGGGATGACAGAAAAGGTACCCTGGGGATAACAGAGTTGTCGCGGGCGAGAGCCCCTATCGACCCCGCGGTTTGCTACCTCGATGTCGGTTCTTCCCATCCTGGCCGTGTAGCAGCGGCCAAGGGTAGGGTTGTTCGCCCATTAAAGGGGAACGTGAGCTGGGTTTAGACCGTCGTGAGACAGGTCGGATGCTATCTTCCGGGGGTGCTGGGTGCCTGAGGGTAAGGTGTCCCTAGTACGAGAGGAACAGGATGCCGGCGCCTCTGGTTTACCGGTTGTCCGACAGGGCAAAGCCGGGCAGCTACGCGCCAATCGATAAGGCCTGAAAGCATCTAAGGCCGAAGCGACGCCCGAAAATAGGCACCCTGGGCTATCGGTGACTCCGTCACGGCGAGCCGTGGCGACACGGTTTGCTGGGTAGCTCGCAGCCTGGGACTAGAAGATCCCGTTGAATGACCACGGGTGTAAGCACCGAGCTTCGGCGAGGTGTTCAGCCCGGTGGCACATATCGGCTGAAAGTTCCAGTAACTGGCTAGCGCTGTTGCGACCTATGCGCGGTTATCATGAAAATAAAAAATCGATAGTTGCTCAAAAGAGCTCTAATTTCATGACGCCAGATTTCGTGGGCCGACCGTTGGCATTGTTGTGTGCCCAAAACAGCGGGAAAGATGGCACCGGCTGACAGAGCGCTATGGAAATTTTTAGAGCCTGAGCAGTTACGGGACCTTTATCGCACCGTTTGGGCAAGAGGCCTCACAGGCTCGGCACTCGACACAATCTTCCGGACGAACAACAACTGCTTTCCCGTTTTGAATTTCGATGACGTTGGCCGGGCAGACCTCTGCACAAACGCCAGCGCCAGTGCACTTCTTAGTGTCTACAACTGGTGGCAATACTACACCCCCTTTTTGGTTTCACAGGATAGAGAAATGAAATATTGTATTTATTTAAATTTTTCTCTTATCGATTGAAAAAGGCCAAGTTTATCAGAGTAGGTTTTCGACTGTTGCCATCAGATCAATTCTGAGACAACTTTCATGATTTTCTCTTCTACCTTGTGGATGTGTCTCCAGATTGCTGGTTTACTTACATTTAACTGGCTGGCTATGTGATTTAGCGAAACTTTTCTTTTCGCGTCATAATAGCCCATGGAATAGGCGACTTTAAAAATATACTTTTGCTTTGCGGTCAACGAGTTTAGAGCCTCCTTTAGCCCGATGCGCACGATACTATCCTCCCAAGATTCAACTGGATAGGTTTTCAATAGCTTGACTTCATATCCTTCCTTGTATAGTTTATCAATGACGTCTTTAATCACCAGCTCATCTTTGCTGTATATCACCCATTCCTCGAAACCGTCCTTGAAGACCACGATGTCTGCGTGATGACAGCCTAAGCTCTCGACAACAGACTTCACGCTCTTAAGTTTTTTTGAGTAGTTAATGATCGCGGACATAACTGTGGTGTCCTTGGTGCTGGATATCAACTCCAACCTGCGAGTTAAGGGATGTTTTTTGAAAGCATGAAAATATTTATTTCTTTCTTTTTCGTCCCCCACGAACTTACAAAGGAACTTATTTTTTTCGTCTGGGAATTTCAACTGGGAAAATGTGTACGCCTCTATCTCGGGAAATTTTTCAGTTGTATCCGAAAAAGGGCAGCCTCGATGTTTTATTCTAAGGATGGCCACCTTGATCATGTTTTCATTTTTGTATGTTAACATGTTAATTTAAAGTTTTTTGTGCTCTTCCGGGCACTAATTACTGGGAAAATGAAAGGATTGCTACGAGTTGATTTGGATAAATGCAGCGGGTGCCGAACATGTGAGATGGCATGTTCTCTAGCGCACGCAGGCGAGTTTAACCCCCTTAAATCCAGAATAAGGGTGGTCAGGAAAAAACTGCATGGAGTTTTTATTCCGGTCTATTGTATGCAATGCACCAGCCTGCCCTGTGCAAAGGCCTGTCCGGTGGGCGCTATAAGCAGGGACGAAGATACTTGGGCCGTACTCATAAATGATGAAAAATGCATAAGATGCGGTGCATGTGCGCAAGCCTGCCCGTTCGGGGCGATAACTTATGACCCGGATACCAAAGACTTGATCAAATGTGATTTGTGTGGCGGAGACCCCAAATGTGCTAAGCAGTGTATAGACGGGGCAATAGTACTGATGCCATTTGAAGCTGTGGGAGTAGAAAAAAGGCTTGCCCACGCCAAAAAAACCGCGGCCTCATACTTAACAGATAAAAAGTGGGTGGAGGTTGTCCCATGAGATATGCTGTGCCCGAGAATATATTGAGAGTAGACTTGAGCGGGCAAAAATTGTTGAAGCAAGAACTCCCGGATGAATTGGCCAGAAATTATCTTGGAGGAAGAGGTGCAAATGCTAAGATTTTGTGGGATGAGCTGAGAGCTGGGGTAGATCCTCTGAGCCCGTTCAACATCCTAGTATTCGGAATAGGTCCGGCTAACGGAACTATTGCGCCGGCATCAGGCAGGTACAATGTTTCAGCAAAATCCCCACTAACAGGGTTTTTTGGTGATGCAAATTCTGGCGGTCATTGGGCCGCAGAACTCAGATATGCGGGATATGGTAATTTGATATTTTACGGCAGAGCAGAAAAACCGGTATATCTATGGATAAATGATGAAGAAATAGAGATTCGTGACGCATCGCACCTTTGGGGCAAGGACACTTGGGAAACTGAGGACATTATTATTGATGAACTTGGGGACCCTGAAGTGAAGGTCGCATGCATAGGTCCCGCTGGCGAAAATCTTGTGAGATGCGCCTGTGTGATAAATGAGAAAACTAGGGCGGCCGGCAGAACTGGTATGGGCGCGGTGATGGGTTCTAAGAACTTGAAGGCGATAGCCGTCAGGGGAACAAGTGGCGTCAAAGTAGCCGATCCTGAGGGATTGTTTGAGTTTAGAAAGGATGCGAATAAACTGATCTCAACAGATCTTTTCTACGAACTGTACTCAAAGTTCGGTACACCTGGGCTTATGACAATTTACAACGAATTCGGTTCCCAAACACACTACAACAGCAAAGAGGGATACGTGAAAGAAGGAGTGAATTTGTATGGTGAGATCTTTACAGAGAAATGCGTCAAGCACGTTTCTGCTTGTTTCTCTTGTCCTCTTCACTGTAGTTCCATCTACGCGATTGAATCAGGTCCCTACGCTTGCGTTGGTGAAAGTTGCGAGTATGAAAATCTTACTGCATACGGAACTAGGTGTGGCAATTATGACCTAGAGTCGACGGTTTACGCCTCAACGTTGGCTGACAAGCTGGGATTGGACACGATATCCTCAGGGGCAACGATAGGGTTCGCAATGGAATGCTGGGAGAGAGGCCTGATAACTCAGAAGGACACCGATGGACTCATAATGGAGTGGGGAAATAGGGACGCGATAATAGAGGCGCTGGATCGCATGGCGCATCGGAAAGGCAACTTCGGCAATTTACTTGCCGAAGGAACGAAACGTATGTCTGAGAGAATTGCAGGATCCGAAAATTTTGCTATCCACATCAAGGGGCTTGACACCCCAGCAGTAGATCCTAGAGGAATGATGGCTTATGGGGGGCTCGGTTACGCGGTCGCGAGTAGAGGCGGCGATCACCTAAGGGCGTTGGCGGCGCTGGGCTATTCTCTACCAGGAAAAGCTAAAGAGCTGTTTGGTAGTGAGGAGGCTGCCGATAGGTTTTCGATCAAATACGCGGCCCCTGTGGTAAAGTTCCATGAGGAGATGAGGGCGGTCACGGACTCTCTGGACATCTGCAAGTACATCACGAGAACAGCCCTGCTTCTTCCGGACATGATAGCTAAATTGATAAATACTCTCACCGGCTGGGGGGTTAATAGTAGCGAAGTTTTGAGGATTGGTGAGAGAATAGTGAATCTGGAGAGGGCCTTCAACTTGAGAGAAGGTCTTACAAGGAAGGACGACACACAACCAAAGCGAATGCTCAAAGAACCGCTGAAGACCGGTGGCGCAGCCGGACATGTGGTAAACTTGGAACCGATGCTGGACGACTATTACAAAATAAGGGGATGGGACGTGAAGACGGGTTTCCCGACAAGAAGCAAGTTGGAGGAACTTGGGTTGAACGAGGTTGTCACAGAGTTGAGAAAAATTGGGAAACTGAGTGAGGGATAAAAATGGTGAAAATAGAGGCCAGATACTTGCTGATGTTCACCAGATACACTAATAAGATGAATGAGGTCATCGAGATTAAAAAGGAAAATCCCACGGTCAAGGATTTTGTGGTGGAGCTGAAAAACCGTTATGGGCAGAAGATAATAGATGCGTTGATTGATCCCAAAACTGACGATGTTAGGTATGAGCCTGATGTCAATGGTGGTAAAAAAGCTGTTAGAATCTTGCTCAACGGGAATATGATTTGGTGGATGAAAGGACTGGATACTGAACTTAAAGATGGCGACGTTATTCAACTATTTGGCTGAGGAGATTCATATGTCAGAAGTTACAGTGAAATATTTTTTGACATTTCGTGAGATTACCGGTAAAAACCAAGAAAAAATAGCTCTGATGAGCGAGACAAATCTGAGTCAGTTCCTGAAGCTTTTAACGAAAAAATACGGTAAAAGATTTGAGGAATCTGTTTTCGACCATGAGAAAAAGCAATTGAACCAATACGTAAAGATACTCGTGAATGAGAAAGAGGTGGGACTTATGGACAAGCTTAAACAAGACGATGTGGTTTCGATACTTTTCCCACCATCGGGAGGTTAGGTAAGTTAAAAAAGAGGTGAAAAAATGGCGGACATAAGCGTGGATTTTGCGGGCGTGAAACTTGCGAACCCGATAATCTTGGCTTCTGGCGGACCAGGGTGGGACGGGGAACATCTCAAAAGGTGCGCCCAAGCCGGAGCTGGAGGGCTGGTACCCAAGTCAATAGGATCGCCAGCCAAGTGGCTAGAGCATCCGCGAGTCGGCAGGATGGGCTTAGTGAAGGTCGGCAAAACAGTAATAGGCATGATAAACCTTGAACTATTCTCGACATTGTCTTTAAAGCAGTGGATTGAAAAAGAGCTGAGGATAGCGGCAGAAGGAGGAGCACCGATAATAGCCAGCGTTGTTGCTGACCCTGAGCCATCGAACACAGCAAAAGTTGCGAAAAAAATCGAAGCCACCGGACACGCTGCGATGATAGAGATAAACGTATCCTGCCCGATGCCTGCTGGGAAGGTGGGGATGCACATTGGGAGGGATCCAGAGCTCACTGCCGAGCAGGTAAACGCCGTCAAGGAGGCGGTGGACCTGCCAGTTACCGTGAAGCTGTCACCAAATTTCGCATATATCGCAGAACTGGCCGTAGCTGCTGAGAAAGCCGGAGCGGACGCGATAACGGCCACAAACTCTGTTCAGGCACTTTACGGGGTAGATGTGGAAACTGGAAAGTTGGTTTTGCCAGCTTACGGCGGGTACTCGGGTCCAGCGATAAAGCCGATCACTTTGCGCTGCGTGGCCCAAGCCGCAAAAGCAACAGCGCTACCTATTTGCGGCATAGGTGGAATCTCAAACTGGCGTGACGTAGTGGAATATATTATGGTCGGGGCCACAGCGGTTCAAACTTGTACAGCACCAATGTGGAGGGGATTAGGCGTGTTCAAGGAGTTTGCTGACGGCCTTCAGCAGTTCATGGAAAGAAAAGGTTACAAAAAAATAGAGGACTTCAGAGGAGTCGCGCTAAAAGATTTGATGACAGTTGAAGAAATGGCCAAGCTTGAACCTCTGCACGCGAGTGTGAAAAGAGATATCTGCAATGGTTGCGGAATTTGCGAAAGAGTTTGTTCATACGATGCGATAAAATTAGTTGGAAAGAAAGCAGGTGTAAATAAAAAGCTATGCGACGGCTGCGGCCTCTGTAAGGCTTGGTGCCCAACGGAAGCGATAGAGCTTGTCTAGAAAAAACGGGAAAAAATTAGAAAAACAAAAAATTAAAAAAACAATTTTTCAGGCGATAGACGAAAGCAAAGGGGATATCATAGCCTTTCTACAAAAGCTGATTTCTATTCCTAGTGTCACTGGTGATGAAAAGAGAATACAGGGGTTTGTTGCGAAAAAGCTCGACAGGATGGGCCTTGAGGTTGACGTTTGGGAGCCAGATTGGAGCGAACTCAAAAAGCACCCTGGCTACGTTGCGGTCGAGCAAGGATATGAGGGAAGGCCAAACGTTGTGGGCAGGCTGAAAGGAAAGGACGGCAGGTCCCTGCTGTTCAACGGTCACGTCGACGTGATCCCCGCCGACCCGAAAAGTTGGAAGCACAACCCCTGGCGTGGAGATATCATAGGTGATAAGCTATACGGCAGAGGAGCCTCCGATATGAAGAGCGGGCTTGCGGCCATGACGCTTGCCTTGGAACATGTCCTCAGTTCTGGCATAAAGCCGAAAGGCGACATTATCATGGAATATGTTGTCGATGAAGAGAGAAGTGGCAACGGTACTTTGGCTTGTGTAATTAAGGGATATAAAGCGGATGCTGGAATCTGTTGTGAGAGTAGCGATCTGAGTGTTCAGCCAGCTTCTATCGGAAGGATTTGGTTTGAGATAGAGGTCGATGGAAAGCCAGCTGGCATCGCTAGAAGATGGGAAGGTGTCGATGCCATCGAAAAGGGCTATAAAATCACTAAAGCCGTGCAGGAGCTTGAAAAAATAAGAATAAGCAAGTTAAGGCATCCTTTATATTCTGACAATCGGGGAGCCTTGCCCTGCTCAGTTGGAATGTTCGAGGCGGGGACATATCCAAGCGCCGTCGCTGACAAATGTCTACTCAAGGGTAGCATGGCCACTTTGCCAGGGGAGGATTCAAACGCCGCCAAAAAACAACTTTCTGAACATATACTAATGATTGCTCGTGCTGATCCTTGGCTAAAGACCCACCCACCTCGAATTAGATTCACCGGATATTTTGCAGAGCCAGCGGAGATTAGGGCTGATCATCCAATCTGCAAGACTCTGGCAAGTTCCTTCGAGGAGGTCACAGGTAAGGTTGCCGTGGTTAATGGGAGACAAGGAGCTGCGGACACGCGATTTCTGATAAAATACGGACGAACCCCTTCAGTCATCTTTGGTCCGGGCATGACGGCGCAGATGCATGCTTCTGACGAATGGGTTAACATCCGAGATGTTACAACTTCAGTAAAAGTGCTTGCATCAGCGATAATTGACTGGTGTTGTTAGAAAAAATATTTGAAACGACGATGGAAATCTCGGCTTTGAGGGGTGTCCTGTTTGAAAGGTTTCTGGCGGGCGTATCTCTTTTTTTAATAATTCATTGAAGCTGAAAACTGTATCGTGGATTGCTGTTAAAATTCCGAAAATCGTTTTTCCTTGGAGAAACATGTTAACGTCAATACTTTTAACTATATTGGCTCTTAATGTGTTTGATGATGTAAGATGAAGAAAATGATTGTAGTATCGATAATTATCGTTGCTGCAATCTTAGTTAGTGCTGTAGCTTTTGTAATGATTAAACCTGCACAAACGGTAAAACATGTCTTTTTCCAATTAAGCTGGATACCCGTCGGCGATCACATGGCTTACTACGCTGCCAAGGAGAAGTACTGGCCAGCTCTTGGCTTAGATGTAACCATAGTAAAAGGGTCAGGATCTGGAGACACTATTTTGAAAGTAGGGCAGGGGGTGGCTGATTTCGGGGAAGCAGCTTTTGAGTCCGGGCTGGAGCTGCGAGCCGTACAGCTTTACCCTGTGAGGATGATATTTGACGTTTCTACGGAAACTCACCACGGTTTCATATATATTAAAAACAGAGATGCCGGCAGAGGTGTGATAGATCCAAATAACATAAAATCGCTGGAGGGTAAGATAACAGGCGAACCCGCGTGGAGCGCTATTGTGGCAGAACTTCCAGCGTTTGCAGCACTGGCAGGATTTGATGCATCTAAACTTGAGATAATAGATATGGATCCGGGTGCAAAGATTCCCGCCTTGATAAACGGAAGTACGGATTTGACGGGCTTGAGTCTTTCAAACACTGCGGCCTACGAAACGGCAATAAAAGAAGCGCTGCCCGACGCTGAAGTTGGCCTGATATGGTTCAAGGATTATGGCTTCAGAATGGTTGGAGATGGAGTTTGGACCACAGATAAACTGATAGCTCAAGACTCGGAAACGGTTAAGAAATTCGTCGAAGGGCTGCAGCAAGGATGGGCGTTTGCGGCGGCAAATCCAGATGAGGCGGCCCGCATTATGTCAGCGGAACTACCAGAGTACAAGGGAACGGAAGGCGACTTAGTGCAAGGCTTTTACGACTTGTTCTCCGCCACAACTAATATGGAGGTACAAAAGACTCGCGGGGTGGGATGGATGCCTCCTGATTTAATTGAAGCGTCGGTCAAAAATGCGTACATAATAATGAATATCCCTGAGGATTCACAACTCTCTAATTGGGAAGACATATACACAAACAATTTCATTAATCCAAGTATTTTGGCAACAACAGCACCTTGGGAGTAAACTTGAATATTTTCAGCGAAAAATGTCGCGTGGGATTAAATTGGGGAAGAAAGTTCTAGTTCAATACAAAAAACTAAGCAAAACTTACATGGGAAGTAAAAATGAGGAATGCGTTGAGGCTCTAAAAGAGATTACTTTTGATGTCTATGAAAATGAATTTGTTACTGTTGTGGGGCCCAGTGGATGTGGAAAATCCACGCTTTTGAACATAACGGCCGGCATTCTTCCGTACACAAGCGGAGAACTATTTATCGACGAGGTTAAAATAAAAGAACCAACACCAAACATTGGGATTGTTTTTCAGGCCCCCACCCTGTTGGAGTGGAGATCTGTTTTGGACAATGTTCTTTTGCCTGTGGAGATACTTGGTAAGGACAAGAAGAAATACTATGAAGAGGCGATGAATTTGATCAAGTTGGTGGGCCTTCAGAATTTTGAGAGGAGATATCCTTGGGAGCTATCCGGTGGGATGCAGCAAAGAGTTTCCATCTGCAGGTCGCTTATTCATGACCCCAAGTTGTTGCTCATGGACGAGCCGTTTGGGGCCTTGGACGCCATCACACGTGATAGAATGGATTTGGAACTGTTGAGGATATGGAAAGAAAAAAGAAAGACAGTTATATACATAACGCACTCGATACCAGAGTCGGTATTTTTGGCTGACAGGGTTGTGGTATTGAGCGCCCGTCCCGCTAAGGTGGTCAAAATAGTAAAGGTGAATCTACCCCGTCCTAGGACCGTTGAGATGCAGTATACTAAAAAATTCAAAGATTACTGTCACTTCATCGTAAATTTGATCGCTGGAGAGGCAGAAAGGGAAGAGCCAATAGGTTCTGGTAACAGAGAGTTCCATTGAGTGGTGAATCAGATGTCGAAAACAAGAGGTTTGGCGCATATTGAACCAGTAGTTTGGCTTATTGGAGTAATCTTGATTTGGGAGTTCCTGTCTACTTTTTTCATACCAGCGTATATCTTGCCGGCACCTTCGGTCATCTTCTACCAGTTTTTCACCTACGAGGCGATGTGGTATCATTTCTCTTACACACTATATATAGTGCTGGTTGGGTTCGTTCTGGCTGTGGTTGGAGGGTTGATGCTCGGGATTTTGATATCCCATTCCGCGCACCTGCAGAGGGGACTGTCTCCGATCCTGTCTGGATTTTGGGCGACTCCTAAATCTGCATTTGCTCCACTATTCATAGTCTGGTTTGGATACGGGGACATGGCTTCCATTTTCGTAGTCTTTCTCATGGCTTTCTTTCCGCTTTTGGAAAACACCATGGCAGGCATGCGTGCTACTGAGCCAGAACTAATTGCTCTTATGCGTTCCTTGCGTGCGAACCAGTACCAAATTTTGGAAAAGGTCAGAATTCCGAAAGCCATGCCTTACATATTTAGCGGCCTAAAGATCGCAGCCCCGCTTACGGTCATAGGAGCCGTTGTGGCCGAGTTCATCAGCGGTTACAGGGGGCTTGGCTACATAGTCCTGCATGCACAGACATTCGTGAAAATACCCTTGACCTTTGCAGCTATTCTAGCCATGCTGATAATTGGCCTTTGTCTTTACGGCGCGATAGCGCTCGTGGAGCGTCGTCTTTTGCCTTGGGTCAGGAGGAGTAGAAGTGTTTGAGTTAAAATCTAAGTTTAAAATCACAACAATGGAACCCATCATCTGGATTATTGGGTTTCTCTTTATTTGGGAGCTGGTCGTCAGGGTTTTCAACTTTCCGGTAACATTTATACCAGCTCCTTCGGCCATAGCACAGGCATTTATTGATTTACAGTTGGTTCGACATTTTCTGTCAACGACATATGTCGTGCTGGCTGGGTATGTTATTGGGATAATCTTAGGGATAATACTTGGAACTTTGTTGGCCCATTCCATTCATCTTGAGAGAGGGACGTCCCCAATACTTTCTCTGTTTCAGGCCATTCCAAAGACAGTGTTGGCACCGATATTCATCATCTGGTTCGGGTTCGGGGCAACACCTAGGATAGTAGCCACATTTCTCTTGGTTTTCTTCCCGCTTTTAGTAAATACGCTGACGGGCATGAAAATTACGGATCCTGATCTCCTCAGCCTCCTGCGTTCGCTACGGGCGACCAAATTTCAGATACTGATGAAGGTCAGGATACAGAGAGCTTTGCCACTGATATTTAGCGGTCTTAAGATTGCTGCTCCGCTAGCCGTAGTTGGTGCCGTGACTTCAGAGTTCTTTGTTGGACAGGAGGGGCTCGGTTATTTAGTTCTTTTATCTGGCTGGCATATTGACATCCCCTTACTGTTTGCGAGCCTAGTCACCATGGCGTTCATCGGCTTAGCCCTATATGGTTTTGTAATTATCTTGGAGCGGAGGATTTTGCATTGGTATCTTCGCAGGCATTAAGGGGTCAAGAATGTGGGGAATCGCGGTGTTAATGCATGTCTAAAAAAGAGTGAAAATAATTAAAGGAGGTGCAATCGGTTACATGAAAAAATCAGACATCATTCAAGGTGTTAAGAACTACGTGATAGACTGGTGCGGTGTTAAGAAAGGCGAGAACGTTCTGGTACTGACCGATGAGAGGAACGACCAACTAACTATAGACACAATTGTTGAGGTGGCCAGAGGAACAGGTGCGAATGTAGTAGTTGTAAAGTTACCATATGTTGCTTCAGCGAGAACTGGACCAGGAGGGTCACCGTGTTACGATTTTGTTCTAGAGGCCTTAAAGAAGACGGACAAGATGCTCAGGTGCACGAAATCCTTTATAGATATAGACGATAAGGAGCTGCGGCAATTGCTTGTAGAGTACGGGTTGAGGGCATATAATCTTTCCGAGTACTACGATGCGGAGTACTTCGCTAGTGAGGCAGCCAAATTTCCATCGCGCTTGGCCCTAGAAATCACGCGGAGGGCGATTGAGATGGCCCGGAGCGGGAAGAACGTTCACATAACCACGCCGAAAGGAACGGATTTCAAAATAGAAGTTCAGCCGGATGATTGGGGCGGAGCTTGGACCCAGATGTACGGGAATCCTCCAGGAGAATTTTCAGTTTTTCCAGGTGGAGTCGTAGCAGCGCTTCCAACCGTAGGCACGGCTGAGGGAACGATAGTTTACGAGGTAATGGGAGGTTACCATGTGCTGGGTGGACCTGTAAAAAGATTAATCAAGGTAAGATGTAAAAATGGCCGAATCGTGGACATCACGGGAGGGCAAGAGGCGAGGATACTAAAGAAGCTTTTCTGGTCCCACAAGAACTCGAGGCACTGTGCTAGAATGTTTTTTGGAACCCATCCTAAGACGAGACCGCTCTACCACCTGGTGCCTGGTGAGCATCCTGGTGAGTTGGAGAGATCAGCTGGTGCAGCAGAGATAGCCTTTGGAGATGCTTGTTTTCTGGGTGGAAAAATCCACAGCGCAATACACGAGGGTGGCTATATACTGAAACCAACGATCACAGTTGATGACAAAGTGATTGTGGATAATGGTAGACCACTGGCTCTTGATGACCCAGATGTCAGAAGGATTGCCAAGGAGTACGGCGACCCGGATTACCTGCTCGGCGTCGGCGACAAATTCCCAAGGGAGGATTGAACATGTTGAGCGATTTGATGAAAAAGTTCTTGGCAAAGGTAAAAGCGTCCCCAGAGGGAAAAAGGATCATCGGCATGTACGACCACACCTTCCAGTTCGATCTCGGAGGCAAGGAGGACTTTTATCTGACGATAAGGAATGGACAGATCACCATCATGAAGGGCAAGGTGCCGAAGTACAATTACCTGAACGTGTCCATCGTCGAGTCGACGCCGGCGGTGGTTGAAAAAGTGCTGAAGGGGAAGCTGAGGCCGGCCGACGCTTTTGAGGGCCCGATGTGGTTTAAGGGCGCTTGGTGCAAGCGGCGCTTCCACGTCTGGCTGACGCGAATGTTCCGTATAGGACAGGAGACCTCAAGGGTTTCAGTTTTTGATCTTCCAGCAAAGAAGTAGAATAAATTTGACCAGTTTTCAGGAACCATGACGCCATTAATTCGGTGAGCACTCCTCAAGGAACAGTATGAGTTTAGAGGAGCTAGGATTTAACCACACATGTTTTTCGCGATATGTGAGGGGAAGAAAAAACAAATTTTTACTATTCAAAAAAGACGATTTGTTGACAAGTATGGAAGGTGAAATAAAAGGCAAAGGCAAAAAAGCGATCTATAGACAAAGAGATTTTCTAATAGTTACCTTTATAACATTGTCAGGGACCTTAGGTATTTCCGGCATAACTCCCGCTTTTCCAGCAATAGTGCGTGAACTTGAAATAACTGCTAGCGAGGTTGGATTACTCATATCTGTGTACTCCTTGCCCGGGCTCCTATCCTTACCTTTTCTAGGAATTCTTGCCGACCGGATTGGCAGAAAAAAAGTCATTATTCCATCCTTGTTGTTGTTCGGCGTGGTAGGAGCGGCCTGCGCTTTTTTACGCGATTTTAAGCTTTTGTTGATTTTACGTTTTTTCCAAGGGATAGGTTCGGCCCCTCTGATAACGCTTTCTTTCGTAATGTTATGCGATATATACTCCGGTAGGGAACGCACTTCGGCCATATTTTATAATTCCAGCATCGTTAGCTTAGGTTCGGCTAGTTTTCCTGCAATTGGAGGATTGCTAGCGTCGTTTGGATGGTATTATCCATTTCTAATGCCGGTTTTGTCCATCCCGCTGGCATTAGCGACTCTCTCGCTAAAAGACATCAAAACAAAAAACGAACAGCAAGTCAGAAAATATTTGGTCAATGTTTGGTACAGTATTAAAAATATTCAAGCTATTGGGCTATTCGCGGTTTGTATTTTCATCCCGATAATTCTCTTTGGAACTTTTCTGACCTACTTCCCCATTTTATTAGGAGATCAATTCGGCGCTTCTTCTTTTGTTATAGGATTGATGATATCCATCATGTTTGTTACCACCGCTTTGACCTCCTCAAGGCTTGTGAAATCAGCTAGAGGTTTATCCGAAAAAACGCTCATCAGAGTTGGTTTTAGTTTATATTTGCTATCCCTGCTTCTGATTCCTTTGATAACAGATATCTATTTCCTCTTGCTCTCCGTTGTGACTTTTGGGGTAGCTCAAGGGTTCACCGATCCTGGCAGACGTATGTTGATGGCAAAGCTGGCGCCAGTGAAACATCGTTCCGCGTTTGCTTCTTTAGGCGATGAGGTATTCATCTTAGGTGAGTCACTTGGGCCCGTTTTGATGGGATTAATATTTAGATTGAGCGGAATAAGCGGTGTTTTTTATGCAGGGTCCTGTTTTTCAGTTGCAATAGTTATTTTGATAAGCCTCTCTATAAAATAGTTTACAGGTTTGTTATATTTAGCGCCAGTTTTTTGCAGTTGATGAAAAATTCATATCTTGGATTCGGAAGTCCACAGTACCGACTAGAAAGGGCCTCACTTTTGTTGACGGTTGAGTATCGATGTTATGTATCCTGCCAAGCGGTTACGAGTGGTCTTGCTATCCGTCTTTACCAACTGGTCGAGGATCTTGGCGTTCTCGCTGAAGTCCTTCGTGAACTTGTCTGGATATTTCTCAAGTATCTCTCGCGCGGCTCGTTTTATGTACAGAGATCTCACGCTTCCCATTGCTGTCCCTCCCGCTCGTTTTGGCGGTTGGGTAAAAAAACCTTCCCCTAGCCAGTTTTTTCTGCCACCTTCAACGCCAGTGATGCGACCTCATCCGGCGTCGCGCCCAGCAACCTTATCATGGCCTCCTTGCCAACGCTGCCCTTGTCGAACACGACCTGCGGAACTCTCCCGATTTTTTTGATGGCCTGGGCCGTGCCCCACTCCATCGTCTTCACGCCCTTTGGCTCTTTGGCGCGGTCGAAGGAGGCGACGGTCAAGCCGAGCTCCCTGCAGGCGCGCAGATTCTCCGGTGAGTACTTGATGTTCATCGCCGAGCGGATTCTTGGGTCGTGCTGGATTGCGGTCAGCACGACGTTGGCCATATGCTCCGAGCCCCCGAGTTCGGGGAAACCGGTCATCACCGCTCTGCCGCCAGCCCTGATGATCCTCCCGGACAGCCCCACAACTTGAGATCTGTCTTTCGCTCCGGGCAACGCCATCACGATGTTAACACCCACCTCCGGGATCAAGCCAACAAATTTTGGGTTCTTTGTCAACCGTTGTGCGGCCTTCCAGACCCCGCCGATAGCTCGACCCACTTCAGCACACCTCAGCAGCTCTGACATCTGATTGATCGGCATGACACCGCCACCCACCTTCAGCCTCCCCTGAATCGCCTGCGCCAGAAATTCCCTGGCTTTCGCGACGGAGGTACATATGTCGGCTCCCTTAGCGAGCTCGGCAGTTATGGCCGATGATAGTGAGCAGCCGGTGCCGTGGGTGGGTTCATCCGTTATCCTGGGGCCGCTGAACTCCTCAATCCTTCCACCAGCGTACAGCAGGTCGGTCACCGCTTTTGTCTTCAGGTGCCCACCCTTGATTAGAACCGCTTTGGGGCCGAACTTGGCGATCTCTCGAGCGGCACGTTTCATGTCCTGTTTTGACCTGATTTTCACCCCTGAAAGCTTTTCAGCCTCAAAGATGTTCGGCGTCACCAGTTCGGCTCCGCAGAGCAGCACCCTGATCGCGGCTAAGGCATCTTCGCGCAGGAGGGGGGCACCGGTCGCGGACACCATCACGGGGTCGACCACCAGCCCCAGCCTATATTTCTTGGCCCGCTCCCCGACCGTCTTGACGATGGCTGCGTTGCCAAGCATACCGGTCTTGGCGAATTTCACGTCGAAGTCTTCCATCACGGTGTCGATTTGTTTGGCGACGAACTCCGGCGGCAGCTCAAAAACAGCGGTGACGCCCTTGGTGTTTTGCGCGGTCACTGCTGTCACGGCACACACACCGTGTACTCCGAGCGCCGCGAGTGTCTTTATGTCGGCTTGGATCCCGGCTCCCCCGCCAGAGTCAGAGCCGGCTATTGCTAGGACGCAGGGAATCCTCACGCTATTTCCCCTCCGGAAGGGTTGGGACGTGATTTTTTGGCGCAGGTTTGCATGGTTTCGAAACATTATTTACACCCCTTAGGCAATAAAATTAGAGGATGTTATGAGGAAGATACAGCTCACGCTGATCCAGATAGACAATTACGGCCCGTGGACGGTTACGCCCGAGCCCCGCAGGGAGTACGAGCTGCAGGTGTTGCAGGCCGAGCTCTTCGCCGAGCTTGAGCGACAGTTCGGCGCGCGAGGCGGGCTGGTCTTTCCCACAAGGTTTGATAACTTTCTCGCCGTCACTAACGGCATCTCCATGGAGGAGCACCGCGGGATTCAAAATTCGATCAACCAAAAGTTCCCCGTTACGGTCAGTATGAGCGTTGGCGCTGCTCTGACTCCCTACCAGGCCCAGGTTCAAGCCACGCTGTGTCTGCAGCGCGTCGGCAGCAGCCAGTCAGCAACGCGCAGAACAGCGCTGGTGGGCAGCCCTGTCAGCTATCCTGACCAAGATTGGGTCCAGATCGCGCACATGGACATAAATCACTCCACGTTGATCACGGACAGTGAGCCCATTTATGACACACACTTTCTGATGCAACGGGCTCACCTCGCTCTCATTCCGATGTTTCTCCGCCGTAACGCCCTCGTATTCTATATGGGTGGCGACAACATCATGGCACTCTCAAACGGTCTCGAGGTTTCCGAGATATCGGCCGTGCTCTCGGACGTGAAGGCCGAGATGGGGTTGGAACTTAAGGCCGGCGTGGGAGCGGCGCACAACGCCGAGACGGCGGCGCGGTTGGCCAGCGAGGGACTGCACGAGATAAGAAAGGGTAGGAACAGGTCTTCGGTAATATTCAAGAGCACTTGAACAAACTTGATGTTTTCTTCGTTTTCCACTCCAGTTGTGGGTTGATTCCACGGTTTCAGCGTCAGTTTCCCTTTACCTGTCTTCAATTCCCCCTCAGTCTTACTGCCGTTGATTTTTCATGAATTTGTTGACAGAAGACGCTTGTCAGTGGATAGTTGGCTGAGGTGTCCCAGAAATAAATTTGGCATGATGCTGTGCATTTTGAAATGTTTATTGTGGAATTCATTTGGAAAAAGTCGTTTCATTTGAAAAAGTTAATTTTATCAAAATCTTATTTCGCGACCAATGCTAGTCGTGCATCCTCCTGAAGCTCCAGGCCCCGGCCACAATTGCGAGAAGGGAGAAGATCAGCATGACGGCGATGTCCACCGCCATGGGGAAGTGACGTATACCTATAGTGGCACCCCTCACCGAGTCCACTCCATAGGTTATCGGGTTGGCCGATGTCACGCCAGATAGCCAGGCCGGTAGGTTGCTCAGGGTGAAGAGGGCCCCGCTGAAGAAGAAGAGCGGCCAGATGACAAAGTTGGCGACGAGCATGAATCCCTCCGGGCTTCTCATATTCGCCCCGATGCTGAGGCCCAAGCTGACCAAAGCTATTGAGAGGAGGAACAGGAGCGCGAATGCCTCTAAAAAAGCGTCGAGAGAAAGCGACAGTCCTATGAAGTATCCGATTACCATGATCGCCGTCGTCTGCACCATGACCGTCGTGCAGCCACCTAGGACCTTCCCAATGAATATGCTGACGCGTGAGAGCGGCGCCACGAGGACCTCCTTCAGGAAGTCGAGCCTCCTGTCCCAGATCACGTAGACGCCGTAGAACATCGAAGAGAACAGCACGCTCATGACGAGTATACCCGGATAGATGTAGACCCTGTAATTCACTCCCTCCATGGTCACCGTTGAGCCGACGCCTACACCGAACGCGACCAGCCACAGGATCGGCGAAACCAAGGAGGAGACCACTCGCTCCTTCTCCCGGATATATACCTTGAACTCCCGCAGCCAGACGGCGTAAATTCCCTCAATCTCGCTCATGTTTTTCTCTCGCTCATCATCCTTTGCCAGAACCCGCCCTCAGCCTCTTCCTCTCTTATCTGCCTGCCAGTGTAGTGCAGGAAGACATCGTTCAGGGTCGTGGGCCTCAACTCAACCATCTTGACGTCTCCAGCCTTGAGGAGAATTTTCTTCAGATTACATTCCCCGCTTTTGAGCACGATTTGGAGCAGATCCCCTTTCCTGCGCATGGCTTTTATGCAATCGATCTTTTTCAACGCCGCGATGTTGGGGTTCCTTGTTCTTATGATAATCTTGCCGCCGCCAAGTTGAGACTTCAGTTTATCGGGCTCGTTGAGGGCGATTATCTTGCCGGCGTCGATAATGCCCACCCGGTCGCACAGGAGTTCTGCCTCTTCCATGTAGTGGGTCGTGAGCAATATCGTCATCTTCTCCCTCTTCGCCAGCGCCGAGATGTACTTCCACATGTGCTCCCTCGTCTGCGGGTCCAGACCGAGTGTAGGCTCGTCCAAGAAAAGTACGGTCGGGTCGTGCATCATGCCGCGCGCCAGCTCCAGCCTTCGGCGCATCCCGCCGGAGTAGGTCCTGACCAGGTCGTCGGCTCTTTTCTCAAGGTCGACGAGCTTGAGCACCTCTTCGATTCTCCTCTTCCTTATCTCCCTTGGCATCTTGAAAAGGAGCGTGTGCATTCTGAGGTTCTCCCTTCCCGTGAGCAGGTCGTCCACGCTCGGTGCTTGGAAGACTATGCCTATAGATTTCCTCACCTGCGCCGGCTCTTTGATGATGTCGAACCCGTTCACGGTTGCGGTTCCGGAGGTCGGCGGCAATATGGTACACAACATCGAGATGGCAGTGGTCTTCCCTGCGCCATTCGGGCCGAGGAGTCCGAAGATCTCGCCCTCCTTAATCTTAAGGTTCAGTCGGTCCACTGCTTTGATGTTGGAGTAGTACTTGCTCAGGTCGAATGTTTCAATAGTGTACTGCATAATCGTTAAAACGATGGCAAATGTCTTATAATTTTAGTTTATATTTTCATTTACCTTGGGCAACGCTGGGCTGCCGGCGCTCCGTTCCGGAGGCGATGGGCAAGATGTTTGTTATGGTGGTGTGTATGTTCGCCTTGTCATGGGAGATGAGAACAGTTTACCCTGTGTTGTCCCAATGTCGTGGAATGTCTGTTTGGTTCACTGCCACCGAGATATCGCGGACAGCTAACGTAGCCACAAAAGCAAAGACCTCCTAGACAAATGTTAGTATATAGCCTGAAGAAAGGGATACGGTGAAGGAAAACTCCGGAGAGCTGCCCACGATAAAGAGAGTAATAAGAACGGCCTTAAACGAGTTGTCTCCAGAACTGACCCTCAGGAACTGCAAGCTGGTCAACGTTTACACCGAGGAGATATTAACAACGGATGTGAGCATAACCGCGGGCAGGATCGCCAGCATAGAAAAGTGCCAAAGTTCTCCCAAAAAAGTTCTAGACTGCAGCCGATACTACGCGGTCCCGGGCCTGATGGATGGCCATGTGCATTTGGATTCAACGCTGTTAACTCCCAGCCAGCTATCCAAGATAATCCTGCCCTGCGGGACCACGACTGTGCTCATGGACCCCATGGAGATCGCCAATGTGCTGGGCCTGCGGGGCATTAATTCCTTGCTTGATGATAGTGGTAGGTCCTCTCTGAAAACATACGTTCAGATATCTTCCAGGGTCCCTACGGCACCTGGCTTGGAAACCACCGGCGCGGTCTTTGGTGTCAGGGAAATCCTTCGCATGGTTAAATGGGGCAGCGTCGTCAGCCTGGGGGAGCTGGATTCATCGAAGGTCATCCCCCCGCAGGACGAGTATCTGTTGAGGGTCCTCGCCGCCAAGGAGGCCAGAAAAGTGAGGGTCGGGCACGCCGCGGGACTGAGCGGCGCCGAGCTCAACGCGTATGCCTCAGCAGGGATAAGCGACGACCACGAATGTGTGACGGTTGAGGAAGCCTGGAAGAGGATCAGGGTCGGCATGAAGGTCATGATCAGGGAAGGTTCCAGTGAGAGAAACCTTGAGGAGCTGGTCAAGCTCATTATTGAGAAGGGTCAGGACCCACGTAACTTTTTCTTCTGCACGGATGACAAGCATCCCAACGACATCATGAGGGAGGGACACATCGATTACAACGTGAGAAAGGCGATAAGCCTCGGCCTTGACCCGGTCAAGGCAGTTCAGCTGGCCACGATCAACTGCGCCGAGCACTTCAGGCTGGACGACGACGTCGGCAGTATCGCGCCCGGCAGGTTTGCCGATATCGTGCTGGTGCGAGAACTGAAAAAATTCAGGCCCGAGATCGTGATCGTAAATGGTAAAATCGTAGCGAGGAGCGGGAAGTTGCTCAGTCAACCGCGTGAATACAAATGGCCGAAATGGAGTACAGACACCATCAGGATGAAAAGGAAAGTTGATCCGACTGACTTCGAGATAACCAGCGACAAAGAGATGCAGGCGGTCAGAGTGATCCAGATAATTGAGGGGCAGATAATCAACAAGGAAATTGTGCATAAGCTGAGGGTCATCGGTGGCAAGGTGGTTGTCGATATCGCTGATGACATCCTGAAAATAGCCTGCGTGGAAAGGCACCAGAGGACGGGGAACGTCGCGGTGGCCTTTGTCCAGGGATTTGAGCTGAGGGAGGGCGCAATCGCCTCCTCAGTGGCGCATGACCACCACAACATTGTCGTGGTCGGTGTCGACGAGGCCGACATAGCCAAAGCCGTTAACACGATAAAGCAGACACGGGGTGGTCTGGTGGCGGTCAGAAGGGGCAAAGTTTTGGAAAAACTAGAGCTTCCTGTCGCCGGCTTGATGAGCACGGGTTCACCTGAAGTCGTAACGAGAAAACTGGAAAGGTTGAATCAGGTCGTCCGGGTTCTGGGCTGTAAACTTAGCGCCCCCTTCATGACTCTTTCATTTATCTCACTGCCCACGGTACCCGAGCTCGGTCTAACCGATAAGGGGCTGGTGGATGTCAGGAGCCGGAGGATAATACCGGTCAAGGTGGATTGAGCAGAACGGGCCGGTGCCTCAGCTCAAACCCTTTATCTTTTTGATGACCCAGACCATCTTACTGCCGAAGTTCCTGACTGTTTGGATTCCTTCTTTGTCCTTTGCCACTTCTCCTGGTTCCCTGCCGAAGGCCACGTTCCAGTAGCTTGAACCCGGGACGATCATGCCTTGGTGGAGGAAGAAGAACAGTAACTCGGCCAAGGTGAAGTTTAGGCCAGCCCTTCTCGCCACGACTAGGGCGCCACCGACTTTGTTTTCAAAAACTCTGCCCTTCGCGATGGAGAGATAGCCAGCCCGGTCGATGACGGCCTTTATCTGCGGGGTGGCGGAGCTAAAGTAAACCGGCGAGGAAAGAATTATCCCGTCCGCCTCGACCATTTTCTCAAAAATGGGTTTGAAGTCATCATCGATCTTGCATTCGCCCGTCCTCCAGCAGGTGCAGCAGCCATCGCAGGGTTTTACCTCTTTGTCGCATAACCGCAGCAGCTCGGTTGTGGCGCCGTTCTCCTCAGCGGCTTTCAAGGCCTCAGCGAGTAAGAACTCGGTATTACCGCCGAACCTGGGGCTCCCGACTATTCCCAATATTTTGATCATTTCTGACACCACTCGGAGATTTCTGCCACATCATTTATGGTTTGCTGCAATAATCTTTAAAAATCTGCCATAGCCTTGGTTCGGTGTCTTGGAAACTGGACTGATGAGGTGGGTGGCAGGAACCACGAGGCGATCCAATAGCCGAAAAAGGTCAAGAGGAATTGAAAACTTACATCGACCAGCTCGTCAAGCGCGGCAGCGCTCCGCGAGGGAATTTCTGGAAGATGAAGAGGGATGGAAGCGGAAAATTGGCTATGGAAGGAGATGGGTGGTGGAGGGCACTTTCTCCAACCTGAAGCGGTTCTTCGGCGAGTTCGTCATGGCACAAAAGTTAGGGAACACGGCGAAGGAGATGTTGCTTAAGGCGTTCTGCTACAATTTGTTGATCAACCTGAGTGCATTGGGGTGAGGCTGGGCGAGAGGGGTGGCTTGGTGAGCCAAATAATAAGTGCTCAGTAGATTTCGCAATTATTTATGCAAAAGCACCATCGGCAAAAACTTTAAATACTAACTGTCATATAAATGGATTGTAGCTGGATGGTGAATGGGGAGGCAGGTGGATGTTAAAAAATGAAGCGGGCAGTTTTGCTGGATCAGCTTCCTCTGACTCAGTGAGGCTGTCGGTTAGGACCGGTATTCAGACCACCTCTTCCGAGCCGTCCTCAAGGAGGCCCTGAGCATGGTCGACAAGAAGGGTGAGGTTCGGGTTTTTGTCGACGGCATCTATCTCAAGATCATTGATGATTTGATAAAGTCCGGGTATGGGACGAATCGTAGCGAGGTAATCCGCAAGATGGTCCATGACTGGACCATGACCTACCTAGAAAAGGCGAAGAGCCTCATGGCGTACGCTAAAGAGAAATGACATCGCGGTCACCCTACCTCCTTAAACCAGCCTCCAAGGGTGAAAGGCGGGAGGCACCTCCTCTGGAAAAGTCCTCCCGCCTAGTGCTCATCTCCTGTGAAGGGCCTTCTGGAGAACCCTCCACAGGATGCTTGACGTGGGGAGGGCCCGGCCCGATATCGATGTCCCTCCCTTTTTTATTATCTCCAATACGGAATCAAGATTTAGCTCACAGTTCACCATTGTGTACGCCAGCCCGATATCTTCACATCGGTGGGCGTCAGAACCGGCCACCATCGGTATTCCATTTTTCCTAGCGAACCTCTCCGCTAGGGGGTTGCTCAAAAAAATTGCCCTAGAGTTCAGGCACTCGATGGCATCGAACTTTGCCCTGTAGACCAGCTCCGGCCGCCTCCCTGGCGCGAAGGGGTGCGCGGCAATTGCCACTCCGCCCTGCTTTCTTATTAGGTCAACGGTTTCACCCGCGGGCAATCCTTTAGGTATCAACTCGCTGATGCCCAGCCCAAGGATGTGGCCGTTGGCGCTCGAGACCTCCACACCTGGTATAATGAGGAATCCGTCCTTGGAAAAATTTTTTGCCTCGCGATGTCCGGAGATACTGTCATGATCGGTTATCGCGATGCCGCTCAGCCCCTTGGCCTTGGCGACCTCGATGGCTCTCTCAACGCTGCAAAAGCAATCATAGGAATATTTCGTGTGCACATGCAGGTCGAGCCGCAGCAACTACCTCACCTTCGAGCCCGGTTTGACCGGCCTGTCGGTTACAAAGATCGAGATGCCTTTCTCATCTTCAGCGGCCAGAAGCATTCCTTCTGAGGTAATGCCCATGAACTTTGCGGGCTCGATGTTTACCACCACGGCGATGTTTTTACCCACAAGATCCTCAGGCGAGTAATCCTCTGCCACCCCGGCGACGAGTGTCCTTTTCTCCTTTCCGAGGTCTACCTCCAGCTTGAGCAGTTTCTTGGATCTTGGAATTCTCTCCGCAGAGAGCACCCTGCCGGACCGGATATCAAGTTTTCCGAACTCATCTATGGAGACAAGGTTTGTCCCCGACTTCTCCGTCCCGCCGTTTTTGTGCTTGATGAACAGCGCAGATGGCTCCCCTATTGCGTGTCCTGGTTTAACATCGAACACCTTCGCTTGGTTCCAGCTCTTCAATTCAATGGCGAGCTGCTTGGCGAGCTTGGCCGAGACGGACGGCATGAACGGGGCGAGGGTCACGCCTAAAATCTTCACCAGATTTATGCAGGACAGCATACAGGCCGCGGCCTTCTCTCTGTTGTTCTTCATCATCTCCCAAGGCCTACAGGCTTGGAAATATTCATTTCCCCGCCTAGCCATCGCCATGATTTCGTCGAGCGCTTGAGAGATTTTCAGCTCCAAAAGCAGCTGCTCTATTTTTTGTACACGCTTCAGGATCTCATCTTCAAGGGTTTTATCCAGCTCGCCGTCAGGGACCTTTGAGTCAAAGCGGCCCCGTAGAAATGTGAGGACACGGTGGACAAAGTTGCCTAGAACATCAGCGAGTTCGTCGTTCAGCCGGGTCTGCAGACTCGCCTCGGAGAAATTTCCATCCTGACCAAACGAAATTTCACGGATCAGAAAATACCTGACGACATCAGCCGAGTACTTTTCGACCAAGTAGGTCGGGTCGATGACGTTGCCCAGCGACTTGCTAATCTTCTGCCCTTCCACTGTGAGAAACCCATGGGCGAAGATTCTCTTGGGTAGCTCTAGGCCCGCGGAGAGCAACAAGCCAGGCCAGATGACACAGTGGAACCTGATTATATCTTTTGCGATTATGTGGACATCGGCGGGCCAGTATTCTCTAGGTAGCAGGTAGTTGGTCAGGGCATCGAACCAGACCCAGATTTTCTGGTTGTGGTCCTCCGGGGCATCTATTCCCCACTGCTGGTTCTGCCTCGTGATACTGATGTCCTTCAATCCCTGTCTGATGAAGTTAGTGACCTCGTTCCGGCGTGCCTCCGGCTGGATGAACTCAGGGTTCTCCTCGATGTGCTTCAGTATGGCGTCGGCGTATTTTGACAACCTGAAGAAGTAGTTCTCTTCTCTCAACCACTTTGGCTTGGTCAGGTGCAGGGGGCATTTCCCGTCCACCAGGTCATCCTCGCTGTAGTAGGCCTCGCAGCCCTCACAGTAGAGTCCCTCGTATATTCCTCTGTAGATGTCGCCCCGGGCCTTTATGCGCTCGAATAGTTGGTGTACGTTTTTCCGGTGTCGTTCTTGGGTGGTGCGGACGAAATCGTCGTTGCTGATGTCCAGCATCTTCCAGGTGCCCTGCCACAGGTTTGCCATGGAGTCAGCGTAAGTCTGGATGTCTTTGAATCCCTTCTCCCTTGCGGCCTCCACGGTCTTCGCGGAGTTCTCGTCCAATCCCGTGAGGAAGAAGACATCATCACCGCGTAACCGATGCCAGCGGGCTAGGACGTCAGCTACTATTGTGGTGTATGCGTGTCCAATGTGCGGCACCGAATTGATGTAGTAAATCGGTGTGGTTACGTAGAACTTGGCCATCTTCACACCCTTCTCACTTGGGCGTGATTAGTTTAAATTTTAGAGGGTTTGTCTTTTGTTCCTGCTGGCGTTGCGAGTTTCGGTAGATCCATCTGAGCAGATCACCATTAGTTTTGGGCTATGTAGAACTGAGCGTCTCTGCCATATTCACACGGACAAGCGTAACCACTGGCACTGAAAACTGCGGTCGGGCCACGAAGGTGATGAACCATGTACCTACCTGGTGCCGGTGATACCGACTGCCTTGTAATGTGAGTTTTCTGAACGTTAGATCTTTGGAGCACCTAAAATTTCCCCAGCGATAGCCGCGTCATCGGCTCCTATGACAGACTTTTGAATCGGCCTGCTCCCGAACCAGTGCATCTTCTTATGGTGCCACTCGGCAAGGCCTCTCCACTACTCGTTGAAGGCGATCAGATACTCGCTACGCACCTATCTAGTTTCCAAGTGCTTTGAGCGCGGGAGCTTTTATAAGGGTGAAGTTTGGCCGAACAGCTTGAGAGGTCGGCAGTTATTTTTAACTTCCACACCAATCTATTTTGGGTGATCCCTCTGGCGAAAAAGGCTCTGCTGGTTATAGCGCCTGAAAACTTCAGGGATGAGGAGCTTCTTCACACCAAGGAGGAACTGGAGCGGGCCGGTGTGGAGACAAAGGTGGCGAGTACCATAACGACTGAGGTGAGAGGAATGCTTGGCGCGAAGGTGACCCCCGAGATAAAGCTCGAACAGATAAGGGTCGATGATTACGATGGGATAGTCTTTGTCGGTGGATCCGGTGCGTCTGTTTACTTTAAGGATAAGCGGGCCATCTCGATTGCCAGTGAGGCATTCAGGAAGGGCAAAAAAATCTGCGCCATCTGCATCGCACCCGTCATCCTCGCGAACGCCGGGGTGCTCAAGGGCAAGCGTGCGACGGTGTTCCCCGGTGAGTATGTGCAGAGGATAGTGAGCAGTGGAGCGATATATAAGGATAAACCGGTGGAGGTCGACGGCAACGTCATAACGGCAAACGGCCCCAGCGCAGCCCGCGAGTTCGGGCGCGCCATTGCTAGGGCGCTCAAAGACTAGGTGAAATATTGGTCGATATCCTAGTTAAGGGCGGCCATCTGGTCACGATGAACCAAAGTCGCCAAGTGATTGAACGAGGCTCTGTAGCCATCGAGGGCGACAGGATTGAGGCAGTTGGTGAGGAGGTCGGGGGAAGGGCAGACAAGGTAATCGATGCTCGAGGAAAAGCCATTCTCCCGGGTTTGATCAACGGGCACACTCACCTTCCCATGGTTTTGCTTCGCGGCTTCGCGGATGACATGCCGCTGAACGAATGGCTCTGTGATAAAATCTGGCCCATGGAGAGGAACATGAAGCCGGAGGATTGCTATGTCGGGGCACTGCTGGGGGCACTTGAGATGATAAAGGCGGGCACCACCTGCTTCGCTGACAATTATTTCCACATGGATCAGGTTGCCTTGGCTGTGGAGAAGACGGGCCTCAGAGGGGTGCTGTCCTACGGGATGATTGACCGGGATGATGAACAAAAGATGAGGGAGGAGATAAAAATCGGCCGGAGCTTGGTGAAATCCTTCCAGGGAAAAGCGGGGGGTAGGATCCTGACGATGTTCGGCCCGCACGCGCCGTACACCTGCTCGAGGGAGTGTCTGCTGCGGGTGAAGGAGCTGGCGGGTAAGTTCGGCGTCGGCATCCACATTCACGTTTCCGAGAGCAGTGAAGAGGTTAAGCAGACAGTTAAAAAGTATGGTAAGCGTCCCGTGGAATATCTGGACTCCATAGGATTTCTGGGTCCCGAGGTGCTGGCCGCCCACTGCGTCTGGGTCACAAAGAAAGAGATCAGGATCATCCGGGAAAACCACGCCAAGCCGGTTCACAATCCCGCGAGCAACATGAAGATGGGCTCCGGCATCGCCCCGGTTACCGAGATGTTCAAGGCCGGCATCCCGGTCGCCCTCGGGACGGACGGGGCCGCCTCCAACAACTCCCTCGACATGTTCAGGGAAATGAAGCTGGCAGCGCTGCTGGCCAAGGTCCGCAAGCTGGATCCCACGGCCCTCCCGGCGATGAAGGCCTTGGAAATGGCGACGAGAAACGGTGCCGCGGCCCTAGGACTTGAGGACAAGATTGGTTCGATCGAGGTGGGCAAGAAAGCAGACCTGATCTTGGTGGATCTGAAAAAACCGCACCTCTCTCCTCTGCACGATGTCGTTTCCCATCTCGTCTACAGCGCCGCCGGCAGCGACGTTGACACTGTTATTGTTGATGGAAAAGTATTGATGGAAAACGGCGTGGTGCTCACGCTGGACGAGGAGAAGGTTTTAGAGCAGGCACAAAGAACTTTTGATGATTTGATTTCTAGGTGGGGAGGGGGAAAGTGAGCTACAGGGTTAAGGATATCAGGCTTGCCCCGCAGGGAAAGCGGATGATGGACTGGGCCGAACGCCACATGCCGGTGTTGAACGAAATTCGTCGCGAACTGTCAAAGACGAAGCCCCTTCGTGGAGTCACAGTCGGGGCCGCCCTGCACACCGAGGCCAAGACGGGGGTTTTGGTCAGGACTCTGGTTGCAGGTGGGGCCGAGGTCGCGATAACGAGCTGCAACCCCCTTTCAACCCGTGATGAAGTGGCGGCGGCGCTGGCCAAGGAGGGAGTGCATGTCTACGCCTGGCGCGGGGAGAGTACTAAGGATTATTACTCAAACCTGAACGCGGTGCTTGACAAACAACCGCGGATTTTGATTGACGATGGTGCGGACCTCATCACAGCCGTGCACACCAATCGCAGGGAGCTTCTGGACAGGGTGATCGGTGCTTCGGAGGAGACGACTACCGGTGTTAATCGCCTGAGGGCCATGGCAGAGGAGGGGGCCTTGAGGTTCCCGGTTATCGCGGTTAACGATAGTCCATCAAAGAGATTCTTCGACAACCGGTTCGGGACGGCGGAGTCAACCTTCCAGGCCATAACAGCGATGACAAACACCCTCATTGCCGGCAAAAGGCTGGTCGTCGTTGGTTATGGTTTCGTTGGCAGGGGGATCGCCTCGCGTGCCAAGGGTTTGGGCGCTGTGGTTATGGTTGTCGAGACAGATCCAATAAGAGCGCTGGAGGCCGCGATGGACGGTTTCGAGGTGATCTCGATGTCGGAGGCGGCGAGGAGGGGAGAGCTGTTTATCACGACCACGGGCAGCCTGAAGGTTATCCGGGCGGAGCATATGCGTCTGATGAGGGACGGCGCGATACTGTGCAACTCGGGCCACTTCAACGTTGAGATAGATCTGGAAGGCCTCAACAAGATGGCCGTGAGCAGAAAAGAGATCCTGAAGGATGTTCAGGAGTTCAGGCTCAAAAATGGGCGCAGAATTTACCTCTTGGCGGAGGGGCGATTGGTCAACCTAGCGGGAGAGCGCTCGCTCGGGCACCCCATGGAGATAATGGACATGAGCTTTGCCCTTCAGGCCTTGAGCGTGGTCCATCTGACGCAGGTCGGCAGGGGCTTGGCACCGAAGGTCTACGAGGTGCCGCCGGAGATTGACAGGAGGGTGGCCGAGCTGAAGCTGCGTTCCATGCGGATAAAGCTTGAGAGCCAGACAAAGGAGCAGATTGAATACGGCAAGTCCTGGATGTTGGGAACCTAAGATGTTCTGAACCTCAGCATCGCCGCCAGCCCCTTGAAGGCGGTTAAAAGCTGCTTGCCCTCGTCGGTTTCGGTGGAGATGAACTCAACTTTAGTGTTGAACTTTTCCGCCAGCTCGAGAAGCTCTTGGACGACATCTCGGCTCTCAATCAGGACCAGCTTGGCTTCCCCGCACTTGGGGCACTCCCTCGCCACCAGCTGCTTCTGGTAGTGCTCCAAGTTGTCAACGATTTCGTGAGTTACCTCCCCACAAGCTTGGCACCTTGTCATCACCCTGTTTTTTCTAAGGTCCTCGGAGATCAGCAGCAGCTCAACAGCACCCTGCTCAATAGCGCGCCTTATCTCCCTGTCCCCATAGATCGCAAGCCCCTTTCCGGAAACGAGCTCCTCTAGGAACTTTTGTATCAGGGATTTTTCCTTCATTATGTCCAAGTCGGCTAGGATCTCGCCCGCTTTATTGACCAGCTCCTTGATGCCATGCTCGTCCGTGTAGCCGGTGTCTAGGACCCCGGCAATTTTCTTCTTGATGGGCTCGTGAAGGAGGTCGCTGTTCAGGAAGTCCTCCTTTGTTGGTCCCGGGCCGCCCACGATTATTGCGCGAAGGTCTGGTATCTGTGAGAATATCTCGTTGGCAGTTTCCGCAACTCTCTTGGCATATTCGTGCGCCGCTATCTCTATCAGGCGCTCGAAGCGACGTGAGGATTGCCCGCCCTTGCTGTGCTTTCCTGGGACTGCCGAGGTAAGCTTCCTTAGTATCTCAACGTGTTTGCCCCGCAGGGTAGCGAAGGTGGTCTCCCTCCTGTCCATGACGAACAGCCCTATGGTTTCCTTGACTTGGATCATCTCTCTGAGTGGATCCAGCACGAACTCTTGGTCACACCTATACATCCTGACGGTCACGGGCTCAGGTGGTTCTATCCAGTAGAGCTGGATGTCAGCGACATCATCCCTGCCGGCAACGTTGCCACAGAAGATTGCCATCCCGTGAGGTGGGGGCCGCTTGTTAGTCTCCAAATAGGTGCGGAGGAACTGTATGATCCTCTCAAGCGCGGCAAGTACGTTTTTCCGCGTGGTCTTGGACTTTATGTTCGACGCGGTACCTTGCTCGTCCCTCAACTGCTGCATCACCTTGGCCAGCTCGGTATCCGGAGTGATGTAGACTGAGATCAGCTCCGTGCCTCGGCCGCGCTTGCTCGCGAGGTCCTCGAGCATCCTCTTGAACTGGTACATCGATTTGCTGTCAGCAGGCATTTGGTTCACCTGGATAATTTTTAACCGCGAACATTAATAGTATGGGGTAAAAAGCTGTGTGGTGAGTTCATGCGGATAACAATCTGTTTTGGTGGCTCGATAGTTGCGCCCGGCAATCCCGATATCGCCTGCATACGGGACATCGTCACAACCGTTCGTAAGCTGAGGTCGCAGAAGCACGAGGTCCTGATTGTCGTTGGTGGCGGGGAGCTGGCCAGAGTTTACATAAACGCGGCGAGGGAACTCGGCATTCCCGGCATTGATCAAGACCATATAGGAATAGCGGCAACAAGGCTGAATGCCCAGCTGTTAATTTCCGCGCTGGGCGACCTTGCCGAGCCGGCACCGGTCACTGTTTTCGAGAAGGCAGTCAGGGCGATGCTTAGAGATAAAATCCCCGTGATGGGCGGCACAACCCCAGGGCAGACGACAGACGCAGTCGCCGCAATGCTTGCCCAAGCCAGCAAGTCTGAGCTTTTAATTTTTTTCACAAACGTGGACGGAGTCTACACGGCCGACCCCAAGGTCGACCCGAAAGCAAAGAAGATAGTCAGGATGTCGGCCGACGAGCTGGCAAGGCTCGTGGGTTCTGAGGAGTTCAAGCCAGGCATGAAGGCCATAATGGATCCGGTCGCAGTCAAGCTCATACAGAGGGCCAACATGGAGACGCTGGTCATGGGCAGTCACGAGATCAAACGTTTACCGGAAATCTTAAATGGTGCTAAACATACCGGCACTATAATAACTAGGGTGAGCGAGTGATAGAAGATCACAAGCACTGCATAGTCTGCGGGAAGCCGACCGACCCGGACAAGACGGTATGTTCGCCCTCCTGTGAAGAAATTTTGAAGCAACAGCAGAAAAGGATGAATCGATCTAGGCTTGTAATGCTGATAATCTTCATAGTCCTGTTCGCCATAATAATGCTGTCATCGATTTTTTCAAGGCCCGCCACCTAGTGACACGAGAAGTGTCAGCGTTGGCTCCACTATGTCGATGACCTCCACCCTGTGCCCTTTACTTTCCATCTCCCTTTTGATCTTCAAATCTTCCGCCGAAAGTTCAATTGTTTTGCCGGCTTCCTTTATGGTAATTTTACCTTGGCTCAACTGTTCCGTTATCTCCTGTAGTTTGGCCCTCCGGAGGGCATCAGCGACAATTTTTAAGTCGCCGCGCAGTTTGGTCCCAAGCCTCGCGTAATTAGGTTCCACCGAGAGCACACGCTCCCTCAGCTCAGGTCTGTGTGCCGTTATTTTAACCTCCCTCACGCGCATGGTGCCAGCTATGTCGACCGCGATTTCCTCCAATTGCTTTGCCAGGATCTGGCTCGGCGTGTAGATCTCCAGCCCAGATATCTCGCTACTGAGCGCTAGCTTTTTAGTTGATTTGAACTGCCGCAGGGCGCTTATCACTGCGTTAGCTATTTCACCGAGCTTCTCCGCTGATTCATCTATGGCGCTTTCGTCGGCCTCGGGCCACTTGGTGACGTGGATGCTGGGCTTTTTTTCAGAGCCGGCGAAAAATGTCTGGTAAATCTCCTCGGCGAAGTGCGGGGCGAAAGGCGCGAGCAGCTTGGTTGAGGTGAGCACGGTATGGTAAAGCGTGAAGGCAACTGCTTCAGACGTTTTGTCTCCACTGTATAACCTGTGTTTCACCTCCTCGATGTACATATCGCAGAGTTCGTGCCAAACGAAGTTGTGAATCTCGCCTAGGGCTTTGTTGAACTGGAAATCCTCGAGCCAGCCGGTGACATTTTTGATCAGCCTGTTGAGCCTGCTCAGCAGCCAGCGATCCACCGGCCGGAAGCTGATCTTCCCGGCGTCAAGCTTGGCGATGTCTGGATTCAGGTGGGGGCTGGCAAAGCGCACTGCGTTCCAAAATTTTCTCATGAACCTGTAGGCGAACTCCACATCCTTCCAGCTGAAGGGTATGTCAGAACCGGTTGAGGCCCCGATCGCCGCCCACTGTCGGAGAGCATCAGCACCGTACTTGTCGCGCGCCTTCGTGCTGTCGACGTAGTTCCCCAGCGACTTGTGCATCGCTCTGCCGTCGCTACCGAGCACCATGCCATTTATCAGCACCGTCCTGTAGGGTGCCCTATCAAAAAGTGCTAGGTGCCGGACCATCAGGTAGTAGTCCCAGGTCCTGATGATATCCGTCCCGTTTGGCTGAAGGTCGGCGGGAAAAAGCCTTGGGTCTATTTCCGGCCACCCTGCATGGACGGCTATAGTTATCGAGCTATCCATCCAAGTGTCGAGGACATCTGGATCTGGCTGAAAGCTCTGATTGCCACAACTCGGACATTTCTCTACGGGTGGCATATCCTTCGATGGAATTACCGGTAGCTGTTTCTCATCGGCAACGATGGGTTGATTGCAGCCGGTGCAGTACCAAACAGGGATTGGCGTCGCGAAAATTCTTTGTCGCGAGATAACCCAGTCCCAGTCCATCGATTTTGTCCAGTCGATGAATCTTGTGAGGGCATGCTCCGGTACCCACCTCACCTTCCTTGCCTCCTCAAGCACCTTGTCGCTCAGGGCGAGAACGCGCATGAACCATTGAGGTTTGGCCAGTATCTCTACGGCCGTCTTGCAGCGCCAGCAGACGCCAACGTTCTGGACCAGTTCTTCCTGTTTTGCTAGCAGCCCTGCCGCTCGTAGGTCCTCGACCATCGCCCGCCGTGCCTCTTCTACCGTCATCTTGGAGTACTTTCCAGCAGCTTCGGTCATCCTGCCCTTCTCATCAATCAGCTTGATGACAGGGAGCTTGTAACGGTTCACCCATCGCACGTCGGTCTTGTCACCAAAAGTGCACACCATCACGACGCCGGTGCCGAAAGCGGGGTCGACTTCCTCGTCCTCGATTATCTCCACCGCTTGGCCGAATGGCGGAACCTCTAGTTTTTTTCCGATGTGCTTTCGATATCTTTGGTCCTCTGGGTGAACGGCCACGGCCACGCATGCCGGCAAGTACTCCGGGCGGGTGGTAGCGATCATCAGCTCACCGCTCTCCCCGGCTATCTTGAACCTGATGTAGTGCAGCATCGTTTTCCTCTTCCCATACTCAACCTCAGCGTCAGCGATCGCAGTTTCGCAGCGCGGGCACCAGTTGACCGGGTGCTCGCCCCTATAGATCAGCCCTTTTTTGTAGAGCTGCACGAATGAAAGCTGCGTCTTGCTGTAGTAGCTGGGGTCCATGGTGCGGTACTCAGTGGACCAGTCTATGGAAAAGCCGAAGGAGTTCATCTCCTCCTTCATGTGAGCTATGTTTTCAGTGGTCAGCTTCACGCAGAGGTCTCGGAACTTCTCCGCGGGAAGATCGCCTTTCCTGATCCCGTAACGCTTTTCCACCTGGACCTCCGTTGGCAGCCCGTGGCAATCCCAGCCCTGCGGAAAAAGCACGTTGAACCCGCGCATCCTCTTGTATCTGGCCACGATGTCAAAGTAAGTCCAGTTCAGTGCCGTGCCCATGTGGAACTCCCCGCTGGGGTATGGAGGTGGAGTGTCTATGACATATGTTGGGCTTTTCATGTCGTCACGCTTGAATTGGTGTATGCCAAGCTCATCCCAACGTCGTTGCCACTTTGGCTCGACCTCTAGCGGATTATAATCCTTTGAAGTTAGCATATGGACCATCTCAAGAATTGTGGTGATTGGTATAAGTAGTTAGGGCTACTGGACCCCGACAAACTTGTCATATTTAATCTGGGCAAACTCCTCCAGAGTGGGTTGCTTTGCTGGTCGCGTGATTTTGATTTCTTTATCGATATTCACGCGCAAGCCAGCGTGTCCGGGGATGACCTCCACGCCTGTTTCTGTTTTTATCCTAGATGCCTCCTGTGATGGCGCGTGTTTTAGAAATAACATGCCCATGTGAATCATGACGACCAGCTCCGGCTTGACCTTTCCTAAAATTTTTATGAGGTCGTCGGAGCACAAGTGCCAAGGTATCCGCATCGATAGGGGCCGCGTGACGTTGGCTATAAGAACCCTCACTCCGTTGTAGTATTTTTCGATATCCTCGAAATACTGGGTGTCGCCAGTATAGCCTATGGCTCCATTTTCGGTGTGGAATATTATGCCGAAAGAGGTCGGGTCACTGTGCTTTGTGGGCACGGATACTATTTCCATATTCTTCAGCTGGAATTTATCTCCAGGTTCTAGGACGACCAGTTTCTCCGGTTTTCTTTGATGGTATTTAGACACAGCCGGGCCGAAATTCCTTACCCCCTCGATGACGCTCCTGCTGCAGATCAGAGCTCCTCTTTTTTTCGGCAAGTGTCGCGTCATGGCCTCGACCAAGACTTCCGTGTCAGTGTAGTGGTCAGGATGGCAGTGTGTGACGATGATACCGTCCAAGTCCAGTGGATTTAGTCCGTACTGATGTGTGAGCAGAAGCGCACCAGGCCCCGGGTCAACGTGTACGTTACCCCCAGCGTGAATTCTGAACCCGCCAGTCTTGAAGTACTGGCTAACCATCTGAAACCTCCCGCCCCCCGACCCAAGGAAGACCAACTCGACCATTAAATCGCCTTAGTTATCGCAGCACGGCTAATCTCGATTGGTGGCGCCGATTTAGCTTTGCTCAACCATTCCCGCGAGTCTATGCCACTATCATCGAAGTCTCGGTGTACCTTATACCTGGGATGGTCTGTATCTTGCCAACTATGGCGTCTCCCAGTGTTTTCAGGTCCGCGGCTTCAATTCTGGCCACGATGTCGAACCTGCCCGTGGTCGCAAAGGCTACATGCACTCCGTGCACTTTCTTGACCGCCTCGAGCAGTTTAAGCGCCTTGCCGGGTTCCGTGCGTATATATACCAACGCCTGCATATCCAACCTCAACTGTAATTTTCACCGGGTTGGTTAAAAGGGTGAGCAAGGGCTCTAGAAAAATTCCCCACGGGCGAACTTTCTGATTATATCGTTCTTGGGCTTTATGAAGATATTCTTTGGTTTGTCGACATCTATAATTTTGCCATTCAATAAGCAACCAACCCTGTCGGATATTCTTCTTGCCAGGAAAATATTGTGCGTGGCCACCACAACCGTGGTTCTTCCTCGCAACCTTCTAATGATTTTTTCAACTATGATGCCGTTTGTCGGATCTAGGCTTGCAGTGGGTTCGTCCAAAAGGAGCAACTCCGGTTCTAGGACCAAGGCCCTCGCCAAGATCACGCGTTGCTGCTCGCCTCCAGATAATTTTTTTGCCATCCGAGAGCCGAAGCCTTTTAACAGGACCGAGTTGAGGGCGCTCTCGACCCTCGCAGCGATGCGATGCTCTTCCTGATCTCTTAACCTCAGACCATATGCAATATTTTCAAACACGGTGGTGTTGAATAGCGCAGGACGCTGAAATACCATAGTTACCTTTTTCCTGTATTGGTGTGCGTTTGATCTGTCCACTTTCATGCCCCTGTAGATGACTTTACCCTTTGATGGCTCGTCCAACAAAGCCATTATCCTTAGCATTGTTGTCTTCCCTGCGCCATTTGGGCCGATTATCGTCAAAATTTCGCCGTCTTCGACCTCCAAATTTACCCCGCGGAGTGCTGAGACGCCGTCGTATTCCCGTGCTACATTTTTCAATTTTATGTGATTGGCCATCTAGTCCCTCCTGAATCGGTTCGAGATTATCGTCAAGGTAAAAACGATTATCAGGAGCACTAAGGTTGCCTCAATCGAGAGCATGATCTCACCTCGATTTACACCTAGCGCAATCTGGGTTGTCAACACCCTTGTAAGCCCCAGTATGTTTCCACCGAGCATCAGTGCCACGCCCAGTTCAGCGATGGCTCGATTGAAGGCAGAAACCCCCGCGAGGATGCCGCCCTTCCTCGCTTCCTTCAATACGGCGAGAGAGGCTTGGCGTTCTGATGCGCCCAGCGTTCTCGCCAAGTCCCTGATTTCTGGGTCTACCGACTCGATAGCGTTTGTGAGGAGACTGACTAGGATTGGTGTTATCAGAACAGCTTGTCCAATCATAATTGCAGTAGGAGTATAGAGCAAACTAAATATACCAAGCGCCCCTCCGTGCGAGAAAATCATGTAAAGGAAAAGGCCAAGCGCAACCGTTGGTATGCCCAACATGGCGTTAAAAAAGCTTATGAGTGTGCCCCTCCCTCTGAACTTTTTAAGTCCCAGCGTAAGCGCAATCGGCAGGCTCCATAGGACAGAGAGAAGTAAAGCCGTGCCCGAGATCCATATCGAACGAAGCACGATGTCTAAAAGTTGTTCGCTCATTTGTACAACTGCTCCTGGCCTAGCCTATATCTGAGTGGACATTCGCTGTTCTCTAGGAAAGCGTAGCCACGTATCCAATCTGCCACTTCAGTGTCCGCGTTTGTTTTAAGAAGCTGCACAGCGGGGTTGAAAAGCGAAACCCCGTATTCCTTTTTCCCAAACTCTTCCAGCGTTGCTTGACCACTCTCGGATACTAAAAATTCTATGAATTTTATTGCGCCGTTGAAATTCACGTTTGGATTCTTTTCAGGGTTGACGGCCATCACGCTGTATACGTTAAGGAGATCTTTCCCGCTTTCGACGAGGACTTCTAAATCTATTAGGCCGTCTTCTTGGTATTTCAGGTAAGTTCCAGTATCCGTCAAAGTGTATGCTCTTTTCTCGCTAGCAATCATAAGCGTCTGCCCCATGCCTGTTCCGGACTCGATGTACCACGCTTGGCCCGCGGGCTGTATGTCAGCCTTTTTCCAGAGGGATTTCTCCTTTATGTGGGTTCCAGAGTTGTCGCCTCTTGAGATCCATGTCGCCCCGGTCGTGGCTATTTTCTTAAGGGCGTCAACGGGTGATAGGCCCTTTATGCCGGCCGGATCATCCGAAGGCCCAACTATGTTGAAGAAGTTGTAAGCGATTATTTTCCTCGCCCCCACCACGTTCTCTGACAGAAATTGATACTCCGTCGATGGGGCGTGTACAAGCACCACGTCGGCATCGCCATTTCTAGCGTGCTCGAGGGCCTGACCGGTGCCGGCCGCTATGAAGTCAAGTTTGATGTTGTAAAGTTCTAGGTAGCGTTCTTCAATGGTATCTAGGAGCCCCGTGTCGTAAAGGCTGGTTGTTGTGGACACGATCAACCTGTTTTGCCCCCTTGACGCTCCAAGATAAGCAGAAACGGTAAAAGCAGCGATTATCAAGATTACTGCAAACTCCTTGGCCTTCATCTGAAATCCCAGCAATATTAAACATAACAGTTTAATAAATTTTGTCTTGTTAAACATCATAGATTGACTAAGCATATTTTCGAGGGGATCCAGAATTTTATCATGGTTCGAGTTTTGGCGGTAATCGTAAATCCCCCATCGTTTATAGTCTTGGTTAGTATGGGGGCATTGTCATGATATGTTTAGGTATTGAGGGCACCGCGCACACCTTAGGCATAGGCATAGTGGATTCGACCGGCAAGGTGCTGGCCAACTCTGCAAAGACCTATGTTCCTGAGAAAGGCGGTATTCACCCGCGTGAAGCAGCGCAGTTTCACGCAGCGAATGTGAGAACGGTTTTGGATGAAGCGCTCAAAACAGCTAAAATGGAAATTGAGGACATCGACCTAGTGGCATTTTCCCGGGGACCCGGGCTGGGGCCAGTTCTCCGCACAGCAGCCACAGCGGCTAGGGCTTTGGCGGTCTGGCTCGATGTTCCTATCGTAGGAGTTAACCACTGTATAGCGCATGTCGAGATAGGCCGCTTGACCGAGGGCGCGAGAGATCCGGTGGCTCTGTATGTCAGCGGTGGGAACACGCAGGTGGTAGCGTTCGATGCCGGGCGCTACCGCGTCTTTGGTGAGACCATCGACATACCCATCGGCAACTGTTTGGATGTGTTCGCGCGCGAGATCGGGCTTCCACATCCAGGCGGACCTAATGTCGAGCGTCTGGCGCTTGATGGTAAAAATTACATCCCGCTTCCCTATGTTGTAAAAGGCATGGATCTTTCTTTTTCAGGATTGATGACTGAGGCCGTTCGCAAGTACCGAGCCGGGGTTAATCTAAATGATCTCTGCTACAGCCTTCAGGAAACGGCGTTTGCAGCCCTTGTGGAGGTGACGGAGAGGGCTGTCGCACATACGGAGAAGAAAGAAGTTATGTTGACGGGCGGAGTGGCCGCGAACAGAAGGCTGAGGGAGATGCTGAAACTGATGGCGGAAGAGCATCGAGCCGGGTTCTTTGTGCCGCCGAAAGAACTGTGCCAGGATAACGGAGCGATGATAGCTTGGAACGGTATTCTTGCTTACAGGTCGGGCTTCAGGCAGGGAATCAGGGAAACTGAGGTCATGCAGCGTTGGCGCACGGACGAGGTTGACGTTACCTGGAGGAGACGTTGAATGTTGATAAAGAAGGGTGCTGAGGCAAACCTTTACTTGGAGCCTTTTAAGAGGGTTCTGCACACGGCCGGTGAGGGCAAGGTTATTGTGAAGGATAGAATATCCAAGCACTACAGAACACCAGCACTTGACTTGCGGCTTCGCGAGTCGAGGACGGTGCTCGAGGCCAAGTTGCTGTCTGATGCAAAGCGCGCGGGTGTCCCGACTCCCCTGGTCTATGAGGTTGACCGGGTTGGCATGAGAATTGTGATGGAGTTTGTCGAAGGTAAACAGGTGAAACAGATCTTGGACAGGCTCAGGCCGACAGAGAGGAAGAAGTTGTGCTACACGATAGGTAGGCAGGTTGCTAGGCTTCACAGGGCCGGGATCGTGCACGGTGACCTCACAACCTCTAACATGATACTCAGGCCTGATGGCAGGGTTTACTTCGTGGATTTCGGCTTGGGAGGGTACAGTCCATCCACGGAGGAGAGAGGAGTGGACCTACACCTCTTGAGGCGTGCGCTACAGAGCATACATTTCAGGATAGCTGATCAGGCTTATGCTGCGGCTCTGTCTGGCTACCGACAGGAATTCGGGGGAGGAGCAATGGAGGTGATTGAGCGAGCGAAAGATATTGAAAGCCGCGGACGTTATGTGTCAAAGGAGGAGAGGACATGGCGCTGACATTCGTGACCAGCAATCTACACAAATTCAAGGAGGTCAGCGAACTAGCCGTAGGTCGAGGCATGAAAATAACCCATCACAAGCTCCATTACACGGAAGTGCAGGCGGACGACCTCGAGGAGATAGCACGCTTGAGTGTTTTGGAAGTGTGCTCTAAATTAGGCAAGCCATGTTTTGTCGAGGACGCGGGACTGTTTGTTGAAGCTCTTCACGGTTTCCCGGGACCATACTCGAACTACGTTTTCCGTACAATAGGCAACTCCGGGGTGATTAAGCTGATGTACGGTGAGGAAAATCGTCAGGCAGAATTCAGATCCGCGGTCGGTTACTGTGAGCCTGGAAAAAAGCCAAAGATATTTGTTGGCAAGGTCGCGGGTGAAATTGCTGAGGAGGCTCGAGGCACGGCGGGGTTTGGCTTTGACCCCATCTTTTTGCCACAGGAGGGCGATGGTCGGACCTTCGCAGAAATGTCGACCTCAGAGAAGAATCGTTTTTCTCACCGCGCTAGGGCAGTAGATAGCTTTTTGAGTTGGTTCAAAGAAGTGAAAGGGTGGGAAAATGACCGCTAGAAAGTCGAGCTTAAGTTTTGGCAGGGTGGCTGAGATGACGGCCGCTGAAGTGGAGGAGCTAGTAGTTAAGCTCGGCAGGGAGGGAGTCCCCGCCAGCAGGATAGGGTTAGTTTTGCGCGATCAGCACGCCGTTCCCAGCATCAAGAAATCTACGGGGAAGAGTGTGAAGAAAATACTGGAGGCACACGGGGTTAAGGCAGAGTTCCCGGAGGATTTGGTTAACGTTATTCACAATGCCGTGAGGATATACAGCCACCTCAGCCGCAATCCAAAGGACTTCAGGACAAAGCGTTCTCTGGAAAGGGTCGAGGCGCGGATCAACAAATTGGCGGCATACTACAAGCGCGCGGGTATCCTGCCCTCCGACTGGCGATATGATAGGGAGAGAGCGGCGCTGTTAGTCCGGGGCTAGTTTATTTTTCAATTTTGCACACCGGCGTAGTTTATTAATTGGGAAAAAGCCGATCAGTTGAAAGACTAGGGGAAATTGTTTCAAATAGTGAAATATTTGGAGCAAATCTCCATTTTTTCCACCCAAAATGAAACTTGGAGGTTCTTGACACCGGGTATCTTTGAGATTTCATTTCTTAGATTGATTAAGTCCTCGAAATCTCTGGCTACTCCGATGGCTAGCAGGTCGTGATCTCCGAATGTTTTTGTGGCGATTATAATGTTTTGCATCTTAATTATTTTCTCCAGTATCAGTCGCGAATCGATTGGGAGGGTATTTTTTGCGAAAATGTGGGTCGGGGCGGTGTCGATCATGAATGCGGCCATCGCCTGATATCCGATCTTATTGGGGTTAATGATGACAGTTGATCCTCTTATGGTGCCATTTTTTTGCAGCGCAGTATACCTGTTTATCACTGTGTCAGGCGATACACCGAGTTCTTCCGCAATTTTCCTGAAGGACATGCGTGCGTCTTTGGTTAATTTGTCGATTATCGCTAGGTCTATTTTGTCCAACCTTTCAACCCCTTTTCAACCTTTCAACGCAAGTTTGACAGTTGAAACTACCCCTCAAATTCTTTGAGTTTGAAGGCTCTAGCTCAGATTTAAAGCCACTTTTTTGGAGCTGCGTTTTATGTCACTACATAGAGCTCAGAGAAT
>Ga0315298_1001646_pt1 | contig 40228 bp, 42 predicted proteins | sample WHS_1_MG_FD_203077 | JGI IMG/M metagenome (GOLD analysis project Ga0315298, IMG submission 203077) | Extremophilic microbial mat communities from Washburn Hot Springs, YNP, Wyoming, USA - WHS_1_MG | ecosystem: Environmental > Aquatic > Thermal springs > Hot (42-90C) | place: USA: Wyoming... | reverse complement strand
GGTAGCGGGAAGGGATCCAGCGCAACCTTCCACAAGCAAGCGATTCCCGCGCCAGATCACACGATGAATCTCGAGAAACGGCTCTTGCGATGCAACCGGACCATGTTTCTCAGGTGCTCGCGACTTGTGAATTGCCCGCCGGAAATCTCGTCGAACTCCCCTGGTGTCCGTCACCGACACGATGATAGTCTCATGATCCGTCAATGCACCGTCGAACTCAACGCTCCCAGCATAACCGCATTCGGCGCGCGACTGCCACGGCCGAACCTCCAGTACATCAGGCCTTGCCAGCCCGTAAAACACTGGGCCCAAGAGCTGTCGAGGGCTGTCAAGCCACACTTCAACCTTCGCGATCTGAGCAGTATCCGAAAATGCCCATCCCGCTACGGTTAGTCTTGCAGGTGCGGCTGCATGGAACTCCGCGACATCGATCGCTCCCAGAATAGTGGGATGGAATGTCCGTAAGAGCCGGCGAATTGCGGCGGTGAGTGATCGTGAGGCGATGAAAACAGGACGTTTTGTCATCAGTCTTGTCGTCGATGGCAAATCCATCGACCATAATCCCAGATTTCCCTCAGCAAAGCACCAGCCCCCCGGTGACGCAGCACAAAGTACGATTTCCCCACAACGCCAGCATTTTCGAGGCCCGGCCGCCCGCTCGCCTGCCCAAGAGCTCGCCACTCCTGCCTGCGCTGCTCTCGTGCCTGCTGCCACCCAACCCCTGGTTGGCTCCCCAGGCTGCTCAATTGGGGTTCGTACTGTCTTTTCTCTTCCAATGCCCGCCCCCATGTTTCCCACTGGGAAAGGGTTTTCTCTGCTATGGTGAGAGTGATCATCATTTGCGCAAGGTCAAGGTTGAGCAGCGCATGGTCGGTGTAGGGACAGCCGGGGCTTGCCTCGCCATACCCCGAGCAACTCTCGCGCTCCTTCTTGAGAACCTCTAGATAGGGGTCATTCTTAAGCTTCGAGGCAACGAAGAATCGGCGGTAGCACCGCCCCGCCTCTGTCTCAGGAAGCGGACCCTGGGGGAAGTTCGAGATGTAGAAGTGGTCTACCATTGCGTGCAGAGATGCCGAGTCTGGTATGGAGAGCAAGTAGTGCTTGGCAAGCATCATGAGCAGCCAACCGTACAAGTCTTCGCAAGGGAAACTGACGGCCTGGAGCCCGGCACTTTCGAGCGCCATGGTAACCTCGGCCGCTCGTGGCAAACCAAACGAGATGTGCTCGAGCAATTGCTGCTGTTGCACGCCGAGATGCAAGCGGATGAACTGATCGACGATCGCTTCGGCCATCCTAGTGCTCTGACCATCTACGGGCATCGCCAGAATCACGTACTGACGCGCCACACGCGCGAGCTCCACAATGAACTTGGGCCGGTCTGAAGCGGCGATGTGTTCCAGTGCATCACAACTGACGACCACATCAAAGGAGCCGTCCCTGAAAGGCAACGACAGGCCGCTACCGCGCACGTAGGGACCCAAGCTGCATGGCACGACGTCGACGACAAGGGGATCATCTTCGGGCAGAGTAGCGCGAATGGGGAACCGGACTTCGCCCGAAGCGAGAAGGAAGAACCCCCCCACGTCGAGCACTCTGACTTCTGCCATGCCGAGAGCAGTTTTTATGCCGCCGACCAGATTCCTTACCGTGGCATATCGCTGATACTGGTCGAACGGGAACCCCGTGTCGTCAAATGCCGTCGTCAATGTCCCAGATGCACCTCATAAGCTGGATCCAGCCCCGATTTTCGCCAGGGTGACGCGCCGGAACAACGCTTGTCGAACGACGCTGCCATCCACCGTCGATGCGCTCAACCTGGCGCCTCCCAAGTCTGCAACCCCTCCCACTCAAAGCCAAACTCCACTAATTGCCCGCCCATCTCCTCGAGTCGCCGCGCTACGTGATGCTTCTTTTCGAACTCGCAGAAGAGCAGCAGGTAGCCACCACCTCCGGCACCTAGGATCTTCCCGCCCACGGCCCCGGCCTGCCTGGCTGCTGCATACATAGCATCGATGTGCGGTGAAGTGACCGCGGTATCGAACCGCTTCTTGAGTTCCCAACCTCGATGCAGCAACTGACCAAAGTCGTCCAACCGCCCTTGCAACAGAGCGTTCTTCAGGGCGATAGCGGTCTCTTTGGTAGCATCCAAGGCCTCTACCACTGTCTCCTGTTTCTGAACGTATCCGGCGATCTGCCGCTCCAAGATGTTTGCTGAAAGACGGGTGTTTCCTGTGTAACATAGAAGCAGTCGATACTCTAGCTCGTTGACGAGCGCCTGCGGGACACGCAGCGGGTTAACCACTACCCCAGAACCGAGAAACTCAATGAAGTTGAAGCCGCCAAAAGCGGCTGCATATTGGTCTTGCTTTCCTCCCTTGATCGCCAGGTCTTCCCGCTCAATGTGGTAGGCTAGCTGCGCGATCTCGTAGTTGGTCATCGGTTGTCGCAGCCAGTGCGCGAGCGCACCGACTAGGGTGACCGCCATAGTGGATGATGAGCCGAGACCCGAACCAGGTGGCGCATCGGTATGGAGGAAAAGGCCAAACCCCCTTCCCACCGCCATATGCCGAATAGCGGCTTTCACCAGATCCAGCTCCCCATCGTAGAGGAGGTCGCTTTCGGTATGGTACTTGGCCACAATGTCGTAATCCAGCGACTGAACGCGGATGTCCCCGCCATTTTCCCCAACCAGAGAAGCGTAGGCATACTTATTGATCGTCGCGCTCAGAACAGCTCCCCCCCGCTCCTCGGGATAGGGAGAGACATCTGTCCCACCACCAGCGAAGCTAATGCGTAACGGCGCCCGGGCGCGGAGGATCGGCTTTCCATCCTGCCCAGCACGACTCTTGGGCGAATCAGCTGCGCCGCGCCCTCGCTTGTGCCCAGGCTCGACCATGATTCTGTTCTCCTTGCCTATCGGTCCAATGCGACAGGCTCTGAATGCGTCTCGCCCTCTGCATCCTGATATGGAACGTGCTCCCAGACGCAGGGTATTCTGACTAGCCCTAGGTCTTCTCCCACCGCGCCTCGTCGGACTTCGAAGCGATAGAGGCGGTGATGGTGGTCGAAAGCGTGCGTGCGAGTGCAGTCGTAGACGGCCACGGAGAGATCGTAACTGCCGGGCACCAGTGGCAAGTCCTCGATCACATAATCTACCCGCCCATCGCCGTCGACCCGCTGGATGTCATAACCACTAGTGGCGGTGTTGGGACCAGTAATGTGCGTGCCATCCTCTCCATGGATCGCGATACCAAATACTGGACTGGGTACCACTTCCCTGGCGTGATACTCCATCCGCACGACGAAGCGCTCCTTGGGTAGAAACCACTGCCTGTCCCTGCCGTTCCCGTCCAGTAGCCGCACCCTCGTGATCTCCACCTCCCGACTTCCCCAACGATTCCTTCCGCCTTCTGCTTTGAGGGCCTTTCCCGACTCTGCTTCAGCAGTCCACACCAGACCCGTGGTGTTGGCATCCACTAGATAGCTGTCCACGATCCGGGAAGCCTTGGCCACGCCCTTGATCGCCCCCGCCTCCAGCCAGATCGCTCGATCGCAGAGATTCTTGATTGCATCTAAGGAGTGGGAGACGAAGATAATTGTGATACCTTTCTCCTTGAACTCACGGATCTTGTCCATGCACTTCCTTTGGAAGGACTCGTCGCCGACTGAGAGAACTTCATCGATGATCAGGATGTCGGGGTCAACGCTGATCGCTACGGAAAAGCCTAGTCTCGCATACATACCCGACGAGTAGTGCTTCACCGGCGTGTCGATAAACCGGTCGAGCTCGGCGAACTTGACGATGTCATCTAGCTTGCGGCTCATGTCCTTTCTGCTTAGGCCGAGGATAGACCCGTTGAGATAGATGTTTTCCCGGCCTGTAAGGTCGGGATGAAAGCCCGCGCCCAACTCGATCAGTGCCGATACCTTGCCGTCGACGGTTACTCTCCCCGACGTAGGCTCGAGAATGCGGGTAATAAGCTTAAGAACGGTGCTTTTCCCAGAGCCATTCCGACCGACGATCCCGAGTGTCTCCCCTCTGGCGATCTCAAGGTCGATGTCCTTGAGTGCCCAGAACTCCTCTCTGGTGCCATTGCGATGATGGAAGTAGTTGATCACCGCTTCCTGGAAGGATCTGGCCTTCTGGTGTCGGAGCGTGAATTTCTTTGAGACGTGCTCTAGGCTAACTGCTGTTGCCATCATCGCTCCTCTGTATTCCAGCCTTTGCTGGCATGACGATGGAGGTCCTGTCAGGCCGGCGAAAGCCGGAATACAGCCTAACCATCTTGGTCATTACAGCTCCTCGCCGAAGTGCTTGACGCAGCGGCGGAAAAAGAAATACCCGAACGCGAAGACCGCCAAGCTCGTCACGGCGGTTCGCGACAGGAAATCCAGACCTGGCATGCCCCCATGGTACAAGACGTCTCGATATGCCGAGATGATTGAGGCCATGGGATTCACAATATACATTAACCTCGCATAGGCAGGAAACAGGTCTTCAATGCGATAGAAGATCGGTGTGAGGAAGAACCAGGCGAGCATCACAGTATCCATAATGATTCCTACGTCGCGGAAGAACACGGTTAGGGCAGAAAAGAAAAATGCGAGACCAGCGGCAAAGATCACTTGGACCGCCAGGATCACCGGCAAGAAGAAGATGCTGGCGCTCAGTTGGACCCGAAACACGATGATGATGCCAAAAAGCGCGATCAAGGCGAGGACGAAATTGATTGTGTTGGACAGGACTACCGAAAGCGGAATCAACTCTCGCGGAAAATACACCTTCATGACCAGTCCGGCATTCCCCACGATGGATCCAGCCCCGCCAGTTACGGACGCGACATGAAGATTCCAAGCTAGAATGCCGACAAGGATGAAGACCGGGAAGTTGGGGATGTTGCTCCGCATTAAGATGGTAAAGACTATAGTGAAGACAACCATCATCAGCAGCGGATTGAGCAAACACCAGACGAAGCCAAGAACTGAGTTCCGGTAGCGGACCCTCAAGTCGCGTGCTACTAAGTTCCTCACCAACTCCCGATATTGGAATAGCTCGGAGATGTGCGCCATGGCGGCCATGTCTTCGTCACCTCGTCGTCTCCCGCCGGTACCTTAGTAATGGCAGGAGTGTTGCAGCGTACCGCTAAAGGTTCGTCGTGGGGCAGGTTCGGGGTCGGTGCTTGGCAGCGGAGCGGAGTCCAGAACAAGGTGTTCCGGGCAGCGAGCTGCCAACCACCTTTCCGGCCCGCGAAAGTATACCAAAGAACCTAGCTATCTGGCAACCTTGGCATAGACCTGGAGGATCTTCTCGCCAGCCTTGTCCCATGAGAACTCCTCTGCGGCCCTCTCGCGGAGTGCCATACCAAGCGCCAGGCGCAGGTTCTGGTCAGCAAGTAGCCCTGCCAGTTGGTCGGCGAGGTCGAGGGAGTCCCCGATCTTGGCGTAAACGCCATAAGGGCCGAGGATTTCGTGGGCCACTGGCGTATCGAAACTAACCGTGGGGAGCGCACAGCCCATATAGTTCAGCAGCTTGCCGTTACCCTCGGTTTCCGACATTTTCGGGGAAACCGCAACATCGCCTAGCGCCAGGTACAGAGGGGCACGGGCATAAGCGACACGCCCGGTAAACGTAACGTGATTGCCAATTCCCATCGCCATCGCCGCAGCGCGGTAATGCTCCTCGCCTGGATAGCCCATGATCAAGAAATGAACGTCGAGGCCCCGACTGATCAACTCTCGCGCGGCATCCAGAAGCTTGAAGGTACCCTGATATTCGGCCAAGAGGCCAAGGTAGACCACCACCTTGCGATGTGAAGGAATGCCCAAGTCTGCCTTTGCAGCCTCGATTGCGGACTGATCCCGATATAGCCAGCGGGGCAAGAAAACGTCGGTGTTGACGCTATCGGTAACGGTGTGGACTTTGTTGGGTGGGTACCCGAACGACTCGATCAGCACATCGGCGGCGTTCTGAGAACTGGTGATCACGGCATCGGCCATGCGGTTAATTGTCTTCTCGAGGCGCTGCAATGGTCGGAAGAAGAAGCTATCTCGTTCGATGAAGTGGTGATCTAACATTTCGCTAGTCAAGCTACCCTGAAAGTCGAAGACCAGCGGGGCGCGGCACAACTTGCTAAACGGGAAGCCGATCAGTGCTCCTTCGTGCATGTGGGCATGAATGATGTCGGGCTTGATACGGACCGCCATCTCAGCACACTTGGCCGACAGCAGTCCGTCGTAGTAGAGCTTCTGTAGCTTCTGCATCGAAGACCCGATCTGGACCGGTTTCCGCCACGGCGTCACCGGCGCCCGGCATATGTTGAGATTCCCCACGTCATCACCAGAATGATAAGTACAGATGGTAATGCGATTGCCCCGTTTCTGAAGGGCCAGCGTTTCCTCGTAAATGCGCACGTGGCAGCCGTAGTCGGCGAAGAAGGGGGTCGGGGCAATCTTGAGCACGTTGTAACAAGGGGTAGAATGCTGGTCACGATGCTCAGGTAGAGCGGAGGTTTGCTCATGCTCAGCTTCGTGCAGGCTGGACATATCGAGGGTTTGCGTCAAGCTTCACCTCGGCCCACGTGGGTCGGCTACCGCCATTCCTTACAGCATATGCGACTCGGGGCACCGGCGAAAGCCGCGGTTGCCGCAAGTCCATTTGGCCGGCCTTCGCCGGAACCAACAATCACATCGTGGGCTGCAAGATTGGAAGGTCTTCTGCGGCGAACGAGCCAAAACGCGCAGAATCCCACCTAATCATGGGCACAGTGCGCCCCCTGCCGCATCCATTACTTCAGTCTGCCCATGCCACTTGCCGCGGTCAACTTCGGAGTCAGATCTTGTGAGCCTCACCAAGCTAGGCCAGCCCACGGTGCGGACAGCCGTTGCCGACCTGACTCCCAGCTACCCGCTGGCGAACACGTGCGGCGTCCGGCCACCTCTCTACGCTTCCTTGGGGTAGCGCCAGACCGTTCGCTCTCCCGACCTGATCCACGGAAAAATCGTCACCCTAAGTCAACAGGCGCGTGATACCTACCGCATCCGCGGGCTGTAGGCAGCCCCACTACTGATCGGCTCGTTGATGTACACGTCACCGTTGCGGATCTTGACATTGAAGCCGCACGCCGGGTTCGTGCATACCCAAGCCTTGAAGTGAATGGGTGCCCCTTGGCTGCCAAAGTCCGACAGCGGCACCAAATCGCCGGTCTTGCACTTCTGGCACTTAGGAAAAGTCGTCACCTCCAAGGAACCGTCACCCCCCAACCTAGATCGGCCCGCCTGAGTATACAACAGGCGAGCAGAGAAGGCAATAGCGCTTCTCAGCGGCTGATGGTAGTGATCGGGCTGTAGATGGCTCCCTTGCGGGTCAGCTGACTGCGCATCACTACTATCGATACCACCTCGAACGACAGATCGCCTACGCGGCTGACATTCCCAATAGACTCGCTAACCCGTCTACGTTCTTCCAGAGAAATGCCTTCTCGGGCCCGGCCCAGCGTCAGATGCGGGGCAAATGCCCTGCCCTCCCTGGAAAAACCCAAAGGCTCTAAGGCACGTTCCACCGCGTCTTGCAGTGCTGCCAGCCGGTCGATTTCTCCCCGGAGTCCTACCCAAATCACCCGTGGTGACCGCACGCTTGGGAATGCTCCCACTTCACCCAAACCCAAACGTAAAGGCAGGTAGGCCGGCACGGAAACGCGCAGCGCTTGTTCTATCTCAGGCAGTTTGGCTGCCGGCACGTTCCCTAGGAATTTCAGCGTCAGGTGAACGCCTCTTGGGTCCACCCACTTAACGCCCTGTTCTGCGCCGTGCCGAAGCTGCTGTTGGATGATCGCCAGACGATCCTGGGCATCCTCCGGCAATTCAATGGCCACAAAGCTGCGGACTTGCTCCACGAACCCCCACCGGTGTTGTCATCAGAAGAGAGGTGTCAATCTACGCGCTGCGCGACCCAAACAAGCCTTCGGACTTGCCCACCTGGGCGAGCAGTTGCAGGGCATTGCCTCCGAGAATCAACTCCCTGCAATGGTCAGTCAGGTCCAGAGCGCTAATCTCCTTAATGTAGCGCTTGAAACCTAGCAGCGGGTAGTCACTGCCAAAGAGGACTTTATCCGCTCCCACAAGTTCGGCCAGGAGCCGATAGACCGCCGGCTGGTAAAGGAATGGCTGGGCAGCCGTGTCAAAATAGACGTTCTTGAGAGCCTTGCTCACCTCAGGCATCAGGGCATAGAAGGGAAGCCCACCACCCAGATGCGCAAGAACGACGGTGAGGTCCGGGAAGTTCTGCACGAACCGCACCAACAGGTCTGGCGTCGTCTTGCCCTTGCCCGGGTAAGCGTGCCCAACCGGCTCGCTGGCATGGGTAAGAACCGGTATGCCGGCTTCCTTAGCTGCCTCCGCCACTTCCCTCATTACGTCACGATCCCCAAGGTCAAACTCTTGCGCATCAGGCATCAATTCGCCGATTCCCTGCGCGCCGGCCGCACGACAGCGCTCAATTTCACGCCGTGCCAGCAATCCACTCTTGGGCTGCACCGTGCAGAACGGGATCAGACGTCCCGGATACCGCCTGGCGGCGTCGAGAATGTAATCATTCGTTTCCTGGCAAAGGTCGGGCGTGGACCAGCCAAAGTTCAGGGTTACGGCACTGTCGACTCCTGAGGCATCCATGGCTCTGATCAGTTCCTCCGCCGTGATCAGCTTCGCCTTCCCACTGGCGTACAATGCCTCGAAATGCCGGTCACGGCACCGATATTCGTCCCGCCCTCGGCAGACCTCCGGCGGGAAGATGTGTACATGGAAATCGACGATCAATAAGCTCCCCAATCTCCCACGAACAAATCGCAGCTTGCAAACCGCCCAACGAACGTGGGGCTGGAAGACAATCGGCTAGAAGCTAGGATAACAAATTCCCTCAATGACGTCAAGCAATATTGCGTCGTTTCCAGTGACTTGATGCCGGCGGATAGCCGAATCAGGGCTAGACAAACCACAGGCGACCATGTATAATCACCTGGCCAAGGGGGTGCCAATGTCACTGCTCAAGACGGGGCCGACCGGCAACCGCTCGCTGATTGGTATGAGAGCCGAGTCGGGCCGAAATCTACCGAACGCCGCGATGTACAACGACCTTCCGGTACCCGCGCCACTCATTTCCTCGATTTCGGAGTTACAGCAGATCGCCAAGGTGCTGCGCCGTCACATTATCCGCATGACTGCTGCAGCTGGAAGTGGGCATCCCGGTGGATCGCTTTCTGCTGTCGAGATCGTCACCGCACTTCACTTCGCAGTCATGCGTCACGACCCAGCTAACCCAAACTGGCCAGACCGCGACCGCTTCATCCTGAGCAAGGGCCATGCGGCACCCGTGTTGTACGCTGCCCTGGCCGAACGCGGCTACTTTCCCGTCGACGATTTGCTGAGCCTCCGCAGACTGGGTAGCCACCTGCAAGGTCACCCAGACATGAACAGTACTCCCGGAGTGGAGGCCTCGACCGGCTCGCTTGGCCAAGGACTCTCGGTGGGCAACGGCCACGCTTTGGCGGCTCGCCTCGATAACCGCTCATATCGCGTGTTTGTGGTGATCGGTTGCGGAGAATGCGACGAGGGTCAGATTTGGGAAGCCGCCATGTTTGCCAGTCACCACCAGCTGGACAATCTGGTGGCCGTGGTCGACTACAACCACATGCAGATCGATGGGCGGACTGAGGAAGTGGTGAACCTGGAACCGTTGGCCGACAAGTGGCGAGCCTTCGGCTGGCATACACTGGAAATCTCGGGGCACGACTTTCGACAGTTGCTGGGAGCGTTCGCCGAGGCTGAGGAAACCAAAGGACAGCCCACGGCGATTATCGCTCAAACGATCAAGGGTAAAGGCGTCAGTTTCATGGAAGGGAAGGTCGACTTCCATGGGAAGGCCCCGACCAAGGAAGAGGCCGAGAGGGCGTTACGCGAACTAGATGACTAAATGTAGCCGGAGAGACTATCCGACAACCCGTAAAGTGGGGGCTTGTCCCCAGCCGGGGCGTGAGAGACAAGCCCCCGCGCTGCCTTGTTGGATAAACACTTGGTTAGAGAGACGATGAACGTCGTATTAGGGGCGGCAACTCGCGAGGCCTACGGAAAGACGCTGCTAGAACTGGGTGCCGAGCGTCAGGATATCATAGTCCTTGACGCCGATCTGGCGAAGTCCACCGGTACTCTCGGTTTCAGCCGAGCCTACCCGGAGCGGTTCTTTGACTTCGGCGTCGCGGAGCAGAATATGGTGAGCACGGCGGCCGGGCTGGCGGCCTGCGGAAAGGTCGTCTTTGCCAGCACCTTCGCGGTCTTTGCCTCTGGCCGCTGCTTTGACCAGTTGCGGGTGAGCATCGCCCAACCCCACCTCAACGTTAAGCTCGTCGGCAGCCACGGTGGGATCACCGTCGGCGAAGATGGGATCACCCATCACGCGATCGAGGATTTGGCCCTCATCTGCTCCTTGCCTGGCTTCACTGTCATTGTACCCGCAGATGAGATCGAAGCTTCACAGGCGATTCGCCTAGCCGCAGAGACCTCCGGGCCTTTTTACATCCGCTGCGGCCGCCCGAAGGTGCCAGTCGTGTGTGGACCAGACTATCGATTGGTTCTGGGTAAGGCCAGCCAATTCCGGGGTGGCTCGCACCTGACGATTATCGCCAATGGTATCATGGTTGCTGCCGCCCTGGCCGCAGCCGAGACCCTTGCCCAAGAAGGCATTGAGAGCCGGGTCTTGAACATGTCTACCCTGAAGCCTTTGGATCGCGAGGCTATTGAGTCGGCGGCACGGGAAACCGGTGCCATTGTCACTGCTGAGGAGCATCTCCAACACGGCGGGTTGGGCAGCCAGGTGGCCCAAGTGGTCGCCGAGACTTGCCCTGTGCCAATTTCCTTCGTGGCGATCAAGGACACCTATGCCGAGTCAGGCAAGCCTGATGAACTACTAGAGCGCTATGGCCTGACTGCAAGCGATATCGTTCGCGCGTCCTACAACGTCTTACGAAGAAAGATGCCTGTGCCCGTGGCCACGGACAGGTAGACTGGGTATCCCTTGCGGCTAGAAGACGTTCGCGGGAGACTGCTGATCTCCTTCGTCATCGCCCTCGCCGTGGTTCTGGGCTTGGTCTTCTATGCCGATCTCTCCAAGACGCTCGCCGCATTCGCCCGCTTCCAGTGGTTGTACATCGCTCCGATCCTGGGCCTCACTCTTCTGAACTATCTGTTGCGTTTTGTGAAATGGCACTTCTACTTGCACCAAATCGGCGTCCGCAACCTCCACCCATGGGATAGTCTGCTGATGTTCTTCAGCGGACTTTCGATGGTAATGACGCCAGGGAAGATTGGGGAATGGCTGAAGAGTTATCTGCTTAGGGAATCGACCGGTACGCCTTTTAGCCGCTCAGCGCCAATCATCGTGGCCGAACGGCTGACGGACGCGGTAGCCATGCTGATCCTGGCATCGGGAGGACTGCTGATCTCTGGCGTCGGCTGGCAAGTCTTGGTGTTGGTGCTTCTGCTGGCGCTGGCCGTCGTCGCCGTCGCCCGCTACCGGCCTCTGGCTATGCGGCTGCTCCGTTGTGGAGAATCCACGCCCGTGATCTCCAAGCGGATGCGCCACGTCCATGAATTCTACGAAAGCTCGTACACGCTGTTCGGACTCAGGAACCTTCTCGCGGCGATCGGCCTTGGCTTCGTCTCTTGGTCTGGCGAATGCATCGCCTTCTATCTGGTACTGATCGGCCTGGGGCAAGAACCCAGCGTGATGTTGGTGGTCAAGGCATCGTTCATTCTGGCCGCCTCTACGCTGGCTGGCTCGCTCTTTCTTCTGCCAGGGGGACTGGGCGTTGCTGAGGGTGGCATCACTGGTCTATGTCAGGCGCTGGTAGGCATGACCAAGGACCTGGCCGTCGCGTCCACTCTGCTGATCCGCTTCTGCACCCTATGGTTTGGGGTGTCCCTTGGGTTGATTATGCTCATGATCTTCACTAGGCGGCTGCCTTCGTTGACCAGCACGGGGCGCGCAGACGCAAGAGGTTGACGGTCACCAGGAGAATGGGCGCGTCGTTAGGCTACGGCCGGTTCTCTTGGGCTTTGGCGTCGAGAAGCCGTGTCGAATAAGGTGGCCGCTCAAGTGTTGTGTCGTGCCTCGCGCAGGCTCTAAGGCTCGGCGTACCAGGCGTCCAGATATGCCAAGATCTTCAGCGCCAAGACGTAGTGTTGATAGTAGGCGTCCTGATCGACGGCCGAAAGGTTGTCTTCCGGGACGTGAATGTCGAGCCGGTCGTACCCGTCGCAGGCGAAGGCGAGAACCCTCAAGCCGGCGGCCTGCGCCATAAGATCGTCGCTGGCCGTATTGGTTGACGATGGTCGCCAGACAAGGGGTACTCCCGTCTCCTTGGCGACGCCAAGCGCGATGTCAGCGAGCTCTTGATTGGCAGAACCGGTGATTATCGCCATATTGCCCCGGCCGAGGACGTCGAAGTTGAGATAACAAAGTACGCCCGCCGTGTTCTCCGCCTCGGAGAAGTAGAGCCGGGACCCGTTGAAGTAGGGCGGTGGTTCTTCGCTGGCAAAGGCGACGAACTTGATGTCGTTGAAGGGGCGAGAAATGGCCTGCGCTAGTGAAGCGATAAGCGCCACCCCCGTCGCGTTATCTAGGATGCCATCGCTGAAGCCGGGATTGGCGCTCCGGCCAGGATAGGTCACCTTGTCGAAGTGAGCACCGATCGCAATTGTCTTTCGCTGGTCCACCGGGAGGGTTCCCCGCCGCAGGCCGATGACGTTGTGGAGGTTATCCCAGTTGCCGTACTGCTCACCCCAGGCCCCACCGTAGAGCACTCTTTGTAAGTGTACGTCCTCGATGCCGGCGGTAGGAAAGAGTTGCGTGGCAATGTAGTTCTCCCGCTCTTGATTGGTCTTGGCCGAAAATCCCGCCAACCACTGCCAGAGTGTTCCTCGATCCATTGGCACGACCGCCATTGCACGAGCGCTGGCCAGCTGGGCTTTGGCCGCCAGGTGAGCCTCACGTGCCTGACCGGCCGTGAGAGTAGGCGCAGGGGTAGACGGCGGCGAAGTCGGTGAAGGCGACGCCGTTGGTGTTAGGGTGGGACAGGGTGAAGGAGACGCGGTCGGGGGAATAACAACGGTGGCCGCTACACGGGCGGGCGCCACTCCCGTTGGTGTGGCGCCCGCCAGCTGTTCACTTCCGCCACAACTAGTGATCAATAAGCTCGAAAGAGCCAGACCGAAGGCGAATCGCGCTAACCGTCCGAAAAGCTGAGATGTCATTAGGCGTGGTCGTCGCCTTCTTCCTCTTCTTCATCCTCCTCGAACCCTTCGTCGCTGTAAACTCCAACCTCGACGCCACGGTAGACGGTGACGACGAAATCCTCACGTGGCACGTCCGCGGAAGCGACCAACTGATCGTCGATCTCCTCAATAAGGTTCAGGATATCGTCTTCGGTGGTTCCGTTTTCGACGGCAAGAAGGGCGTAGACGGTGCTCGGCGTGTAGTGCAAGTCAACCCTGCCGACGTGTTCGTCATCCTGAGAGATGAGATAGGCTTCCGAGTACGGGGTGCGACACTGGCGTTCGAAGATGTAGTCAGGCACAGTTTCCCTCCTCAAATCGCTACGGGTGCGTCTGTCCACTACCCATGATGATCCATTTGTACGTTGTCGGCTCCTTCAAGCCCATCGGTCCCCGAGCGTGTAGCTTTGGGGTGCTGATCCCTACCTCAGCGCCCAATCCAAACTGCGCCCAGTCTGTAAACTGGGTGCTGGCATTGACATAAACAGCCACAGCATCGACCCCATTCAGGAAGCGCATGGCAGCCGTGTAGTCCCAGGTGATAATGGCTTCAGAGTGTCCAGAGCCAAAGCGCATAATGTGTTCCAGAGCCTCGTCGAGCGAATCGACGACCTTGATGGCGGCGATGATTGCCAGGAATTCCTTGCCCCAATCTTCCTCGACGGCTGACCGCAGCAGTCCGGCCTTCGCCGGATCGGCACCGAAGACTTTGCAGCACGCGCAGTGCCGCTTGGTCGCACTGCATCTCTACACCGGCCTCAGACCACGCGGCGCCGATCTTCGGGAGGAAAGACCTTGCCACGTCGCGATGCACTAGTACGGTGTGCAGTGCATTACAGATCGTACAGCGTCGCACTTTGGCATTGTAGACTATGGCAGTGGCCTTGGCAAGGTCGGCGCTGCGGTCTACGTGGGTGTGGCACACGCCAATGCCGCCAGTGACCACCGGCATGGTTGCATTTTCCGACACAAGCTTGATCAAGCCTGCGCCGCGGCGAGGGATGATCAAGTCGATCGCCTCGCGCATCTTGAGAAGTCGTCCGACCAGCGCCCCATCAGTTGATTCGATCAGCGACACGGCCCCTTCCGGCACACCGGCGCTCATACAGGCGTTGGAAACAACTCGCGCCAGCGCCGTGTTCGAGCGTACGGCATCTTTGCCTCCGCGCAGTATCGCAGCGTTGCCGGACTTGGGATAGAGGGAAGCGATGTCCATAGTAACGTTTGGCCTGCTCTCGTAGATTGCGGCGATGACACCAAGGTGTACCCTGCGTTTCCCCGCCTGCAGGCTGCTGGGCAGTGTCCGCATGTCGAAGGTCTCTCCCACCGGGTCAGGAAGCTTCACCACCGTACGCATGTCTTCAGCGATGCCTTTCAGCCTGCCCGCGTAAGTAGCAGGCGATCGAGTATGGCCTCACCCTTGCCAGAGGCCCGCGCCTCTTCATAGTCTTCGGCATTGGCCCGCAGGATCGCCTCCTGTTCGGCCATAATGCCGTCGGCCACCGCCGAAAGTGCACAGTTCTTGGCCTCGGTAGAGAGATGGGTGAGTTTGCGCGAAGCTCCCTTAGCGGCTGCAGCCTTCAGCGCAAGCTCGCCAGCGGTTGTTGGCGTGGGCGTCTTCCCCCTTGTTTTCAGTCGGTCTTGGCGAGCAGGTGGCTATTAGAAAGCCATATCCCAAGGACCATCCGCTTTCCCCCAACTCGGCGCATATTCTATCAAATCCCTAGAGGGAATGGAAGTGCGGCGAATTGCACCCTAAGCCCTGAGTGAAGCAGGCGAAGGAGGAAGCCCAGTGGCAAAGATTCTATCCTGCATCCCGGCGGAATCGGTCCATCAGCGGGCTCTGGCGAGGGAGCAGACGGACACTGCCTCAAAGTAGCACCAGGTGCACGGCGTCAGTAGCCAGGCCCATCAGACCTACCAAGATGCCTAGCGAGAGGAGCCTCTGCCCCAGTCAGAATCCCGCTGGCAAGGAAGGGCCGCGATGCGATTCCTTGAACAAGCCCGCCGATTGCCTGCGCGGTTAGCTGTCGGGTTCGGAGCGCCGTTGCGACCCTATTCTTCCAACTAACAAGGGAATTCACCCCGACGGGAAGGGTTCCCCCGCCTCACATGCAGTGCAGTTAGGAAAGATGCATCATGGGTGCCTGCTAGCCTTTCATCAATCGTCTGGTTTTGGGCTCGCCTTGCCTGATCGCTTGACAATCCCCCAGGATGCTGTACACTTCAATAGCAGGCCAGGAGATGCGTCCATGCGGGACCGCAGCCGAGCCATCACGAGCGATGTTCGCCGAAGAGGAGGAACCCACTTAGCATGCCTAGGGAATCGATCACTAAAGATGCGCGCATCGAGGATGTGGTGAGAGCATACCCTCAAGCTGCGCGCGTCTTTGCCGAGCATGGTCTCCCCTGCGTGGGATGTCATGCAGCAACCTATGAATCAGTCGAACAGGGGGCAGCAGCCCACAACATACCACTCGAGCCTTTACTCGCCGACCTCAACAGGGCAGCAGAGGAGGCACCCGATCACCACGAGCACGAGGGTCATCAGGATACTGTACCCATGGCCCAGCCGCAGATCAAGCGCGTGATCGCGGTCATGGGCGGCAAGGGTGGCGTCGGGAAGTCTCTCGTTACCGCCCTCCTCGGAGTGGCTCTGCGCAAGCGAGGGTACGAAGTTGGCATCTTGGACGCCGACATCACCGGTCCGAGCATCCCAAAGATGTTTGGTTTGACTGAAAGGGCTGGCGGGGATGAACGAACCCTTTATCCAGTCCGTACTCGACTCGGGATAGAGGTGATGTCCATCAACCTGCTGCTGGAGAACCCAGAGGATGCGGTGATCTGGCGGGGACCAATCATCAACAAGGTGATCACTCAGTTCTATGAGCAAGTGGCCTGGGGTGAGCTAGACTACCTGCTCGTCGACTTGCCGCCGGGCACTTCCGATGCACCATTGACCGTGCTGCAGTCGCTGCCAGTGGATGGCGTCGTCATGGTTTCTTCGCCGCAGGCGCTGGCAAACATGGTAGTGCGCAAGGCCGTCCAATTAGTGCAGAAGCTGGATACGCCGATTATTGGCGTGATCGAAAACATGGCGTACACGATATGCCCGAACTGTGGCGAGCGGCACGAGGTGTTCGGCCCTAGCACTATTGAGCAGCTCGGCTTTGCCGCCGAGGCACCAGTACTCGGGCAGCTACCGGTCGATGCGGCAATCTCGCGCCTTGGCGATGCCGGGGAAATCGAAAGCTACGACTCGCCCGCCTACGAAGCGCTTACCAGCCAATTTGTGGAAACGCTCGATGAATTGGAAGTGCTGGCCGGCAGCCACATTCACGAGAGGTAACCGGGCATCACGAGGGGCCGGCGAAGCCCATCGCCGGCCCCTCTAATCTGCCCTTGGCTTAACCCTCTTTAGCCCTCTTCCTCAGGAGAGAATCTCCCCCCTTCCTCTGGCAGAAAGGACAAGGTGAAGACCGCTTTCCACTTCCCAACCGAGCCTCCAAGAGACCTACTTGGCCAAAGATGGCGCAGCGAAGCGATATCCGAGGCCGCGCTCGTTCAGAATGTACTTCGGGTCCGAAGGGTTAGGCTCGATCTTCTGGCGCAGGTAAGTAATGTACAGCCGGAGCAGTTGAGCGTCATCGCGGTACTCCCGGCCCCAGACCTTGGTCAGCAAGGACTCGTGAGTCATCAGGCGGCCCGCATTCGAGACCAAATGATAGAGAAGCTTGTACTCTGTTGGACGCAGCTTGACCCGCTCACCGCGTACGACGACCTCACGCCGGTCGAAATCGACCGAGAAATCCTCGTCGATCACTACGCGCTCAAGCTTGGGAGGTGCCGGCGCCTCGGTCCGCCTCAACACGGCCCGAATGCGACTAACTAGCTCGCGATGGCTAAACGGCTTGGCCACGTAGTCGTCCGCGCCCAATTCCAAACCTAAGACACGGTCACCTTCGTTCCCCTTTGCGGTTAGCATGATCACCGGCACGTTCGACGCGGCACGAATTTCCTTCAGGGTCTCAAACCCGTCCATATCCGGCATCATCACGTCGAGCAAGATCAGGCTGGGCAGCTCATCCCGCAGCTTCTCCAGCGCTTCATAGCCATTGCTGGCTTCTGCAACCCGAAAGCCTTCTCGCTCGAGGGTCAACCGAATGAGATCGACCATTCGCGGCTCATCATCTACAATCAGGATTGTGCGTTCCACTTGTCGCTCCCCGCTCCGCATTGGAGCGTCCGAAAAGTACTGGCAGTTGGGCTGGCTCTTCCCGCGGTAGGCTGAAACTGAACCGAGAACCTCGCCCCGGCTCGCTTTCCACCCAAATGTGACCGCCGTGCGCCTCGACGATCGACTTGCAGATGAAGAGCCCGAGTCCCACACCCTTGGTCTCTCGCACCAGCCTGCTATCCAGCCGAGCGAAGCGTTCGAAAAGGCGATCTTGCTCACGCCGCGATACACCAATGCCCTCATCGCTGACGCTGACAATCACTTCCTCCCCTGTCTCACGCCCTTCGATGAGAATCCGACCGCCCCTTGGCGAATACTTGATCGCGTTCTCCACCAGGTTGGTCAGTACTTCTTGCACCCGCTCATAGTCGGCAAGCACCGGTGCTAGATGCTCGGGAACATTTGACTCTATATTGTGCTTGCCGCTAATGCCTGCCATTTTCTGCACCACCCGGCGGATCAGTGAAGGCAAGTCTACGGCCTCCCGGTGGAGTTCGATACCGCCAGCAGATATCCGCGACGCGTAAAGGAGGTTCTCCACCATCTTGCTCAGCCGATCACTCTCTTCGGCGATCACGCCAAGCATCTCTCTCATCTGCTCCTTCTTCAGCCTCTTACCTTCTTGCTCGCCCAGCAGGCCGGCATAGCCCTTGATAATGGCGATCGGGGTCTGCAGTTCATGGGAGATTACGGAGAGAAAGGTAGACTGCAATCGCTCAGCCTCCTTGCGCTCGGTGATGTCACGGATAGAGATCACCCCGCCCAGCAACTCGCCGTTTTCGCCATGGATGCCAGCATAGCTCACTTCGGCATCTAGATCGCCGCCGTCCTTGGTGCGCAGCACTACCTCCAAGTTCAGGATTCGGCTACCACCTTCCGCAACCCGCATCAGCGGGCAGGCCTGGCCGCAGAGGCTGGCACCGGTGTGGGTGCGCATCTCAAAGACCTCCGCGCAGCGTTTTCCCCATACCTCCTCCACCGTCCAGCCCGACATGTGCTCAAGCGCGGGGTTGACACCAATGATGCGGTACGTAGCGTCAACGATCAGCAAGCCATCTGCACTGCTGCTGATCACGGCTTCCAACCACCGCTTGTCGTCTTGCAGCCGCTGGAGAAGCCGGGCGTTCTGCATTACGATGTCGACTTCGTCGAGGATAATGTTGTAGATGCCGGGATTTTGGTCGAGCAGTTCAGGTACCTCAGAAGGATGGAAAAGGCATAGGAAGCCCACTAGTTGCTTGTTAGAACGAAGCGGCACAGCGAGAAGGTGCAGACGGCCAAGATCCGCGTTCACGTCAACCTTGAGCACTTCTCTGTCTCGGGGAGCAAGCACCGGCTGGGCTGGGTCTGACTCATCCAATCGAGGAATGGTCAGCTTCAGCTGTGTTTGGATCTCGGCCCAGACCTCGTCGTTCACCCCATAGGAAGAAGCCTGGGATAGCCGTTGGTGGTGCTTGTCCCAAAGTGCGACGAGTCCCGCCGTGCCTCCGACCACCTGCACGATGTTAGAGACCACAGAGTTGAGCAGGTCTTTCGATTCTCCGTCCGCTGCGTTCGTTTCCTGACTGTCATGCTGCTCGTCTGCCACAGGAAACCTCACATAGAAGTCTAACAGTCGTCAAATCCAATTCTAACATACAGAAGTTACAATGAGAAACAGAAAGGGACAGGGAAGCGGCTGAGAAGTCGCAATGCCCCTTGTCCAATTGGTCGGCGGAAAGAGGGAATCATCACCATTGTTCAGTAGGAACTAAGGAGAAGGAGGTTAGGAACCATGACTATTTCGAGATGGGAGCCGTTTCGCGACCTCATGACGCTGCGGGAAGCAGTGAATCGCCTGTACGAGGACAGTCTGATGCGTCCGAGTGTTCCTACCATGGCGGGGATCGCCTTCCCGATGGATATCTACGAGACGCCCGATAGTGTGGTCGTCTCGGCCGCGCTACCAGGGATCAAGCCTGAAGACCTGGAGATCACAGTGCATGGCGAAACCCTGACGATCAAAGGCGAGTTCAAGCCAGAAGTGCATGCTGATAAAGAGAAGGTCAGCTACCTGCTCGCCGAGCGGCGCTATGGCACTTTTAGCCGCTCCATCTCGCTGCCTGTTTCCGTGGTTCCGGATCAAGCATCGGCAGCAGCCAAGGATGGCATCCTGACTCTGACTCTACCTAAGTCTGAAACGGTAAAGCCAAAGTCGATCAAGATCAAGTCGAAATGATCGCTGAGTACCGATTGCCAGCAAGTCAGGCGGCCTAGGTTTTTGCACAATGCGGGCACCGCCCCGCATTGTGCCCGCCACCTCTAGTCTCCAGCTCATCCTTCCTGCCAATGGCTATCCTTTCACTGTGCGGCCAAACACCGGCCCGCTAACGCGCATCTGCCGCCTGATCGCCGGCTGTATATGGTGGTTTGAACATCATTACCTTCTCTGAAGACATCGTCTCTGTCGAGCCACTTCGTCTATCGCCTCCTGTCTTGGAGACCTTGCAGCGCAACTTGCTCCTGTTCTTTACCGGGATGTCACGGCAGTCCTCGACCATCCTGCGCCACCAGCGACAATCGACCGAGGACAACGCCGCGGTGGTAATCGACTCACTACACGAGATCAAGAGGCTAGCCATAAACATGGCCGAAGCGCTGCCAAGCGGCAAGTTAGGGGATTTCGCCGCGCTGCTCGACCAATCCTGGTACCGAAAGAAGCTGCCAGCGCCAAATATCTCCAACTCGTTTATCGACGAGTGCTACACCATGGCGCGGGCTAATGGCGCCCTCGGCGGCAAGATCACCGGCGCCGGTGGTGGCGGCTTTCTAATGCTCTATTGTCCAGAAGAACACCAAAGTAGGCTCACGAAGTTGCTGGAAAAAGAGGGGCTACTGAAAATGGGTTTCCGATTCGAAAGACAAGGAGCACAGGTGGTGCTGAATAATCTGCACTCCTCCAAACGGAGGAATACCGATAAGGAGCACCTCGCGCTATCTGACTGAAGTTGACAACTATCGCTTCGTTGCCAACAAACGAACTTGGCTCTCAGGCTGTGTCCATGGCTCGCGCGACAACCGCAGGCGAATTCGCCGCCCTAGTGAAGAAGGCTGAGGTGGTGATCACAAACAACACATTGACCATGCATCTGGCCCGCACCTTGATATGACCGAATGTCGTGCACTACTCCGGCACCGCGCTAGAATCATAGCGGCAGCCGCCGTTTTCCCCGTCCATCTTGCCGTGGCATCCAACCACCTGGAGCCCTTCCTACGCTTTCACTTCTCCTCATGAGCTGCAGCGTTGGATATCTCGCCTGCTGAAGTTCCTGACGCTGCAGGGACGATGATAGGTGACTTGTGACTTGTGTTGCACACGGCGTTCCATGCAAAGCGGGTACGGGAGGGCCGGGACCCTCCCGCGACGAGGGTTTGGCGCGCTCAGCAAGTGAACTATCGCGCTATGGCGTATGTCTCCTGGTTGGCCCCCGCGGGCTCTTTTGACGGCGTTGGATTCCACTGCACAACCGTCGCTCCCCAGCTCAAGCCAGCGCCAAACGCGACCATTAAGATCTTGTCGCCATCATGGACCAACCCTTGTTCGACCGCTTCGCAAAGGGCGATCGGAATTGAAGCGGCAGAAGTGTTGCCATACTCTTGCACGTTGATGAAGACCTTCTCTGCCGGCATGCCAAGGTACTTGTTAGCCGCTTGGATAATGCGCAGATTGGCCTGATGAGGAATGAACAGATCAATATCGCTCAGGGAAAGGCCAGCCTGATCGACAGCCTGCTTCGCCACCTTACCCATGGTCGTGACCGCGAACTTGAAGATTTCCGGGCCGTTGAACACCGCGCGTGGCCTTCCATTAGCCGGCCACTCGGCGGGACGACCGAAGAGGCTGGACATGCTTAGGTAGTGACCATGGGAGCCGTCGGATCCGATCACGAAGCTCAATGGTCCGGTGCATTCGTCCGTAGCCTGGAGAACTGCTGCTCCGGCACCGTCGCCAAAGAGCACGTTTGTGTTCCGGTCCTGCCAGTCGAAACCGTGGGTCAGCGTCTCGACGCCAATGCAAAGGATGTTCTTATAGGTGCCACTAGCAATGAACTGGTCGGCGATGGACAGCGCGTACACAAACCCGCTACAGCCGGCATTGACGTCGAACGCCGCCGCCTTGTGCGCCCCGAGCGCCGCCTGCACCATGCAGCCGCAAGCCGGAAAGTACTTGTCGGCCGTAACCGTGGCGTTGATGATCATGTCTAGGTCATCAGGATCCAAGCCGGCCATCTCAAGAGCCCGGAGAGAGGCTTTCGTCGCCAGGTTGGAACTCGCCTCATCATCGCCAGCCACGTGTCGCCGCTTGATTCCAGTCCGCGTCGTGATCCATTCATCGGATGTGTCCATGAGCTTCTCTAGCTCGAAATTGGTCATGACCCGTTCCGGAGCATACATGCCGATGCCTGTGACGCGCGCATACTTTCTCAATATCCTACTCCTTCTCCATCTCGAGGATGGGTTGCCCTTTTTGCACCAACTGACCATTCTGCGCGACGATGCGCAAAACCCTTCCAGAACTCTCGGCACGCACCTCATTGAAGACTTTCATTGCCTCGATGAGAGCTACCACCTGCCCTGCCTCCACGAGATCACCCTCCCTAGCGAAAGGAGGAGCAGACGGCGAAGGGGTGAGGTACAAGATGCCCGTCAGCGGCGCGCAAATCTGTAAACTATTTAGAGACTCCGCCAGTCGACTGCCATTGCTTCCCTGCTCCGCTGGCGGCGAAGAGCAGCGTCCGTTCCTCCTGATCAGGATGCGCGTGCGCCCGCTCCGCACGCGGAATTCCTCGATAGAAGTCTTGGAAAGATCGTCGATAAGCTTCTTCAAGGAAACGAACCAAACGTTTCCCGATGAGTTTTCTGTCATCGGTCTCTCAATGCATGAGCTTGCTATCAGCTTGGGAAACAAACGATGGCGATCCTGGCCAACACCGGTACAACCCGTGACAGGCAGAAACGGCGCCATCGGATAGGGGGACACCTTCGTCCTTCAGTGAGCGAAATCTCCAGGTGACCGACTAGGCGACATTCGGCGTCGGGGGCGCAGTGTCGATCGAGGTTCGGTTTCGCCAGAAGAGCAGTGCCGCTCCTGCCAGCGAAAGGACAGCGGCCCCCACTACGATCTCCCGCATATGACAAGTCGTGCTGCCCACGGGAGCGCTGGCGCGGTCATCTTCCGAGTAGGCTAAGAGACGCTCCTTCAGGCTCTGCCGGAATTCGGGTGGAGGCGTTAGTGGTCTCAGGGCATTCCTCAATTGCTGGGCAACCTTTAGCAGTTCATCCTTCGCCTCAAGCGACTCAATGGACTCACCTCTCAGTAAGCGATCGACGTACTCAGCGAGCTCATTCTCGTCCATTTTCCCTCGCCCTAAGTGTGACGGCTAGAGACCTTAGTGTCCGATGCAAAAGGGCCTTCACGGCCCCTTCGCTTCGATTCATCACCCGACCGATTTCGGCATTTGGCATCTCTTCGACAAACTTCAACAGAAGTAGATGTTGCCGCTCTCGCGGGAGGCCGGCAATAGCCTTCCTCAGCATCTCTCGCTCCTCGCTCTCCTCCATCTCGGCGCTGAGCGATCGCGCTGAAACCACGTCGTCAAGACAGAGTACAGGATGTCGGCGTCTGTCCCGGTGCCAATTTGCCACCAGATTATGAGCGATGGTCAGCAGCCAAGCAGAGAAGGGCAGCCCTCGCTCCTTGTAGGAGGGGAGGTAGGTCAACGCCTGAAAGAACACTCTCTCGGTCAGATCCTCTGCGTCGTGAACATTCCCTGTACGATAGTAAACGTATGTGTAGACCCGCGTCAAGTAGCGTTCGTAGAGCTCCCCAAAGGCGGCACGGTCAATCTGAGCGCGTCGTACAAGAGCGTTGTCATCCGACTCACTCATCTGCGGGTGCCTCGTCGCGTGTCGTCACTTGATACAACATATAAAACACCACTACTGGCAAGAAGATGCGCTGCCCGGGAAGACCGAGGATCGTCCGGCAGACGATATGGCAACCCCCGAAGTGCGTGGATTGGTTCTCCGGCTATTTGCGCTCCATGGCCCGTACAGCTTCGAGGATCACGGCTGTCCCACCTTCTATCCCAAGCATTTCGGTGTTCAGGATCAGGTCATACAACTCCGGGTCCAACCATCTCACCCCATAGTACAGCCGGAGGTACTCTTCCCGGTTGCGGTTGAACTCACGAATGCGCTTCTCTGCCTCATTCGGGCGCAAGCCTTCCTCGGCCATAAGGCGCTTCACGCTAGTGGCGAGGGGGGCATAAATCAGGACACTCAGGGTCTTGGGAAAATTCTTGAGGATTACTTGCGCGGCATGCCCAACGATCACGGCGTCACCGGCCTCGGCAATATTCCGCAAGAGATCCTCGATCAAGCGCCGATACGATTCGACGTTCAGCGACGGCGATTCCAGAACGCCAGCTGGGACACCGGTGACGTCGTCCGTAGGGTAGCGACCCAAGAGTTCTACCATGCGCTCCAACAGCGATGGCACTCGTTCGGCATCCTGTATAGAGCGCTCTGAAACGCCGGCGATGCTGGCGGCCCTGCGAATGATTTCCCGATCGAGAAGAGGGATCTGCAGCCTCTCCGCTAAGCGCCTTGAGATCTCCTCGCCACCCGCACCTAATGTCTTTGAGACCGTGATCACCGCCATTTGCAGCTCTCCTTGATTCTCTGGCCGCTTCTCGTGGTAGCGACGTTCAAACCCTCGCCCTGCATTATACTTGAGACCAGCCGCCCTTGCTAGATAAGGTCAACGTCTGGTAGGAGGAGAAGGCGGGTGGAACTCAAAGTAGATCATCCGCAAAGAGAGGATGAAGATCAAGGTTATCAACACCGCCGAAGCCATGCACCACATGCATATGGCGTGAATAACCGCTACCTCAACATATGTCAGATAGCCAGAGAAGAGCATGCCGGAAAGAGAAAGGCCGAAAATGCCCAAGATGGTCAGTTTCGGAGCGGGACGGACAAGAGCCTGCCACACGATCAGGCATAGCAAGGTCACGTACTGCAGCAGACCCCAAGAGGCAGTTGGCAACCCCATGAGTTGAGCGTAGGCACTCCTGTTCACCACGTCACAGTCGCCTATGGCGCATGAAGGAAGCGCTTGACTAGCGTGTACGTATGTGAGATAGGCCGAGACGCCTATGCCGCCGACGGCGAGAGCGGCTGCCGTCACCTGCTCCGGCCACCCTGCCGACCGCACCATAAAGAAGAATCCGGCCATTGGCCAGCTCGCTTTCATTTTGCTTTGGCCAGTTCCTGCTCGATAATGTCCCGCAGGGCCGAGAAAGTCAGTGCATGCGATACGATTCTGCCGTTTGGTGGTTCGTAGGGTCCTTTCTTTGGGTCGACCATTGGCCCGGCGATCAGAAAGGTAGGGACCGATTGCACACCCAGCTGATCGCCGCTCTTGATGTCTTCCTCTATCCGAGTCAATTGTCCATTCTGCCTGGTTAAGTACTTGTCGGTGTCTAGGCAGGAGTAAAAGCTCGGCAAGTCGAGGCCGAGATAAGCCGCCAGCCCTTTCAAACGGTCCTTGTTGAAGGCACCTGCATTCTCTCCATTCTGGTTGGCATAGAGGAGGTCGTAGTACTCCCAGAAGCGACCTTGGTCTGCCGCACATTCAGAAGCTTCGGCGGCCCAATACGACTCCGGGCCGAGAAAAGGAAACTGACGGAAGACCAGGCGAACCTTCCCAGTACGTATGTACTGTTCATCAAGATTCTTACTCGCGCCGCGAGCAAATTCACCGCAGTATGGTCACTGAAAATCGGCGTACTCTACGATCGTGACCTTGGCGTCGATGGACCCTTTCGTCTTGGCCATCGCACCCGACTCTCCGGGACTGGCCAAAACCGACGGGTCATTCGCTCGAGGCGCAGCCGGGGACACGGCCTTTTGTGCGCCTTTAGCGTTGATCGCGGCCATTCCTCCAGCGGCCAGCACTGCTATCACCGCCACAAGAGCCACCTCCCACATTTGGATGGCACGACGCCGGCGCCTATCCCTGGTGGCTGGCCCCGATCTCACCTGCCTCTGCGGCTGCTTCTTCGCCATCGCTTTGCTCCAAGCTAGTCTTGCGCAAGACCAAGAGAGATCTTCTCGCAGTGCCGAGAAGACATGCTATCTCTGTGAAGTGAGCACTGGCTCAACCGATATCGACCACCCGCCGGTGAACACCTCGGCAACATCTTCCCAAGGTTAACCTTTTTCGCCACTTAGTGTCAAGTCCCGGCGCATTGCTCGAAGCGAATGGTTGGCAGGTCAACGGCTTGACAAACCCTTGCTCAAGTGCTAAATTACCGTGTGGTTAGCACTCTCACCCCTAGAGTGCTAACGATGGAGCGGGAGCCATGCTTAGTGAGCGAAGAGCAAGTATCCTTGGTATTGTAGTAAGGGAATACATTGTCACGGCTGCGCCCGTGGGCTCGGAGACGGTTTCCAAGAGGCGCGAATTGGGAGTAAGCGCGGCTACCATTCGCAACGAGATGGCTGATCTGGAGCACGAGGGTTACATCTGGCATCCTCACACCTCGGCGGGGCGAGTACCTTCAGACAAGGGCTACCGATACTTCGTCGAGCACCTGATGGGAGAGAGCGATCTGACCCCGTCCGAGCAACGTACTATCCTTCATCAGTTTCACCAAGTGGAGTTCGATCCGGAAGAGTGGGTGAGACTAGCCTGCGCGGTGCTTTCGCGCTCGGTGCGCAACGCGGCTATAGTATCACTCCCTGTGGCAAGCGAGTGTCGAATCAAGCATTTCCAGATCATCTCCGTGCACGACACTCTGGCGCTGCTCGTGCTAGTGCTCCAGGACGGGACGATCAGGCAGCAAATGGTCTCCTTGCCAGAGCCTGCTGTTCAAGAGGAATTGACCACTTTGGCCAATCGCCTGAATACTATAGTCGCTGGCCTGACCACTTCGCAGGTTGAGCATAGGGTGCTGACCTCGTCCCCTCTTGAGGCACTGGTCGTCGAGTCGCTGACCCGGCTGATGGAGGCCGCTGATCGCGCCAACTTCACCGAGTTCTACCTCGATGGTCTGCGCAACGTTCTGAGCCAACCGGAGTTTGCGAACAGCAAGAAGCTTCAGCGGCTGTTGGAGGTGCTCGAAGACAAGCGGTCTTTGCAGTTGATCCTTAGTCAGGTGCTGCGCGACGATGGCATCAAAGTGATCATCGGCAGCGAGAACCCCGACGATGCGATGCACGATTGTACTGTGGTTCTCGCGCGATACGGACTTGCCGGAGAAGCGGTGGGTGCCGCTGGGATTCTAGGACCGACACGCCTAGAGTACGGCAGGGCTATACCGGTCGTGAGGTACGTGGCCAATTTGATGAGCGAGATCATGCGCGAGATCCGTGGCTGAGCGAGTATCGCGACACGAAAAACCCCCTGATGGAGACAACCAGCAGATGAACGATAATGACTACAAGAGTCGTGGCGAAGAAGCCGAAGCTACCGAAACTGAGACAATCGAAGATCTGAAGCGAGAGCTCGAGCGCGAAAGAGAGAATGCGGCGGCCTACCTCGCGAACTGGCAGAGGGCGCAAGCCGACTTCATCAATTTCAAGCGCCGCACCGAGCAGGAACGCAGTGACAGTGCCAAATACGCCAATGCTATGCTTATTCTTAGCCTGCTCCCGGCTTTGGATGATCTTGAGCGAGCGATGGGTAATATCCCTGCCGACCTGGCCGGACTGGCCTGGTTTGACGGGCTGAGGCTGATCTACCGGAAACTGAAGAACTCCCTAGAAGCTCAAGGACTATCCGTGATTCCGGCGGAGGGCGAGGAATTCGACCCGAATCTCCATGACGCCGTGATGTATGAAGACGGCGAGGAAGGGAGGGTGCTGCAGGAATTGCAGAGAGGGTACAAACTCCACGATCGGGTGATCCGCCCGGCTGTGGTGAAGGTTGGTCGCGGGTTATCATCTTCAGAAGCCCCAGCGGGGCTTCATGGCGAAGAACACCGGCATAAGATGAAGAAAGGACAGGGACGGCAGGAAGGCTCGTAATATGGCGTCACCTTCGATCGGATGCACTTGCCGTTACCCTACGAGGAGGAGAATTCGATATGGCAAAAGTCATCGGCATCGATCTAGGAACCACTAATAGCTGCGTTGCAGTCATGGAAGGCGGCGAACCTGTAGTGATCCCCAATTCAGAAGGAGGGCGTATCACGCCGTCTGTAGTGGCCTTGAGCAAATCGGGGGAACGGCTTGTCGGGCAGGTAGCCAAGCGCCAGGCCGTCACAAACCCGGAAAACACAATCTTCAGCATCAAACGGTTCATGGGTCGACGCTATCGCGAGGCCTCGGTCGAGCAAGACAAGAAAATGGTTCCCTATCGGTTAGCCGAAGCCCCTAACGGCGACGTGCGGGTGGTCATGGGCGAACGCCAGTATAGCCCGCCTGAGATCTCGGCAATGATCCTTCAGAAGCTAAAGACCGATGCTGAGGCTTATCTAGGAGAGAAGGTCACCGAGGCGGTGATCACAGTGCCGGCCTACTTCAACGATAGCCAACGTCAGGCAACCAAAGATGCAGGCAAGATCGCCGGTTTGGAGGTGTTGCGGATCATCAACGAGCCTACGGCAGCATCTCTCGCCTACGGCTTGGACAAGAAGAAAGACGAGACCATCGCGGTCTATGACCTTGGCGGTGGCACCTTCGATATCTCGATTCTGCAGCTAGGTGAAGGCGTCTTCGAGGTGAAATCGACCAACGGTGACACCCATCTTGGCGGCGACGATTTCGATCAGCGCGTTATTGAGTGGCTGTGCGATGAGTTCAGGCGCGAACAGGGTATCGATCTGCGACAGGACCGTATGGCCCTACAGAGGCTGAAAGAAGCGGCGGAAAAGGCCAAATGCGAGCTCTCCACGGTGATGCAAACGGAGATCAATCTGCCGTTTATCACCGCCGACGCCGCAGGTCCCAAGCACCTCAACATGACCCTCTCTCGCGCCAAACTTGAACAGCTGGTGGGTGACCTTGTGGAAAAAACCGTCGGTCCCTGCCGGCAAGCGCTCGCCGACGCCGGTATTGGCGCGTCGCAAGTGGATGAGGTTGTCTTGGTCGGTGGCCAGACTCGCATGCCTCTCGTGCAAGAGAAGGTGAAGCAACTCTTTGGCAAGGAGCCGCACAAGGGGGTCAATCCCGACGAAGTAGTGGCCGTCGGCGCCGCGATACAAGCTGGGGTGTTGAAGGGCGAGGTGAAGGATGTCTTGCTACTCGACGTCACGCCTCTGACGCTAGGCATCGAAACCCTCGGCGGCGTGATGACTGCTCTCATCCCTCGGAACACTACTATCCCCACAAGCAAGAGCCAAATATTCAGTACTGCTGCAGATAACCAGACTAGCGTTGAGATCAACGTGCTCCAGGGTGAGCGAGCCATGGCCGCAGACAACCGCTCTCTCGGTCGTTTCCATTTGGACGGTATTCTGCCGGCTCCCCGTGGTGTCCCCCAGATCGAGGTGACCTTCGATATCGACGCCAATGGCATCGTCAACGTCAAAGCCATGGACAAGGGTACTGGTAAAGAACAAAAGATCACAATCACCGCCAGTAGCGGTCTGTCCAAAGACGAGGTCGAAAGGATGAAGCGCGAGGCCGACTTGCATGCCAGCGAGGATGCCAAGCGGCGCGAGGAAATCGAGGCCCGCAACACGGCTGATAGCATGGTGTACAACGCAGAGCGCACCATCAAGGAGCACGGCGATAAGATCCCTGCTGATCTCAAGCAGGAAGTTGAAGGGAAGATCGCGGCGGTGCGGTCAGCGCTGCAAGGCAGCGACGTGGCATATATCCGCCGGACCATGGACGACCTGACTCAATCGCTGCAAAAGATTGGTAGCGCCGTGTACAGCGCTCCGGGCGGAGGACCCGGCGGAGAAGGGTCCGGAGGTAGCCAGGAACAGGGAGGCGGCAAGAACGAAGAGGGCCCGGTAGAAGGAGAATTCCGCGAAGTCTAAGTCATCCGGTTGTCTCTATCCTTGACTCAACCAGCGTAATACGGTACACTTTAAGAAAGGCAGGACCAACAACGCAAGGGCCCGTATGGTTGAGCGTTTGGCGCGATGGTGGTATTCGGCCTTGCGTAGTGGCCTGTCACTTTGATCACCAAGCGATTGCATGGATAATAACAAGCGCGATTACTACGAAGTGCTCGGGGTGGCGAGATCAGCCACTGATGAGGAAATAAAGAAGGCCTTCCGAAAGCTGGCTTTTCAGTATCACCCTGACCGAAATCACGATCCCGGGGCCGAAGACCGCTTCAAGGAAGTCAACGAAGCCTACGAGGTGCTGAGTGATCCAAACAAACGATCAGCCTACGATCGGTTTGGCCACGCGGGGGCACCCGGCTTCGATAGCGGTGGCTTCGGTGGCTTTGGCGGGTTCGGTGGGTTCGGCGACATCTTCGAGACGTTCTTCGGTGGGGCAGCAACCGCCTCGCGTCGTGGTCCGCAGCGTGGTGCCGACCTACGCTACGATCTGACCATCTCCTTCATCGAAGCAGTCTTCGGTGCGGAGAAGGAAATCGAAATCCCTCGTACAGAGGTTTGTTCAGTGTGCCGCGGCACCGGTTCTGAACCGGGCACGCAGCCGGCCAAGTGCCCAGTTTGTCATGGTTCGGGCGAGGTACGCCGCGTGCAGCAGAGCATCTTTGGTCAGTTCGTCAACGTCACGGCGTGTGATCGATGTCGAGGTGAGGGGCGAGTAATCACGTCGCCTTGCACCCAGTGTCGCGGCACCGGGAAGGAGCGCCGCCACCGGAAGATCGCGATTAAGATCCCGGCCGGCATCGACGACGGATCGCAGATTCGTCTTAGCGGTGAAGGAGAAGCTGGGTCCCGCAACGGCCCTCCTGGTAACCTATACGTGGTCATCTCGGTCCAGCCGCACAAGGTCTTCAAACGACAAGGCAACGACATTATCGTCGAACTGCAGATCAACTTTGCTCAGGCTGCCCTTGGCGATGAAGTCGAAGTACCCACCGTGGATGGTCCGTCTTTGCTGCGGATCCCGGCGGGGACACAATCAGGGGCCACCTTTCGGCTACGTGATAGGGGCGTTCCACATTTGCGCGGTACAGGAAGAGGCGACCAATTGGTGGTGACCCGAGTGGCCACTCCAACCAACCTTACCGAGACCCAAAAAAGGCTCTTCCATGAGCTGGCCAAGACCCTTGGCAAAGAGGTCGTACCTCAAGAGGAGAAGGGCTTCTTCGACAAGATCAAAGATGCCATTGGCGGCATGACCCAGTGAAGTGGCTGGAACTATCGACGGAAGTGGGAAATGAAGCGGTTGAGGCTGTAGCGGAGATCTTCAGCCGCGTGGGCCACGGCGGAGTGGCGATCGAGCAGGCTTTCGCGATCTCTGATGACCCCGAGAGCTACACTATTGACCCTAGACAACCGGTCACTGTACGCACGTATGTTCCCCTCGACAAGAACGCCCCAGCCAGAGAACAAGAGGCAGCGGAAGCACTTTGGCATCTTGGCCAGGTCGGGCCTGTAGCACCTCTCCGGACCCGCGAGATAGCCGAAGAGGACTGGGCCAATGCTTGGAAGCAGCACTTCCACGTCCACAGGGTAGGTGAGCACACCGTGATCAAGCCGAGTTGGCAGGAATACACGCCGTCCGAAGGTGAGGTCGTCATCGAACTCGATCCTGGCATGGCCTTCGGTACGGGGCTGCACCCGACCACGCGCATGTGCCTGGCGGAGCTGGAGCGCCGCATGAAGCCCGGGATGGAAATGCTGGATTTGGGCACCGGTTCCGGGATCCTTGCCATTGCCGCAGCAAAGAGCGGTGTGCGCTCGGTGCTGGCGATGGACATTGATCCAGTAGCCGTCAAAGCGGCGGAGGCCAACGTGCAGATGAACGGCATTGCGGCCGTGGTGGAGGTTCGAGAAGGCACGCTTCCAGTCGAGCCAGAGGAACTGGGCCCCCTTAAGGGTGCTTTCGACCTGGTGGTCGCCAACATCATCGCCAGCGTCATCGTTGAACTGGCATCCAGCCTTGCCGCCGCTCTTCGTCCCGGAGGTTTGGTGATTGCCAGCGGCATTATCGACGAGCGTTTGCCGGGCGTCTTGGCAGCCTTCGACGCTGCTGGATGCCGGGTGATCGCGGTGCTCACCGACGACGATTGGCGGACCGTCGTGATTGGAAGCGATTACGAATCAGTCGAGAGGAACTGAGATATGCCGACCGCGTAGCCGCGGGCGATGGCCTGGATCATCGTATCCGAACGTAACTGTGCCGCGTCGGTTGGATTGCTCACGAACAATGATTCGCCAAGGGCCGCCGGCATCTCACTAGAACGAGCGATCCTTTTGCCCTGAGGCCCTAGTATATAGAAACTCTCGCCCTGCTTGATGCTGGCATCGGTCCTGATGCCGCGGTCCAACGTGTTGTACCCGGCGCTGGCGAGACTGGACACGAGGCTACGCTGCAGGATTTGCGCCAGGCGCAAGTTTTTGGAGGCAAAGGGGCGCTTGTCGTTGTAGTACACCTCTGTGCCATGTTGGTCGGGACTCGGGTGCCCGTTGTTGTGGACAGAGACGAGAACGTTCGCCTTTTCCTTGTTGGCAATGTCGATCCTAGCCTGAAGGTCGTCGTCCGCCGTTACCTTGCCATCGCCATTCAGATCGGCGCCGGTCCGGTTCACTGCTACATCGGCATCCCGCGTAAGCACTACCCGATACCCTGCACCGCGCAGCAGTGTTGCTACGCGCTGGGCAATCTTCAAGTTGATATCCTTCTCCAACAGCACTACTCCATCGGCAAAACGGTAGGAGGCCCCGATCTCTTTGTCTCCATGCCCAGGGTCGATCACCACGGTCCTTGCTCCGCTGGCCGGCGCGATCGCTTGCGGGACCGCTACCGCACCATCCGGTCCGCTTGGCTGCAGGGCATCGGCAGGAAGAATGCCAGATTGTTTGCCGATGTCTCCGCCATTGGCGATGGTTACCTCGCCTGCCTTCGCCCAAGGGGTATTCACCTTCCATTGCTGAATTACGGCTCGCTGCAACCGCACGACGAACGCATTGCCCATATCCTCGACGCGAGAGGCCGGCAGACCAAACATCATGACCGGATCGGCCACGGCGAAGTAGGCTGCCTTGATCTTGGGGTTGACGTCGAGAAAGGCCTGACGCTGGCGGGCCACTTCTGACCACCCCAGACTGGACTCGTTTTCTAACCACACCTGCTTCGGCGTGGAGCACACTACCTTGAGCCATTCATCCTTCCCTGCATCACGAAGCTCATCAAAAATGTTGACAAAGGAGACCGAGGCGGTGGCCGGTTGCCACTGCATCACCACCTTCTGAAACGCCTGCACTACTGTCCCCTTCCAGATGAAGCGGTGCGATATTGGATAACCCAACACCGCCACCCCGCCGAGGCGCTGGAACTCAGACCAAAACGCAATCCCATCCTTGTCAGTGACGCTAAAGCCAGAGCCACCGGCGCCAGCTTCGCCATTCGCTTGCGAATAGAAATGGCCGGCAGTGATATCGTAGTCGAGAGGCGCGGCATGAGCTTGACGCGGAAAAGCAGTGACGCAAGCCAGAGCCAGAAGCAGAGGAAGAAGAGCAACTCTTAATACGATCATCGCGGTTTCCAATCCCCTAGTGTAGATTTGGCACAGCAAAAAGGGGGGAAAGTCGTCAGGCTTATTCAATTATCGAGAGAAGCTGTACGGAGACGCAAGCGGCTTATCCACATCTTGACCCTAGGAAATCTTGACTAGCGGTACCCAGTACTTTTCATGTCATGTTGAGGGTGGCCATGGCCAGAACCGGAGGTGCGAACGGGTCAGGACAGAAGGGATGATCTTGTGTATTAGGCCCGACGGAGGGCGCCAACTATGGCGATTTCTTCCTTCTCGAACGTCCGGAGGATCACCAGCAAAGCGAAATAGGTCACTGCTCCCAGCGGCACGACGAGGACAATGCGCTGCTGACGCAACAGGAGCACCACTAGGCCCATGATCAGCGCTGCCAGCGTAGGGCGCCAAGCCAGCCCGACCAGATCCCAAACGCGCAGGTAGCCGCGCGCGGCGTACATGAAGGGCACGAGGAGGACTACCTCGGAGAGAATTGTGGTCAATGCCGCCCCGGCGTAGCTCATTCGCGGGATGAGCGCCATGTTCGCCGCCAAGTTGAACACCACGCCGATCAAGAAGGCGATGGTCAGAAACCGCTGCTTATTGATGGCAATGAGCACATACTGGGTCACGCTATTGATGAAACTGAACGGCAGGAAGCCGATCAAGATGCTCAAGGCGATCGCCGAGTACGGCAGGAACTCGGGCCCGGCGAACAGCGCGATGATCTGTTCCGAGAGCAGGGTAATGCCAACCGTAAGCGGCATGGCGACGATGAGCAGTGCCTTTAGCGACAGGCGGAAAGCTCTGGTCATCGCTTCCTTCTCCGAATAGGCGAAGCGACAAATGATTGGGAAGATAGCTAGAGTGAAGTTGGAAGGGATGATGTTCAGCCCGTCGATGAACTTGTAGGCCGTGCCATACCAGCCGAGGACCTGAGGGCCTTTCATAGGCTGCAGCAACAGTACGTCGATGCGGAAGAAAGCTGTCGCCAAGAAGTTGTTAATCATGAACGGAAACGATTCCGTGATCATCCTTCGGATGAGCGAGAGGTCAAGGCTGAACCGTGGCGCGAAGAAAGTGTCCCGAACCACCTGCCAGAGGATCACCATGGTCATGGTATTGACCACGACTGACACAGCCGCCAGACCAACCACTCCCCAGCCGGCAAAAAGGGCTACCGAGCTGAAGGTGACTCTGAGCAACGCAGTGACTACGCTGACTGCCGCCGGATACTCCATGTGCTCATGGGCGTAACAGATAGCGGCGAAGGAATCAGCCACGTTCCCGGGAATCAGCCCCAGCACGAGAAGGGCGATCGCCAGCGCCGAATTCGCGGTGAAACTCTGGTCGAAGCGCAGGTAGGCACCCACGATGCCCAGAACGACCGGATAGGAAAGTACAGTCAGCGCGAGGCGAAGGATGACCGTGTTGCTCAGATATTGGGGCCCCAAATGCCGCTCTCTTGCAACATCGCGCATCACTAGCTGCCCAAGGCCGAAGCCAGTAACGATGCTGAAATACCACCACACCCCAATGGCGAAAGTATACTCCCCCACACCGACGCTGCCCAGTAACCGAATGTAAAGGATGGCAAAGCCGAAATCGATCGCCTTGGTCACTAACTGAGCCGCCGTCGGCGCGGCACTGTTCTTGAGAATGCTCCGCACGGCAGAGGTAGTCTCCACTTCCCTGGAGAAGCGGCGCCAGAGCCACAGCGCGAACGCCAACAAGATCGCCACGCTGGCGATGAAACTACCATAGAGGCCGGCCTGAAACGACAGAGGGGAATAGTGAAATGTCACCAGATGGTCGCCCGCACCTAGCCGGACCGCGCGGAAGATGCGATCCGCGCGCAGCAACGGCACCTCGCTGCCATTGTCATAGGCGCGCCAACCGGGGAAGAAGCTATCGGTCAAAACAAGATAGCCATCGCGCGGCATCGTCACGGCCACTTTGACCTCATTGTCTCGATAGCTCTCAATGCGGGCCGGCAGGGCCTGGCCGGTCGACGGCGGAAGCGTGGGCTTGTCCCCAGCCCCTTCCAACACGACGGTCGTGTGAGGGTCGAAATCGGGGCTTCCGAGGACCGCGAGGGCCTTGTCTTTGCTGTCGACCCGCTGCTCTCTGAATACGGCGAAGGCCCGCGGCAGCACGTCGTCGTTGCGGTAGACGTTGATCTCACCCCGGTAGACCTCGGTGTAGTGCGGCAGGCCGATGTTCTGAGTCGTGAGCACGTACTTGACGTTCATCAGGTCGAGCAGCGGCGATTCGAGCGACTTCGCGTCTACCAGCTTGTGGATCATGCTGGACGTCAGGCCCTGCGGCTCTTCCAACAGCTTCCAGAACTCGACGTACTGCTTCATGATGATCGTGTCGTAGCCGCGAATATCTTGCAGTCCGAATATCATTCCTGCGTCGGGCTTGAGCACGTCGTCGTAGTTGAACGTAGTGATTCGGAATACCTCCGGGTCCTCCTGGATCTTCGAGATCGAGGGAGGTGTGAAATCAAGCAGGCGCGCGTCGCTCATGGTGTTAAAGCCATAGCCGAAGACGAAGAGGTCTACGACCAGCAACGCCAGTACGGCCACCCCAAATCGCCGATCACCCGCCGTCTTCCGCCAGTACAAGAAAAGCAACCCGGCCGCCAGCAGGATCAAACCGAAGACGGCGAGGTTGCGCGCCTCGTAGGAGTAGAGCAGGACACCACTACCGAACGCGTCTTTGAGCGTGGGAGACCGGCCCAAGAGACGGTCTGCCAGGGAGAGCGTGTCGTCGAGCAAGAGGCGGCTCGCGGCGAGGGTGACGAGGACGCCCAAGCCGGCAAACGCGGCTAGTAGGCCCAACCCGGCCAGCGCCCGTCGCGGTGCCAAAATGGGGTTGGGCAGACGACCCAACCCCCTGGCCCCCTTAGCTGCCAGGGAAAGGGGGACCTTCGAGTCCGGTACGGAGAGAACCGGCGCCCCATTTCGTAAGGTGCCGCGGCCGCTATCAAGCAACGTGGGCTTCCGCACTTTCTCGGTGACAGCGTGAAAGCCGAGACCGGCGAGGATACTCAGGCAGAAGGAATAGGGAAAGATCCAGCGAAAGGGCGTGTGAAGCTGATTGACGCCTGGCACGAGCCAGAGCAGCCGGTAGAGGGGCGTGCCGAAGGCCAGCAGGAGCGACAGCACGGCGAAACCAACGAAGAACCAGACGTAGCGGTGCCGCCGGGAGAGCAAGGCCAAGGGAGCCAAGAGAAGTGGCACCAGACCCACATACGCGGCTCCCTCCACGTAGTTCTTGTAGACGCCGGGGGCAGGCTCGACGAAGCTTCGCAGGCTGCCGTCCGATGCGGTAACGGAGATGTTCTTGGCGCTCCAATCTGCGAGATCCAGAAAGCTGTGTCTCGCCGGATTGCCGAAGAGATCCGGCACAAGGAAGGTGGCCAGACGCTTCGCAGGCAAGGCCCAGCCCACGACCTCATCGTACGAGTTGTACCCGGCACGGAAGTTCTCTCGGATGATCTCGAAGAACGGTGCGAGTTGGGCGGCCGCCAGGCCGAACCCGATCGCCACCATCACCACGAGGAGAGTCCCCGTCTTCACCATCCTGAGCACCCCGGCGATCCGACGGTCTCGAAACCATAGCTGGGCCAGCCGGAAGACGGCGAAGAGCATGGCGGAAAAGAGCACGTAGAGACTGATTTCCAGGTGGCCGGCCAGCAACTGCAACCCTAGGCCGATCCCGCCCAGAAGCACCCACAGCAGGGTGGTCGAAGTCTTGGTGCTTTCTCCCGATCCTTCTCGTTCGACCTGACGCACTACCAGCTCGATCATCGTTAGGATGAATGGCAGCCAGATGGCGGCGCTAAGGATCATCGGCCAGAGGAAGCTGACCACGAGGAAGGCCGAGAACATGAAGGTCACGCCAGAAATGAGACCGCCCAAACGGGAAAGACCCATCACCCTCGCGAACAGATATGTGAAGGCCCCGCCGAGAAAGAGGTGCAGCGCGGTGAACCAGCCATAGGCATAGGCAACCGGCAGCAAGTGGAAGATAAAGCCGAGGGGATAGAGCGCCGCATACTGACCTCCGGCCAAGAAGGGCATGCCGCAGAAGATATTCGGATTCCAGAGAGGGAACTGTCCGGCAGCGTAGCTCTGCTTGGCGAAGCTCTTCCAGGCGTAGTTCTGCAGGATCATGTCGGCAATGAGATGGTTGTGAGGCACGCCCACGCCTTGTGAGAAAGCGAAGGCGCTCCAAGGTGGCAAGGAATACAGGATATCGATCGGCAACAGCACCTTGCCGCCGAAGAGCGCTGGCGCGAGGAAAGCCAGCGGCAACGCGATGAGCAAGAGGAGCGCGTGGAAATCCGGGTGCTTCAGAATATTCAGAATATGCCGGAGGAAGCGACAAGCCAAGCTCAATACCGCCACTTGATCTGCCAGACCCGCCACATGGCTTCGCGAATGATTCGCATAGACATCTTGGACTGGCCGCACAACCGGTCGGCAAAGGTGATCGGTACTTCGGCGATCCGGTACCCTCGCTGCTGACAGATGTAGTTCATCTCCACTTGAAAGGCGTACCCGTCGCTGCGAATCCTCTGCAGGTCCAACCCTTCCAGAGCGCGGCGGCGAAAGCACTTGAAGCCGCCTGTCGCATCCCGCACTCGAATGCCAGCAATCAAGCGAGCATAAATATTCGCGGCCTTACTGAGGACCTTGCGCCATTTGCTCCATCGGGCGTCAACCCGACCTCCCGGCGCATAGCGAGAACCGATCACGACGTCGTAGTCCCTCATCAATGCGATGAATTGCGGAATAATGGCCGGATCGTGTGAGAAGTCGCAATCCATCTGCACCACATAGTCTGCGCCGCCGGCGAGCGCCGCTTGGAAGCCCTGCACATAGGCTGTCCCTAGGCCAAGCTTCCCTTTGCGGTGTATCACCCTCACTCGCCCAGGGAATCGTCGGGCCAGTTCCTCAGCAAGATGCCCGGTACCATCGGGGGAGTCGTCGTCGACGACGAGGATGCTGAGGCCTTCGACCGGCAGGGACAGCAACTCCTGCACCATTCGCGGCAGGTTCTCCGCCTCATTGTAGGTCGGCAGCACGACCGTGACGTTCAACCATGCCCTCGATAATCAGCATTGTGCGGCCGATTATACCCCAATTTGGAGCGGTTAGTCTAGGCAACCATGTCGCAGTTGCTGTATTCGGTATTAGTCTCTGTAACTGTTCACCTTTCCATCAGTTCCATCAGTGTCCAGCCGGGGTTGACAGTGGTCTCTACAACAGGCATAATCGGTCAGACTTGCTAACCGGCGGTGACATTGCCGACAGTGCTTGTCTGGCCACCGCGACCGCTGACTACTGATAGCTTCTTAGGAGGGAGCGACTATGAAAGCCGACTTACGACCTCTCTTCCACCCGTCGTCCGTCGCCATCGTTGGCGCATCGGCCGATTTGTCGAAGTCCGGGGGCCGTTTCTGGCAAGGGCTGCGCGCCCTAGAATACCAGGGGGCAGCCTATCCGGTGAATACCAGCGAGAATGCACTGCCGGGAGAGAAGGTCTACCGGCAGGTATCCGACATCCCGGGAGAGGTGGATCTGGCGATTCTGGCGGTGCCGGCGCGGGCAGTGCGATCCTCGATCGCCGATTGCGCGCGTAAAGGCGTCAAGGTCGCGATCATTCATGGCGCGGGCTTTGCCGAACTGGGAGAAGAGGGCCGGGCGGAGCAAGAAGCAGTAGTCGCCGTGGCACGGGCGGCTGGTATGCGTCTCGTGGGGCCCAACTGTATGGGCATTACCTGCCCGTCCGCACGGATCAATACTGTTGCTGGCTCCGGGACGCTTCGCTTTGAGCCGGGGAATCTTGGGTTCATCGGTCAGAGTGGCTGGACTACCGAATATGCCCTGATCATGGGGTCGGCACGGGGCCTGAGCTTCAGTGCGGCGGTCTCCAGCGGCAACCAGGCGGATCTGACCATGACCGACTACCTTGAATACTTCGCCGGCGATCCGCAAACGAAGGTCATTGGGGCGTACGCCGAAGGCTTCAAGGATGGCCGCAGCTTCCTTGCCACTGCTCGCGAGGCGGCACGGCAAAAGCCTGTAGTCATCTGGAAATCTGGACGAACGCCGACAGGGGTGCGCTCCGTGCAGTCCCACACCGGTTCTTTGGCCGGCAACGACGCCATAACGCAGGCGGCCCTACGCCAGGCAGGCGTGGAAGAGGCGACTGGCGTGGAGGACTTGCTGGATGCCATGGCCGGCTTTACCTCACCGCTTCTGCCGGAAGGGCGGCGAGTAGGTGTCATCGTGGACACCGGGGGTGCGGGCGTGGCTGCTAGCGACGCTTGCGAGTCTATGGGCCTTGAGGTCCCACGGCTCACGGATCAGGTGCAGCGAGCCTTGCGGGATCACCTTAAGGCCTATCTTCCTCCCTTTGCGGGCATCGCCAACCCGGTGGACCTTGTCTGGGCCCCTGCAGGGATGGAAGACGAGGTCTACGGGCGCTCCGTAGAGTTGATTGCGCCCGAGGTCGACGCGCTCTTGATTATGCTCTATCCTTCTGGCGACCATGAGAAACTCGCAAGCTGGCTAGCCAGCTTGCGAGACCGAGTGGGCAAGCCTATCTTCGTGGTGCCACCCTATGGGTCAGTGATGCAGCCCTACATGCGCCTGTGCACGCAGCACAGGGTGCCGGCCTTCGAGAGCATGGAGCGAGCGGTGCGTGCACTGACTAGGCTCGTACGACGAACCGAACTGCTGAGAGCTAATCCGGTAACGTAGCGTGTCCCGTCAAAGTGCACACAGCCGATGGACGATCTTCCACAGCGTCTGGGTGGCAAAGCGGAGGTTGTCAAGGCTGATACGCTCGTCGTGTGAATGGTCTATGATTCTGTCACCCCGTAACGGTTCAGTGAAAATGTCACCCATGGGGTACCATAAAGAGTATGGAACCGGAGATGGTGACATTGAACAAGAAGGAGCAGAAGCGAGCGTTGG
>Ga0315298_1001645_pt1 | contig 40251 bp, 28 predicted proteins | sample WHS_1_MG_FD_203077 | JGI IMG/M metagenome (GOLD analysis project Ga0315298, IMG submission 203077) | Extremophilic microbial mat communities from Washburn Hot Springs, YNP, Wyoming, USA - WHS_1_MG | ecosystem: Environmental > Aquatic > Thermal springs > Hot (42-90C) | place: USA: Wyoming... | reverse complement strand
CATTTTGATTTATTTGATTTAATTTTTGACCTTTCTTTTCCCTAATTTTACCAATTTTTAGCATCTTAGGGGTGTCAAAAATGTATCTCATCTTCTGCAGAACTTCGTTTTACAATTTCTATTTTACAAAAAAAATAATCCAAAATTCAAAAGTTAAAATATAATTTAAAATCTAAAAAAGATAAGGGTTAAAAAGAATTTATTTCAAGACTTTCTTGAAGACTGTCCTTGGTCGGATAGACCGAGGACAGTCTTCGGTTAGTTGGGTTATCATTAATTTTTAAATTTCTTCATTTTGCATTTTATCTATGAAAAAAAATTGCCAAAGATCATTTTTGACTTTTTGCATTTTGAATTTTTTTATTCGTACTGTTCGTTTCATAAAGATTCCTAAATTTGGAGGAACCCCACAAAATATTTGGGTCTTCTCATTTTGATGGCGGAATCCCAAAATAATTTAAAAGAAAAAGATTAATTTCTCTTGCAACTGGTGCCAAAGAATCAGCAGAAAATCGTGGACCTCGCTTTGGAGCGTCCATTTTTAAAAGTAAAATGTACTCAGGGTTAAAAGCTGGAGCAAAATTTATAAAAGACTGAATATTCATTCCTGAATAACCGGGCTTTTGCTCACCAAAGTATACCCACGAAGCCTCTGCTGTTCCAGTTTTTCCCGCAATTAAATAACCATCCACTCCTGCTTTTTTTGAATATCCATTTTTTGTAGCGCTTACCATCATTGCAGTAACTCTTGAGGCAGTTTCCGGAGAAATTGGCTCTCCAACTATCTGGGGTTCTATAATTTTCTTTTTGCCATCAGGATAAATTATAGCTTTTACTATATGAGGTTTTACCATTTTGCCCTGATTCGCAATAGCTGAAAAAGCCATTAAAATTTGAATTGGCGTCACGCTGATTCCCTGACCAAAAGAAGCATTTGCCGCTTCTATTAATTTTGCATTAGATCTTGGATGAACAATATTTTCAATATCACCACTTTCTTCTCCAAAAAGATCAATACCAGTCTTTTTACCAAAACCAAATTTTTTAACATACTCAACAAATTTCTCTCTTCCCAATTTTTGTTGAATAAAAACAGCGCCAGTATTTAAAGAAAGCTCTATAACATTTGTCATTGTTTGATTGCCATGGGCTTTCAAATCAGAATTTTTAATTTCGAAATTATCAATTTTTACCGCGCCCGAATCATAATATGTCGTCTGAGGAGTTATCACTCCTTCTTCAATACCGGCAGCAGCAGTAATTGGTTTAAAAATTGACCCTGGTTCAAATGAAAGCAAAGCAGGATTTTGAAATACTTTGGGATCTTTTTCTTTGTAATATTCGTTTGGGTCAAAATTTGGCAAAGAAGCCATTGCTAAAATTTCTCCTGTCTTTGGTGAAAAAACTATAAAAGTAGCGTTTCTTGGTTGATATTTTTCAAAAGTTTCTTTGAGTTTTGCTTCTATAAATGTTTGAATGTCGGGGTTTATTGTTAAAACCAAATCTACTCCATTTACTGGTTCTTGAACCTCGTTTTTTAAAGAAAAAATTAAGTTTTGATTAGCATCTACAACTCCCTTCATAAAACCATTTTTACCAGCAAGTTCATTTTGATAGAATCCCTCTATTCCGTATTGTCCAACTTTCTTTTTTCCCGAGCTATCAAAACCATAAAATCCAATTACATGAGAAACCATCCTTCCCAAGGGATAAAATCTATCTAAGTGGGACTCGAGATAAACGCCAGCAAGACCTTCAATGTTTTGGGTTTTTTCCAAAACAACATTATTTTTTATTACAACCCAAACTTTATTTTTGTCTTTAATCTTCTCTAAAATCTCACTTTCTGAAACGCCCAAAGCCAAAGAAAGTTTTCTTGCCAGTTCTTGGGGATTTTTTACTTCTCTTGGCGAAACAGCAACATTAACCAAACCTTTATTTTCTGCAATTAAGGTTGTCCCATCAGACAAAAAGACTCTTCCTCTTTTTGCTGGAATTTCCATTTCTTTTAAATGTTGGGTATCAGCAAGTTTTTTATATTTTTCGTATTCTTTTATTTGTAAAAAAAATAAACGGCAAATTATACCTGCCGTTAAAATCAAAAAAATAAAAATCAAAAAATTCAAACGGCGATTGGTTCTGTCCTTCATTTTTCCAAATTAAAACTTATTTTTCTAAAGAAAGACCTCCGGCAACAGGAATTTTAACAAACTTAATATCTTTTGCCTCAACAAACTCTAATGGTTTTATTGATTTTTTAATATTATCCAAAGAGGTAATCCCAATTATTCGAGACTCTAAATTTTGAATTTGAACTTCTAATCTCTCTGATTGTTTTGAAAATTTTCTCAAACTAAAATTTATCTCAACTAATTGAAGATTTAAATATAAATTATAAATAAAAAGCCCCACAAACAAAACGAAAAACAAAAGTGATGCTCTAAAAACTTTTTTATTATAGGAAAAATAAGAGTTTTTAGTTTTTGCTTTTGTTTTTCTTCTTGCGGGCACATATTTTACAGTTGATACCCGCGCTAAAGCATGAGGCATAATTTTTAAGTTCGAACTTCGAATTTGAACTTCGAACTTTTAAATTTTTTTAATTGCTCTTAATTTTGCGCTTCTTGATCTTGGGTTTTCTTTTATCTCCTTTTTTGATGGTATAATTGGCTTTTTTGTTAAAATTTCTATTACTCCTTCTTTTGCTTTTTCTTTAAAAAAGTTTTTAACAATTCTATCTTCAAGCGAATGAAAAGAAATTATCACCAATCTTCCTTTGCTCTTTAAAACCTCGATTGCCTGTGGTAAAACTTCTTTTAAGTTCTCAAGCTCTTGATTTACTGCAATTCTTAACGCTTGAAAGGTTTTAGTTGATGGATGAATTTTCCCTCTTTTTCTGACAATTTTTTCTACAAGACAAGAAAGTTCAGAAGTCTTTAAAATCGGCTTTTTTCTTCTTTCTTCAACAATTGCTTTAGCAATTTTTTTTGAATATTTTTCTTCTCCGTATTCTCTTAAAATTTTCTCAATATCTCTTTCCTGCCGTTTGTTTAAAATATCTATTGCCCTTAAATCTGATTTTTTATCATATCTCATATCCAGTATCTCGTCTTTCATAAAAGAAAATCCTCTTTTTGATTTTTCAATGTGCCATGACGAAAACCCAAGATCAAAAATTATTCCCGAAACCCTTCCTTTCCAATCAGGACAAACCTTTTTTACTATTTCTTTTAAGTTTTTAAAGTTATCGTTTATCAAAATTAATCTTTTTTTAATCTCTGGGTTTTTTATTTTGTTTTTTGTTTCTTCTAATAATTCTCTATCTAATTCAATTCCCAATATTTTGCCGTTTGGTTTTGTTTTTTCTAAAATTTCTATACTGTGTCCTCCGCCGTTAAAAGTTGCATCTATAAAATTTTCATTTGGACTCGGTTTTAAATATTTAATAATCTCTTTTTTTAAAACCGGTATATGTGTTTCCATTTATCATTTGTTTTATGTCATTTGTCTTATGCTATTTGTTTTTTTTAAATTCCTCCAAGCTGCGATAATCTTTCTGCCATATCCCCTACTTCTTTTTCTGATTTCTTTTGGTATTGATTCCATCTTGCTTCATCCCAAAGTTCAATGTGATTGTAAAGACCAACTACAACTACTCTTTTTTTTAACTTTGCATAATCTTTTAAATAATCTGGTATTAAAATTCTTCCTAAATTATCAATCGAAGTTTCCATCGCGCCCGATAACATTATTCTTTGAAATCCCCTTGCGTCTGCCTGACCCAAAGGAAGCTTTCCTAACTTCTCTGCTAATTTTTTCCATTCACTTTGTGAATATAAAAATAAACACCCATCAAGTCCTCTTGTAATAATTGCTTTTTTACCAAGCTCTTTTCTAAACTTTGGTGGAATAGAAACTCTTTTTTTCTCATCTATTAAATATCTATATTCGCCAATAAACATAAAAATATTTAAAGCATTTAAGAAAAATAATAATTTTTTTATTTTTCAATGTTTTCCCCAAAATCTATTACTTTTCCCCACTTTTTTCCACAAATTAATACTTTATTTACATTTTATTCCACCAAAATTTTTTGTCAAGGGGTGTAAGAACAAAAAGAAAAACCATGTAATTTCTACATGGTTTTTCCCTTGGGTTTTTTAAAAAAAATTTATCTTATTGGTGGAAGATTGTCTTCAATATCTTTTACTTCTTTCCTGATGTAGTTTTGAATTTTCTCTATTAATTCTAAATCCTCAAGCAAATCGTTGATTAATCTTTGTCTTTTTTCTCTTTCTTGAGGCGAAAGATCAACATCTTCTGTTATATGGAGTTTTCTTAAAAACTCGAGTTCTCTTGAAAGTTCTGTTTTTAAAACCCCAAAACCATCAATAACACTGTCATTCGCTTCTTTAATTTCTTTCATCAATCTAAATCTTTCTTTAGCACATCTTTGCAAGTCATAAAAGAAATAAAACAAAAGCAAAATTACCGCAACAAATAAAACTAAAATTAGCATTCCAAAAATTACTTCTTTATTAATATATTGACCAAAAATCATTATTCCTTCTTTTTGAACAATAAGCTGTTGTTTTGCAGATGGCATTGAAATTTCGCCAGTTAATGGGTTTTTTGTTTTGGCAAAAATATAATACTCTCCTGGCGCTAAAAATTTATTATGGGAATAAAACCAACTTCCTTTGCTATCGACATCAACTTCTCTTATTATTTCTTCTATGTTTTCTCCCCCTATATAAAAGATAACCTTCATTTTTGCTGGTGCTATACCTTCAGCATAAAAAATTTCATTTGAATTAATTTCTTTTGGATAAGTTGTAATTATTGGCGGCTCTAAAGCCTTCTTTTCTTTTGTTTTTTCTTTTTGGGGAAGGGGCAATTCTTCTTTTTTAACTGAAAAACTCGCTCCTTCCATTTTTGATAAAATATCTGTTCCTTTATTGTCATTTGCTAAAACTGCCCCATCTTTAAAATTAATATTCCCTTTATCAACCTTCTTTGCTCTAAAAACAATTTCTAAAATCAATCCTTTCCCAGTAAAACCAGGAGATGGCAAACCCCCTCCAAAAACTATTTTCCCTTCGTAATTTGAAAAAGAAGTGGTATTATCCCAAAATTTAAAAATGGAATTTTCTTTTTTAATCTCAAGAACTTCCAATTTATCTTTTTCAAAAACAATTATTCCTCTTGCAGAATTTATAACATTTTCTTTTGTATCAACCATCACTTTTACTTCAAAAGAATCCATTTCTTTGGTTTCTATGTTTTTTGGTTCCAAATAAAGAACTGCTCCTTCTCTTGAAAAAGCGCCAATCAAAACGCCAGCAAAAATTACTAAAACCAAAATTATCAAAACAGAAAATTTAATTATTTTTCTTTTTTCTTTCATAATTTTTTAATAAAATCTTTGCTCATTTATTTTTCTTTTTAAATCTTCAAGTACCTCCATTTGCTCTATAACTTCTTGCCTTGTTGCCTGCCCTTCTTTTAATTTTTTTGCCAAAAGCATAGCTTCATTATCAATAATCTCCCTCATTAAACCAAGACTTCCTTCAACTCTGTTTTTCATCTCTTTGTGCTTCTTTTTGTTTCTGTAAATTAAAAATATTATTAATCCCAATATTAAAATCAAAATTAAAATTAAAAGCCACCAAGGAAAAACAGTTCCTTTAATTAGAATTCCTTTTTTACCAAGCAAAGAAAATCCTGGTGGGATTATCTCAATTTTTAATCTGGCATCACGCCAATTTCCCGCACTATCAAACGCCCTTACAATTACATCATACGAACCAACATCAAGATGAGGCAGTTGATAGGGACTCACCTCTTCTGAAAAAGGATAATCGATTTTTTCTTTGCCAGATAAAATAATTATTTTCACTTCGTAATGATCAACCCCTGAAGCTGAATCAGTTGTAAAAAATGAAATAACTGGCCTTGGATTTGAAGTTCTTGGCGAATCGCATTGAATCAAAAATTCAGCTGGTGGAGTTGTGTCTATTCTTATAAGATAAGTAGAAACCCCTCCCCAATTTCCTCCCTTTTTTGCTTTAATATGAAAATACCAAAGCCCATCTTCTATTCCTTCATAAAAAACATAATTTTGCGCTCCTTCAGAAACATTGTCAGGAATGGCGCTTGGGTCTTTGGTTAAAATATAACTATAATCTGTAACATCCCACCCTTTTTCCCAGTTTAAACTAATATTATTTTGGTTATACCACTTATCTTGGTCTGGGTGAGTTGGTGAAAAAACTTTTGGTCCTTGGGGCGGCGGAATAACAATATCATATATCGCCCCGCTTGTCGCTCCCAAAATATTTGTTCCTTTTCCATCATGCAAAAGAACTTTTGAATCTTTATCAAAAATAATTCTTGCTTTTCCTGGTGATTTTGCCCTAAAAGTAATTTTAAATAAAAGACCCGAAGAAGTTTTAATTCCTGTTTGAGGAATACCGCCCTGAAAAGAGATTGTCCCCTCAATATTTGAATAACTTGGTGGAGAGGCCCAAACAGTAATAATTGACTTTTCGCCAAATGGCTCCACTACCTGAAGCGTTTCTGGAGAAAACCTCATTTTCACATCAAAAGTATTAACTATTTGATTTTTTGTATCAACTATTACTGAAACATCAAAAGTATTTCCAACAAAAAAAGTGCCACTTTGTGGAGATAACATTAAAACCGCGCCTTGGGCCTGAGTTAATTTTGGCAATACAAAAAGAAGTAAAAACAAAATACCCAAAGAAAAAAATATGAAACTTTTCTTTCTTCTCATAAAAAAGAATCCTTCTTTCTTTTTATAATATTTCATTTAAAAACAAAATCAATAATTTTTTCTATTTTTGGCGCCTTTTTAATTTTACAAAAATAAAACCAAAAAAACCAATAAAAATTATTATAGCTAAAATTATAAAAATTTGGGAGTTCTTTTTCGGGTCTAAAACTTCAATTCTTTCATTTCCTGCCTTATCAACTGCCTTTACAAATATTTTGCTTTTTAAGCTTTGATCTTCAAGTAAATAAGGACTTTTTGTTTTTTTCCAATTTAATTCCTTTTGGGATTCTTTTTTTAAAAGTTCGGCAACTTCGTAATAATCAATACCACTTTCCTTATCAAAAGCAGCAAAAGAAATAAAATATTTATTGTCAAAAATATAAGGAGATCTTGAAAGCTTTATTTCAAATGGCTCTGGAGGGTTTTTATCTTTTTTAATAAATTCTTCCCACTCATCTCTTTTTTTCTCGCTTTCAAAAATATTAATTTTGGCACTTTCTTTTTTGGTTTTTGCTTCTGTCCCCTTTCCATCATTTAAAATTACTCTTGATGTTTCTTCAATTTCAATTTTTGCTTCTTTTTTATTTATCACTTCAAAAGCAATTAAAATTAAAAGACCATTCTTTCCTTGATAACCGCCAGGCACACCACCAATAAAAGTTATTTTGCCGTTTTCCTCTTTTGGTTCTTTAACAAAAAGTTTCAAAATAGAATTGCCTGTGCTAATTGTTTTTACTTTCAGTATATCTTTTGGATATTTAATTTCCGCCTCAATGGCATTTATAGACTCCCCCTCTGTATCAACAAAAACTTTTTCTAAAAAAACTTCTTTTAAAAAAGCATTTTTATTTTCTGGTTGCAAATACAAAACAGCCGCCAAAACATTTTTGGGAAAAATCGAAAGACAACAAACAACCATTATTGAAAAACAAAAAGATAAAATTATTTTATTTCCTTTCATAGTTTTAATCTGTCCACTGATACATCATTATTGAAAAATCAACTATATCAACGGTTTCGCTTTGGTTTATGTTTGCACAACGATTTGCTGGATTTCTTTGCCCCCAAAAATACATTAAAATTGAAAAATCAACTATATCAACCTTGCCATCAAAATTTAAATCTGCTCCACGACAAGCAATCTCTTTTTCTCTTAAAACCTCAAAATCAACACTTTCGCTAAAATCACTATATTCTCCAAGATAAAAAGCCCTTGCTCTTGCACTATAAACGCCAAGTCCCAAAAAAGATGTGTTTAAAACAAAAGAAAAGTTTCCCTGCGAATCTGATGTTGTGCTTTTTAAAATATTGCCCGGCGAAATTAAAATTTTAATCTGACTATTTGGAAAAGATTTACCCGTGATTGTTATATCTTCTTTTCTAAAAACTTTTTTGGGGGAAACAGAAATTGTTGGTGATAAAAATATTCCCGAAACATTTGTTGTCGTGCCAGCAACAAGATTTAAAGTGTAAGTTTGATAACTCGTTCTTCTTCCTTTTTCATCTTCTCCATAAAGTAAAAAATTAAAATTGCCAGGCAAAAGTCCTGTAAAACTTTTTTCAAAAAAGCCAGCGCTTGAAGCCTGAGTAGTACCAATTAAGGTGCCATTTTTAAAAAATGAAATAAACATAAAAGGAGAAGCCTTTCCTTTAAATACTAAATTTGCCGTAGTTGGGGGTGGCGAAACTATTGCTGTAATTTGAACACCGGGAATTGTTTGAAAAGAAGCGTATCCATAATCAACTTCACTTGTACATGCTTCATCAGAAAAAGTTTTTATTCTTACAATGGCCAAAGCCCGAGAACTTGGATTGGTAATACCCAGAAATTCAAGTGTCACATCCAAAGAGGGCATCTCGCCAGCAGTGTTTGTTAGTTTTAATCTTCCATTAACTGAAGTATCTAAGCTCCAATTATCTCCTGTTAGGCCAGAAAAAGTTCCTTTTGTTGCGCTTGTTGTATCAAGCCCAGATGGTACAACGCAACTTCCTTCATAAGTTGTACAAGATTCAAGAGTAATACAGCGCAAGGTTGTAGAAGTTGCTGTTCTCCAACGATAAAGATGAGAAACATTTGTCATTCCGGGTCGTGAATCAGAAATTGTCACTGAATAATTAATTAATTCATCTGAAAAAACTTTTTTAGGAAAGCAAATACCCCTTCCCAAAGAAATTAAAAAAATAAATAAAATTAAGATAATAAATACTTTCTTCATCTTCTTGTTCTTAACTTCCTGAAAAACCCTTACCCAAGCGTCCGAGGACAGTCTTCGGACAATTTGTCCGAAGACTGTCCTCGGTCATTTTGCCCGAAGAATGTCTTCGGACAGTTCGAATGATTGGGTGTTTTTTTATTATTTTTATTCAAGTTCGATTTTGTTTAAAATTTTTTCTGATAATTCATATTTATTTTCTATCCAATCATTTACAAATTCTCTGCAATTTTCTTTTTTATCAAAAACATCTAATAAAAAATCTCTACTTGTTACAGAGGGAAAATTTTCTTTTCCAATATAATCCATATAACTTGACCATTTATAATTTTCTATAAATTTAATAGCCTTTTGAGAATCTTTTATTCCTTCTTCTTTCCATTTTGGCTCTATTAAAGCAATTGGATTTGTGTGAATATAAACAAAAACAATTTTTAATTGACTATCACCTTTAATATGAACCGCCTTAAACCTTCCCTGAAAAAGATGCCCCTTGCGATTATGTTTTTTATTAAAATAATTGGCATAACCGGTACCAAACTTTCTCATAAATTTTGTTATGCCATCGTCTTTAATCTGCCTGATCAATAAATGAATGTGATTTGGCATAAAACAAAAAGCTAAAATTTCTACTAATAAATCCCTCTTGGCAGAAAAATCTTTATTACCATATTTCTTTGCTCGAATTCTTTCTTTTCTTCTTTGCTTTAAAGAAACATTCTTTTCGTCATTAAATTCAAACAGCGAAAAAACACAACGATAATAATCGTCTTTATCTCTAAAAATTTCAGAGTCATCCACTCCGCGAAGAACAATATGATAAATTTCATTATTTACTAATGGTGGTCTTTCAATAGCCATATGTTTTTTGTAAGATTTATCCGAGGACAGTCTTCGGACAATTTGTCCGAAGACTGTCCTCGGTCATTTTGACCGAAGACTGTCTTCGGACGATTTGGGTGATTCTTTTATTTTATCAAAAAAATTTTTTTTTAAAAGGAAGAAAAAAAATAAAAGAAGGCAACGTAAAGCAAAATAAAAAAATTAAAAATGGCAGAGGTTTTAGCTCTGCCATTTTTAATTAGAAAGACTATACGGTTTTTGTGTGGGATTTTTCTTCCTCTTCTTTTTCTTTGTGCTTTTTTAAAATCTCTTCTGCTTTTTTGAGTTTTCTTCTTGTTCTAATAATAACTGCAACAATTATAATTAAAACAATTAATATTGGTCCTCCTATTTTCCAAGGAATGACCCAAAAAGTTAATGTGGCGCTAATTGGTTCATTTTTAGAACCATAATTTCCAACAAAAGTTGCTTGATACCTTCCAAAAAGCCATTTTTTGTTCCAGGTTGCCTGAACTTTTCTTATGGCACCGGGCAAAACATTTTTTTGGGGAATTTCAATATCAGCAAGTTTTTTACCAAAAATATCAGTTATTGTAATAATGCCTCTTGGCATTACATGAACAGTGCCTTTATTTTCAAATCGCAAAGTAAAATTAACCGGACCACTATTTAAAAATTTTGGAGAAGAAAATTCTTTTATATCAACTTTTTCTTCAATTCTCCCAGCGACTGAAAGCAAAACTAAAGCTCCAACTTTTGGCTTTAAAGTGGCACCGGTTCCTTCAGGACTAACAGTACCAGTTACGGTTGCTAAAATTGAACCATATTTCCCTCCTGGTTCTGCGTTCGATGGAACATCGATAGTAAATGTAACAACTTTATACTCACCTGGCGCTAAGGTAAATTCTGAAGGAAAGGTTGTAACCCATCTTTTTAAAGAATAAGTGTGATTTTGTTGCTCTTCAACTTTTACTTGACCCTCTTCTCCCATTGCAGTAAAATCCTCAACTTCCATTTTTACAGAAAAAGTATTTTTTGTTGGGTTGGAAACTTTAATTTTGTTTTCAATTTTGTCTCCGGGATTTGCGGAAAATTCAAAATTCAAGGGCGAAATTGTAAGCCCCACTTGATTATTTTTTTCTTGAGCAAAAACTAAAAAGCTAAAACAAAAAAATAAAAATAAAATTAAACCAATTAATGTCTTTTTTGAAAGGTTAGTTTTCATCTTTTTGAATCATCAAAAAATAAATTTCTTCAGTGTATAAGTTTTGCTCCTTTTTTCCCTGCCAGCGCGCGGGAAAACCCGCGCGCTGGCAGGAATTTTTTAAGAGAATTTTAGTAAGTTGGCGTTGCAATCAAAACAAGAGTATCTGAATAACTTCCTGCTGGTGTTGATGTTGAAATACCTGCTTTTGCTGCCAAATCAACTGTTCCAGAACCAGCACTCGTTCTTCCAACAAATAATTGAGGAGAAAGAGAAACAACACTACTTCCACTGCTATCCCATCCACTTTGAATGGTTAACCCTGAAGCATTCTTTGCGTAAGGCGCATAACTTTCTGTACCACCACTAACACCACTTGGAGCGGTTGCGGCAATCAATTTTGAAGCGCCAACAGAATAAAGACCGGCATTGGTTCCGTTTCCGGTATCTTGAATAGAAATATAAGCACCGTTTGCAGCATTTGTTGAAAGACTGAGTTGAGAAGGCTGACCATTTCCCGGCTCTGAAGTAGAACCAGTTTCATCTCCTGTTGCATATCTTATATTTGAAGTATTCATTTCACCAAAACCAATAGCTGTGTCTGAAATTGAAAAAGTTAAAGTCTCAGCAACTGTTGCTGAAACTGAAACACCAGAAACAACAGCAAAAGCAACAACGCCACTGTCAATTGCAGTTGAACACCCTGAATCCGAATAAGTATTTAATCTTACAAAATATGTGCCTGCTGAACTTGGATTTGTAATATTACCAACAACCCAAGAAGAACCACTCCCTCCGTTCTCACCAGTATCATATGTCAATTTCAGGGTTCCTTGAGTAGAATTATTCAAAGTCCAGTTTGCCTGATTAAAAACATTCCAACCAGAAGTTACTTTTGTTGCAGAAGTTGTGCTTAATCCTGTTGGAGTAGTACAGGTTCCTGTTGCTGTAGTACAAAATTGCATTTGAATACAACGAGTTGTTGTTGCTGTTGTGTTTCCTTGAAAGTCAAACGAAACACCAGTTTGGCTCGGTCTTGGATCAGAAATTACAACATTTCTTGATGAAATCTGGGCTGCTTTGGCTTGGGGCATTAAAACATAAACACCTACCATCGCCAAAATAACTCCCAGTACAATTGCAAACTTTCCTGTCTTTTTTACTTTTTCGCTCATAGGTTTTTTTGTTGTTAATTGTTAGTTATTAGTTAATTATTTCGACCTTTTTAATTTTAAATTTTTCCTACCATTTTTCTTTTTTAATATTTTATTTTTTTTGTTTTTTGTTGTCAATATTTTTTTAAGATTGCCCGAGGACAGTCTTCGGCCAAATTGACTGAGGACAGTCTTCGGACGGTTTTTATTTAATTATTTTATAAAAAGTAAATATTAATGTCAACAAAATTAAAACAAATATTATTAATGTCTTCCACGGGAAAATAAAAATTTTCATTTCTTTTTCAATGTAAAACGAACCATGAAGATTTAATACTGCCTTGTATTTTCCAAAGTATAAATTTCTGGCTAAAAAACTTGCTAAAAAATCAGGAAGATATCTTTTTGCTTGATTATAAAAATATGGTTTAAATTCAAAAGAAATTTTTCTTGTTTTTTGGGGCAAAACTGTTGTTGGTTTAATATCAATTTTTCCAATTAATTTCCCTTTTTTATTAAAAACCTCAAAAGCGCCGCTTGGTTTTATATGACAAATTCCATTGTTTTTTACTCTTGCTTCAAACGAAATAAAAGAACTCTCGCTTAAAATATCTTCTTTAAAAATTTTTCCTAAAAAAGTTTTGTTTAAATTTTTTGAAGCTTCAATATCAAGAACTTCAAAACTCACCTTTCCCCTACTCCCAACACCAATTAAAAACAATGATGTTAAATTTGGAATAACGCGGGATTGGTTTTCTTTAAAATAAGTTGAAGGAAGTTTTGGTTTGAAAATCATTGAAACATAATAGCAACCTTCTTTTGCGTCTTCTGGAATTTTTATTTTAAAGTTTATCCATTTTCTTTCATTTGGCTGCAAAATAAAATTTTGATTTTCAATTTCAAACCAATCAGCGCCTTCTCCTTTTTCAAATTTAATTGCGCCAAATTCATCGCGGGCATCAAAATTCGAAAGGCTAATTTCAATTGGCAAAAGAAAATCATTTTTATTTTCAATTAAAATTTTATTTTCAAAAGTCTGGCCCCTTTTAAGCTCTGGCTCAAATAAAGGGGGAGCAATCGAAAATCTAATTTCATCTTTAGGATTATTATTATTATTATTTTGTGCCAAAGCAATAGTTGAAAACAACAACAACAAAGAAAAAAGTGTTAACAATATTATCTTAACAAAAAAGTTATTCATTAATCGCAAAACCGCGCTAAACTTTGCGCAAAACCAACCTAAACTTTTAGATCGCTTTTTAGATCGCTTTACTTTTTTGTTTAAAAAACTTCTACCAAATAAATTTTTATTTTCGTGCTGTATCATATAATTTATCTTAAAACTTAAATCCTATAAATCAAATCCATATATTAAATGTCAAATCTTGTTTTTGCCTTTAATAGTTATCAAGCTTGAAGCAATCATTTTACTTATTTCGTTTGCTTCTTTTATTAGTGGTTTCAGTTTATCTTTTTCTATTAATTTACCATCTCTTAAAAGACACAGCCAGTAAATTGTTTCATTGCAGCTTTTTAGGGCAATCTCGTAGAATCTTGAAAAATCTTTTTTGGAGCTTGCACATTTCGCCTCAATTAAATTAGCTCCTATTGAAGTAGCACTTCTTAATAACTGATCTGTAAAGATTAAATAAACTTTATTTTTAGGAAAATCTTTTACTAAGTTAATAATGTTTAATGAAAATTTATATGACCTATAACGAATATTATTAGATTTTAGATTTGACATATGGATATTAGATATTAGATTTGAGATTTAAGATAATCTTAATACACCGGCGTTACAACAAATAAAACAGTTGTTGCATAACTTCCTGCAGCCTGGGTTTCCAGAGTTCCCAGTCTATAAGTGATTGTATTTTGGCCATTTGATGAAAGGGTTGGTCCTGTTCTATCAGCAACTGGATCTCCAGGACCAATGTGGCTAAATCCTGCATATTTTGGACCAGAGAATCTATCTTGGGTGCCACCAGTTAAAGTATAATCATCTGTTGAATAACCAAAACCTTCACCAGAAGACCAGGTTGTTGGATTTGCATTTGTTCCTGACCAGTCAGGAATGGTAACTGATGGATAACTTGTATGAGTCATTGCTTGAGTTGAGAAAGCATAGACAATATATCCGTTTGAGGCTCCTGTTTGAACTGTAATTGTGTTTTGTTGGTTTGTTGGCGAAGATCCTGGTTGAATGGTTCCAAAATCAATATCATAGTTTGAAATTGAAACTTCAAGAGCATTTATCATACCAATATACCAAGAGCCATGAAGTGGAGGCTCGTTAAGTCCATCATAAGGTGGTGTTCCGTTCATTGTTCCTGGTGTTTGGCGATACCAATTTTGGCCAATTACATCATCTGCTGTTGAATCATCTTGGCAAGAAGAGCTTGAACCTGAAAGACAAGAAGTAATATATTTTTTACCATAACCTTCATAATAATCATAAAAACCATAGTTTGCTTGCCAATCAACTTGAAGATTGTATTTGTAAAGAGTACATCCGCTGCCTGGGCATTGAGAAGAGTTAGTCATTGAATATTCTCTGATTCTGATTGCTCCTGCTGAATTTGGTTGAGGTGTTTTTCCTGAAGAATCTGTTCCTGTTGTCTTTGAAGATGATGGTGTTCCCCAAGAAGAACCATCATATCTCCAAACAGTTTGTTGTGGTGTTGAAGAGTTTTCTGAAATTGTAATGTCATTGTCTTGGGTATCAATGTTTGTTGAAGTATTGGCAGCATCAACCAAGTGTGCTCCCAAATACCAATCTACATTTAAAGTGCCACCCGTAACTGATACTGTTCCTGTTTTGGCATTAAGGAAGGTTACTTCTCCTGCCTGAACTGCTGTTGAGTTTGGCGCGGTTGAAGCGCCATCTTGATAAAGCCATCCACCGCCAGAACCGTTAAATACAATATTATAAAATGGACTACCTCCATCTGTTATTGTTTTGCCTGTTGTTGTTGCATTGAAAGTTACGGTTCCCTGCTGGCAAGTGAAAACACCATTGTTTGTCCAGTTTCCGCCAACTGTAATTTGGTAGTTTGAGGTAGTGACATCTAAAGTATGAGTTCCTGTGCCGCCGGCAGTAATAAGAAAATCATTTGAAATTGTGATTGCGCCGCCCAAGGTAAATGTGTAGCTTAAATTGTCAGAAGCTGTACCTACTGTGAAATTGTAAAATTGTGTTGAACCTGCGCCACCAATTATTGCCGAACCAGCCGACGATGATTTTACGGTTGTTGTTCCTGGTGAAGCTTGGGTGATTGCTGATCCCGTTGGCACTGAAATTCCTCCACTGTTTGCAACGCTATCCAGTCCTACAGTTAAATTATAACTTGACATTGAAAAAGTATTTGTATATCCCGTCGCTGCAGATTGAAGATTAAGAGCATTATTAACAACAATATTCCCTGCTGCAGTGTAAGTAATATTTGCGCTATTTGATGTCCCAATGCTTAAATTATAATAAGTAGCTGCCGTAACATTTGTCGCTCCGTTTCCTATGTAGCTAAAGGTTGAAGTTGACGGAGTGAAAACACCTGATATTACAAAGGGTGTTCCTATACCAGATAAAGTCCAGGTATCGTCTGAAGCATCTAAGGTCTGGTTTGCTGCTATTGTTAAGATATTTGTTATTGTAATATTTCCTGATCCTGTCTTTGTTGTTGTTGCTGTTCCTGTTCCGTCTCCAAAGGTTAAGTTATAGAAGGTCCAGTTGGTATCTCCTCCAAAGTTGCCAGTACCATCTAAAAGGAAGGTTCCACCGGTAAGATTGATTGTTCCATTGCCAGTTGTATCTCCTCCATTAACTGTAATATCGTTTGTTCCAAAGAGGGTTCCGGCTGTCATTGTTAAATCTTGGTTGATTGTTACATTTGAGTTGAAAGACCAACCACCTCCTGTTCCATTGAAGATTACATTTTCAAAAGTAGCTGTACCATGAGCAATTGTATGACCTGTTGCTGTTGCTGTGAAAGTTGTTTGTTGGTTTGTTGATTTTGAGAATGTTCCTTGGTTTGTGAAATCTCCTCCTATTGAAAGATTATTACTTTCCATATTTAGAGTTGCTGATGATTGAATGAGAATATCTCCATCTGTTGTTGAGGAGTCAGCTGATGGCGAGGTGGTTATTGTTCCTCCTGGTTGATAAGTTACTGATGATTTGACAATGAGTTTATAACCATCTGCCAAAGTAAGGTTGTTGGAGTCAACAAGATAGATAATGTCTGAATCATTTGAAGAATCCCAAGTATCAAGGTCAGCGTTTGTGACATTGCCAGAACCTGACATTATCATTAACCTATCTTTTCTGAGTTCAAGACCTGTTGCATCCCCTGAACCAGAGTAACGATAGACAGTTGATGCTTTTGATGATTGACCATCTATCCAAAGGATCATTGGAGTGCCTTGTGAAGGTGGAATTACATCAGTAAAAGCAAATGAACCATCAGATGCAGAACAAGAAACAGGACCATAGGTTGTGCCACCCACTCTTAAAGCAATCATATTTGTTGTACCATTGCAGATAGAAAGAGGAGTTGATGTTTCATTTTCATAGGCGTTGCCAGAGACTGTCAAAAAAGGGACATCACGTACCTTCCAATAATCGGTCTTTAAAGTTTGGCTTCCTGTTGCCTGATAAACCCGCCAATAAGTATAATATTCTACGGTTATATTATTTTTCTGTTTTGTTGAATCATAATTATAACGAGGAAAATAATAGTAAGAAAGATTCGAGGTGATTGATCCATCAATTATACAATCAGTATCAGCAGAACAAGTTGAATTTGTTGTAATTGTTTCCCAAGAATTTGTATTCCAGTTATAAATCTCAAGTTTAATATTGTCTGTTGAAGCCGCCACTGTTGATTGACCTATCCATCTTGCGTATATATTGTTTGTATTTGAAGAGTGCTTATCTATAAATTCATAAACCGGGGCCTGAGTAGAAGCGCTTGTAATTTGATCAAGACTTGCATCATCTATTAAAACATCATCATAACCTTTTTTATCCAACCAATACAAAAGTCCATCCCTTGCCCAGGGCCAATGTTCTAAAAACTGAGAACTTGCTGCATCAGACTTAAATTTAATTTGTCTATCATTTTTTATAAAATTACCAAAGTAAGATATTGCTGTTTTGGGCAAACCAACTCCTTTTGCAATCCGGAGATTGCCATTAGTGGTATCATAATAAGAAATTATAGGCCAACCATCAATGCTTATAGCCAGGGAATTAGTTGCTCCAACATTATTTGTGGAATCAAGTGTAATACAGTTATTACCCGAAGAGCAAGAAGTATTCCCGCATTTACAAAATCGTAAATCACCATTAGTATTATCATAATGAGCAATCATAGGAAAACCATCTGTACCAATAGCAATTGAGGTATACCAACCAACATCATTAACAGAATCCACTGTTGTAATAGTATTAGTGGCAGAACAAGCAGAATTACTACACTTAACTACTTTAAGATCCCCATTGGTAACGTCTGTATAAGAAATCACTGGATTTCCATCAGTACCAATTGCAATTGAAGTAAAACGACCAACATCGCCTGTGCCTGAATCATCAACCATTGTAATTGTATTCCCGGAAGAGCAAGAAGGGTTTCCGCATTTTGCCACTTTAAGTCCGCACTCTCCGGTAGCATCACAAGTACCATTTCCGTAATCATAATAAGAAATCACTGGATTTCCATCCGGGCCAATTGCAATTGAAGAATAATAACCCACCCAATTAGTGGGATCATCTACTGTTGTAATTGTATTCCCGGAAGAGCAAGAAGGGTTTCCGCATTTTGCCACCCTTAATGCTCCAGCATCACCATCCCAATAAGAAATCACTGGATTTCCATCAGTACCAATTGCAATTGAAGAATAATATTGACCTTTATTATTGCCAGAATTATCTACCATACTAATTGTTTCATCCCCACCGCTACATTCTGGATCATTGCATTTTATAACCTTTAAAGCGCATTCGCCAGAAGAATCACAAGCGCCATCGCTAGAATCTTTGGAATAAGAAATTACGGGGTAACCATCAGTGCCAATTGCAATTGAAGAATAAGTTCCAACATAATCTGCTGAATCAATAGTTCGACAGGTAATCACAGAACAAAAAGTACTCTTGCACTTACAAAAACGAAGATGATGATTAGTAAAATCATAATTTGAAATTACGGGATAACCATCTGGACCAATTGCAATTGAAGAATAACGTCCAACATCATTTGTAGTATCAACTGCTCCGCAAGCATAATCAGTAATACCAGTAGCGCAACCCGAAGCAGTAGTTGTTACTGGTATTTTAAAATAACGTTTTGTATTGCCACTTTCTGTGACAATTGTAAATGTGGGGTATTGCGAATAACTATTAAGAACTGTCCCATCACTTTTAACAAGTCGCAATCTATACTGAACCCCAACTGTTGCTCTTGAAGTATCAATTACAAAAGCAATTTCTGTACATTTGTTTGCTCCAAGATTTATCTCGCCGCTCTGGCCCGTGGCTTCATACCAAGCTCCATTTTGCCAAGTGGTTCCGGTGTAGCAAGTACCGGCTTTGGCTGACGTTAAAGAATCACCACTTGAACCAGACAATCCCCAACTTGCCTGAATTTCAGAAACGGGCAACATCTTGGCAACCTTAAGATCGTCATTTACCTTATCATAATAAGCGACAACAGGATAACCATCTTGACCAATTGCAATTGAAGCATAACGATGAATAGAGGTATCGCTGGTACTACCAGAGTCTGGTACTTGATAAAATTCATTTGGGTATCCTCCACTGCAAGCTGCATCGTTGCATTTAACATATCTTAAATTCACGCTTCCATAGCTTCCATGAACAATTATTGGAAAACCATCTTTTCCAATTGCCAGGGATGTTTCAGGACTACTATAGTTACCAAGTTGGGCCTGAGTATAAATGCTATTGCAAGTATTTCCCGAAGTACATGTCGCATTGCCACATTTGCAAAGACGAAGGTCATCCCCCCAGCTTGTTGTACTGTCTGTAAAGTGCGAAATTACAGGATTGCCATCTTTTCCAATCGCAATTGAACTTCCATCTCCAGAGTTGTCTGAAGCGCCTTCAATTGTAACTGGCGTGTCAAAAGTAGAACAAGAAGCATTTGTACAATGAACAAACATAAGATTTAAATTGGACCAGTCGTCAAAAGAAATTACAGGATAACCATCTTGACCAATTGCAATAGATGTCCATCGAGCAGCACTAGTAGCAGAATATACCACTGTACAGGTAGCATTTGAAGAACAAGAATCATCTGCGCACTTGCAAACGCGAAGTGCATTAGAACCATTATTAAATGCGATAACTGGGTATCCGTCAGTGCCAATAGCCATTGAAAGCCGATTATCACCACATCCAACATCAGTAGCACTTTGGTCTTTTACAGTTGTGCACACATTGCCCGAAGAGCAAGAAGTGTTCCCGCATTTACATACTTTTAACTTAGAGTTTGTATTATCACGATAAGCAATAACTGGCTTTCCCGAATCATTGCTTATGGCAATTGCAGTATACTTACCAACATCACCTGTAGAATCTAAAGTAGTACAAATTGGTGTTTTAATACAGGCGGTATCTTGGCACTTGCAAACCATCAAGTCGGCATTAGTAGAGTCATAAAAAGAAATAATTGGAAAACCATCTGTACCAACAGCAATAGAATTATAATTACCTACGCTTCCAGTGCTATAAACTGTTTTCAGGTTCCACTCACCAAAATTTCCACCACTATTTGAAGAAACTCCGCCACCCATCCAAACATCAGTCCAATTGCCATCGCCATCTTTATCGTATTGAAGCTTATAAGTTTTTAAACCAGTTGCAGTGCTATTTGTTTCATCAATTTGAATCCTGGCAATAAATCTTTGTCCGCGCAAAACATTAGTAAGAGCAGTATTTGCTGAAGCAATATTACTGTTTGAGTTTACATCTGCCCCATCATCATTCTCAAAAATATAAGCCCTTTGAGTAATAATTGATGGTTTTGTTGTAAGTTGTGGATAGTTTGTGTAAACATCTAAAGGAGTACCATTACTCTGAACCATTCGAAAACAATATGTTGTATTTTCTGGCGCTCCGTTGTCCTGTATTACCCAATCGTATTCTGTGTAGTCTGACATTTGAGCTGTTACAGGATTAGTGGCTGAATTATTTGCTTCTTCGTAAGTTCCTGTTTTTGTGGAATTACTTAATAAATTTGCAGTTACTGTAGCTCCATCAGCTGGAGTCGCATTGTTATAACCTCGCCAAATAGACGCCGAATCAATTGCTCCAACATCAGTCCATGTACTAATACTTGAACAGGTAGAACCTTCACCATATTGAAGTTTAAAGGATTCTGTGTTTTGATTCATCGCGCCCTTAATATTCATTCTTAATCTTAAAACATCTCCGCTTGTTGGCGGACTGTCTGAAGTTGTGATTGGAGTATTCTCTGAAAGATTTGTTGCTCCTGCGGGCCATGGATCTGTTGGCTGAATAGCATCTGTATTAACATACCACCGATAAGTATGTTGGGTAAAATCCCCGCCAGTGTAATAAACTTCTGCATAAACCTCATCAAAAGCAATCTTGTCTCCGCCTTCAGTATTGCCATTGCCGTCTCCTTGGGTCCATGTATGAACAATAATATTTTCGCCTCCTGATTGTAAATTACTAACTAAACTTTGCCACTCAGTAGTTCCTGCAGCAGCACCATCACCGCTTGCAACATAAGTATAAATACTGCTCGAACTAATAGTAAATGTTTGAGTCGATGCTCCATTTAAATTAGTTGTCCAAGCACTACAATAATAAGTACTGCTTGTTCCAACCTGCCAGCATCCCTGAGCTTTGGGTCCTGCTCCGCTCTGATTATTTACGGTTGCTGATGTAAAATGAACCCTCACTCGTAATTCCTGAACCGTAACATTTGAGGGAGTAAAATCAAAAGACCCAGAAGAATAAGTATCACTCCAATAAGAATCACTATTATCATTGCCAGCGCCAGAAGCTGGATGCTGAATTGTCCCACTCTCTTTATCTGGGCTTGTCCAAGTATAAGAAGCTGTCCAGCGAGAACGTCCTTTTACAAAATCGTTTGTTTTGTGAAAAAAAATATTTGAAAAAGTTTTTCCGCCCGTGGAAAATATTAAAAAGTTTGTAAAATATACTGCCCACAACCAAACAAAAATTAAAGCAAAACTGATTATTGTGGTACGCAAAACAAAACTCCTGAAGGTAATTTTTTTAAGCAAAAAAATTCTTAAAAAAATTGATAAAAAAAGACAAAAAACAGTAGCCAGCAAAGCGCAGTTTGCAAAACCGGCGGGTTTATTAAAAAGTCTTAAAAAGTTATTTAAAAAAATTGGTATATCTTCTAAAACAAATCTTCCTAAAAGGGGTAGAAAAACAGAAAAACATCCAGCTAAAATCAGTTCTTTCCTTTTAAATTTTAAGATATCTTTTAAAAAGAAAAATGTTAAAAGGGCAAGGGCAGGGAAAGCAAAAAACCAAGAAAGATGAGCTCCTCTTCCAAAAATATCTATCATCGGAATTTTAAATAAAAGATGTGGCAAATCAAAAAATGGCATTATTGCCCAAATCATCCAAAGATAAAAAACTCCGATTTCAATTTTATTTAAAGAAACCTTCTTTTTTAAAATTTTTGCAAGAGAAAAAAATATTAAACTACCTCCAAACCAAAGCAAAAAACCATAAATTGCTTGAGAAATTAAGGTTATTGGCGCGTGACTCCATTGAAATATCCAGCTTCTTTGCGCAAAAGCAAAATTTAAAATTATAAAAATCGCTCCCCAAATTAAAGTTAAAAGAATAACAATCTTATAATTTATTTTCTCTTTTTGAGAAATTTCCTTAAAAGCCCTATGGGGTTTAAATATTGCCAAAAAAGCATTTTTAATAAGTTTTCTTGTGGAAATTGTCTTCATCTTTTTTCAGCGGGGACAGTCCCCCCTTCAAACCCGCTGGGAAGCCTTATAAAATAAGGCTTCCCAGCGGCTTTTTTAAATTTGGCACGATTTTGATTATCGTTTTGATTGATTTATTTTGTCTTGCTGACAAAGTTATAATATTAAAAGCAATTTTTGAAATTAATTGATATTTGGAACCCAAAAGCCGTTTTAAAATTCTTTCTTGCAAAAATTTATAAGTTAAAATATGTTTTATTCCAGGACAATTGTAATCAGGATTAATAATCTTCTTTGCAACTTCCCTTCCTGACAAAATCGCCTGAAAAATCCCTTCGCCAGTCAGGCCCGAAGCAAAGCCACCAGCATCGCCAATTAAAAATTTGTTACCAAATTGAAAGCCCCTATAATCGTAATTTATAACTCCTGCCATAAATTTTCCATTTTTAATATTAAATTTCATTTTTTTAATCCAGTTGTCAAGTACTTTTCTTGCTTCTTTTATAGTATAAAAATTAGAATCTATCGTTATGCCAATTTGAGTATAATCTTTATGAGAAAAAACAGCGCCATATCCATCACCAAAAATTTTAGAGTCAAAAAATATTTCTAAATTTTTATATTTTTTTGGAATATTATAACCAAGAGAAAAAAGGAACTTTTTTGAAGGAATATTCAAAAATCTTCTTACTATTGAATTGCTTCCGTCGGCACCAATTAAAAAATCAAAATATATTTTTTTGCCATTTACGATTACAAAACCATCTTCGATCCTCTCAACTAAAGAATCTAATCTTATTTTTGCTCCTTCCTTTATTGCGATATTTGCCATATACTCTCCTAATTTTTCTCTTTCTGTAATTACTATTAAAGGACTTTTTGCTGAAATTTTGCGTTTTTTTTCTTGATAATAATAATTCACTGAATCGAAAAATCTATCGCCAATTTCTTTCATCGGATAGTTTAGCTCCAAAAATTTTCTACTGAGCCCCCCCCCACAGACTTTCTTGCCTATAATTTTATTCTTCTCAAAAACCAAAACTTCTCTGCCATTTTTTGCTAAAACCTCTGCCGCTGCTAGCCCCGCAGGTCCTGCGCCAATAATTACAATTTCATATTTATCGCTCTGCATATTTTTAAAATCTTTCCTTTGGGGACAGTCCCCCCTTCAAACCCGCTGGGAAGCCTTGTAAAACAAGGCTTCTCAGCGGGTTTTTTAAATTTGGCACGATTTTGTTCAAAATTTCAAATCATTTGTTTATTAACAAAGTCAGGCTCCTTCTTTAATTTTAGACCATCTTCAACAAATTTTAAATAATCTAATCTGGATTGCTCTATGTTTTCTCCGCCATATTCTAAAAACCTTTGCCAGTCTATTAATTTTCCATATTTTCCATTATAGTCTTTTTTATAGTACACCGAATAACTGCTCCAAGGATAATCTTCTGGTTTCTCAACCAAACCTGCTCTAACGGCATTAAGATCTATATAACGAGATGCTTCCCAGAAATAAGAGTTTTTATCAATTAAACTACTATAAAATCGATCCTGAAAAAGATGTCCAGAAGTATTATATCGCTTGTGAAAATATTTTACATATAGGAAGTTAATACGCTGCATAATTTTTGAGACAGAAACATCTTGACTTTCTACTTCTAAATGATAATGATTCGGTAAAAAAATGAAGGAATATAAATAAAAAGGGAACTCTCTTTTAACTTCTCCTAAAATTTTTAAAAGCTTGCTATAATCCCTTGCGCTTCTAAAAATTCTCCTTTGATTATTCCCACGGCAAACAATATGATAAAGAGAATTTGGAGCAATAGTATGTTGTCGAGCTTTTCTTGGCATAGTTTATCTTTATACCCCAAAAAGAAATTTTAATCAAAATCGTGCCATTTTTGAAAAAATCTCTAAAAAACCTTGTCTTTATTGGCTTCCCAGGGGTAATTTTGTGGGGACTGTCCCCTTTAAAAAAATAAATGTGATGTTCCGAAAATGCTGTAAATTAAAAATTCATATAAAGACCATCTTGGAGAAAAAAGATTTCGTCTGGCTTTTTTAACTTTGTCTACGGTAAAATTTCTTAAAAATAAAAATCTTATTATTGAAAAAAAACTTGTAATGAGAAAAACAGGGCTTATAAAAATTGCAAAAGCCAAAGATAGAAAAAATGTAAAAATTGGAAGGGTTTTAATAATTTTTAAAGAATCTTCTGTTTTCATTTTCTTGGTTTCTTTTTTAGAAAAAGAGTCTTCCAATATGTGCAACATTTCAAAATAAAGCTGCAGGAAAAATAAAATTACAGAAAGTGCAATTATTTTGGGCGTTATAAATCTAAAAATCAAATATCCTTGTAAAAAAAGAAGTGCAGCACCAATTGAGGGAATAAAAATTCCAATAATTTTTTTTGTTTTTAATCTAATAGGTGGTAATGAATAAAAAAAAGCAATAATAAAAAATATTATAAAAAGACATATTGAATTTAGGCTTTGTTTTTGAACCGGAATTAAAAATCCTAAAAATAGTAGCGGCAAAAAACAAAAAATCAAAACTTGCCATTCTTTTAAGTTTTTATTTTCAATTTTTAATCCCAAAAAATTTTCCTCTTTTTGTAGCTTCCAATCAAAATAGTCGTTTACAGAGTATAAAAAAATTAAAGCTCCAAAAACTGCAAGCAAATTAAAAATAAATATTTTCCCAATTGAATTAAAAATAAATAATTTGGGATGTAAAAGACCTGTCATTAAATAAGCAAAAAGGGTGTATCCTATTGGCCTTATCCCGGAAATTTTATTCTTCCAGTTTAAAATTCTGTAAAAATATAAAAATTCTTTTGGTTTTAGCATAATTTATTTTTAATTAAGGTGAAAACTATTTTAAAACCATCAATGAATGGGTTGAGTTCTGATTTCTTATTGTTTTTATAATTAATCGGTATGTGCTCAATTTTTAGATTTTTCTTTACTGCCTTTGAAAATATTTCTGTTTCAATTTCAAATCCCCTGCTTTTTGGATTAATTTCAAAAATTTTTTCTTTTTTAATCGCAAAAAGACCAGTAAGAAAATCTGTTTTTTTTTGATAAAACAAAAACCCTAAAAATGAAAAAAACTTATTCCCAATCAATCTTAAAAAATTAATTTTTGTTTTTGATTCTTTTAAAAAACGGGAACCATAAACTATATCTGCTTTGCCGCTCTGAATTTTATTGATTAAACTGGGGATAAACTCTGGCGAATAACTATTGTCTCCATCAATAAAAACTAAAATGTCCCCAACCGATTCTTTAACACCTTTTCTTATTGCATTTCCTTTACCTACTTTCTTTTCAAAAACTACCTTAACATTAAATTTTTTTGCAACCTCAGAGGTTCTATCCTCGCTTTTATTATCAACAACAATAACTTCACTATCTTTTATTTTTAATTTTTCTATTTTTTTTAATAAATAATAAATGTTTTTTTCTTCATTATAACAAGGAATGATAATACTAATCATTTTTTTCTCTTAAATAAAGCTTAATTATTCTTTTTCCTTTATTGTCCTCCCAATGATTTTCTAAATCAATGTGTCTTATTTTTATAATATTTGTGTCTCTTGACACATTGCCCAAAGATACTATCTCTTTTACATCTCGAGAAAATTCAATTCCTCCAAATATTAAATCTCCAGAAGCTAACAACGCACCGGAACCTCCTTCTCCGCTCTCTACAACCTCTGCTATTAATTCACCACCGTTTTGGTTTTTTAAATTAATTTCTTTTTCGCCCTTTTCTTGCCCCTCAAAAACAACTTCCCCCAAAAAATTGGCGTCATCTAAAAATATCTCTTGAGGAGAAAACGATAGCTCTAAATTATCTAAATTTATCTCTTTCCCTTCCTTGTCTTCGATAATAGGAATATATTCAATTCTTATTTTTGTCTTACCCCAGCTTTCTTTAACATTTATCTGGGCAGTGGACTCTTCTTTGCTTTCAAAATCTTTTGAATAAAAATTTCCCGTTTTTATTTCTGGCAAACTGTATCCCTGAAAATTTTTCATAAAACCGCTCATTATCCAAAGTGTCCCTACCGGTTTATTGTCTTCTGAAAAAAAATAAATACGAAAAATCCCCCCTATCGTTCCGTCCAAATTATTTATTTTTGCTATTATTTTCCCGTCCGAGGGAATTTCATATTCAATCTCTTTTTGAATGTTCGCTGTTTTCAGAGATAATTCTTCTTGTTTCTCCTGCCTATCAAATATTGAAATAATTTTTTGAAAAATTTCCCCAGGTACGACTTCTTTCTTTTCCACTACACCTGCTTCAACCCAAACACTATCCAAAAAAGCAACAATGTTTTGTTCGCCACCAACTGCTCCTTCAAACATTACTCTTAAGTTTTCAATATCTTGCCAACTTTTGATAAATGGAGCGTCAAAAGAGATGTATCCTTGGTTAATATAGTTTGATAAAGGAAGAGTGGTAATTTTTCCAAAAGAGTTCCAGGTTTTGCCATGATCGGTTGAATACCAAAGAATAATTTTTGTATCAAGGTCAGAAACTTCTTGGGTTTGGTTTTTAATACCTTGGGTTTCTGTTGGTAAAGTTGTTAAAGAGGTATCTTGGTCTTGGTTTTTTTCTTGGCTTTCCTCTCTATCAATTGCAAAAGAAAGATATATTTTTGCTTGAGAAATTTTACAGTTTTGATTGTTGTTGCCACAAAGATTTTCTGTTTGTTTTTCTTTTTCTTTTGGGTTTTCATCAAACCATTTACACATTAACTCGCTTGCTCCTCCCCTATAGACTGCTGAGTTTTTTTCAGAGAAATCATTAAAACTTCCTTTAAAAGAAACATCTGGGATGCTGGCTGCGTTTCCTGGATTTTGCCATTCACCTTCGCATCTTGTTGGATAGAAATTCTTTGTAAATTGTTTTTCTGCAAAACCAAAATGCAATGTCAAAAACAAAATACCCAAAAACAAAGAAAAAATTCCAAGTAAAAGGATTACTTTTTTGGTTTTGTTTTTTTGCAAAGATAACTTTTTTTCTTTTTCTATCTTTTCTTTTTCTTCTTTTTCTTTCAATGATTCAATCTTTCTTCCTTCTTTTTTTGGTGGGACTATATCAAAAATTGGCATAATCTAAATGATGCTTTTTTGTTATTAAGGTTTTAAAAATTATAACAAAAAAATAAAAAAACTCAAAAAATTTTATTGCTTAATTTACTAAAAAAATCTTTAGTTAAAAAAATCAAAAAGAATTAAATTTATTTTTATTTCTTGTTTTCTTCTTTAACTTCTTCTATTATTCTTTCAACGTTGGCTAATATAAAATTGCGTCTTTCTTTTAAAATTCTTTTCAAATAATCCCTATCTTTTTGGGGCGATCGAATACTATCAACTAATTCATCAATTTTTTCATCTGTTAATCTTTCTCTTATTTTTTTTGCTTGTTCTCTTAACTCTTCTTCGGTTAAGCCGGGATATTCCTGTCTCATACCCAAACCTAAACGTTCATGATTAGTTCCTAATTTTAATTCATTAACTGTAGAGCTGAATAAATTTCCTTCAAGTTCAGTTTTTAATTGGCCCCTGGCCCTATAAATTAAAACTCCACCATTATCTATACGATAAACCTGACCATCTTCACCTATGATAACATTTCTTTCTGGCGCATAAGGAATATCCCAATTAGCTAATAAACAATCAGCTAAAAATCCAGCTCTCCAGGAAGGTAAACTTTTAATCTCTTGAGAATCTCCCGGGCGGCCAGAAATAATTAATGAAGCATGACCATATACTTTACTTCCTCCCCTCATTAAAGCAACAACTTTTGTCTTGGGCACAGGAACATCAAGAAGACGATAAATATCTTCGGCTAATTTTTCCATCCAAATTTGATAAGGAGACTCAGGATATTCAAATTTTACATAATATTTTTCTGTTCCTTGTTTGCCAGGAACTACTAAAAAAGCTCCTGGATTACTACCTGCTTGTCCCCCTGTCTCCAAACTATAGTCCCAAACACTATCAACTTCTACTTTAAGGTTTAAATCTTTATATATTGCATCAAAATCTTCTGGAGCAAAAAGAAGGTTACCTTCTATATCATAAATTGGAATATAAAAACCATTTTCCACCACTGTTTTTTTAGCTATCTCAAGAGTATTTTCTGGCGATTTTAAAATAATTGCACTAATTTCTGTTGAGGGCATCCCAGCTAACATAAGAGCGTGATAATTCTTTGACCCATCGCCTTCAGCAGAATACTCAATGCCTACTTGCCATTGAGAGGATTCGTCGCGACGATATAGATAAAGAATATCTCCATATCCCGCAGAAAGAGAACCTTCAATAGCCTCTCTAAATGGTTTCTCTTGAAGATAATCGGGTAATAATCTAGTAAAATCAACATGGAAGGGATAAGCATCAGTACTAGCTCCTTCTCCCAATGCTTCGCGAGGTAAATTTCCAGATAATAAAACAGAATTAATCATCCCAATGTTTGAACCATGAAGATACATACCCGGTTTTAGTTCTAATCGCTCTTTGGCAAATTCCCTGTTTCTTTTATCAGCATTTTTTCTTGACTCAGGATCCCTACTCAATCTAATTGTTTCGGAAAGCAGAAAACCAAAAACCATTTTTTTATAAATCCCTTTAAGTTTTGTGAACTCAATGGATTCTAACTGAGAAACTTCATCATCGGTTAAATTATCAAGATTAGCAATTGCTCTTTTCTCTTTAACTGACATACCACTAATCGGTCGCGAAACAAAAGAAAAATCTGATGAAAAATCAAATTTTGTTGGTATTTCACCTTTTTCAATTTGCTCTTTATCGGCTAATTTTGTACCCAAAGGAATTTTAATCTTGGGTATGGCGCTTACCGGATATTCGCTTTGAGCCGTTGCTAAAAACTCTCCAATCCTTATGTCGGTAAATGAAAAGAGATTTTTCCAGTAAGGAACTTTTTTTCTAAAAATACTTTCTATTTGTTTAGCTCTATTTACAATATCACCATTGCTAAAAATATCGCGAATAATTGTATCGATATTCGAGTAAAGGGGTCCATTCTCGGATAAAAGCTCATTAAAAAGAAATTCTGCTTTAGTGGGAAGATTTATTACCTCATCAACTCTTTCGGGTTTACAAGCTAAAAAATGCAAAATACCTTGATTGATAAAAATTCCTCTATAGTTTGCCAAGGTTCCATTTTCTTCAAACAATGCTTGGCTAAACTTAATTATGACAGAATTAAAATTTTTATAAGTTTCTTCACTTCTTACTGCCCTTTCTTCTTCTGGGATATATTTTAAAAGAGGATTTTGTATTCTTAAATAGTCTATTAGCTTATCAGTTAATTCCCGCGGCAGAGCATTTTCTGATTTTTGAATCTCATAAAAATATTGAATTAATTTTGTTGGATTTGATAAAAATTGACAATACAAAATTTCATAAGGGTCTGTAATTTTTAAAATAGGTTCGTATCGAAATTCCGGAAAATATTTTTTAATATAATCTAACTTTGTTATAATTTCTGATTCTTTTTTACGTAAATCAGATAAAAATTCAAGATGATATGAATTAAATCTATATCCATATCCGCTGAGTTTCTGGATGAAGTTTAAATTTTCTTTATCTTGGAATAAAGAAATTATCTTATCTAAGTCCCTTAAATCTAATCCATAATTGTGCTGCTGATGTAAGTAAGTTAATATCTCTTTAACATCAGCATCATCTATTTTTTTTGAGTATTTTTCTATTATTTCGGGCAATTGATGCAAATCATAAGCATTAAATCTATATCCATATCCGCTGAGTTTCTGGATGAAGTTTAAATTTTCTTTATCTTGGAATAAAGAAATTATCTTATCTAAGTCGCTTAAAGCTAATCTATAATTGTGCTGCTGATGTAAGTAAGTTAATATCTCTTTAACATCAGCATCATCTATTTTTTTTGAGTATTTTTCTATTATTTCGCGCAATTGATGCAAATCATAAGCATTAAATCTATATCCATATCCGCTGAGTTTCTGGATGAAGTTTAAAGGATTTGGATTTTGTGACAATTCAATTAATTTATCAAGATCATTTAAAAATAAAGATTTTCCTTGGCATATTGCAGAAATATCTTCGAAATGCTCATTAATATATTTAATATATTGTTCAGGATTTAAGCCACAATCTTTTGAAAAGAATTCCCAAATATCAAAAAAAATAAAAAAATTACTCTCCTTAAATTTGCTTTCAAACAACTCTCGATTTTCTTGAATATATTTATTTAATACTTTCGCTAATTCTATAGAATCTTCTTTTTTCTCATATTTTTCCAAATACCATTCATATTCAGAATAATCAATCTCAATATTTAATAATTCAGATAAATTTTGGGCAAATTTTTTTAATTCTTTATTACCCTCAATAATAATAAAACCTAATATCTCTTTTTTACCCCTAAAATCAGGAGAGCTTTCTATCGCTTGGACTATATTATTTATAGATTCTTCTGCTATAGCTTTTTTTGTCTCATCGTCTTTACTTTCTATTAAAAATTTTAAAATCTCTTTAATTTGTTTTAATTCAGATGGGAAAAATGAATCATCTAATGGTTTCTGCACATAAACATCTGCCCCTTGTTTTTTTGCTTCATAGGATTTTTTAAATTTATCAAATTCATGAATTAAAATTTTCTCTAAAACTTTTATGGCGCTATTATTTTTCAACTCTAAACACTTTTCGATTAATTCATGATTGTATCTCTCCCATCTACTACTATATAATTGGTCTTCAAATAAAAAAGAATCCGCTGGAATCTCTGATAAAATATCAATAAATAGTTCTGGAGAGTGATTTAATAATAATTCCACGGCTCCCTTTATTTTATGGTGGTTTTCAAAATGACCCTTTGCATCTTTTGCATTCCATATTTTTTCCGATAATTCCTTATTTTTGAAAAAATCTTCAAAAATTTTATAAACCTTGCTAATCTTTTCTTGCGCTTTTTCATTTTCAGAATTCTTTAAAAATTCTAAAAATTTATTTATTTGATAATAATTGTAATCTCTAAAAAAAATATATATTTCATCTTCTGAAGAAAAAAGGGTTTCCAAATTATCTAAAATCAAAGTTTCTAAGTTTAAATTTCTCTCGTTTAAAATATTCTTTAATTTTTTTGGTTTTTCTGAATAATAATCAATAAATCTTGCCAATATTTTTAAACTTAGTTGGGGCGAACTTATTTCCTGATTTTGAACCATTTCTAAAAGCAAGTTTAACTTTTTGGGGCTTTCAGAACGAACTAGAATATCAACAATATCTTTATGAAACTCTTTTTGTTGAGAATCACGTAATGTTCCAATTAATTTTTGAAATAACTCTTCATCTATATAATCATTTTCAATTAATCCTTCTAGAAATATTTGCGCAAATTCTTTTGCAATTTCGTATTTATTTTGCAATAATGCCTCAACTAATTTTGTTTGTGATTTATTATCATTCCTCAAAGATTCTAATGACTGATTGCAGATTGCTTCTTCTATTAAACTTTCTTGCCTCTGGAACTCTCTTTCAGTTATACTTTTGTTTTCCCAGATATCTTTTTCCTTCGAAGGTTCTGGCGGAGGAAATTCATGGCTATATTCTTTTATTATTTTTTCTACATCTGATTTGGGAATTCCTAATTTTTCTCGTATATTCATAATTATTAGATTTTTACAATGCCTAGCAAAATCTTTATTAGTTATTCTGGTCAAAGCAGAGATCATTAAATATAAATCTTTTTGAGAAGTAATTATTATTTCCTTGTCCACTAATTCACCATAACCCTCAATAGTTTTTTCAAAATCTCCCAAAAGGCTCGCACAGTTCATAGAAGTTAAAATAAGGTTTTTGTCTTTGATTTCTACTTCTTTATTTAAATCTTCTTCTAATTCTTCTTCATTAGAATCTCCAATGCCCAAACCCCTATCCAAAAAGAATCCAAAACAATCTAGGAGATCAACTTGGCCTCTTTGGTTTTTTCTTCGTCTCCCTCAACTTTTTTGAGAGAACTTTCAATATCTTTTTCGATGGTTTCTAATATTAAATCCAAAGAGTAATTCTTCAAAATTTTTTCTTGAATTTCTTGCCTTTTTTGAGGGTCTTTTTCTGCCTTTAAAACATTTAACCTGCCAAATATTCCTACCCTTTCAGCATACTCTTTTGATTCATCTTCTTCAAAATCTTCTTTGGTTGGATAAAATAAATCTCCTTCTTGCATGTTTGACTCGATGACTGTCCTTTGGTTTTTTTAAACCAAGGACAGTCCTTAATTAAAATTAATTAAAATTGCTTAACTTCCTCGGGTATTAGTTCTGTCTCGAAGTTTTCGGGATTAATTTTAAAAGTATCTCCTGCTTTTATGGTTTCGGCAATGATTGCTTTTGAAATATTGTTCTCAACTGTTTGCTGCAACACTCTTCTCATCTCTCTTGCTCCAAATTCTGGATGAAATCCAATTTCAGCAATTTTCTCAACTAATTCTGGTGTAATTTGAAAATCAATATTTTTTTCCAAAAGCCCCTCTCTTATATCATTTAATATCAAATTTGCTATTTTTTGCAAGTCATCCTTTGATAAAGTTTTAAACAAAACAACGGCATCAAATCTATTTAAAAACTCTGGCCTGAAAATTCCTCTTTTTAAAATTTCATTTATAAAATCTTCTTTATAATCTTGGAGGTTCTGTCCTTTTTTTATTGCTTCTGTTATGAGATCTGCTCCAGCGTTTGATGTGGCAATAATAATTGTATTTTTAAAATCAACAAGTCTGCCAGAACCATCGGTTAACCTTCCTTCATCCAAAACCTGCAAAAATAAATTCAAGATATTTGGATGGGCTTTTTCGATTTCGTCAAGCAAAACTAATGAAAATGGATCCTCTCTTACCATCTTTGTTAAATAACCTGGCTCTGTGGCACTTCCAATCAATCTTTCAATTGAACTAACCTCTTGATATTCTGACATATCAAGACGAATAATTCTTTTTTCGCTTTTAAAATAAACTCGGGCTAAAGCCTTTGCAGTTTCGGTCTTCCCCACTCCAGTTGGACCCAAAAAAAGGAAATTCCCCAAAGTCCTTTTTCTTTTTTGAATATCAGCACGGGCGCGACGAAGAGCATTAGCAATTTCAGAAACCGCTTCTTCTTGATCTATTAATCTTTCATGCAAAAGTTTTTCAAGGTTTAAAAGAATATCTTTTTCTTCTTTGGCGATTGCACCAACTGGCACTTCAAATTTTCTTGAAACGAACTCAGCCACATCTTCTGGCAAAATAATTCTTCCATCCCCTTTTCTTAGCTTGTAAATAAAAACTTCATTTAAAAGATCAACTGCCTTTTTTGGAAAAGGAATGTCTCCTATAAATCTATCGGTAAAATTTATTAATTCTCTAATCGCGGGAAAGCTCATTAAAATTTTCGTTTCTCTTTCAATTGGCAATATTTTTTCTTCTAAAACCAAAAGAGTTTCCTCGGGGGTTGCTGGAGGAACTTCAACTTTTGAAAGTCGGTTCATAATGATTGAACCCTGAGTCATTGCTTTTTGATATCCCTGAAATGTTGTAATCCCAATAAGCCTAAATGTTGGATAAGCAATAAATTCTGATAAAATTCCTGAAATATCTATTTTGGTTACTGCTTGTTTATCTTCTTGAAGGCCAATATAATTTTCAATATCTTTTATAACTAAAATAATGTTTCCGGCATTTGTTGCTTCAACAAAAATATTTTGTAAATTTATTTCAACTTCTTCTAAAGAAGGAGAAGCAGCAAAAAGATTTGGTAAATTTAACTCAAGAACTCTTGAAAAATTAAGCTGGGGATAACTTTTTTCTTCAAGAATTTTTCTTGCTAAATTAAAAATTATTTCTTTTCTTCCGCTACCAACTTCCCCCACCAAAACTGCACAATTATCTCCTTCTTTTACAAGAACATCTTCAAGCTGACTAATTTCTTTTTCATGCAAAACAACTCCGCTTGGAGTCTTCGCCCTCAAAGAGTTTGTAATATCAAAAGAAAATTCATCTAAAAGGGGTGTGTATCCTGCAGTCCAATCTCTGGCAAGCGGTCTTTTTTTTCTTAAATTTTCTTTTGTCCAGAACTTCTTTTTCTCATCAATAATATTTTTAAAACTTTCCTGCCACATTAAAACATGATAAAAATCATCTTTTGAAATATTAAATTTTATTAAAATTTTCTTTATTAAATTGTCTGACTGGCAAAGACTTGCTAATAAATGAAAGATAGAGATTTTCTCTCTCCCCAAGGAGGAAGCAATATTTAAAGCATTTAAAATTGTACTTTCTGCTTCACTTTGGCTATCTGAAGAATCAAGGCCTTCTTTCTTCCAAATATTTTCTGTTTCTTCAAAAACCTTTTCTTGAGAAAGTAAAAATCTATCAAATGTAAATCTTAAATCGCTTCTTCCAAGAGCAAGCAAAAACAAAGAAAGATTAAAAGAATACTTTCTAAAAGTAAGGGCCTGAAGAACTAGTTTTGCGGCTTCCAAATCTAAAAAATCAAATAAATTTTGTTCGTTTTCTTTAATTGGTGGATTTTTAATTTTTTGATTGTAAAAAGACAAAATAATAGTGGAAAAACCAAAAAGAGAAAAAAATATTAGAAAAAGTCCAAAAAAATAATTCTCTTTTTCGCCAGCAATCCCAATAAAATGCAAAGTTAAAAACAAAACACTCAAAACAAAAGAGAACCATTTTATTACCAAAAGGATACCCGGTCTTATTATCTTTGCAATAAATATCGCTTTATAATTTTTTGAATTCCGAATATCAAGCATAAGTTAAAAAAGAAGGCTAATCCCAAAAGCAAAAAGACCAATTAAAATAAACGGAAATAACGGCCAAAGTAAAAAAAATAAAATCGCAAAAAGAAAAGTTAATAATTCAAACAAAAGACCAACCAAAATTAAAACCAACCTAAAAATCATTCCAATAAATCTTGAAAAAAGATTAATGACCAAAACTGAAAACCACTCAGAAATACCGCTTCCCTTTTTATATTTCAAAAGAACCCTTTTCCAAGGAGAAAAGAGGCTTAAAAGTAAATCTTTTAAAGAAAAATAATAGCCCCAAAACCAAAGAAAATTTTTCCAAAAATCAAAAGCCTTTTTGGGTAAATCTTGATAATACCAAGAAATAAATAAAAGAATTGTTGCCATAATTTAATAAAAAATATTTGTGGGTGAGACAGGATTTGAACCTGTAACCCCTGCGATGTGAACGCAGTGCTCTGCCATTGAGCTACTCACCCATTTTAAAATTTTTTTTATGGTCGCCATTTTATTTTATTTATAACTATTTTGTTTTTACCAAAAAGAAGGTCTCTTAAAAATCTATCATTTATTTGATAACGATATTCAAATTCTTTTAGACTCATTAAGGTCCATCTTATTTCTTTTCCTGTTTCGCCTTCAATTTTTCTTATTGCTCCTGACGCCTTTAAAGAAGGAACATTATCTCCAACAATTAAAATATCTGTTGGAGCCTTTTTTTCATTTAAAAAACAACCACTAATAAATAAAATTTTAACACGAGGAATTCTTTCTAGAATTTTTTTAATCTCCCCCAAAGAGATTGGTGAAGCACTTACAATAAAAGATTTTAATTGTTCAAAAAATGGCCAGCTTTGATTTAAAAAATAACGAATCTCCTTTTTCTCTTTCTTTTTTGAAAGAAGTTTAATTTTTAATAATTTTTCGATTTCTTTTTTAATGGTCCGTGGGGTTTTTTGAAGTTTTTTCGAAACTTCTTTTAGGGTAAAACTTTTTTCCTCGTTTTGGAAAAACAAATTCAAAAGGCGAGGCATTATTTTTGAATTTAAAAGTACCTCAAGTTCTTTTGCCATAGATTTTTTATTAGTTTATTTTTAATATTTTAATATTTTATCAAAATTAAGAAACTATTGTCAAAAAAAATGAAATGATATAAAATAGAATAATTGTCTATCTTAATAAAAATTCCGCGTTGCTTAACGCACCAATTTGCGTAGTCTCGCGGAAATTAAAATGCGAATAAGAGAAATAATTATAGACAAAAAAGAACCAACGGTTTATTGTGAAAGCTTTGTTTACGAACCAAGCAACGTAGAGGAAGAAAAGTTTGGAAGACTTTTTATGGTCGGAAGAATAAGAAATGTTCCGGAAAACTTCTTTTATCTTGTAAATCTTTTAGCCTCTCGAATAAAAAGAGAATATTTTAGCTTGCATCACAAATCTCCTTCTGATGCCCTGGAGGCGGCTTTAAAAGAAGGAAACAAAACCCTGCAAGAAAACCAAGAAAGAATAAATTGGCTTGGAAATCTTGATTTTCTAATAGCAACAATAGTTGAGGACAAAATTAACTTTACTTTCTTGGGTAAAATGAAAAGCTTGATTTTAAGGCAAGAAGAGGTTATAGACTTGGCAAAGGATTTAATTTCAGAAAAAGAACTTTTCCCCTTCACCACTGTCCTTGAAGCAAGATTTAAAAAAGACGACATAATAATATTTTCCACCTCAAATATCTTCTCAAAAGAAATACTTCTTGAAAAAAGCAAAGAAATTTTACCAATAGATGAAGAAAACCTCGTAAAAGTAATCAGGCCCGAAGAAAGCGGTGTTGCTTTACTAATCGAAACCGGAAAAGTCTCTCAAGTAATTGAAAGATTAGAACCAAGCGTAGAGGTTTTAGAAAAACCAATGCCCCTTTCTTCTTTTGATTTTTCTGTAAAAGAAAAAGTTAAAAAAGGAATAAAAAGGGGCTTTGAAAAAAGTAAAATTGTTGCAAAGAAAATTGCCCAAAAAGGAAAAGAAAAAATAAAGCCCTCTGTTGAAAAACTTGGTGAATCAGTAAAGGATAAAAAAGAAGAAATTGCTCCTCGAATTGCAATTGAGAGAATTCGTTATTCCCAAAAAATAAAGAGCAATTTAAATAAATTTTTAAAAAACAAATTGATTGTTATATTGGCAATAGCTTTGATAATTGGGGGGATTGCTTTTGGTATTCAGCAAAGAAACAAGGCCCAAGCTCTTAAAATTATTGAAGAAAAATTGAAAGAAGCAAAAAACAAAAAAACAGAAAGCGAAAATTATTTAATAGCCGGAGAAAAAGACAAAGCTCTTGAAAAATTAATAGAAAGTATCGAAACCTTAAATTCAATTCAAAATCCGCTTTCCAAAAAAGAAGAAGTAGAATCTCTAAAAAAAGATATCAATGCTAAAATAGCCAAAGCAGTAAATCGAGAAATTTTAAAAATAAAACCACTTTTTGAAGTGTCAAAAAATGAAATCCAAAAAGACTGGCAACCAACTGAAATGGTTATCGCTCAAAATTATATTTATGTTTTTCAAAAAAACTCTCCTTTAATTTATAAATGGAATATCTACACTAACAGCGGCGATTTTGAAACCCAAAAATCAAACATTCTTGCGGGGACAAATTTAAACAATCAACCATTTTTCATTTTGTCTCCCACATCTGTTTTGGTAAAAAAAGAGGAAAAAACTCTTCCTTTAAGTTTACCTTATGAAAATTTAAAAATCGCAAAAATGGATAGTTTTTTTAACTTCTTTTATCTTTTAGACAAAGAAAAGGGAGAGATAATAAAATATAATTATTCTGGAAATGAAATTAGTGAACCAGAATTTTGGTTTAAACAAAGAAAAGCCGGAGAAGGTGCGGTTTCTTTTGCAATTGATGGTAATATTTATCTTTTATATAAAGACGGAAAAATCAAAATTTTTACCAATGGTGAGCTCAAAAAAGAAATAGTTTTATCAAAAACTTATCCAAAACCAACAGCTTTGGTAGATATTTATACCTCACCAAATAATAAATATCTTTATATATTAGATTCCCAAAACAAAAGAATAATTGTCGCTACAAAACAAGGAGAAATTATTAAAGAATACGAAGACGAAGAATTTCAAAATTCAACTAGTATTATTTCAAATTTTCAAGACAAAAACATTTACGTTCTTTCGAAAAATAAAATTTTCAAAATAGAGACTAATTTCTAGAGGTTTTTATTAAAAAAGCTCCTTTACTTAATTTAAAAATTATTTAATTATTTTTTTATTTTTTTTCTTCAACTAAATAGCCAATTACAACGCTCATCAAAATTAAAAAATAACAAATAAAATAATTTATCTCAGAGACTATTGGATTTACTTTTAAAAACGGTACTACTATAAAATCAAAAAGTGCTGGTAAAATAACCCAAAAAAAAGACGAGCGCTAATATTAAGGATCGGACTTTAATCTTTTTGTCTCTAGCAAGATAGGCTTCTTTTAAAAAAATAAAAATGGCAAAAATACATAAAATTAAGATATAAATAAAGTTTAAAAAAGCAAAAACTACCGGAATATTTTCCCAATCCAAGACTCCGTTTTCCCTTATAAAATAATGGGGCGGATTAAGAAAAAATCCAATAATAATAATAAAAGAAATTAAAAGCAAAAAAACAAAAATCTTATTAACATGCTTTTTAAGAAATGTTCCCAAAAAAATCGCATAGCCCAAAAAAGCAAAACCAATAACTAAAAAAGTTCTCTCTATTATCTCATAAAAAAACCAAATTTTTTGATTTTCTATAAACAATAATGCCGGAATCGCCAAAAACAACCTACTTAAAGCAACCAAAACAAATCCAATGCCAAAAAATAAAGCTATCTTTATTTTTTCTTTTTTTGCAATAAAAAGAGACCTTAGTCCAAAAAGTAAAATCACAAAAAAACCAAAAAGTTGAACAATGCCACTAATTGGTACTACCATATTAAACTATTATTTATTTTTTAAAAAATATTGTCAAGAAAAAGCAGCCTTTGTTTGGCTGCTTAATTTCCCCTGTCTAACAATATATTAAAAAAGAGTTCTGAAAATTCATCAATAAAGGTGTCAATGTCTTTTATTCCCCATTGCTGAAAAAATTCGTTTTCTCTGGCACAAAAAAGAAACACCTTTCTTATTTCCTTTTTTGAAAAATAGCCTGAATGACGAAGTTTCTCTGAGTTAATAATCTGGGCCCTGGCAAGGGCCTCTCTTGCTACAATCCTATCAAAATCTCCTTTCATAATTTCCACCTCCCTCCTTTGAAAAATTCCAAAAACCTCCAAAAAAAATTTTAACATAAAATAAAAAAAAGCAACAAAAAGCATTTAAAGTCCGAATGTCTTCTTTTTCTCAAGGTTTTCTATAATTTTTTTGGAATTTATAAAAATATAGCTGGCAAGAGAAAGTATTAAAAATATTAATAGAAAGCAAGAGATATAAGCAATTATGGAATTTTTTAATATTTGTCCCAAAAATATAGCTGTTTCTAAAATGAAAATAAAAGAAAGAAATGTAAAATGATGTTTTTTAAAATGTCTTTTCATAACACAAAAACCCGAAGCATGGTAAAACCAAAGCCCCAAAAGAATCATTATTAAAACAATAACCCTAAGAAAAAGTATGTCAGAAATAGCATTAATTGTTAGAGGAATTGATAAAATAAGAAAATAAACCCCTAAATATTCAGAAATGGTTGTCCCCAAAAGAATACATCTTTCAAATTCTGATTTATTTAAAATTCTTTTTGCAAATCTTTTTGAGGCAATTTTTAAAAACTTACCAGTAGCGTTTGCATAAATCAAGGTAGAATATAAAAATCCAGAAACGCTCAATATAAGAAAAATTATTGGAATTTCAATAAAAGAAGTGTATTTTAAAGAAAGTTCTTTAAAGTCTTTTAATAAAAGTCCAGTAAAAAATAAGGTAACGGCGGTAAAAAAAGCAGTAAAAGAGATATCAACTGAAACTTCGGCTTGGTAAAGGCCTAGATATTTTATTAAATAATTTTTTATTTTTCTTGTGGCTTTTCTGACCACAAATTTCCAAAACCTTTTTCGTTCAAATTATAGTACAAAAATATCAAAAAGTCAAATTTTAAATTCTCTTGGCTACAATGATACTGAACACTTCTACATAAGCAAGGTTGAGGCTTTTAAGAAGGTAAAGAATGTTTGGAAAGAAGGTAGGAGGCGCTCTAAAATTAAGGTTAAAGGTCGAAACTT
>Ga0315298_1001644_pt1 | contig 40274 bp, 42 predicted proteins | sample WHS_1_MG_FD_203077 | JGI IMG/M metagenome (GOLD analysis project Ga0315298, IMG submission 203077) | Extremophilic microbial mat communities from Washburn Hot Springs, YNP, Wyoming, USA - WHS_1_MG | ecosystem: Environmental > Aquatic > Thermal springs > Hot (42-90C) | place: USA: Wyoming... | reverse complement strand
AATGTTCACTAGCGAATTTGTGCGTCGTTCCCGCCCTGAGTACCTTGCTTTCATAGTTAAAGCTCAAATAGGGAATATGTTACGTATACTCTCACAATTGGGGGTTAATTATGGAAGCGTTGGAGTCAAGTTATAAAAAGTTGATGGAGAAAGTTAAGAATCTGTTGATTTTTCAGTCGGCTGAGTACATTATTCACTGGGACATGGAAACTATGATGCCTCCAAAGGCAATCAACCTAAGAGGTCAACAGCTTGCTCTGTTGAGTACAATTGAGCATAAGATTAGCACTGATCCGGAAATTGGAAGGTTACTTGAAGAGATTATGCATAACCCGCATTATGAGGTGCTTGGTGAAGTTCAAAAAAGAAACGTTTACTTGATAAAGAAGCAGTATGATGAGCAAACAAGGCTTCCAGAAGGGCTTGTTGCAGCTATTGCAAAACAAAGAGCCATAACAACGGACATTTGGAAGAAAGCGAAGGCTGCTGGAAACTTTGCCATGTTTAGACCTGAACTAGAAAAGCTTGTGGAGCTGGAGAAAAAAGCCGCAGAAATACTGATGGAAGTGAAGCAGACGAAGACTCCCTATGATGCGCTAATTGACATTTTTGAGCCGAAAATGACGGCTGAGGCGATAACAAAGATCTTCAATGAATTAAAAGAAGGGTTAGTTTCGTTGCTTGACAAATGTCAAAGTGTCCCCAAAAAGCCTGACATCAGTATTTTGCAGCGTAGAATCCCGATAGATGCGCAACGTAAAATCGCGAAAGAGCTCGCAAAAACCGTTGAGTACGACGTAGAATCAAACATGGCTGGAGGCAGAATCGACGAAACTGAACACCCATTCACAACGGGCTATTATGATGACGTGCGCATAACAACGCATTATTATGAAGACAATTTTGCATCATCCATATTTTCAGTACTACATGAAGCTGGACATGCACTATACGAACAAAATCTAAACCCAGAATGGATTTATCAGCCGGTTGGAACCTCATGCTCATCCGGGTTTCATGAATCACAAGCCCGCTTCCTGGAAAACATCATTGGAAGGTCAAAGGAGTTTTGGAGTTACTTCTTACCAAAGCTTAAGGAGTTGACAAGCGGCGCACTCTTAGACGTTGATTTAGATACTTTTGTCCACGCGATAAATGAAGTGAAACCATCAAAAATACGAGTTGAAGCAGACGAGGTTACATACTGCCTACACATAATTATAAGATTTAACATTGAAAGAGACTTATTCACCGAAAAATTAACCGTTAAAGAGTTGCCAGAACTATGGAATCAAGGCTATAAGGACTATTTGGGCTTAACAATTTATAATGACTCTGAAGGGGTAATGCAGGACACCCATTGGGCTAGCGGATTGTTTGGCTATTTCCCAAGCTATGCATTAGGCAACATATACAGCGGACAAATACTCGCGCAAATGGAAAAAGAATTGGTAGATTGGAGAGGACAAATCAGCAAAGGAAACTTCCATCCGATGAAGAATTGGCTGGTAAAAAACATTCACAAGTATGGTAATCTTTATGACCCTGCTGATCTTATCAGAAAAACGACTGGTATGGAGCTAAACGTTAAGCCATACTTGAGGTACCTTAAAGAGAAATACTCGAAACTTTATGGCTTCTAATCATTTTCACGTTTGCTCATAACTTCATAAATCTTAAGAAAAACCTCAGCGAAAAAGCCGCCAGCCATAAGGGCTACGCCTGTCCAGCCTACAAAAGCATCATAGTAGTTTGCCCCATACAAAAATAAAGCAACACCAACTATGAAGACTAAAAGGCACGTGACATCTTGCAAACGCATTTTACATCCCACATACGAATCTAACCCATTAATTACTTCAAAGTATATAGACTTACCGATGTCAACAGTAATCTGCGAAGACGCAACAAATATTAAGACCGACAAACAGCCGTCGAAAACTTAACTGAAGGTGATTTTCTACGCTCAAAAACCCCCATTAAATGTCGATGTGCCAGCAAGTATTAAAAGACTCTTCCGACATTATTCCGACAGTTTTATATATCCCTATGGTGAAACTGTAATAATGTGAGTTCAAAATGTCGGAACGTGACGTGAGAAAACCGAAATCAAGAGAAGAGCTGATCAACATGCTCAAAGAAGCTATGAAGAGAGAAATTAAAGAACGCAGTCTTCTAGCCGGAAAACCGGCAAGACCTACAGTGTCTGGAACAGCAAAAATGTTAAACATTCATAGAGACACGTTGTATTCGTGGCTTAAGGAGTTCAGTGTCGATTTCGAAGAAATAGTTCGAGAAGAATCGGCAAACTTGATGTCGGAAATGGTTGAATCCCCGAAGAAATATGCATATTTGATCGGAGAAGCACTCTTGGGAGAAGGCAATGAGGTGGCGCACATCGACCTTTTAATAGGAGATAAACACGGACCTGTCGGAGAAGCCTTTGCCGCAGGCATTACGTGCCTTTCTCAAGGACATACCCCGCTTTTAGCAGTGATAAGGCCAAACCTTCCGCCAAAGCCGCATACATTACTTGTGCCAAAGGTTACCGTCAAGAACCTTGAAGACGCAAACAAAGTATTTGGACCTGTGCAGGCGGCTGTAGCAAAGGCTGTTGCGGATGCTGTTGAGGAGGGATTAATCCCAAAGGATAAAATTGATGATTGGGTTATAGTTTGCAGTGCCTTTGTACATCCGCAAGCAAGCGATTACCGCAAGATATATCATTACAATTATGGTGCAACGAAGCTTGCTTTAAAGAGAGCCCTAGCGAAGTATCCGACACTGGAAAAGATTTTCTACGATAAAGATAGAGCAAAACATCCAATAATGGGGTTCAAAGTGCCACGCTTATGGAGACCACCATATGTGCAAATTTCACTTGACATTCCAGATTTAGATAAGACGAAGAAGATTGTAGCGCAGATCCCGAGAAGTGACAGGATAATACTTGAAGCCGGCACTCCGTTAATAAAAAGATATGGTACAAAAGTGATAAGCAACTTGAGGGAAATTGCGAAAGATATATTCATAATAGCGGATTTAAAAACATTGGATGTTGGAAAAGTTGAGGTAGATATAGCTTACGATGAAACTGCTGATGCCGTAATAGCTGCCGGATTAGCGCCAGCTGAAACTTTAGATTCATTTATACATGAGGCAAAGCGACTTGGAATATACGCTATGGTGGATATGCTAAATGTGGAAAAACCTATGGAAAAACTGAAGACACTAAGCGAGTTTCCAGATGCCATAATAATTCACCGTGGAATAGATGAAGAAACGGGTAAAACGATTGGATTAGACCTGATAGACCAGCTACGACAAACTTTCAGAGATAAAAAGTTTCTAATAGCTGTCGCGGGCGGAATAGTGCCAGAAACTGCAAAAGAAGCACTGGAGAAAGGCGCAGATATAATAGTTGTTGGAAGATATGTAACGCAGTCAAAGGATGTAGAGCGTGCTGTGAGAGATTTCCTTGAGCTAACACCAACAATGCGAGAAGATATAGACCTATTTAGAGTCCACGTGGAATAGCAGCATAACTCCCAACTTACATAAAAACTTTAAACGCTGAATAAGCAAAAAGAAACAACACCCCAGCCATCAAGAATACATAAATAAAACCAAACATCTGAGCAATGAAAGGACCTATAAAAGAACCGCTTGCGCTGCCAATGCCTACAAGCACATCGAAAAGCCCAGCCTTACCCTTTGGTATAAGTTCCATTGATAAGGCTAAAGCGTTAATTAAGTAGATAGCGTAAGCGGAACCCAACATAAACAGAATCATTGCTACAATGGCGATGGCAACGTTATATAAAGGCAGCTGCATGGCTAAAATTAAAAGGAATGTTAAAAGACCACGGAACAGTACACTTCTGCCAATTTTAAAATTTTCAGCTTCAAATTCAAAACTTTTACCAGCAAGGAAATAACCTATAACGCCGCCGCCTGAGTTTAGGACGAAAATCGCAAAGACTATACTTGAAGGGAATCTTGCATCGGCAGCAAGCTTACTTATGAAAATAGGCATCGGCGTGAAAAGCAAGCTTGTAGCAAAGGAGAAGAGAACAAGCCCTAGACAGAATATACCCAAATTTTCCCTTCTCAATCTTTCGTCAGTAGCAACGCCGTCTACCACCTTAGAAAAAATGGAAACTCCTTTGTATGTGAAGCTGACGGCTTTCTCTATTGACACCAAGCTTCTTTCAAAAATTAACATGGGATCCTCAACAAAGAAAAACGCTGCAAAAAACGCTGCAAGATGCAAGCCACTGCATAACAACAAAGTGGATTTCACATCGAAGCCTAAGCTTGAGGTTAGAACCCCTAGAACTAAGCCAATAAGCCAGCCAATCTCCGTGAAACATTCATAAGAGGCAAAGGCTTTTCTCCAATCTTCATGTGAGTAAAGCTCAGCTATGAGCACATTTTTTGGCGGTTCATGCGCAACGTGAAATAGCGCCATAACCACATAAAGAATAACAAGGATAGTAACATTGATTGCAATGGAAAACAGATAGAGAACCATCGCCAAAACTAAAAATGACATGAGTATGTAAATCTTGTAGTGCCTTGTTCTGTCACATATATAACCCCAAAAGAAAGAGGCTGGTATGGACGAAAAGATGGCGGCTGCAGACATAACTCCGACCCAGAGCAGCGAGCCGGAAAGACGAACAACGTATAATGGAAGAAAAACTGAAAGTAAACCGAACGCCATCTCGTGAAAGAAAAAACCTAACCGCCACATGACTTTTAAATGAAAAGGCATTAGGAAATAAACTTTTATTTTACGAAGGCATTTTTCAGCCAAAGCGACACAACACTTTCATAAATCCTTAATAGAGAGATGCTCAACTTTCATAACATTAGCCTGGAGCGTTCAGCATTAATGGCAAAATTCAAAGCGATAATTTCCGACCCGGAAAACGGAACGTCAAAAGTAGTTGAACTTGAAGAAGCACGCGCAGCTCCATTAATCGGAAGAAAAATAGGTGAGATAATAGACGGATCAATAGTTGATTTACCCGGGAAAAAAGTGCAAATTACTGGCGGCTCTGATAAAGATGGTTTTCCAATGAGACCAAACGTTCATGGCGGGGTGCGGCGACAAGTCATTTTGAGTGGCGGAATAGGGTTTAACCCTAACGAAGAGGGTAAAAGAAGACGAAAGACCGTACGTGGAAATGTGATAACCGACGAGATTGTGCAAGTAAACATGAAAATAGTTGCGCCGCCAAAGAAGGAAAAGGAAGGCAAGAAAGCAAAGGTGATGAAAACGCGAGAAACAAAAGAAGCGAAATCAAGGGAAGAAGAAACTGCTAATACTTAAACTTCATTTAACATTTATTAATATGTTAATTAAACCTTCAATAGTTTGTAAGCAACTCACGGGAAATGGCTAGATGAGCAAAGAAAAACAAACAAGTTTACCAAAGCAGCCTGAAATTAACATAGGCACCATGGGACATGTGGATCACGGCAAAACAACGCTAGTGCAAGCATTAACTGGCATTTGGGCTTCAAGACATAGCGAAGAACTAAAGAGGGGAATAACAATAAAGCTTGGCTACGCGGATATGCCCGTTTATAAATGCCCACGCTGCGAACCCCCTAAAAACTATACGACGCGGCCGACATGCCCAAACTGCAGTTCAAAAACAACATTTATACGGGCTGTTAGCTTTGTAGATGCCCCAGGACATGAAGCGTTGATGGCAACTATGCTTTCTGGAGCGGCAATAATGGATGGTGCGCTACTTGTAATAGCTGCTGATGAACCTTGCCCGCAACCTCAAACGCGAGAGCACTTGGCAGCAGCTGAAGTTGTTGGTATAAAAAACATCGTTATTGTACAGAACAAGATAGACATTGTTGACGAGAAGAGAGCACGTGAAAGTTACCAAGAAATAAGAAACTTTGTTAAGGGAACAATAGCGGAAAACGCTCCAATAATTCCTGTTTCAGCACAGCGCAAAGTCAACATTGACGTTCTCATACAAGCAATGGAAGAATTCATACCGACGCCAAAAAGAGATGAAGCAAAGCCTCCATTAATGTATGTTGTCCGCTCATTTGACATCAACAAGCCTGGTACACCAATTGAAAAACTAGAAGGCGGCGTTATCGGAGGTACAATCCTGCAAGGCAAATTTAAGGTTGGAGACGAGATAGAAATAAAACCTGGAATAACATTGGAAAAAGAGGGAAAAACCACTTATCACTCATTGCAAAGCGAAATTGTAAGTTTACATGCTGGCGGAAGAACTGTAAATGAAGCTCGCTGCGGCGGACTTGTAGGCGTAGGAACATTACTGGACCCGTCATTTTCTAAAGCTGACGGCTTAACTGGTAACATGGCTGGTAAATCCGACACACTCCCGCCAACATTGTCGGAGCTAACCCTAGAAACGCATACCCTTGAAAGGGCTGTCGGAACGAAAGATTTGATGAAGGTTGAAGAAATAAGCTTAAACGAAACCCTACTTTTGCACGTAGGCGCCGCAGTTACCGTTGGAAAAGTCTCCGCAGCAAAAAAGGGCGTTGTTATTCTTAAACTTACAAGGCCAGTATGTGCGCAGCCAGAATCCAGAGTTGCTATAAGCCGTAAAATGGCGGGAAGATGGAGACTCATCGGATACGGAACAATGCGTTAATGCCAACAGAAAACAAGCGCGAAGCGAAATTGAAAATTATTTTAGACTCAAGTGCATTGTTCGTTCCACTCCAGTTTAGAATTGACATTTTTGAAGAGTTGAAGAACCTTTTAAAAACAAATTTTGAACCAATCTTACTTCCAAGTATTCTGCGTGAACTTGAAATAATTGCACAGAAGGGCACGCCAAGTATGCGCAGAAAGGCGTCTTACGCTTTACATTTAGCACAAAAATGTCGCCTATTCAAAACAGACGAAAAATTTACTTCGCCTGACGACGCCATCGTCGAGTTTGCTGGAAGGTGGAAGTGCCCAGTGTTTACAAACGACAGAATGTTGAGGAGGAGGCTAAGAAATATAAGTGTGCCAGTCATTTATGTGAGACAAAAGTCGCATTTAGAAGTTGATGGGAGGATAACTCCTTGTTTAAACTCATCACGTTAGAAGATACTATCCGCATTCCACCAGAAACATTTGGAAACCCACTCGACATGGTTGGACGACAACAAGTCAAAGCTAAATATGAGGGAATTGTTGACGAAGAACTAGGCTATGTTATAGCTGTAACGGAAGTAAACGTAAGCCCAATAGGCAAAATAATTCCAGGAGACGGCGCAACATATCATAAGGTAACATTCTCTTTACTAACGTTCTTTCCACAAATACAAGAAGTCGTGGAAGGTGAGGTTGTAGAAATAGCTGATTTCGGAGCCTTCGTACGCATAGGACCAGTAGACGCATTGCTTCACGTCTCACAACTAATGGATGACTTCATCGCGTACGATGAGAAACAAGGCGTATTACAAGGCAAAGAGACGAAGCGAAAACTCATGAGCGGTGACCCAGTGCGCGTTAGGATAACAGCAGTTTCCTTAGGGAGAGTTGGAAGTTCTGGAAAAATAGGCGTAACTGCTAGACAACCGTTCCTAGGCAAGCTAGAATGGATCGAGCAAGACGCACACAAAATAAAAGAAAGTGCTGCAAAGAAAACGGAACAAGCAGAAGCAGCTAAAAAATAGAGGGATGAAAAATGAGTGAAAAAGCATGCACAACATGCCACTTCATAACAAAAGAGAACACATGCCCAAAATGCAAAGGCTCATCCTTAAGCGATGACTTCAGTGGGCTGGTGATAATTTTTGACCCCCAAAGGTCAGCCATAGCAAAAGCCATGAATATAAAGGAAAAGGGACGATACGCCCTAAAGGTTAGGTAAACTTGACTTTTGCATACATTCTCACAACAGAACTACGTGTGAAACTGAAAAAGCCATTGGGAATATTAATTCAAGGATCATTCAATGAGACAATGGCACGCATAAAGAACATGATTGAAAGCGAAGAACCATCAGCAGTAATATCCGTTGGAGACACCGTTTCAAAAAATCTTGTAGAAAACGGAGTTATCCCAAAATTGGCAATAGTTGACAACAAGGTGATGAGGAAAAAATCTGAACCAGTAGCCATCCCAGCAGAAAAAACATTGGCCACAGTGAACCCAGCTGGAACTATAACTGAAGAAGCCATCGCCACAATAAAAGAAGCAATTGAATGCGGTTCCAGCGTCAAAATTCTTGTTGATGGAGAGGAAGACTTGCTAACGCTTATCGCAGTTCTTCATGCACCGGAAAACTCATTAGTAATTTATGGACAGCCACATCAAGGAGTCGTTGTTATCAAAGTCACCAAGGAGAAAAGAAGAGAGATTGCGGAAATTTTAAAATCAATGGAAAACGTTCGAAAAGCTAAATAATGAGACAGCACATCAACTCAACACCAAAACGGGAAGCAACATGGAAATTGCAATAACCTCGGAAAAAATAAATTCGCTGTTAAAGCGGAGAGAAGTGCATTTCCAAATAAAGCACAACCAAACAGGCAGTACTCCCTCAAGGCTAGAGGTTAGAAAAGCTGTTGCCGTTGCATTAAAAACCAACGTTGAGCTTGTTTTTGTAAAGAAAATTGAGACAAAAACAGGCACTCAGATTGCGATTGGACTAGCAAATGTTTACGATACAATTGAACAGGCAAAACTTATTGAACCGGAATACGTAATCGGCAGAAATATTCCTCAAGAAAAGAAGAAAGAATAGGGAAGGGAATAAAACATGTCAAAAATCGAAGAAGCAAAAAAAGAAGAGAACAGGGGGAAAACTCAGAAAACTGAAAAGAAGAAAAGGAAAGGTCTATTCTCCCTATATAAAATTGAGAAAGACAAGGTTGTTAGGCTACGTCCAACATGCGAAAGATGTGGTCCAGGATATTTTATGGCTGACCACGGCGACAGATACACGTGTGGACACTGTGGATTCACACGATATAAGCTTACGGAGAAATGAACACCTTTAAATTGGGCGCTATACTGAAGTTAGTCTGATGAGAATGAAATGATAAGAGTTAACGTGTTAATCACCAACATTTCTGCTGAACGCTTCTTGGATATTAAAAAGCCCATTCCACCAGTTCAAATAAACACAAACATAAACATCATAGGATTTGAAAAGAAATCTGATGATTCCCTTGAAGTCCCATTTATCTTGGCGATAAATTTTAACCCTTCCATAGCCCAGATAACCTTAAAGGGAAGAGCTTATGTTGTTGGTGATAAAAACGAAATTGAAAAGTTTTATAGGGATTATGAGGAAAAGAAGCCCCCGCCACCAGTTGTGATACAATCAATTTCAAATGTTGCATTAGTTGAAGCGGTTATAGTTTCACGAACGATAAATATTCCACCACCAATACCATTGCCACAAATTCCTGAAATGAAGCCTCAAACAGAAAAGAAAACTTCTGGGAGAGAGTACACGGCATAATAAAAGAGAAAAACTACTTTAGCGGCACATACATCGAAGAACGAGACGCGCCGATTCCAGGAGTACCATGCTTTACAGGTTTATTTGTAATTGCAAATTCCCCTAGGTAATGCCCAATCATTTCCGGCTTTATTTCAACTGGAACAAACTCCTTACCATTGTGAACATGAATGGTGACACCGACCATTTCAGGCAAAATAATCATGTCACGCACATGCGTCTTCACAACTTTCGTGCTTCCTTGCCTAGGAGTTTCTTTTGCCTTCCTAATGTTTTCAAGCAGCACCCGCTGTTGCGGTTTTAGTCCACGTTGGAGAGTCCTTCGCGGCCTTGCAGGGAGTAAGCTAATAAACTCGTCCATAGACATGCTTTGAAGCTGGTTAAGCGTGTATCCGCGATATCTAAATTCACGCGGCATTCTAGTTCAACCCAACAGATGCCATAACATTTTAATGCTATAAACCTTCTGCTACTATTCCTTAGTTACCCTCTTCTTTTTCTGTCCAGCACCCCTAGCCGCAATCAAGCCAACCTTCTGCCCTGGCGGTGCACCATGCGAAGTTGTTGTAACCTTGCGTGCACTTCTTTTGCTGCTCCCATATGGATGCACAGCCGCAACCATGGCCCTTCCACGAGTTCTAGGATACTTGTGCCCTTTAGCCTTCATAAGGTGAAACTTTGCACCAGCCTTTAAGAAGGGCTTTTCTGTTCTGCCCGCGCCTGCAACAACTCCAACAGTGGCTCTGCAATCGTCAGATATGTACTTTGTTCTGCCAGAAGGCAGCCTAATTATTGTTCCTCTGGGAGTATGTGAAACAACAATTGCGTAGGTTCCAGAAGATTTTGCGATTTTTCCTCCATCTCCTGGACGCAGCTCAACGTTACATATCATGGTTCCTTCCGGAACTCTCCCAACTGGAAGAATGTTGCAAACATCAACAGAAGCTTTTCCGCCCATTTGGATTCGCTGTCCTATATAGGCGCCTTCTGGAACTACCGTGTAGCTGGTGGCACCATTTTCGAATCTTAAAAGCGCTAGTGGAGTGCCACGCCCAGGGTCGTGAACAAAGTCTTCAATAACGCCATTTATGACTGCTTCAGCGTATTCCTGTTTTGTTATCGTGAGCGGGTACTGCGCTGGGGCAACTCTCTTATGAGTTGAAGATTTATATGGGCGTCCCCCACGTCCACGCCTTTGAACGCGAATTCTTTTTCCCAAATCAATCCCTCCATATTTACAATATTCCAAGTTTAATTGCGACGTCCGCAGCCTTATAATCTGGGTGAAGCTTAACAAAGGCTTTCTTCTCACCTTGTGGAGTGATTAGAAGATTTACTTTCGCAACCTTAACCTCGTACAGCTCCTCAACAGCCCTTTTCACATCAGTTTTTCTCGCATTTTTGTTAACTATGAATACAAGTTTGTTCTCCTTTTCAACCATAACGCTTGCAGCTTCAGTCATCATCGGATAAAGAATAACTTCATGCACGTCCATCAGGCTTTCTTCCCTCCATAAAGCTCATTTAGCTTTTCAATAGCCCCTACAGTCCATATTGTAAGCCTTCCAGGATGAGCGCCCGGCGCGAGAAGTTCAGCATTTAAATCTCTAACAGCAACGACATCTAAACCTGGAATATTTCCAGCAGCATCCGCGATTCCGTCGTTTTCCGCCACAACTATCAAAGGCCCCACAGCTTGCTTTATTTTTCTACCTCTCCGCTTTCCCTTTCCAGCGCGAACCTTTCTGCTTTCTCTGACGCGATAGATATCAGCTAAAACCCCGATGCTTATTAAGACCTCTTCAACCTCTCTGGTTTTCTTTAACTTCGCTAAATCGTCAGTAATTATAAGTGGAATTGCAGGAACATCTTCGATTGAGTGCCCCCTAGAAGCTACAATTTCCTTATCCCCAGTAGCAGCTACTGCTGAAAATAAAGCAAGGCGCTTCTCCTTCTTCGGAATCTTCTTGACAATCCTTTTTACTGAAGTTGGCGGGTGCGCAGCACGCCCGCCAACGGTTCCCGGAGCGAAGGCGGCTCTACCGCTTGGTCCTTTTTCTCTGGGGATACGGGCAATTCCTAGTCCTACGCCCCTTGATTCTGCTGAAGTTCGTTTACCAGCCATGAGATCTCTGCCTTGAGGACGAATTCTTGCTGTTTGAATGGCGAGGACAGCGCGTTTGATGACATCAGGTCTTATGGGTGTCTCGAATATTGACGGAAGGCTTATTTTTCCAACAGGTTTACCTTGGAGATTGAAAACTTTAGCGGTTCTTTTAACCATGAATTTTCACCGTCTACTTTCCCTGCGGCGATTCCAGCGACACAAAGGTGATTTGAGGCGGTTCCTCGGAAACTCCTCTTGGAGGACGTGCTGGGTACCGCAGTTTTACTGGACGTTTTTCAGTCCCAGGTATGCTTCCCTCCAAGAGCAGATAGGGTCCATGGACGACACCGTATCTTATGAAGCCACCTTTTGGCGTTATTTCTTTTCCATCATTTCCTATCTTGAGGATGCGCTTGTTATACTCTGTTCTCTGGTGAAAACCCATTTGTCCAGCTCTTGGCACGCTGTACATTACATGGTGTGGGTTCCATGGACCTAATGTTGCGATACCCCGTTTAGTTTTTCTTCCCTTGTGTTGTAGTACTGTTACGCCCCAACGTTTAACAGGTCCTTGAAAACCCTTTCCAGTTGAAACTGCCATGATGTCTACGTATTGCCCTTCCTTGAAAATTTCTGTTGGAGACACTGTTTTTCCAAGCAAGCCTTTAGCGTATTCGAACTGTTGCGTAACAGTGCCTCCGCCGATTTCTATTTCAGCCACATCTGGCTTCTTTTTTGGTAGGCCTGTTTGTTTTGGCTGAGTGACCGTTATGACGCGAATTTTTGCAATTTTCCCTAGATTTTCCTCAATTTTTTTCAGTTGTCCATCCATATTGAAGCTTTCGGGAGGTGTTAAAACTCTTTCAAGTTCCGCGGGAGGATCTTTAATCCAAGCTTCTGAAAGTGTTTTTAAGCCATAAGGAGTTTTCGTATACGCTCTCACAGCGCATACTAGTAGCGGTGGTGCCTCAATAACTGTGGCTGGGCGCATTACTTCCTTTCCAAAGTTTGGAGAACGCTTCCTATCCTCTATCGTAAAAACGTGATTCATTCCAGCCTTATAACCCAAAAAACCGAGAAGCCTAGGCGAATCAACCCCAATCTCTGGCCAATAACGTGTCCTAGCCAAAAGACGTTTAGCACGTTTCCTAGGCAAATAAGCAAGTGAACCATGTTTTGGAGCATGCGTTTTTCTATGACCCATTGCTCTTCCGCTTCGCGTCTTTTAGGAATCCAACATTAAGTTATAAACGTTACCGTTAAGCGAGCATTTAAAGCGATAAGGTAATTGTTAAATCTACTAATATAACATGTTTCTAGAGGGTTAAACATGTCAAACTTAACCTCGCTCGTGGCAAATGCACTTTACAATTCTGGATGCTTAAAGTTTGGCAGTTTCAAAATTAAATCTGGAGCCTTAAGCCCCTACTATATTGATTTAGCATGTTTGTTATCTTCCCCTGAGGATCTATGTGCGATCGTGGATGCTGTAGCTGGTGAAATAAGAGAGATAATGGCTTCAGAGAATGTGCATAAGCTTGCATCTATCGAACTAAAGGGTGCTTTGATTTTGCCAAGTATAGCTTGTAGAGTTAACTTGCCTTGTGTTGTTGTGCGCAAAGAGGAAAAAGCATATGGCGCGACTGGCAGAATTGCTGGAGCAAACGTGGAAAAAGGTGAACATATAATCTTTTTTGATGATGTTATTAGTGAAGGTTTATCAAAGCTTGAAGGAATAAAACCCCTAGAAGAGCTTGGAGCTTATGTTAAACATATTGTGGTTGTCGTTGATAGAGAACAGGGAGGCAAACAGCACCTTGAACAGTTAGGATACGTGATTCACACTTTAGCAAATATTTCAAGGGTAGTTGCTAACCTCTATGAATCGGGAGCAATATCGAAGGAACAAGCGTACACTGTGCTAGAGTATGTTAAGGCACATAATCCTTAAGCAAACGAAAAATTAATGCGACCTAAAACTGTTAGCTGTGTTAGCGGAGAAGAAAAATGAAAACATATTTGAACATAATATTTAACAGCGAAGGCGCGAACCCCATAGAAGTTGTTGAACGCCCTACGTTCCATAGGATTCAAACCATTGAAGGGAGTGCACGACCACGTTTATGATTGGGGCAAAAAGAAAGCTGAGCTTGAAGATATCCTACAAGTCGCATGTTCGATTCATGAAACACTAAGGGGCTGTAAAGTGCTTTACAAATTGCAAACCAAAGAATAACACTTAATGCGTCAATAGTAGTGTTTAACAATAAACATCATTATTTTTTTGGCACACTCTTCCGACGATAACCTCGCAGCGTCAACTCTCACTTCCGGGTTTACGGGTTCCTCGTATGGTTGCCCTATTCCTGGTACAGTTGGTGCCTTGCCCTTTAAAGCCTTCTCGTATATTTTTTTGGGGGCAAGATGCGTCTCCGTACGTTTTGATTCTCGTTGCATGCAGATTTCTAATGGGCATTCGAGGTAAGCCTCTATAAACTTTGGAATTTGTGCTCTCGCGTTTTCGCGATAGCGCCTTAAATTGCCAGTGGCATCTATAACAACGTTAACGCCATTTTCTGTAAGCAAGCTGGCAATGTAAACAAGTGTTGCATAAACAGCGTCACGTTCATCCAGCGTGTATTTTGGTTTTGGCGTCATAACCTTCCGCAACGAATCAGAAGACAAAAGTTGCGCGCGTATTCCTTTTTTCTCAAGAAGATTTACTAAAGCTTTTGAGATAACGGATTTGCCGCTTCCGGGTAAACCAGTGATCCAGACGCACCAGCCCCTGCACAGCGCAGAAGCCTCCTTAAAGTTATTTCCGTTTAGAAGCTTTCTTAAAGCTTCATAATCGTTTATTTTGAAGAGGTGGCTTTGGCATTTGCAGTCTGATGAACCGAATCCGCTTATTGGAGAACCTATTTCGGCGAGTTTTTTTGCAAATTCACATTCAAAGGCTCGTTCAGCCTCTTCCTTATAAAAGGCGCTCAAAACCTTCGCATCTTCACTGTCTAACAAGTAGTCTATGTGCCAAAATTTCTGTTTATCGCTTTTCAAGTGCCGACGTATACGATTTTCCAAATTTTTCTGCGCAGAACCCACATAAACATAAAGTCCCTTTCTAAAGTCTTTGGTGCCCAAACTGCCGACTTCTACACGAATTCTCTTACTAATGGAGATTAAGAGGAGGTATATGCCCTTCACGTGCGCTCATCAGTCGTCTTTACGCTTTTGTACCATTTTAAAATTTCATTCACAGCCTTATCAGAATACCCTACACCTTTAAGAGTTCTTTTTAACTCCTTAATGGATTCTATGCTCAGAGCACCCGACCACCATAACCAAAAGGGTTTACCCATCTTATCTTTTAACCTTTGCCATCACAGTTGACATGACAACCGCTAAGCAGCATATTTAGAAGAATGACTCTACGTCTTCAAAGTCGAACCTTTTGGTTTTAAGAATCTTGCTTGCAAATTTGAAAATCTTTTGTCTAACGCCTATTGGAAGGCTCGGATACCACAGCGGTGAGGCAATTACGAGACTTCGCCACGCATAAAAAGGTTGCACAACGCTCAGTATCTCATCGTCGCCAGTTTTGTCCAAGTAGTTTCTCCAGAAGAGCAAAAACAAACGTAGAAATGGACCATCCATCTTTCCAAAGGTCTGCAGAGAATAAAAGATGTAGTTTACCGTCATTGCTGTTACGTCGTCGGCGGGTTCGCCCCATTCACCTCTGCTTCGGTCCAAAACCGTAAAGTCTAGTCCCTGCTTGAACAAAATGTTCCATGGGTGAAAATCGCCGTGCACCTGTGCAAGTCTATACACTTTTCCTTTAAGGCGCCAACGCCATTCAACGCATATCTTCTCAAAGTCAACAAAATATTTTTCATCCACATACTTTAAGCCGATTGGATAGCTGTCAGTTAATCCAAAAATGCCTTCTCCATGACCAAACAAATCGCGAATTCGCCTTACATATAGTCCCTGTTGCTCCTTGTTCTTCTCGGAGTGGATTTGAACAAGATAGTCTGATAGGGCTAAACAGCGCTCCTCATCCAAATCTGTGAGTTCTCCAGATGATTTAATGCGGTCTAAATCATAATAGTAGGGTGCACCCTCAACAAATTCTGTTACAATGAAAAATTCACAGCAGTCGCCGATGGATTTCAGAGTTTCGCCATCCTTCAAAAAAGCGCCTACATCAACAGATGAAACATGCTTAGGCAGTTTGTTGAAAGCTGAATGCTGCCAAAGTAGAACCGCCGCCCTATCAGAAAAGTAATCATGTCCAAAACCTTCAGGGCGCATAGACTCTAATACAACTCGCTTACGCTCCTTGTTAAGCGCAAACTCGATTAGGTAGGGCACACCATAACCGAATCCCTTCAACTCGGTTTGTTCGCCGCCTCCCATCGGAGTTACGCTCAAAACTTTCACTTTTGCCTTATAAACATTTGAAAGGTACTCTTCGAGACGCTCAACTTTCAAGTTTAACAAGTAAGGTCTCACCGACATGAAGGGTAGTGTTCACTAGTTAAAAATATAACGATGCTAAAAGCACATTACCAAAAGGCGAGTTAACCATGCACATCTTAATCCAAGGTGGAACAATACTCACGATGAAAGATAGAAAGGTGATTCGCGAGGGCGCTGTTGCAATAGAAGAGGACACTATAGTTGAAGTTGGCAAGGAGCATGAATTAAAGAGGAAGTACAGCACAGGATACGAGAAAATAAACGCTAAAAACAAGGTTGTAATGCCAGGCTTAATAAACACGCATCAACACGCTGCCATGAGCCTTTTAAGAGGATACGCAGACGATTTACCACTTCAAGAGTGGCTTGAAAAGTGGATATGGCCCGTAGAGAAAAACATGAGTGCCCATGACATTTATGTTGGAGCCTTATTAACAGCAGCAGAATCGATAATGAGTGGAACAACAACCGTTAACACAATGTACCATTACACGCCAGAGGAGAATGAGGCAAAAGCTCTTGCAGATGCTGGTGTAAGAGGCGTTGTTGGTCACGTTTGCTTTTCTTGGCGAAAAAATGAGGACAAAAAAGCCCTGGAGCATTTGGCTCGGAGTTGGCATGGTAAAGCTGGCGGGCTGATTCGTGTAAGCGTAGATCCTCATGCGCCTTACACCGTAGACCCAGAATATATGAAGGAATTGAATGAAAAAAGACGTGAACTGAATCAGAGGTACGGTTCTGAAAAAAGTCCGATAGTTTGCCACATTCATGTTGCAGAAACCTTCGATGAAAAAGAGAAAATTCAAAACATGTTTAATTTGAAGTTGAAAGCCAGCATAATGGAGTATTTAGATTCCCTAGAAGTTTTGGATGAACACGTAATTGCGGCGCATTGTGTGGCATTAACAGACGCAGATATGACGGTTATGAAGAAGCGGAATGTGAAAGTATCGCATAATCCAGTTTCAAACCTTAAACTTGCATCAGGCATAAGTCCAGTTCCAACAATGCTCAAAAGGGGCATAACTGTTTCGCTTGGCACAGACAGCCCATGCTCAAACAACACAGCGGACATGTTTGAGACAATGAAAATCACGGCAATTTTACACAAGGGCACAAACAAAAATCCGACGCTTATGCCCGCAGAAAAAGTTTTAGAGATGGCAACGGTGGAGGGTGCAAAAGCATTATCATGGGAAAATGAAATAGGTTCAATAGAGGCTGGGAAAAAGGCAGACTTGATAATTGTTAACCTTGAGAAGCCGCATCTTCAACCAATTTACAGCGAAACAAGTCATCTAGTATATGCTGCCAGAGGCTCTGACGTTGAAACAGTAGTAGTCAACGGCGAAATACTCATGGAAAACAGAGAACTTAAAACATTAAACATCATAGATGTCGTGGAAATGGCAGAAAAAGCAAAAAGTAGTCTCTTAGACAAGTTGAAACGCTAACGTTAAATAGCCTTTTGAAATGAGCGTACGGTGAAGTGGAAAAATGGAAGAATTTAAAGTTAAGGACAAAAGTTTAGCTCTAAAGGGCAATCTGCAGATAGAATGGGCATCAAAACACATGCCGGTTCTGGAGCAAATCAAGCGGAGGTTCAGCAAAGAAAAACCCATTAAGGGCTTAACGCTCGGTGCATGTTTGCACGTAACGAAGGAAACAGCAGTTCTCATCGAAGCCTTTTTAGCTGGCGGAGCCGAAGTGGCATTGTGTGGTTCAAATCCACTTTCCACACAAGATGAAGTAGCAGCAGCCCTCGCAGAGAAAGGCGCCCATGTCTTTGCATGGAGGGGGCAAACAACAGAAGATTATTATTGGTGTGTCGAACGCGTAATCGACTTTAAACCAGTAATAACACTCGATGATGGAGCAGACCTTGTTGGAACAATTCACAGCAAAAGAACAGAAGCAACCAAAAACGTCAAAGGCGGAACAGAGGAAACTACAACAGGCGTCTTAAGGTTGCGCGCCATGGAAAAATCAGGGGCACTTAAATATCCAATAATTGCGGTGAACGACGCCTACACAAAGTACTTATTTGATAACCGTTATGGGACTGGGCAAAGCACAATAGACGGAATCTTAAGGGCAACCAACATCCTTTTGGCAGGCAAAAACTTCATTGTCTGCGGCTATGGATGGTGCGCAAGAGGAATAGCCATGCGCGCTCAAGGCATGGGCGCAAACGTGATAATAACGGAAGTTAACCCGCTTAGGGCGCTTGAAGCCGCGCTAAACGGTTTCCGCGTCATGCCAATAGCAGAAGCAGCCACAATTGGCGACATATTTGTCACAGCAACAGGAGACATAAACGTAATCAGAAAAGAGCACATAGAAAAAATGAAAGACGGCGCAATACTTGCAAACAGCGGACATTTCAATGTTGAAATAAACATAAAGGACCTTGAAGAAATGTCCACCTTGAAGAGGAACATACGTTCAAATCTAGATGAGTACACGCTGAAAGATGGGAGAAAACTCTATCTCTTGGCAGAGGGGAGACTAGTGAACTTGGCGGCAGCAGAGGGGCATCCATCCGAAGTTATGGACATGTCGTTTGCAAATCAAGCTCTATGCGTGGAATATCTAGCCAAGACAGAGAAGTTGCCGCCGAAAGTTCACCCAGTGCCAAAAGAGATCGACGAAATCGTTGCAAAGCTTAAGCTAAAAATGATGAATATAGAGATAGACGAGTTGACAGAAGAGCAAAGGCGATACTTGTCAACTTGGGAGATGGGGACAATCTAATAAACCGAAAAAACATAGCAAAATTTTTAAAGTATGAGAGAGTAAACATGGGTTCATATGGTGATGTATGAATGGTTAGTAAAGATCAGTCGATAGGCGGATTGATATTAATAGTCTGCGTGGTAATTGCCCTTTTCTATACTGTAACGCTCTTCTACCCAGATTGGATGATAAATATAGGATGGGCCAGCGATAAAGGCAGTGTGCAATTCTGGCTAATAGCAGTTCCAGTGTTCATAGCGTTCATCGCGATAATGGCAATAGGTGCATGGATTGGATTAACTATGGCTACGACCCCACCTCCAAAACCAATAGAAGAAATAACAAAGGAGATGGAAGAGAAAGCAGAAGAAAAAGTTGAGGGAGAAAAACCTGAGGAAAAACCAGCGACAGAAGTGGAAGAAGAGAGAAAGACCGAAAGGAAAAGGAAGAGTTAGGGCGCCTCAACACCCTTATTTTATTATCCCATTTTCCAGATCGTTAGTTAACACATCAAAAGTCAAGTATTTTAAACGTGAAGTTCAGCGCAACGTAGGCTACTGCTGAAAACTGAACATTAAAATTATGATTTTAGGGGATATCGAAATAAAGTTTCTTCAGCCTTGGGTTTTTATTTTATACTCCTTAATCTCGTATGTTTGAGCACCAGCCTTAACGCTGGCACCGAACTTTATTTGTAAAGTGTTAGTGAATCTAAGGATGAATATCCGAAATGCCTAATGAACACGCAGATTATTCATGGAGAAGCTAGTTTCTCAAGATCCTCCGCGCCTTCAGCATATCCAGAGGCTATTAAAACGTCACCTACCTCAATCTTCGAGTCAGATCTAGGTCTCATGCATTTATCGCCTTTCTTTATGGCAAGAACCCACATGCCAGTTTCCTCCGGAATGCGTGCCTCACGTATGGTCTTGTTAATTAACGGTGAATTTGCCGCTATACATGCACGCACAATTGTCTCCCGAGCTTCTTCAATCGCACTTTTTAAAACTGGGTGCGGCTCTAAACCCCTCAGCACCACTTCAGCTATTTCAGCTGCAGCGTCCGCTATTTTTTCGGCAGCAACACCGAGCCTTATTAGACCAAGAAAACCTCGAGTTTCCTCCTTTTTGAAGCTACTCGACAGGACACACAGTTCAAAATCTGTGTGCAGTTTGTCCACATATTCCTCAAGCTTTTGAACCTCTTCTGCTAGTTCTCTACTGTCACATAAGAGCGCAGAATAGGCCAAGTTAATCATCAGCTCTGACGTATCTTTTAGTTCGACAAACCGTTTAACAATCTCTTCAAACTTTCTCTGTCGATGCTTCGACACATTTAATTGCTCGACTTTAATACGCTTTCCCTCTGCAAAATTCTTAAATTCGTCTATTCCAATAGGCGCCCCTCTGGCAATTAAGAAGTCACCACTTAAGATTTTCTCCGATTCTTTTGGGTCAATTATCCAGTCCTTGTTTCTTTTAATTGCGATTATGTCAACACCCATTTCCGCGGCTAACTTTAACTCGCCGATTGCCCTTCCAATGATTGCAGAGCCTTCGTTTACTTTGGCGCGCATCAAATGTTCTTCCACTTTTTCGAAAATTTCGCTTACAATTGGGTGCACACCAATGTTCTGTGTAACAATTGCAGCAATGTCAGCAGCGGCGTCAGAAATCTTATCTGCAGCAGAAGCCACAACGGAAACGCCAAGCAAATCCTCGGCGTCTTTGGCATCTCGCGCGGCAACCATTATTGAAATCTCAAGCAGATAAGCTAACGTGTCAACATGCGCCTCAAGCTCCAGGACATCTTCTGCAAGGTCTGCATCATTAAATAGCGCTGCGGAATAAGCTAAATCAATCATCAATTCGGAGAGGTTCTTCATTTCTAGGAGAAGTTCTCTGACGGGTATAGGCTTGTATTCTATTTTCTCAAAGCGGTGAGGCATACTATTTTTGTCGCTCCAAGCGGAAATTATAAAATAAGAAATATTTTAACTATGCCCTTTTAAATAAAAGGCTTCAGCCACACAGAATCAAGGCGATAAGCAAGGCTATCGAAGTAACGCTGCCTGCAAGAGAGCTTTCAAGTGGAATAATAAAGTTGTCTGGGTCAAGTCCTTTATGAAAAGTCGCAACGGCGGTCGCGTAGGATATCAATACTATTAGCGAAATAGCAATCACGTTTGCAATCAGCATGGTCGCTGTGAAAATTAATAATCGTGAGAAGACATTGTTTATGAAAATAGATATCGCTGATAAAACAGTAAACATAACCAAAGAAGAAGCCCACGCACCGAAAACATGTGATAAATGACCCCTTATTGATGAAAGTGAAGGCTTAAGAAAACCTAAAGTAAACCTCGTTGTCGCCGTTGACCCGACAACAGACCCCACAGCACCAACCAAACTTATTAGAGCAGGGTAAACACTATAAACTTCACTTCTACCAGTCAATATAACCTTGCTCACCATATGCAAAAATGTGCCAGTAACATTAACAATAAAAGCAACAAGGATTAAAGTGAAGGAAAATTCTCTGACAGTTTTAACAAAATCTTCCTCATGGCGGTTCCTTATAAAGATATAGCAAGCCAAAGTTGCGAATGAACCGGCAATCACAGCTACTGCGTATTTGCCGAGTAAATCTGTAAGAAAGAACAAGTAAAGGACAACAACGTAGCAAACAGTTATGATGATGTTAGCTACCGTTGATATCACTGGATACACAACGATGTCTGGATCCAAGCCTTTCTTAAAAGATGTAAAAGCAATGAACATTGTAAGAAAGGAAATAACTAACCCTAAAGCCATAGTTGCAATCACAACTGTTAAAAGTTCAGAAAAATGTGCGACAAGCATACCCCAAAATAGGCTTCCAAAAACGAGAGAAACCGAACCCATAGCAAGGCACGTCTCTAAATTTATGAACACAACGGCATTGAACAAAATGTAAAATGCCCTTGTATTACCAAAAAACTTTGGGTAAATTATTCCAACATGCAATGCTGTGCTTAAACGTCCAGAAAGCAACCCGCCGATCATGTCCTTAGCGCTCAAAATTGTCGGGTAAACTGCAACAATCCACGGAGTATGGAAGAAATCAAGCTTTGAAATAACCATTAAGTAAAATACAAGACCAGCAAATATCCCGCCAACATCAAAAGTGTAAGCTGCTAAAGATTCTCTAAAAGTTCTTGAAAAAGCTCTGGAATCAAAATTGAAAGTCACCGGCAAACCGCCTCCGGTAAAAGCATAGTTGGGAGCACATTACTTAAAACAAAAAATTGAGAGTTCACCATTGTGAGGCTTAGCAGCTGAATGTGGTATTCGCTGCGGCAGAGAAACATTTTCACCTTCATCTTGCTCACCATCTTCGTCCATCCATAGGCACCCCTCGATGGGACCCCATTTCAAGGAGCCCTCAAACTTCACTCAGATATTAGCTCCTAAATCATAAGAGATGCACCGCGATTCCTTAAATAAGTTTCCAAGCGAAAACTGAACAAAAATCAATATTCTAAATTCATAACCGTTTTAATAATCTACAATTCAACATTAACAACAAAAAGTGGTGTAAACGTTGTACATTGTTTGGGTAAAAATCGATGAATCCTTTCCATGGATTGAATTAAAGGGTACGTATCAAAACAAAAGAGAAGCCAAAGAAGCGGCAAAACAAGCTCTGAGAACTGTAGAAATTAAAATAGTAAAAGTGGCAGATAAGAAAAAGCCGGTGAAAGCGTTAGCGACAGCAAGGGCAATAAGCTAATTTAAAGCGTAGCCTATTCCCTAAGTGCATGCACGTTAAGCATTCACATTTTTATAAGGTGCTATCCTTTTTGCAATCTTGAACATTCTAAACCATTCAGTGTCAGATAAGAACATTCCAGCGTAGGCTCCAGCATAACATCCTATTCCACATCTTTCACAGATTGGTTTAATCACATTTTTACCAGTGTTAGATATGACACAAGGCTGTTTTGTTTTGCCCCTGCTATCCAAATTTATAAAAAACCATTCCGGACAGTCAGCAGTCCATCTTCCACCCTTAAACAAGTTTAATTGTTTTGACGTGTTGGCAATAAAATCCGGATATTTTTCTTTTATCTCTAGTAACTTATTTATGGCGTCATTTCTTATTTTCCCGTATGGCAACCATAGCATGTCATCGTAAGAGAACGGTGTATGAAATTGGAATGTTAAGGCTTTAGCAAGGCTGTACCATTCATTTACAATGTCCTCAACGCATTTGTAGTTTAAGCTGTTTATTGTCATGTTAATGACAACATCAACCTCTGGATGGTTAAGAATGTTTTGCTTAACCTTTCTGTATGTTTTCAGACCTCTAATTGCATCGTGAATACTTTCTGTTCCGTCTATTGAAACGAAGTAGCCCACGCCAAAATCGACCAGTGGCAATGTCCCATTTGTCACTACAGTAACGTATCGCCATTTCATCTCGTTGATTATAGCCTCAATAATGTCTGGCCTAAGAAGTGGTTCACCGCCAGTTAAACTTATGGCAATTACATCACTTTTTACAAATTTTTCCCTTACAACGTTTCTCCACTCATCGGCACTTAATTCTCTGCTTGGCACCCTATTCAGCCACCAATAACAATGTCTACATTTTAGGTTGCAATAATTTGTAATGTCCGCAGAACCAAATACAGGCAATTTTTTCCTGAAATATTTTATTTGAACCATTTTATAAGCAGCTTTTGCGATAACAGCTATTTTTTTCAAACTGGAGACCCACGTATAACTACAAATTGGAATACTTACCTTCTTTTTTGTTTCTTTCCTCCGCGAGTTCTCCTCGTCTGATGCCCCCTAGCTTTGTCACGGCTAGCACTCTCCTTTGCTTTCCTACGCGAATCTTGTTCTCTACTCATATCCCTCACCTTACCTCTTAAATATTTAGACTCTTCCTAAAACATTCTGTTAAACTATTTGTATCAACTCGCATTAAATAGCTTTGCCTTTCAACCGTAAAACGCGCAAGAGCAAACTTCAAACATCAAACTATCTCCTAATTGTAAATTGGCGCCGGGGAGGGGATTCGAACCCCTGCGAGCCCGAAGGCCCACTGGCTTACTTGTCCTTTATCTAGCCCTCTTAATTGCGCTGTTCGATCTCGAGGCCAGCGCGATAACCACTCCGCCACCCCGGCTGCGTTAAGAATAGGTGTTTGTTTCTAAAATTGTTTCCCATCAGCTAATAACGAGGGGTATAGCCACTTCTTCTTTTGTTTATGTTTCTTTGCGTCCCATTCATGAAGTATTTTTGTGGATTCGTTGGCAATTTTTATGGCATTTTCTTCGCCTGCTCCTAGTTTAAATTCGCCTGTACACCTGTTTGCGTATATGGCGCATATGGAGCCTGCTCTTAACCCAAAGAGGTTTACAAGTGTATATAGTGTGGCTGTTTCCATTTCGAAGTTTAGGACGTTTGCCTTCTGCAGTTTTGGAATAAGGTGCTCCATAGCTGCTAGGCATGTCGGTGTTGGACGGTTTTGTCCAGCGTAGAAATCGGCTGTTGTTGCAGTTATGCCAACATGGTAATTGCTTATTCCTAGACTTTCCGCCGCTTCAATTAGGGCTAGGAGAACTTCATAATTGGCTGTTGCTGGGTATTCTGGAATCACATAGCAGTTGCTAGCATAGTCAAGGCGCACAGCTGCGGAAGAAATAACCACATCGCCACAGTTCACGTTCTCCTGTATGGCGCCGGAACTGCCCACACGAATAAAAGTGTGCACACCAACACGTGAAGCCTCATTAACAACAATTGCCATGCAAGCTGGACCAATGCCACTTGATAAGGCGGAAATAGGAACGCCTTTATACCTGCCTGTGAAGCTTCGGAATTCACGGTGACGTGAAACTTCATTCGCGTAATCCCAGAGGCTAGCGATTTTATCAACACGCTCCGGGTCGCCTGGGACAAGCATGTATTCAGCTAAATCGCCTTTTCCACATTGAATGTGGTACTGCTTCTCTGTAGGAGGAAGCCTATGCACTTGGATCACCTAGAACAGGATGTCTGCTTGACGTTTAAAACAGTAGTGTTGCCGTCATTTTTTGGGCATAACAAGGTCTGCTATGTCTACGCTGTGCTCGTAAATTTGCCTAAGGAACGATGCGGTGGCCAATATTTGTGGAACAACTTCAAGTGATTGAGAACGTGCTACACGTTCAATGTCAGCAAAGACTTTGTCAATTTTGCTTTGCATATTGCGAACCTCTTCTGCCACTGAAATGTCATTTACGAAAAACGCTTTTAGGGCGTTTTCGTGAGCCTCAAAACAGAGCACATGAAAGTCAACAAATAACCTTCTCAGCTCTTCAGTCACTTTTGCCCCTTTCAACTCTGCTGTTTTAAGCGCAACCCGCACACATTCATCACCTATAGCCTCAACAAGGCTCGCTGCCAACCGATAATCCAAGCAATCTATCGGACTTACACCCAGCTTATCGCTCAAGCTAGGGTTCTGAATTATTGTTCGCAAAATACGCACCAAAAGGAAATAGAGGCGGTTGCTTTCGTCGTCACGAGCTACAACGCCTTTAGCTGCTTGCACATCTCCATCAATAAAAGCGTTAACGACATCCCTATGCATACCAGCAACAATAGCGTAGCCTCTACGGAGAATCTTTTCCGGCGGAAAACCGGAAGGCTCAAGTAAGCACTGCAAAACAATCTTTGAGTAATCTTCTTCAACAATCTCTAACCCAACCAAGCGCATGACATTTTTTTTAATAGTGTCGCGAATCTCGAAGTTTATGCGTTCCTTTGACTCAACTCGAATGATGTCGTAGCCCAGTAAGTATGCCCCTATAACCTCACGACTTAAATAAGGTCCAAGTTTAAGAGTAATTGTACGCGGAGGAGCTTCAACGCTGTACTGTGGATCTATAAGGAGTTTCCCATCGCTGGTTTCGAATAGGGCCACTATTCCACCACGTTGGAGGTTGTAGCGTTCAGCCCAAGACTTTGGGAGACACACAAAGAATGTGCCGCTTTGAGTTCGTTGAACCTTGCGAAGTTCACCCATCCACGTCACCTTTAACTTTGATACCTATGGCAAATAGTTTGATGTATTTAAACAAAAATCGAATATATAAATTTGGACATAAGTGTTAAAATTGACCACGAAAACTCTAATCGGTATAGACTTAGCTGGAAAGCCAGAAAATCCCACCGGGATGGCTTTTTTGAAGCAAAAAGTTGTGAAAACGTGCCTCGTTCATGCAGACAATGAAATTTTAGCGCGCATCAAATTGCTTAAGCCTTCGATTGTGGCAATAGATGCGCCACTCAAGCTTCCAAAAGCGAGAACATTTAGAATGGCTGACAGAGAACTGATAAAAATGGGATATAGAGTTTTCCCTCCGACTCTTCCCGCAATGAAAATGCTAACCCAAAGAGCCGCGAAACTAAACGAGCAGATAATCGAAGAAGGCTACAAAACAATTGAAGTGCACCCTACCTCAACAAGAAAAGCTTTAAACATGCCGCCAAAAGATTGGGAAAAAATTCAAACAATCCTCAAGCATATAGGTTTAGAAGGAGATGTTCAAGTGCGCATTTTAACACCGCACGAAATAGATGCTGTAACATCAGCCCTGACGGCATACCTTCACATCAACGATAAGGCAGAGGCTGTTGGAAATGAAGAAGGCTGCATAATAATCCCAAAAAAACAGGACTGGAGAACACTTAAAATATGAGCGAAGTAGAAAAGCTACAAAAGGCGGTAGAGTTAACAATAGCCGCAGGATACCAACTAAACAGGGACGCCTTTGAATTCTTAAGTTCAATAACTTCAACAGAAGACCCAACAGAAATAATAAGTAAAGCGCTACAGAGGATAAAAACGTTAAAGAATAAGCCTCTATTCATCGAAAAAAGTTTCTTAGAAAGCTTACTAAAAGAAAAAAAGCCCACAGAGGAAACCTTTATTCCACAACCATTAATAGAAAAACCCCCAGAACCTACTCAGAAAATATGTTTAACAGAAGCCAAAAGAACCTATCACCCCTTCGCCAAAGAAGTCGAACCAGACATAAAGATTCTCGAAGACCCAACAGAAAAATTGAGTTCAAGTGGAACGTTAGAGGATTATCTAGAGTACTTTAGGGACAGGTTTAGGCGAATGGAAAAGCTGTTAAGACAAAGAATAGACGTTAGAGGCGCAGCATCAATTATTGATGCTTTGAAAGCTCCAGCAAGCACGAAGATCAAAATAATCTGCATGATAACAGAGAAGAAGGAGATACAGCAGAAGATACTTTTAACAGTTGAGGACTTGAAGACTTCAGCGACAGTTTTGGTCCCGCAAAATGCTCCGGAAGAAGTTCTTAAAAAGGCACGGACGCTCCTACTTGACCAAGTCGTGTGTATAAGTGTGACAAAAAGCAGGAGCAATTTGTTAATTGCGGAAGACATAATTCTTCCAGATGTAGCTTCAAAGTCACCAAACAAGGCGCAGCTACCAGTTTGCGCGGTGCTTACATCTGATATGCATGTGGGAAGCACAAAGTTTCAAAGAGAAGCGTTTAACCGTTTCTTATTATGGCTTAACGGCAAATATGGCGATGAGAAACTTCGAGAAATAGCAAGCCATGTTAAATATGTTATAATTGCGGGCGACATAGTCGATGGGATAGGCGTATACCCGAATCAGCTAAAAGAGTTAATAATAAGGGACATTTATGGGCAATATAAGAAAGCGGCTCAGTTTATCGAGCAAATACCAGACTACATCGAAGTCATAATCATACCGGGAAACCACGACGCCCCACGAAAGGCTTTACCCCAACCGGCGATAGCCAACACTTTTCTACAAACTCTACAAGAATCAAGAAAAATCCATTCTCTTGGAAATCCATGCCGCATCAGCCTTCACAACGTAGAACTGCTGCTCTATCATGGACGCAGTTTAGACGACGTAAATGCGACCGTTCTAGGAATGGATATCAACCATCCTGAAAAAGCAATGAGCCTACTCCTACAGTCCCGTCACTTAGCTCCAATGTATGGCGGAAAGACCCCCCTCGCACCGGAAAACAAAGACTTTCTCGTGATAGAACATACACCGGACATTTTCCATGCTGGGCATGTCCACATTTTAGGGTACACAAACTATCGAGGGGTTCTTGTTGTGAATTCTGGGGGTTGGCAGGAGCAAACAGATTACATGCGAAGACTTGGACTAGTTCCAACACCCGGAAAAGTCCCTGTGGTTAACCTTCAAACGTTAGAAGTTAATGTCATACCGTTCATTTAAGAAACCCCTCTAGCAATTATTCTTGCAACACGTAATGGCTCTGGCACCCGCCCACAAAAAGATAGAACCCGCACAAGCTCATAAGCCCATTCGACAGTTTCACCTAAAATTTCAATGTAAACAGGTTCAGCATCATGTAAAACTTTAACCTCGTAAACCTCACCCAACTTCTTAAGTATTCCCCATCGAATTTTCCAGTCTTCAAAATGCTTCTGAAGTGCACGCTTCACCGCCCTATTATCGGGCTTTGTTCGCGATATTACTATGACGGGTTTCCCGTGCCTTTCACAGATTGCTGTGGGATCTATAACATTAAAGCCGGCAAAAGAAATCCCAGCAAGGAGAACCGCCTCAAACTTCCACCCTTCAATCATTTTCATTAGCGCTTCTGTTGCGTCCATCCCATCAACAGTAACATCCACTATTCTTACGCCTTTAATCTCTGCCCCAACAAGTAACACCGCAACAAGTTTAGCCTCTCCACTAATGCCCTTCTGGAAACTTCCATCCTCAACTCCTACCACGGGGATTCTTCGCAAGACATCTCGGCGCATACTCAATCAGACGCCCAAGCCTAGTGTCATTACCGAAGACATCTCTAATAAGACTGCGGGCGATCTCCAACCTAATCTTTTTCGTACGCCCATACCTACCCATGCTTATGACCCTAGCATTCAGCAACCCCATAGCATCAAGCTCATTCACAAGAGTACCCAAACGACGCTGCGTCAAAGGTGCAATGCCCACCTCACCACAAAGCTCCCCATAAACCTCATAGATTTCCCCCGTAATAGCACTGTTAACACCCGCCCTATCCAAGTGGTATACGCTTAAAATAACAAGTTTTGAATGCAAAGTCAAATCCTTAAGAGCCTCAACAACACGGTTATGCTCTATATGCTTCTCAGCCTCCCTCACATGCTCCTCGGTAACCACATTAGCACCCACACGCTCAGCAACCTCGCCAGAAACGCGTAACAAGTCCAAAGCGCGTCTGGCATCTCCATGCTCAGCAGCAGCTAATGCGGCACACAAGCTTAAGGCAGACTCAGATAAAGAATTCTCATTGAACGCTAACCGCGCACGCTCAGATAAAATGTTCCGAAGCTCATTTGCATCATAAGGTCTAAAAACAATCTCTTCCTCACTAAGTGAACTAAAAACGCGCGGATCAAAAAACTCCTTAAGCCGCAGATCATTTGAGATGCCAATTAAGGATAGCTTGCTTCGGTCCAAAGTTTCATTTATCCTAGTCAACTCATATAGAAGCCCATCTCCACGCGTTTTCACTAATACATCAATCTCATCTAAAACCACAATAAAGAGCACCGCCAAAGCATTTAGGGCTGCACGAAATCTATCGAAAACCTCCCCAACAGATAGCCCAGTAAAGGGTACAGAAGCCCCAATGCTTTGGCACAAAGCGGAAAAAACGCGATACCCAGACCCCGCCATGCGACAATTTACGTAACAAAACTTTACAGGTGCACCATACTCTTTTGCTTTAACCTCAAGGTGGCTTAACACGTATTTTGCCACCGCTGTTTTTCCTGTTCCAGTTTTACCATAAATGAAAATGTTTGAACACCGCTCCTTTTTCAAAACAGGCGCCACCTTCTCGCCAAGTAACCTAATTTGTTCTTCACGGTGAGGCAATCTACTGGGTAAATAATCATGTCGCAAAACGCCTCTATCCTTGAAAATCTTTGCATTCCCAATAAAGTTTGTAAACAACTCATCAAGTATCTTCGTATCACTCATTTAAATCGCCTTTCTCAACTCCAAAGGTAATGCCTACTCTTCCTTTGGAGTAATAAGTCTCACACTACAGAAAACTAAATTTTTCACGCAATAATCCTAAAAGAAGATCATAAAGATCAGAAACCGCACCCCATATTTTCCTCTGGAACTCTGTTTTACCTCTTAAAAGGTAATGTTGATTTCTTCTTTTTAAAAATGAAGAAATATACTCTGAAAGTTTAGAGTTTACCGTTTTATTATAAGAGTTATAGTTAAAAAAGTTAGATTTTCTCTGTAAGTTTGATCCAAGCATAACGACTAATTCCTCCGCAAAGTTCCAATGGAAAAATAGGGGTGCGTCAAACTATTTTAACATGTCAAGGTTTTAAATTTTGATCTTCTGTAAACAACTTACTTTAACAAAAGTGACTTTAAACTAATTTTCATTCACACTTTGTGATAAACATGTGAAGTTTAAGTGAAGATGTTTCTTTTCTAAATTCTTTCTTGTAAATGTTGCCTTTTTTATGCTGCTTTAATGTGAAATCGGCACCCCTACCCTTCTACTGGAAAATTAAGTTTAATTCTATTTTTAATGCAATTTTAAAAAATAAACTCATGTGAAACTTGTAAAAACGCAAAAATTGGAATTTTTCCTCTTTTAGCAATCGTAGGCATTATTTAGCCTTTTTTATTTAAAGTTATTCACCATAACATCTATAACTTGTTAACTACAAAGTTGTGAACACAGCTAGGTGCACAAGAGCAATGCCCGCCCGAAAGATGCGCGTCGAACTCTTCGACGAAGAAGGTAATCGTTACACCGTCTCTTTTGAAGGACAAATTACTAGAGACAAGGCTCTTCGACTTTTAGATCTTGTAGAGCTTTTGGGCGGCATGCCGTCAAGTATGAGCAATTCGGAAGTGAATAAGGAAATTTTGGAGAGAGAATTTTCCAAGTATGATAAAATGCGGACGGTTATACGGAAACATTTTCCATTAGTGTGGTTTTCCTCGCGTGATATTCAGGTAGCTTATGAGCAAGAGTTTAAGGAACCAATAGGTCTAAGCACGGTAGCAACGTACCTCTCTAGAATGACAACCAAGGGTCTGCTTATGAGAACTGGAGCATCAAGAACCCTAAAATACAAAGTGATAGCAAACTCTCCAACGGCAATAATCAAAAGGCAACAACCTTGAACTTTATGGTTATTGTTGAACCGACCCGCTTTCAGTTCGCTTTAATAGTTTACGCATCTCTTCCTTTATACTGTACTTGAACGGGATTTTAGCGGTATCTCTGTCTAAATAACCTTCCTCATAAAGCTTCTTCATTAACCGCGCCGTATGCTCTCTACTGAGCTTAATCCTATCCTTTATCTCCGGCGCCGTTTTTGGGCCTTCAGAAACTAACATGTCTAAAACTGACAACTCGGTTTCGGTAAGTGGCGCCAAGGCTTTCTCTTTTTTTATTGGAATTACCGCTTCTATTTTTGTGTCTGTAACTGCCACAGGATATTTAACTCGCTCCTCAATCGTGGAAATTCGCGTAGCTAAGTCCTTTTGTGATGCCAAACTTTCCTGCAACTCCTTGGCTATCTCTTCCACTCTTTTAGTGGCGCTCTCCTTTTCATTAACTAAAGAACCAACCTTTGCTTCTAGGGTGCCAATTTTCTTGTTGACCTCTTCAATTTCCTTTTTTGCAGCATCGCTCTTTGAGTCAATAGCATCAACCTTGTATACGACAAAACCTAGTTTCTCCGCCTCCTGCTTAAGCTGCCTATTAAAACTTAAGGTAATGTCCTCGATAATCTCCTTGGCATTTTCATATTCTTTCCGTATTTTCTGGAGTTGCCTATAATATTCGTAACAAGCACCAATTGTTAAAGCTGTCAAAATCCCCACAATCACAAAGACCTCCAGATTAAGCACCCCCGTGATTCACGCGTGATTTACTCATATAACATCACACATCACAGTTTCACGTGCAGAAGATTTAAAGTTTATGTTACCTCCCAATGCGCACTTAGTTGGTGCATGACATCACACATCACAAGCGAATAAAATAAAATATTCGCGCATAGGGGAATGATAAGGCTTGTTTTGGGTTCTTTTACGCTTTTAAGCTATTTTTTGATGCTACAGAAACAGGGTTAAAGGAGTAGACGCTTCTTTTTTATGTGACTTGTGACGTCACACATTGTCTGCGGAAGGTTCTGATAGTCTTTTTAGACCTGATTCGAGTTCTTCCCTTATTATTTTTATGATTTTTAGGCGGTCATCTACGTCTGTGGTTGTGTCTTCCATTCCTTTATGGGCTTCTACGTAGGTTTTTAGTTTGTTTGCTATTTCAATGTAGGGATCAAGAGTTGTGCTTTCAAATACTCCAAGGTATCCTAGGAGAAGGATGGTGTATATGGATTTTATGACGTTTTCTTTTGCCTGTTTTAAAGTTCTGTTGAAGGCGCCTCGACTTATTTTTGCCTTTGTTAGCCTTAAGCTTGCTTTTTCATCGTAATTTAGTGTTTTTCCAGATAAATTCTCAGCTAAAATGTCAATAAGCAGTGTTTCAAGTTGAGTTTTTGTTAAATGGCTATTTTTATAGAGAATTTCTGCTATAGGGTCATTTAAAGAGCTTGTTAACCATAAATGTATGTTTTCTTTCAGCTTCAAACTTTTCTATCCACCGACGCGTCTTATGGATACGAATTTGTATACAAGTCATCTTAAAGTTTGCTAGGAGGTATGTAAATTTTTGAGATTCTGTAACGCAAATATTTTATTTTTAAGAAACTAGTGCATATTTAGGGATACGTTTGGTTTCCAAGTTTAAGCCTTCAGAACGCCTAAAAAGCGTAAAGCCGTCAGGCATTCGCCGATTTTTTGCTTTAACCCAAGAAATGCCGGACGCTATTAATCTTAGCGTTGGAGAACCGGATTTTTCTCCTCCGCGGGATGCTATAGAGATGGGGGTGAAAGTAGCAAAAGAAGGAAAGACACATTATGCTCCTACTAATGGTATACCAGAACTACGTGAAGCCCTAGCTCAAAAGGCCTACCGTGAATATGGACTTAATTATGACCCAGAATCAGAAATCTTAGTTACTTCTGGCGGAATTGAAGCAATTTTCTTGGCGTTGTTTGGTTTTATAAATCCTGGTGATGAAGTTTTGGTTCCTGATCCCGGATTTGTGTGTTACGAGCCTTGTGTGCGGCTAGCTGGTGGTGTTCCAGTTTCTATTCCCTTGTTAGAGAGGAACGGGTTTAAGCCGTCTGTCAATGATGTGATGTCACTTGTCACAAAAAAGTCACGTGTGATTATCTTGAACTATCCTAACAACCCCACAGGAGCTGTACTTTCCTTTGATGATGCTGCCGCATTGGCTAAAATCGCTGTTGAACGTGACTTAATTGTGATTTCCGATGAAGTTTACGAGAAAATACTTTATGATGGAGCGAAGCATTATTGCCTTGCAACCTTTCCAGGAATGCGTGAACGTACATTGCTTGTTAATTCTTTTTCGAAAACCTATGCAATGACGGGGCTGCGAATTGGTTTTATTTATGGTCCTGCGGAGCTTATTTCACCTTTGTGGCTTATACACCAGCATACAATTGCATGTGTAAATAGTATAGCGCAATATGTTGCGCTGGCGGCATTAAAGGGGCCACAGGAGTTTATAAAGGGCATGGTTAGAGAATTTGACAGGAGGAGGCAGATGATTTACAAGAGGGTTAATGAGATTAGAGGATTTACTTGTAACTTGCCGAAGGGGGCTTTTTATGTTTTCCCAAGCATCAAGAAGTTCGGTATGTCTTCTGAACAGTTTGCAGGATACCTTGTAAAAAATGCTCATGTGATAACTGTTCCTGGTTCTTCTTTTGGAAGCTATGGCGAAGGGTATATTCGAATCTCCTATGCAGCTTCGTACGAGCAATTGGAGGAAGCGATGAATAGAGTTGAAAGGGCAGTTAAAAATCTATGAGAGAAATGTGGAAGGTTAGAGGTGTTCAGCGCTTTTCTTTAAGGCGTCAAAAAGTTCTGGACGTAAATCTTTCAACGTTGGCGCAAAAGTTTCCACAGGCTTTATATCACTGTAGTTGACATCACACATCACAAGGTCTTCGTCATCGTATTTTGCCTGTGCTAGAATTTTCCCATTTGGTCCAACAAGTCTGCTTCCTCCCCAAAATTGCAAGCCATCTTCTATACCGACAAGGTTTACATATGCTAGGAAAGCTGCGTTTTCCATCGCTCTGGCAACAGTTAATGCTTCAAAGAATGCCTTTCTAACTGCTGGTGAGGCTGATATGCAAACTATCAGCATGGCGCCTTTTAGGCGCGTAAGCCTGCTAACCTCTGGAAAGAAAATGTCATAGCATATCATTAGCCCTAGCTTTCCCAACTTCGTGTTAAGTGCCACTGCCTCATAACCGGGTCTAAAATACCTTTTTTCTTCAAATACGCTGTGTGTTGGAAGGTACATTTTACGATATTTGCCAATAAAGCCTTCTGGACCTACAAGAACGGCGGAGTTATAAATGGTCGCTTTTGCCTTTTCGCTTAGCTCCGGCATGCCAAAAATTACGTAAAGTCCAGCCTTTTTTGCTAGATGCTCCATAGCTTTAGTTGATGGTCCCGGTATTGTTTCTGCCAAGTTGTATATTTCGTCCCGAACAACGTAGCCAGTCAGCGAAAGTTCTGGAAAGATTATGAGCTCTGCGTTTTGCTCTGCAGCTTTCGTGATGAGGTTTTCCATTTTTTCGAAGTTTTTCTTTTTGTCCGCACGTTTACAACTTAGTTGGGCAAGGGCAATCTTGAAACTTTCCTTCATTTTCGCACGCTCCGCACACCCTAATATATGCTTCTAGGAAGTCTAAAGTCCGCTCCAACAGTCCTATATTCAATTTTTGTTGTTAATGGCATTCGCCTTTTGTGTTCCGCGTATAACCAGCGCTTCTTCACCTTCTCCACGACATCCTTTTTTATGCCTAACTGATTCGCTATTTCTTTCGTTTTCATAAAATGTTCTAAACCATGAAGAATTAAGTCCAATAGTTCATAGCTTATTCCAAGCTCTTCTTCGGCAACCTGCCCTGGCCAAAGGGCTGGCGATGAGGGTTTTGTTACTATCTCTTTTGGGATGCCTATGTACCGCGCAAGTTTCCGAACTTGTGTTTTGTATAAGTCCATGATTGGTGATAGATCTGCTGCCATGTCACCCCACTTGGTGAAGTATCCCATCATTGCTTCTGATTTATCTGAACTTCCACAGACAAGCATGCCAAACTTGTTGGCGTAATAATAAATGTAAATCATCCTTGTGCGTGCTTTTATGTTCCCCTTACAAAGGTTATCTTCAGGGTCAAAGACTGGTATTGAATTGTAAAATGCCTTTAAGGCTGGCGTAATGTCGATTTTTTCCCTTCTTAAGCCGAACTTTTCAACGACAATTTCCGCGTGTTTAATATCCTGAGCATTATACGTTTCTTTTTCTGGCAGCATCAGCGCTAAAACGTTTTTCCCTCCTATCGCTAGGGCGGATAGGGCTGCGGTTGAGCAACTGTCAATACCGCCTGAGAGTCCCAGGACGATGCCTTTTGCGCCTGACTTTACCACATAGTCTCTTATGAAGCGTTTTATTTTCTCTGCAGTTTCGCTCCAATCTAGTTCAAGAACATCCGGGGTTAGCTTCAATGAGATGCGCCTCAATGTTTTATGGTTGAAGGCAAGTATTTAAGGACAAACATAAAATAGTTGAGTGCTTTAAATTTTAAGGCATAGAAGGAAGTTGAGATGGGACGCAGAAGAAGGAAAGTTGTTCGTATACCAAAGAAGCGTTTGCCTAGATTCTTCTCTTGTCCTAGATGTGGAAAGGAAACGGTTAGGGTTGAAATATTCCGTGAAGAGGGTCGTGCTGTTGTGGGTTGTGGTAACTGCGGCTTAAAAGAGGAATTCCAGATAAAGCCAGCTCAGGCGGAAGTAGATGTTTATTGTATGTTTACTGATAAAGTATACTCAAGTGCCCGAAGCACATCAACAGTCTAGCGGGGCGCAGCGGAAGGAGCGGCTTATTTATGGTTGGACCTGTTGAGAGGTATCTGCTTGAAAAAATTGCATCAGAAGGTGCGATACACTTAACGCTTATAGACCCAGAAAAGGTAACAGCACCTCAAGCTGCAAGAGCCGCTAACAAAGCCAAGCTAAGCGGAACAGCAGGTATAATGGTTGGCGGATCAACGTTATTCACCATAAGCCACCTTGACAATGTTCTAAAGGCTATTAAACGCGCAGTAGATCTGCCCGTAATTCTTTTTCCAAATAATGTGACTGGAATAAGCCGATACGCAGACGCCATCTGGTTCATGTCACTTCTAAATTCTGTTGACCCATATTTTCTGATGGGCGTCCAGATTTTAGGCGCCCCAATAGTTAAAAAGTATCAATTGGAGCCTATTCCGATGGGATACATAATTGTGGGTGAAGGAGGGACTGCTGGTATAGTTGGCAAGGCAATTCCAGTTCCATACGACAAACCTGAAGTTGCAGCTGCACATGCCTTGGCGGGGCAATATTTGGGCATGCGCTTCATTTATTTAGAAGCAGGGTCTGGTGCCAGAAAGCCCGTGCCCCCGGAAATGATAAGGGTTGTTAAAAAGCATGTTGATGTGCCTCTCATAGTTGGTGGTGGCATACGGTCAAGAGAGCAGGCTTTGGCTGCAGCGTCTGCTGGGGCCGATGTTATTGTTACTGGGAACATTGTTGAGAGGGCTGACCTTAGGCATAGGGTATCCGAGATTATTGAGGGCATAAAACGTTTTAGGCTGTGAAGCGGCTTTGACGACCTTTGAAAATTACTTTAGCGCTTTAAAGAAAGCCTTAGGCAATGAGGGTGCATATACAATTTGGCCTGATTTTGAGCCGCAATATGATGAACATGAATATGTGTGGATAACGCTCAGGGGTTTAGGTGAAGTTTTACTGCTTAACTGCGGAATGTGTGATGGGCCATCTGACATAAGGCATAAACGTTGTGAGGAGTGCACCGAGAAGCGTAGTGAAATAGCAAAGGAAGCGTATCAAAAAGCAACTGGACATAAAAAGGATAAGTGGGGCGCGCTCTTTTTGTGTCGAATTCACACGGGATAAGTGCTGTTTGCCATAGCCATTTTTGACTTGAACTTGTCGCAAAAGCAAAAATATCTTCTGGCGGATTGTTAGGAGCTTGTGGGTTGCGGTTGAACGGACCAATGAGCGAAGCTTACCGTAGATACACAGAAAGTCTTGAAAATGAATTCTGGCGTTTACACGCTATAAGCGAGAGGGCAAGGGAGAAAGGGCTTGATCCAGCACTTAAGCCTGAATGTAAAGTTGCGCGAGACTTAGCTGACCTTGTAGAGGGGCTTGTTGGACCGAATGGTGTTGCTGAAAGTATTAGGAAGCTAAGCGAGAAACTTCCAAGGGAAGAGTTAGCCTTTAAGGTTGCTGAGGAAATAGTTTACGGCAAGTTTGGGCATATGGAAGCTGAGGCGGCGGCAGAGCAAGCTGTAAGAACCGCTCTTGCAATATTGACGGAGGGGCTTACAGCTGCTCCACTCCAAGGAGTTGCAAAAGTAAAAATAAAAACAAACTTTGATAGAACGCGCTACCTCGCGATTTATTTTGCAGGTCCAATAAGGTCTGCTGGGGGCACGGATCAAGCTCTAACATTAATCATTGGAGACTTTGTTAGACGTCTTCTAGGACTTGACCGTTATAAACCTAAGGAAGAAGAAATTCTGCGTTTCATCGAGGAGATGAGGCTTTACGAGCGTTCTGTTGGGCGTTTTCAATATCACGTTTCTGATGAAGAGTTGCGGAAAGCACTTCAATGGCTACCTGTGGAAGTAACGGGAACAGAATCTGACCCATTTGAAGTTTCCACTTTCCGCAATCTTCCACGTATAGAGACCAACCGTGTAAGGGGCGGAGCTCTAAGGGTTGTGAACGACGGCGTTGTTGGAAGGGCTCCAAAAGTTTACGCGATTGTTGAAAAGCTGGGCATTCAAGGCTGGGATTGGCTTAAGGAGTTCCGTAAGAAATCTGAAAAGAAATCGTCCGGATTTATGGATGACGTCATCGCTGGGCGTCCAATATTCTGTTTCGCCTCAAACCGTGGTGGATTTCGCTTGCGATACGGGCGGGCACGCAATTGCGGGCTATCCGCCGTGGGCATTCACCCAGCAACGATGCTTGTGCTTAACGGGTTCTTAGCGGCTGGCACTCAAATGCGTATCGAACTTCCAGGAAAAGGCGGTATCGCGGTTCCAGTTGACTCTATAGAGCCTCCTGTGGTGCTTTTGAGAGACGGGTCTGTTATACGTGTTACGTTGGAAAACTTCAATGTGATTAAGGATCAAATTGCTAAGGTTCTTTTTATTGGCGACATTCTGATCAGTTTTGGAGATTTTCTGTACAATAATAAAGTGCTTTTGCCTTCTGGATATGTTGAAGAGTGGTGGGCTGAAGATTTAAGACAAGCCGTTGCTGAAAAGTTTAACGGAAACGTTGAGGAAGCTTCCAAGGCTGTTAACCTTTCTCCTGACAGACTTAAGGCTTTTCTGAAAGACCCATTCACAAACAAGCCGACAGTAAAAGAGGCTGTGGACATTTCATCAGCGCTGCATGTACCACTTCATCCTGCGTTTACGTTTTTCTGGTCTAATCTTGCATCGGTTGAAGATATTAAGACACTTAGGACGTGGCTTGCAGATTCAAGAGTAGAATATGGAAACGGTGTTATTCGCAAAATTGTTGGAAATAGCGACATGCACGTTAAACACGCTTTAGAAACGATTTATTTACCTCACAGAGTCGTAGAAAATACCATTGTCATTGAGGGTGAAGAAGCACATGCTTTTGCCGTTTGTTTACATTATGGCTTTGCTGAAAAGGTGGATCTGCCGCTTGATAAGCCAATTACAAAAGTAATCAGTATGCTTGCTGGTTTGGATGTATGGGATAAGGCACCAACATTTGTTGGTGCAAGGATGGGGCGTCCGGAAAAGGCGAAAAGGAGGGAGATGAAACCTCTTGTTCATGTTCTCTTTCCAGTGGGTTTAGGCGGTGGTTCTCAAAGAGACATTGTGGAGGCTGCGAAAAAAGGCTCCTATCCGGTTGAAGTTGTTAAGCGTAGATGCCCAGTTTGCAACTCGTTTACTTTCAGAGTTAAGTGTCCCGAGTGTGGAGCAGAAACAGTTTTGGAGAAAATCTGCCCTAAATGCGGCAAAAACCTGAAGGAAGGCGAATGTCCAGTCTGTAAAGCACCAGCTAAATCTTACTATAGACAAGTTGTCAATTTTAAGGAGTTGCTTGAGAAGGCTTGCACTGGCCTTGAGGTTTCCACTCCGAAGGTTCTAAAAGGCGTCAAAGGTTTGACAAACGAGACAAAGACTCCGGAGATTATTGAAAAGGGTGTTCTCCGAGCGAAGTACGACTTGTCTGTTTACAAGGATGGGACTATACGCTTTGACGCAACAAATGCTCCTTTAACGCATTTTAGACCCTCAGAAATAGGCGTGCCTTGTGAAAAGCTTAGACTGCTCGGTTATACGCATGACATGTTTGGGGCGCCGTTAACGAGTGGTGACCAAATTTGTGAGCTAAAAGTTCAAGACGTTATAATCCCTACAAAATGTGCAGAATATTTTGTGCATGTTGCAAACTTTATTGATGAACTTTTAACTAAGGTTTACGGAATCTCTTCCTATTACAATGTGAAATGTATAGGAGAGCTTGTTGGGCATCTTATCGTCGGCTTGGCGCCGCACACGTCTGTTGGAATTTTAGGGCGAATCATTGGATTTACGGACCTAAATGTTTGCTATGCACATCCGATATGGCACTCTGCAAAGCGTAGAGACTGTGATGGGGACGAAGATGCTTTGATGCTGGCTTTAGACACGCTAATCAACTTCTCCCGCGAGTATCTTCCATCACAAATAGGTGGGATAATGGACGCACCGTTGCTTCTAATACCCATCGTGAACACTGCTGAGGTTCAGAGACAAGCCCATGACTTCGATGTTGCTGGTGCATATCCTGCTGAATTTTACGAAAAAGCCTTGGAAGGAGCAGAGCCAAAAAGAGTAAGCGGCGTCATAGACCTTGTTGAGCATAGACTTGGAACTGAAGCGCAGTTTGAAGGTTTCAAATTTACAACTCCAGTTTTAAACATAAATTATGGAAACCCTGAGAGTGCTTACAAAAGGCTTAAAACGATGGTTGACAAGCTGAACAGTCAACTTGAACTCGCTGAGAAAATTGAGGCGGTTGACGCTAGAAAAGTAGCCCTTAAAGTTTTAACTAAACATTTTATACGTGATATTGCTGGTAACATGCGTGCCTTTTCCACGCAAGGTGTACGGTGTAAATCATGCAACAAACGTTACCGCCGTATTCC
>Ga0315298_1001643_pt1 | contig 40280 bp, 39 predicted proteins | sample WHS_1_MG_FD_203077 | JGI IMG/M metagenome (GOLD analysis project Ga0315298, IMG submission 203077) | Extremophilic microbial mat communities from Washburn Hot Springs, YNP, Wyoming, USA - WHS_1_MG | ecosystem: Environmental > Aquatic > Thermal springs > Hot (42-90C) | place: USA: Wyoming... | reverse complement strand
CGGACCAGGACATCCTGCTGCTCTCGCACAGCGACTGGACGGCGGCGGCGCACGAGTGGCTCGGGCGCTATTTCGAGCATGAGGTCGAGCCGGTGCTCAGTCCGCTCGGCCTCGACCCCGCCCGCCCCTTCCCCCGGATACAGAACAAGAGTCTGAATTTCATCGTCCGGCTGGAGGGCCGCGATGCGTTCGGCCGCGACAGCGAACTGGCGATCGTGCAGGCGCCGCGCTCGCTGCCGCGCGTCGTGCCGGTCCCCGGCGAGGGCTCGCAGCGCCTGCTGGTGCTGCTCACCGGCATCGTGCAGGCCTTCGTGCAACGGCTGTTCGCCGGCATCCGCGTGCTCGGCTGCTACCAGTTCCGCCTCACGCGCAACAGCGACCTGTTCGTCGACGAGGAGGAGATCGACGACCTGCGCCGCGCGCTCGAAGGGGAACTGGCGCACCGGCGCTACGGCGCGGCGGTGCGGCTGGAGACCTCGAGCGACTGCCCGCACGACATCGTGCAGTTCCTGCAGCGCCAGTTCGCGCTCGGGGAGCTCGACACCTACCGTATGCCCGGCCCGGTCAATCTCAACCGCCTCTCGGCGGCCTACGACCTGGTGCCGCGCCCGGACCTGAAATACCCGGCGTTCACACCCGGCTTGCCGCGGCGGCTCGCCGGCAGTGCGGACCTGTTCGCCGCGATCGGCCAGAAAGACCTGCTGCTGCACCACCCGTATCAGAGCTTCGCCCCGGTGATGGATTTTCTGCGCCAGGCGGCCGCCGATCCACAGGTGCTCGCGATCAAGCAGACGCTCTATCGCACCGGCAACGACTCCCCGATCGTCGATGCGCTGGTGGCCGCGGCCAACGCCGGCAAGGACGTCACGGTCATCATCGAGCTGCGGGCCCGCTTCGACGAAGAGGCCAACATCGAACTGTCGAACCGGCTGCAGGAGGCCGGCGCGCACGTGATGTACGGGGTGGTCGGCTACAAGACGCACGCCAAGCTCGCCCTGGTGGTGCGGCGCGAACCCGGCGGCATCCGCCGCTACTGTCACCTCGGCACCGGCAACTATCACCCGCGCACCGCCCGCCAGTACACCGACTACGGACTGTTCACCTGCCGCGAAGAGGTGGGCCAGGACGTGCACGAACTGTTCCTCGAGCTCACCAGCCTGACGCGCACCCCGCGCCTGAACTGTCTGGTGCAGTCCCCGTTCGGCCTGCACGAGGCGATGCTCGCCAAGATCGAACGCGAGGCGGAGCATGCGCGCGCGGGCCGGCCGGCCCGGATCATCGCCAAGATGAATGCGCTGGTCGAGCAGCAGACCATCGAGGCGCTGTACCGCGCCTCGCGCGCCGGAGTGCGCATCGAGCTGATCGTGCGCGGCGTTTGCGCGCTGCGACCCGGAGTGGCCGGCGTATCGGAAAACATCGAGGTGCGCTCCATCGTCGGGCGCTTTCTCGAGCACTCGCGCGTGTTCTACTTCGAGAACGGCGGTACGAGCGAGATGTATTTGTCGAGCGCGGACTGGATGGAGCGCAATTTCTTCCACCGCATCGAGGTGGCGTTTCCAATCGAACGGCCGTCGCACCGCCAACGCATTCTCGATGACCTCGCGCTCGCGCTCGCCGACACCGCACAGGCTTGGCGGCTGCGGCCGGACGGCTGCTACGAACGGGTGAGTGCCACCGAGTCGCCGCGCATCAGCCTGCAAGGGGAGCTGCTCGCGCGCAACGCCGCCGGGACGCTGTTCGGCGCCTCGGGGTCCTGAGCGCCGAGGCGCTCAGCGCCGTCCGACGACGAGGCGCAGGCGCACGCCGGCGGCGCGCAGGTACTGCACCTCCTGGTGCAGATCCGCTTCGGTGAGCGGGTGGGCCGCGAGCCAGCGAGCCGGAAACGCCAGCCGCAGCGACTTCGGGCCGGCGCTGAGGCGAATCGGCGGCAGTGTGCCGGGCTCCCGTCCGCGGTGCAGCAGCACCGCGAGCCGCAGCAGCACGATCAGGTAGAGCGCATCCCGATCCCAGGGCGGCACGAGTTCAGCGAGTCCCTCGGCGATGAGTTTGCGCCGGTGCGCCCCGACCAGACGGGCCAGCAGACTCTGCTCACCGCGGGAAAACCCCGGCATGTCCGCGTTCTCGAGCAGGTACGCGCCGTGGCGGTGATAGCCGCTGTGTGCCACGTCGAGGCCGATCTCATGCAGCCGCGCCGCCCACTTCAGCGCAAGCTGCGCGCTCGGCACCTCACGCAGCTTCCAGCCCGCGCGCGCCGCGCCCAGAAATTTCAGCGCCGTCGCCGCGACGCGCTCGGCCTGCTCGATATCGACGTGATAGCGCAACTGCATGCTGCGCACGGTGCGCTCGCGGGCATCCTCCTCCGTGTTGCGCCCGATCATGTCGTAGAGCAAGCCCTCACGCAGCGCACCGTCGGCGATGCGCATCTCCTTCACCCCGAGCGCCGCAAACACCTCGGCGAGAATGGCCAGGCCCCCGGGAAACACGGGGCGGCGATCTTCGGTCACCGCCGCGAACTCCAAGGCCCGGACGTGGCCGGCGGCGACCACCGCCGCGACCAGCCGCTCGAGTCCCCGGGCCGTGATGAGCGCAGCGCCGGGCACCAGCTCGCGCAGCGCCTCGCCGATGGCGCGCACGGTGCCTGAACTGCCTGCGCAGTACTGCCAGCCGCGCCGGCGGAACGCGCTGCGCAGCGGCGCGAGCTGCGCCCGCGCGGCGAGCCGGGCGGCCGCCATGCGCTTGGCGGAAATCTTGCCGTCACCGAAGAACCGCTCGCTCACCACCACGCAGCCGACCCGCAGACTCTCCAGTTCGAGCGGGCGGAGCCCCTCGCCGATGATCATCTCGGTGCTGCCGCCGCCGATGTCGATGATCAAGCGCCGCCCCGGCAGACGCGGCAGGTTGGCCGCAACGCCGGCATAGATCAGACGGGCCTCTTCGCGGCCGGAGATGATCTCGATGGGATGCCCGAGCGCTTCACGGGCGCGGGACAGAAACCAGTGTTTGCGGTGGGCCAGGCGCAACGCGCTGGTGCCGACGGCCCGCACGCTGCCGGCGCGCATGGCCCGCAGGCGCTGTCCGAAACGCTGCAGGCAGGCGATCGCCCGTTCGGCGACCGCCGGATCGATCTCGCCGTTCTCCTCGACGCCGGAGGCGAGCCGCACCATCTCGCGCAGCCGGTCGATGATGACGAGCTGGCCATGCGAATAGCGCGCCACGACCATGTGGAAGCTGTTCGAGCCCAGATCCACTGCCGCCAGCACATCGGGGCGGGATCGTGCGGCGCGGCGAGGCGTACGGGTTGCGCGGGGAGCGGCCGGTCGTCGCACGCGGCTGGGCGCCCGCTCAGGCGGCGAACGAGGAGCCGCAGCCGCAGGTGGTCGTGGCGTTGGGGTTGCGAATGACGAACTGCGCGCCCTCGAGCCCTTCGCGGTAGTCGATCTCCGCACCCATCAGGTACTGCACGCTCATCGGGTCGACGAGCAGCTTCACACCCTGATTCTCGATGCAGGTATCCCCGTCCTGAACCTGCTCATCGAACTCGAAGCCGTACTGCAGGCCCGAGCAGCCGCCGCCCTGCACGAACACGCGCAGCATCAGGTTCGGGTTGCCCTCGCCGCGGATCAGGTCTCCGACCTTGTGCGCAGCCGCGTCGGTGAAGATCAAAGCAGCATCGGAAGTGGCGTCGGTGGTATTCATACCCAAAGTCTAGGAGCTGCGCGCGTCCAGGTCAAAGATCCGCCGCCGGCGCCCCTCACGGCACCGATATGGCGCTCCAGGGATAGGTCTGCACCAGCGGGGCGATGTTCGGCCGGCTCGAGCGCACCGTGACCGTCAGACGCTCGGGCTTGAAGCCCGGCGGCAACACCAGCGTCGGCTTGAATTCCTGGTAGTAGCGCAAGCGGTAGCGCAGGTCGGCCGCATGGCCCGTGAGTGCCTGATGGTTCACCGTCGAGCCGCCCGGCCCGCTACCTGCAACGCTCAAGCTCACCGTCCCAGCCACCTCGCCGTCCGGGCGATCGCTGCGCAGCAGCGAGAGGTCCGCCCGGAAATGCAGCGGCCGCTTGCCCGGAGACAACTGCACCTCCCCGACGCGCACCCCGATCGCCGGCGCACCGGAGGCGAGCACCCCGCGGTAGAACGCGAGCTTCTCGCGCTGCCGGGCGATCTGGGCCTGCAGCTGCGCAATGGTGTGCGTCACCACCTCTTCGGCATGCGCATGTCCGGCATTGAAGGTCTGCAGTTCCGCCACGCGAGCCTCCAAGGTCCGCTGCGTGTGCTTCAGCCGCTTGATGTCCGCTGCAAGCACGGAGTGCTCGTGGATCGCCGCAAGGATGCTGTAGCCGGCACTGTAGCGACCAAGCTCGAACGCCAGATACAGCACGAGCAGCGCCCCGAGGGCGAGCCCGATCCGCATCCCGCGGCTGCGCCAGGGACGCACCGGCGCCATCGGCTGCGGGCTATTCACCCGCACGCACCTGCGCGTCGTCGCGGGTCCGCCCGGTCAGCTCGTCCCACCAGTCCGGCAGTGCCGGCTGTCCGGTGGGAAACGCGAGCGGCGCGAGCTCCGTGAGGGCGCGCTGGTAGACCTTGCGCTTGAAGTAGATCACCTCGCGCGCCGGCTCCCAGAAATCCGCCCACCGCCACTCGTCGAACTCCGGCTCCGTGGTGCTGCGGAAGTCGAACGTCTCAACCTCGCGGCGCAGGCGCAGCAGGCACCAGCGCTGTTTCTGCCCGATGCACAGCGGATGGCGGTTGCGCCGCACGTACCGCGGCGGCAACCGGTAACGCAGCCAGCGCGCGGTGTGTCCGAGCAGCTCCACGTCCTCGGCCGCAAGGCCGATTTCCTCGTGCAGCTCGCGGTAGAGCGCCTCCTCGAGGCTCTCCCCGGCGCGGATGCCGCCCTGGGGAAACTGCCAGCCCTTGCCGCCGGGGCGCCGGCCGAGAAACACATCGCCGTCGCGGCGCATCAGCACGATACCGACGTTGGCGCGAAACCCGTCCGCATCGATGATGTCGCCCCCCATGCCCTGCCCCGAGTGCGTCTGGTTCATTCCGGTCCCGTCCCTACGCTCGCCGCTCGACGACGCTGCGCCGGTCCTGCAGGTACTCCCGACCCTGGCGCATCAGGGCCACGAACGTGTCGTGGTCGCGCGACAGCACGGCCGTGCGGATGCGCTCGACGGACTGCACCAGCGCTTCGAGCGACTCCGCGCCGTAATCGTTCAGACTTTGAATCTCGTAGTACAGCTCCGGACTCTCCTCCGCGACACAGGCCGCGACGTCGAGCTGCGCATCGAACGTGGTGCTCGAGAGCCGCGCGAGCTTCGGTGCCGCCTCGCCGCTCTCGGCGAGTGCGGTGAAAAACGCGATGTTCAGCGCATGCGACAGGCCGAGCACGTAGGCGATCAGCCGATCGTGATCATCGAGGCTCATCACCACCTGTTCGGCCATGGTCGGGGCGAACAGCGCGCGCGCCGAGGCGAGCGCCTCGGCGTGGCCGAGGTCGACGAAAATGACGTGTCGCCCGGAGAGCAGTTCGGTGTCCGGCCCGAACATCGGGTGCACCGAGGTGACGCGGCAGCCGTGCGACTTCAGCGCCTGCAGCCCGGAGCGCAGCGGGGACTTCAGCGAGCCGACGTCGAAGATGAGCCCGGCGGGACGGCGCAGCGCGAGGTCACGCAGGATCGTATCGGTCGCAGCGAGCGGCGTGGCGAGCACGATGCAGTCGTGCGTCAGGTCACTGGCGCGCCAATCCGCCACGGCGGGCACCCCGGCCACCGTCCCGGCCGGGTCGGCCGCCTCCACGGCGAACCCCTGCGAGGTGAGGAACTGCACGAACCAGCGGCCCATCTTGCCGCCGCCACCGATGACCAGCGCCCGGCGGCCCGAGCCGGTGCCCTGCGCCGCGACGCTCGCCTGCTCCTGCGTGGTGAGCGAGGCGCGAATCAGCAGGCGCAGCAGCTCCTCGGCGAGCGCCGGGGAGACACCGAGCTCGGCGGCCGCGGTGCGCGCGCCCATGAGCACCTCGCGCTCGCGGCCGTAATCGCGCGTCGGGTGGCCGGTGGCCCGCTTTACGCGCGCGACCTCGGCGCTGAGTGCCTTGCGCTCGGCGGCGAGCCGGATGAATTGCCGGTCGAGCTCGGTGAGCCGGCGGCGCAAATCATCCAGGGTCACATCGTCGCGGGTCATGCGGAGCAGTCCGATCACTGTACGGTACGGGGCCATTTCTTTGTATCGGGCCGGCGGCGGCACCGCAAGTCGAATTTCACGCCTGCCGCGCCGCGGCGCTTTCCCGTACCATGCCGGGCATGTCCACGCAGACCGAATTGTCCGCCGGCACCCCACCGGCCGAGCCGCTCGCGATCCTCGAGCGCTGGCTCGAGGAGGCCCGCAGCGCGGCCACGCAACCGAACCCGAATGCGATGGTGCTCGCCACCTGCGATGCGGACGGGCGGCCGTCCGCGCGCGTGGTGCTGTGCAAGGGGGTCGCCGCCGAGCCGGGGTACATCGCCTTCTACACCAATTACGCCTCGCGCAAGGGCCGGGAGCTCGCGGCCACCGGTCGGGCGGCGGCGGTGTTTCACTGGGACGCGCTGCACCGTCAGGTGCGCATCGAGGGCCCGGTGGTGCGCGCACCGGCGGCCGACAGCGATGCGTATTTCGCCTCGCGGCCCTGGCAGAGCCGCCTCGGGGCCTGGGCGAGCGAGCAGAGCGAGCCGGTCGAATCGCGCTCGGCACTCGAGCGAGCGCTCGCCGCGGCGGCCGATCGCTTCGGCGCGCCGGTGCCGAATGCTCGGGGCAGCGAGCCGCCCTTTGGCGGACCCATCCCGCGCCCCTCGCACTGGGGCGGATACCGCCTGTGGGCCGAATCCGTGGAGCTGTGGATCGAGGGTCCGGCGCGCATTCACGACCGCCTGCAGTGGCGGCGGCCGCTTACGGCGGCGGGTGAATCGTTCGCGGCCGGCCCCTGGAGCGTCACCCGGCTTCAGCCCTAAGGGCGGCGCTAGAGGTCCCCGAAGCGCTGCTGCAGCAGCGCGAGCAGCGCCACGGCCGCCGTCTCGGTGCGCAGCACCCGCGGACCGAGCCGCACGGCGTGAAAGCCGTGCTCGAGGGCCGCTTGTGATTCCGCATCGGCGAGACCGCCCTCCGGACCGATCAGCACCAGCACGTCCCCGGCGCTCGCCGGCAGCTGCGCGAGGCCGGCATGCGCCTGCGGGTTCGCCAGCACACGCAGCGGCCCGGCCCCGAGTGTCGCGAAGAAGGCCGGCAGCGGCTGCGGCAGCTCGATGTGCGGCAGGCGGTTGCGCCCGCTCTGTTCACAGGCCGACACCGCGATGCCGTGCCAATGGCGCTGCTTGCTGCGCGCCTGTTCGGCATCGAGGCGCACTACGCTGCGCTCGGTCAGCACCGGCACGATGCGGGTCACGCCGAGTTCCACGGCCTTCTGGACGACCCAGTCCATGCGCTCCCCGCGCGAGATCCCCTGCGCGAGGGTGAGCCGCAGCGGGGACTCGGTGCGACCCTCGCGCCGCGGTCCGAGTGCGACGTGCACCTCGCCCTTGCGCATCGCTTCGATGCGTCCGCTGTATTCCCCGCCCTCGCCGTCGAACACCTCGAGGACATCGCCCACCTCGAGGCGCAGCACGCGGGCGAGATGATTGGCCGTATCGCCGCGCACGACGCAGATACTGCCCGCCTGCAGCGGTGCGGCCGCGTGGATGCGCGTCAGTCGCACGTCGCTCGCTCGATCCCTTCGCGGGCCACCTCGACCATCAGGTCGATTTCCTCCGGGGTGACCACGTAGGGCGGCATGAAGTACACGACGTTGCCGATCGGCCGCAGCAGCACGCCGCGCTCGAGCGCGTGGCGATAAATGGTCAGTCCGCGCCGTTCCTGCCAGGGATACGGCTGGCGCGTGGACTTCTCGCGCACCAGTTCGGCGGCGACGATCATGCCGTGCTGACGCACCTCGGCGACGTGCGGATGCGCCTCCAGGGTGCGCGCCCGCTCCCCGAGGTGCGCGCTCAAGGCACGGTTGCGGTTGATCACATCATCGGTCTTGAAGATCTCCAAACACGCGAGCGCGGCGGTACAGGCCAGCGGATTACCGGTGAAGCTGTGGGAGTGCAGAAAGGCGTTGAGCTTGGTGTATTCGTCGTAGAACGCCGCGTAGATCGGTTCGGTGGCGAGCACCGCCGAGAGCGGCAGGTAGCCGGCGGTGAGTCCCTTCGAGAGACACATCAGATCCGGACTGATGTTTGCCTGCTCGCAGGCAAAGAGCGTGCCGGTGCGCCCGAAACCGACCGCAATCTCATCGGCGATCAGCAGCACCTCGTGCCGGTCGCAGGCCGCGCGCAGCAGCTGCAGATACACCGGGTCGTACATGCGCATCCCGCCGGCGCACTGCACCAGCGGCTCGAGGATCACGGCGGCGCACTCGTGCGCGTGCCGCTCGAGCGCCGCCTCCATGTGCTCGAACTTGCGCCGCGAGTGCTCCGCCCAGCTCTCCCCCCGCTCGCGCTCGTAGCAGTCGGGCGAGGGAACGGTGATGACGTCCATCAGCAACGGCTGGTAGATGTCCTTGTAGAGCTCGACGTTGCCCACGGCGAGCGCGCCGAGTGTCTCGCCGTGGTAGCTGCCCGAGAGCGTGATGAATCGGCGCTTGTGCCCGCGGCCGAGATTGCGCCAATAGTGAAAGCTCATCTTCACCGCGACTTCGACCGCCGAGGAGCCATTGTCGGCGTAGAAGCAGCGCGTCAGCCCGGGCGGAGCGGCCGCGGCGAGCGCCTCGGAGAGGCGGATGACCGGCTCGTGGGTGAAACCGGCGAGGATCACCTGCTCGAGGCACTCCAGTTGCGCACGCACCGCGGCATTGATGCGCGGGTTGGCGTGACCGAACAGGTTCACCCACCAGGAACTGATCGCATCCAGATAGCGCTTGCCCTCGTAGTCCTCGAGCCAGGCACCTTCGCCGCGACGCACCGGAATGAGCGGCACGCGCTCGTGATCCTTCATCTGCGTGCACGGGTGCCAGACATGCGCGAGATCGCGCTCGACGTAGACGGCATTGTCGGTTCTCATGCCGTGATTGTGGCATGATCGGCCGCGAAGGCGGGATGCGACCCCCGCCGCGGCGCCGCGCGCCCCGTCCGAACGCAGTGAGCAGCTTCCCCCGCGCCCTTCCGATCGATACCGCCACCGGCCTGCTGGCCGGCGTGACGCAGGTGCTCTCCCCGCACTGCGATGCGCGCCCGCCGGACGTGCGGCCGGAGCTGATCGTCATTCACGGCATCAGCCTGCCGCCCGGCGAGTTCGGCGGACCCTGGATCGACCGGCTGTTCACGGGCAACATCCCGGCCGATGCGCCCGCCGCGCTGCTCGATGTGGCGCACCTGCGGGTCTCGGCGCACGTGCTGGTGCGACGGGACGGCCACCTGCGCCAGTACGTCGGATTCGCCCGGCGCGCCTGGCATGCCGGCCGCTCGCAATACCGCGGCCGTGAAGCCTGCAACGACTTCTCGATCGGCATCGAGCTCGAGGGGACGGACCACACGCCGTACACCGATGCGCAGTACGAGAGCCTCGCGGCGCTCGTGACCGGGCTGCTGGCGGCGTATCCCTCGCTGTCGGCGCAGCACATTACCGGGCACAGCGACATCGCGCCTGGCCGCAAAACCGACCCCGGACCGGCATTCGACTGGGCGCGCTGGCGCGCGACGCTCGCCGGCCGCCTCGCCTGAGCCCTCCGATTCGTTGCGCCAGAGCAACGGCAGGTGCAAAGTGCTTGACGGAAGGCTCGGGCGAGATACCATCAATGCAACAGCGCCGGGACAAGAACACCACGGGCCGGCGCCGGTGAGCGCTTCGAGCAGAGGATTGCGCCGGTAGACCCGCCGGGCACAGGTCGAGGGGGGGAGACAGGGCCGCGTGAGCCATCACGCGGCCTTGTTTTTTTGCGCGCCGCCGCGAGCCCGCACCCGGAACTCTCCGCGCCGCGCCGGTCAAACCTCTCTGGCGGCGCCCGCAGCGCGGCAGGGTGTCTCTCCCTTGGGGGACGCGCCTGTCTCCTTCGTCGGCGCAGAATGCTTCGGCGCCCGTCGGCCGAGCGGTCTCGACGCTGTCGCACGCGGGCGCGACGGAGGACAACATCGATGTTTGATTCAGAATCGGAAAGCGCCGAACACGCGCTGCTCGCCCGGCCGGGCGATCTGCATCCCGCTGAGAGCGCCTTTGCAACGGGTGATGCCCCGCGCCGCCCCGCGCCGCCGCACGCCCACCGGGTCGCTCCGACCGATCCGGCGGCGCTCGTCATGACCGACTTCGCCGCCCAGACCCCGGTCCTCGTGACGGCCGAGCGGCTGATCGACGAAGCGCTGCGCGACATGATGGTGGCCGGCGTGCGCGCGCTGCTCGTCGCGCGGGGCGAGAAGGTCGTCGGCCTGATCACCTCCTACGACATCCAGGGCGAGCGGCCGCTGCAGTTTCTCAACAACTCGAGCTTCACGCGTCACGATGAGATCCAGGTCGGTCACATCATGACGCCCTGGGAGCAGGTGCCGATGCTGCAGTGGGAGGCGGTGCGCACGGCCAGCGTGGCGGACATCGCCGCGCACTTCAGGGCACATCGCGCCATCACGCATATCGTCGTACTGGAGCGCGCCGCACAGGGCGGCACCGTCGTGCGCGGCCTGTTCTCACGCACGCGACTCGAACGCCAACTGGAGGCCTGAGGGGCACGGCGGCTGAAAAAGAGCCGGATCGCGCGTACGCGCCGCGACCCGGCCGCCCCAACCTCGGCGGCCCCGCGGGCCGCGGATCCTCACCCGGTGGCGGGTACGCGGGTCACTTCACCGGCACCGTAGATGTGGCTCGTGACGTGTGCCGGATCGGAGTGCAGGCGTACGGTTCCCGCCCCGGCAATGTCCACCGACACGCTGTCGGTGGGCGCGATCGAGACCGTGCCGCTGCCGTTGATGTGCACGCGGGCGCGCTGCTCGTGCAGGTGCCCCAGATGCACGGTGCCGGCACCGTCGATGGTCACGGCAAGCACCTGAACCGTACCGCTGCCATGAACTTTCCCACTACCGTCGATCTGCAGCGCGAGACGGTCCTGGTGCACCTGATCGAGCTCGAGGTCCGCCGTACCGTCGACTCGAATCACCCGCAGCGCCGGCCCACTGATGCTCACGTGCACGGTGTGCTCGATATCCGTTCCGAAGCGCATGCAGAACGGCACCAGCGAAAAACAGGCATGGACCCTGGACTTGATCCGCCCATCCTCGACGACGAGCTCGCGCAGCGTGCGTTCGGGCGCACTGATCGTCAGACGCCAGACGGGCGCCGGCTGGTAGTGCACGTCGGCGGGCACCTCGAGGGTGAGCTGGTCCGAGTGCCACGGGTAGGTGCGGGTGACTGTCGTGCGATCACCGGCATGCGCCAGGCCTGGCCGCGCTGCGAGCGCGGCGAGTCCAAGGAACAGGCCGGCCAGTGCGGCGCTCGACGTGCGGTTCATGGGCATCTCCAGTCCAAGATGCCCCCAGAACACGCCCGCACCGCGAAAGTTGCAGTGCGGGTGGCGCGCCTCAGCGCGAATGCCGCCAGAGCACCTCGCTGCCCCGCTCGTGCCGCGCGAGCACCCGGGCCAGCACGAACAGCAGGTCGGACAGCCGGTTCAAGTAGTGCAGCGCGTGCGGATTGACCGGCTCGGCGGCCGCCAGAGTCCAGACCCGCCGCTCCGCACGCCGGGCCACGGTGCGGGCGAGGTGACAGGCGGCCGCCGCCGCGCCGCCGCCCGGCAGGATGAACTCCTTCAGCGGCGGCAGCGCCTCGTTGAACGCATCGAGCGTCCGCTCCAGGCCCTCGACCTGTTCGGCTCCGAGGACCGTGTGTCCCGGGATGCACAGCTCGCCGCCGAGATCGAACAGCTGGTGCTGCACCTCGGTCAGGCACTCGAGGACCGCCGCCGGCAACCCCGGTACGGCGAGCAGCACGCCGAGCGCGCTGTTGAGCTCATCGACCGTGCCGAAGGCCTCGACCCGCGCGCTGTCCTTGGGCACCCGCATCCCGTCGCCGAGCCCGGTGGTGCCCTCATCCCCGGTGCGCGTGTAGATTTTGCTCAGTCGATTGCCCATGGTTCGCCTCGCGACGCATTGTGCCAGAGCGCGCGATTGACAGGCGCGTCCCGGGACGGCAATTTGACGGCCCCTCACGCGACCGAGCCGCATGCCCTCACCCGAACTTCAAGCCGCCCTCGAGGCGGCCCGCGCCGCCGCCGAGGTGATCCGCGGCTATTACCAGCACAACCTCGAGGTACGCACCAAGGCGGACCAGACGCCCGTCACGGAAGCGGACGTGCGCGCCGAGCAGACCATCCGCACCCTCCTCGCTGAGCGCTTCCCCGACTACGGCTTCTACGGTGAGGAGACCGGTCAGCACGATCTGGGCGCCGAGAGCGTGTGGCTGGTCGATCCGATCGACGGGACCAAGTCATTCGTGCGGCAGTGCCCGTTCTTTTCGACTCAGATCGCACTGCTGCGCGCAGGGCAGCTGGTCCTCGGCGTCTCGAGCGCACCGGCGTACGGCGAAATCGCCTGGGCTGAGCGCGGCGGCGGGGCGTATCTGAATGACCGTCCCATCCGCGTCAGCCAGACCGCCGAGCTCGCCGCCAGCATCGTCTCGACGGGCAATCTGAAGACGCTCGCCCGCTCGGCGCAGTGGGCGAGACTCGGCGCGCTGATCGGCCAGGTCAACCGCATCCGCGGCTACGGGGACTTCGTGCACTACCACCTGCTCGCCCGGGGCGCGCTCGAGGTGGTGATCGAGTCCGACGTGAACATTCTGGATATTGCCGCGCTGGTGGTGATCGTGCGCGAAGCGGGCGGCACGTTCACCGACCTCGCCGGCGGGCCGATCACCCTGGAAACCACCTCGGTGCTGGCCAGCAACGGACGGCTGCACGCCCCCGTGCTCGCGACCCTCGAGTAGGCCTTGTGCCTCAGGCGCCAAGGCGCACTTCGAGCGCGCCCGGTCCGTCCGCATCCTGCCGGTACCGCTTGCGCTCGTACATCGCGTGGTCGGCCGCCGCGTAAAGCCGATCGGCATCATCGCCGTCGGCCGGATACAGCGAGAAGCCGACGCTGGCACCGATCACGAGCTGGCGCCCTCGGACCACCAGACCCTCAGCCAGTGCGCTGCGCAGCTGCGCGGCAACCCGCTCGGCAGCGTCCCGGCCACCCGGTTCGGCGAGCACGACGGCGAACTCATCGCCACCGAGCCGCGCCAGCACGTCCTGCGTCCCGAGCCGCGCCCGAAACTGTCCCGCCGCCCACTGCAGCACCTCATCGCCCACCGCGTGCCCGAACGTGTCGTTGATCTCCTTGAACCCATCGAGATCGATGACCACCAGCGCCAGCTGGCTGCCTGCGGCCCTCGAGCGCGCCATGGCCTCGTGCAGGCGGCGCACCAGCAGGCGCCGGTTGGGCAACCCGGTGAGTGCATCGTGCAGTGAGGCGTACTCGGCCTTCGAGAGCTGCTCCTCGAGCAACGTGAAGGTCATGCCGGTGGCGACTAAGAACTTCGGCAGGTTCCAGACTTCGGCATCGACGTGCGCGTGCGGCCAAAGCACCGCCATCAGATCCGCGGCCGGAAACACGAACGCCCAGGCAATGAAGCTGATCATCGTGAAGCGCACGCTGGCCGAAGCACGCGCAGCGGTCATCCGGTACAGTGCCGCGACCGCCAGGTAGTGCCAGGTGAGCATCCAGGTCAGCGCCTCGTTCGGATGACCGAAGGCGAGCAGCGCGCCCTGCACCGCATAGACGCTGAGCACCAGTGAGGTCCGCCAGCGCAACGTCGGCTGGCCGTTGGCGCTGCGCCAGGCCCGCATCATCCACAGCATCGACCCGGTCCCGGCGACGGTCGTTGCCGCATACATCCAGGGGGCCGTGACGCCGTACTGCACGCAGCTCAGCAGTACCGCATCGGGTACGGCGCTGAAGACCGCAATCGAGAGGGTTCGGGCGCGGATCTCGAGCTGCTCGCCGCTCGCCCACATGAAAATGTTGGCGATCACCACCAGCATCGCGACCGCAACGGAATAAGCGCCATCGGCACTGCCCGGAGTGTTCGCGGCCACGAACAGCGCGATGATGTGCACCAGCAGCAGCACCCAGCCGACCAGCCAGAAATTCAGGCGGCTCTGGCGGGTGCGGCGCAGCAGCGTCCAGAAGACGGCGACCAGACCGCCAATGGCCACAAAGTCGGGTAAAGCCGAGAAGTTCACAGGGGCGCCGGGGACCCGTCCTGCACTGGGATGCGTTCGAGGCTGCACGGCATCCCAGCCGTTGGCCCGCGAGACCCGCGCGAGGCGGGGTAATTGATTCGATTCCTCTCGATTAACATCGGCCGATCGGGCCGGACCTTGAGGCGTTTCTCAAGCCCCGCCCACGTCTACGCTCGCTCCGCCGGCTCAGGCCGCGAAGCGCGTCTCGTCCGCGATCAGCGCCTCGAGGCGCTCCAGGTCCGGCACCAGCGGCGTCTCGTTGGCCATGCGCAGCTGGCAGAGCACCGGGGCGCGCTCCGGAAACGTCGCGCTGCCCGGCCGGATCACATCCGAGCTCAGCCGCACCAGCTGCGGGAACCCCTGCGAGACGATGGCGAAGTGCGCCAGGCGCGTCCCCAGGCCCACGAAGACCACCATGCGCGAGCGCCCCGAGCCCGGCGGAATGCTCCATCCGCAGACCCCCTCGAAGGAGACCAGCGGTATCGGCCTGCCGTTCCAGGGCACCGTGCCGATGTACCACGGCGGCGCACCGGTCATCTGCGAAGGAACCGGCAACCCGGCCACCTCCGCGACGCAGGCGCGCGGCACGATCAGCCGGCCTTCCGCGAGCGGAATGAGCAGGCTGTAGATTTCCTGGACCCTCTCGGCCATCGTTCCCCCGTCACTCGCCTTGCGCCGCAGCCGAGTCGGCCGCGCCGAAGTCATCGCCGTGAAGCGTTCCACGGGCGCGCTCGACCAGCGGGGCGATGGCCTCGAGCAGTTCGGTTTCCTGGTACGGCTTGCCGAGGTAGTCGTCGACGCCGAACTCGATCGCGCGCGCACGGTGCTTCTCGCCGACCCGCGAGGTGATCATGATGATCGGCACCGCACGCAGCCGCGGATCGTTGCGCACATGTGCGGCGACCTCATAGCCGTCCATCCGCGGCATCTCGATGTCGAGCAGGATGATGTCGGGCACCTGATCCTGCAGCAGTGCGACCGCGTCCATCCCGTCCCGGGCCGTCAGCACCCGCATGCCGTTGCGCTCGAGCAGCCGCTGCGTCACCCGCCGGACCGTGATCGAATCATCCACCACCATCGCGAGGATGCGCCGGTCGGCCGGATCGCGTTCGGCCGGCGCCAGACCGCGGCCGCGCCACTCGGCGCGCACCAGCGCACCGATGTCGAGAATGATGACGATCCGGCCATCGCCGAGAATGGTCGCCCCGGAGATGCCGCGAATGCTGGCGATCTGCGGTCCGACCGACTTCACCACGATCTCGCGGTTGCCGAGCAGCTCATCGGCCACGATCGCCGTGGAATGCTCCCCGGCGCGCACCAGCACCACCGGTACCGTGGCGTCCTCACTCGGCAGCGGCGAGGGCGGCAGCCCGATGAACACGGCCAGATGCTGAAACCGGTAGCGCTGCCCGCCGTACTCGAACGGCGCAGACTCCGCGCTGAGGTATTGGTTGACCTGCTCGAGCGGCAGGCGCAGCACCCCTTCGACGGTCGGCAGCGGCAGCGCATAGAGTTCATCGCCGGCCCGCGCGATCAGCGCATGACTGATCGCGAGTGTGAACGGCAGGCGGATGGTGAATTCACTGCCCTCACCCGGCTGCGTCTGCATGTGCAGCGCGCCGCCGAGTCGTTTGATCTCGGTGGCGACGACATCCATGCCGACGCCGCGGCCGGCCTGCTGCGTCACGCTGCCAGCGGTGGAGAAACCGGGCTCCAGGATCAGTTGCAGCGCTTCCTCGTCGCTCACCCCGGCGGACGGAATCAGTCCGAGCGCAAGCCCCTTGGCGCGGATCGCCTGCAGGTTCATCCCGGCGCCGTCATCGGCCAGACGCACCACGACCTGGGCCCCTTCGCGGCGCAGCTGCAGCTCGATGCGACCCACTGGCGGCTTGCCGCGGCGCAGTCGCTCCTCGGGTACCTCGATGCCGTGCACCACGGCGTTGCGCAGCAGGTGTTCGAACGGCGGCAGCATGCGCTCGAGCACCTGCCGATCGAGTTCCCCGGAAGCGCCCTCGACGATCAGCTCGGCGCGCTTGCCGGTATCGGCGGCCGCCTGGCGCACGATGCGCGAGAGACGCTGCACGTGCTGCTGAAACGACACCATGCGCGTGCGCATCAGTCCGTTCTGCAGCTCCGTCATGGTACGCGCCTGCTGCTGCAGCAGGGTGTGCGCATCCTTCGTCAGGTTCTCCAGCAGCTGCTGCAGGCTGGCCACGTCGTTGGCGGTCTCCGCCAGCGCCCGCGAGAACTGCTGGATGGAGGAATAGCGGTCGAGCTCGAGCGGATCGAAATCACCGCGGTGACCGCTGTCAGGTTCATGCCGGTGCAGGATCTGCGCCTCGGTCTCGATTTCCAGGCTGCGCAGCTGCTCCTTCAGACGGGTGACCGTGCGTGACAGCTCCCCGAGGTTGAAATCGATGGAGCTGATCTGCTGGTCGAGCCGCGAGCGGGCGATGCTCGCCTCGCCCGCGACGTTGAGCAGCTTGTCGAGCAGCTCGGCATCGACGCGCGCCATTTCCTGACGCTCCGCGGGCGCCACCGGCTCGCGCCCCGGAGGCACCGGCGGCGCCACGGCGAGCGGCGCGCCGTCCGCTTCGGGCGCACCGAGCGCCTCGGCCGGCGGTGGCAGCGAGTCCTCGGCGAGGACCTCCGGCGCCTGCGGATGGGCCGGCTGCAGCACCGGGACGGCTTCCGGATCGAGTTCAGCCGGCGCGAAGCGCTCGGCGGGGACGTCCGGCGCGGCGGCCGGCGCGGCGACCGGCGCTTCGAATGCCATCGGCGGCAGCGCCTCGAGGCCGGCCGGCGCCAGCACCGGCGGCTCGTGTTCCCCGAGATCCTCAGGTGCCGCGGCCTCGGAGGCCTCCGGCGGGCGCGTCGCGGGCTCGATCCGCGCCGCGCCGGGCGCTTCGGGCCCCGGGGGCGGCGCCGCCTCGGCGTTCGCCGCGCTCTGCGGCTGCGTCAGGGCGCGGATCCGCGCGATCATGGCCTGTGCCGCCGGCACGGCCTGTCCGTTGACCACCGCTTCGCGCATGCCGGCGAGCTCATCGAGGCTGGCCTGGATGAGCTCGAACACGGCCTCGCCGGCGCTCAGCGCGCCGCTCTCGGCATGGCCGACGAGCGTCTCGAGCTCGTGCGACAGGTCGCCCATGGTCATGATGCCGGCCATGCGCGCCCCGCCCTTGAGCGTGTGCAGCGCGCGTTTCAGCGCAAACGCGCGCTGCGCATCGGCGGGTGCGGTACGCCAGTCCCCGAGCGCGCGCTCGGACCCCTCGATGAGCTCCAGCGCCTCCTCGGTGAACACGGCGGCGACTTCCGGATCGTAGTCGGCGGCCGGCTCCACCGGCGGGGTCGGCGCGATCCCTGCGGTCGGCGCCGCGGCCTCAGCGCCCGCAGCGGCAGCGGCGTCTTCCTGCGCCGGCTCGGCGGCTGCGATGCGCTCATCGAGCGCGTGTTCGGCCTCGCCGAGCCGCTCGATCAGCAACAGGTGGCTGGCAAAGTAGCCGGTGGGCTCCTCGAGATGTTCGGCCACCGTCTCCATCGCGCCCATGCAATCGGCGAGCAAGGTCAGATCGGCGCTGCTCAGGCCGGCGCCGCTGGTGAAGGCGCGCCGGATCCAGTGATCGAGCGGCTCGGCGAGCCGCACGCCGTGCCGCGCCTGCGCCGCCTTGGAGCTGCCCGCGAGCGTGTGGCAGGCCCGATAGACATCCTCGGGCAGCGCGTGCGGCTCGGGCGCCTGCGCCTCGCTCTTGAGGTAGGCGCGGATCGTGGCCACGTGCGTTTCGGTTTCACGGGCGTAGATCTCCCGCAGCGCCTCGTCCATACCGGCCGGGGCCACTGGCGCGACCTCGGCCGCCTGCGCTTCACCCGGCACCGTCTCGGCCGGACCCGGCGCCGCCGGCTCGCTCTCGCGGCCCGCGGCCATGGCGTGCGCGGCGGCCGTGATGCCCGCTACGTCGCTCGCCACCGGCCGGCCGGTTTCGAGATGTTCGATCAGCTGCGGCAGCGCGGCAATCGCCTCGCGCAGCTCCTCCAGGATCTCGGGGCTGCGCGTCAGGGTGTTGTCGAGCAGCCGGTTGAGCAGACTCTCGACGGACCAGGCGAGCTCACCGAGTTCGCGCGCCCCGACCATGCGTCCGCTGCCCTTGAGAGTATGAAACCCGCGCCGCACGATCTCGAGCGAATCGCGATCGAGCGGGTTCTGGTCCCACAGCGGGAAGTGGCGGCGGATGCGCGCCAACTCCTCGCGTGCCTCCTCGACGAACAGCTTGATCAGCTCCGGGCTGGCGCTTTCGGCGAGCGCTGCCAGCTTTGCAGTTGAGGCCGCGGAGAACGCGACGGGCGGCGGCGGCGCCAGCGGGACATCCGGAATGGTGGCGCCCGCCTGGGTCTCCCCGCCCGGCATCATGAGCACCGTCTTGGCAAAGGCGGACGGTTCGATGGGCGCATTCGGCAACGCCTGCGGCGCGCGCTCCAGGTACTGCAGGCACGACTGGGCGTTGTCGAGCATGTACCACGGGTCGCTGCGCCCGGCCTGCAGCGTCTCCATGTAGTACTCGATGCTGACGATCGCATCGGCCAGGCGATCGAGCCAGCCCGGCGGCACCGGGGTCGCGCCCGGGCGCATGATGCGGCGCAGCTGCGTAGCGATGCCCTCGACGACCTCCACCGCGCGCGCCTTGCCGAGCATCAGCAGCGCGGCCTTCAATCCCGTGATCAGCCCCTGCCAGCTGTCGAGCGCCGCCGGGTCGGGCGAGCCGCCGATGCTCTGCGTGACGGCTTCCTTGATCCAGGCGAGGTTCTGGATGCACTCGCGCAGGACCGCGGACTGCACCTGCTGGAATTCCCGGTCGCCCTCCGGCGCGTCGCGCTCGGCGCCGCCTGCGGGCAGGATCATGCCGACCAGGTTGTCATCCAACCGGTCTTCGACCGCGATCAGTGCGGCGGCGACTTCCACGAGCACGCCTTCTGCAAGCGACTCGGCGCCGCCGAGAATGCGCTCCAGACGATCGGTCTGCGTCTGCACCGCAGCGCGCTGCGCGCCGAGCCCCAGCACACCGAGCGTATCGCCGATTTTGCGCAACAGCGCGACCTGGGTCCGCAGCTCCTCGCCATCGCTGCCACCGCGCCGGCCGAACTGTTCGAGGACTTCCTTGACCTTGGCCAGATCCTCGCGGATCGCCACCGCCACGGTCTGCATCAATTTGATGTTCGGCGCCGAGAGGCTCTCGCGCTCCTGCTCGATGCTCTCGTCCACCGGCAGCAGCTCGCTCAGGCGGAACGAGGCACGCACCGCCGCGACGCGCGTCCCGCTGTTGGCGGAGCGGCCGACGTAATAGAGCAGGTTGTTCAACAGGTCGACCGGCGGGCTCTGGCAGTACCGTGGTTCGCCGAGCTCGTAGAGGCGGCGGATCTCGCGATCGGCGAGCCCGAGCAAGCGCTTGACCGACACCCCGCCTTCGAGACCGCCGTCGCGCAGCGCCTCGATGACTGCACCGACCACCCACCAGAGCTGGAACACCGGCTGACGCGTGGCGGAACGTTCGAGTTTCTCGGCAACCGAGGCCAGGGTGGCGAGGTTCTGCTCGAGGCGCTCGCCGCGGATCCAGCCGATGAGTCCCGCCTGGAACTGCGTGCGCAGCCGTCGGGCCCACTGCTCGACATTCAACGTGGGCTCCCCGGGGACGGGAGTCTGCGGCTGGGCCTGCTTGTCCGACTTCAGGTTCAGCACCAGCAGCGTGCCTTCGGAGAGCAGTGCGCTGCCGCGCACGGCCCGCAGGTCGTTCAGCAGCGGCAGCAGCACGAGCGCGATGTCGCGCCCGCCGGCGATCACCCGCTCGAGGTACCCGGGCAGCTGTACCAGCGCGCGCAGCAGCGCATCGAGGCTCTCGGCCTGACCTTTGCGTTCATCGTAGGTGGCGAGCAGGTAGTCCGCCACCAACTCCATTTCTTCGGCGAGCAGCGCCGCGCCGTAGATCTCCAGCACGCGCAGCACGCCCTGCGCCTGGTGCAATTCGTGCTTGCAGCGCTCGAGCAGCGTGACGTTGTCCGGCTGCTCGAGGTAGCTTTCGATGGCGGCGCGCGCCTCTCCCAGCGTGTGGGCGAGTTCGTGCCCGACCAGCTCGAGCGTCTGCGAGGCGACTTCCGACATCCAGCGGCTCCGGACAGTAGACTCAGTGACCGCCCGCGGCGGTGACGGGGGTGGCGGCGGGGCGGCCGGTCGCGGCGATGCCATCGGGGCGCTTGTACGCGCCGGTGGCACCCGGGTGTGCGCCGCCGGGCAGGCGGAAACCCGCCGCCGCGCGGCGCAGGCCCGCCGACAGTTCCGCCAGCTGAGCGATCGCCGCCGAGGTGGCATTGGTGGACTCGGCGGTCTGCACGCTGATCTCGCGCAGCACCTGCATGTTGCGCGCGATGTTCTGCGCGCCGCTCGCCTGGGCGCGCGCGCTGCCGGAGATATTCTGCACGAGGCTCGCGATCTGGTTGGAGACCTGCTCGATCTCATCGAGCGCGGCGCCGGCGTTCTCCGCGAGCAACGCCCCGCCGACCACATCGGTGGTGCTGCGCTCCATCGAGACCACCGCTTCGTTGGTATCAGTCTGGATGGTGCGCACCAGCACCTCGATCTGCTTCGTGGCGTTGGCGGCACGCTCGGCGAGCCGCTGAACCTCATCGGCCACCACCGCGAAGCCGCGGCCGGCCTCCCCGGCCATCGACGCCTGAATCGAGGCGTTCAGGGCCAGAATGTTGGTCTGCTCGGCAATGTCGTTGATGAGCTCGACGATGTTGCCGATCTCCTGCGAGCTCTCCCCGAGGCGTTTGATCCGCTTGGAAGTCTCCTGAATGGTCTCGCGGATGGTGTTCATGCCATCGATGGTGCGACGCACCGCATCGCCGCCCTTGTGGGCGATCTCCACCGAGTGGCGCGCCACGTCGGATGCCCGCTCGGCGTTGCCCGACACTTCTGCCACGGAGTTCGCCATGCCCGAGGCGGACTCGGTGGCCGAGGCGATCTGCTTCGACTGCGCGCTGCTCGCCTTGGCCAGATGCTGCGAGAGCGCCTGGGTCTGGCGCGTGGCGCTGTCGAGCTGGATGGACGAATGATTGATGGTCGTCACCAGGCCGCGCAGCGCATCGACCGCGTAGTTGATCGAATCGGCGATCGCCCCAGTGATCTCCTCGGTCACGGTCGCCTGCACGGTGAGATCGCCGTCGGCGAGACTCGAGAGCTCATCGAGCAGCCGCAGGATGGCCTGCTGGTTGCGATCATTTTCCTTGCGCTGAGTCTCGGCGGCGAAGCGTTGGTCCTGGACCGTCTTCTCGATGCGCCCGGCGAGCACGATGCCGGCGCCGAGCAATGCGGCCGCGATCAGCGCCAGCGCGAGCGGCCCGAAGCGCGCGATCGCCGCAGCGCCACTGCCGGCGGCGAAGTACGCCACCGCCGCGGCGAGCAGCATCAGGCCGGCGCCGGCGGCGAGCACCGTGGTGAGCAGCCGCGACTGGGCGGCCAGTCCCTGCTGCGCGCTCATGCCGCCGCCTCCGCGAACGCTGCACTCTCGAGCAGTGCTCGCAGGCTGAGCACCGGCCATTGCTCACTGGCGCGCCGGAAAGCCCCGGCGAGGTAGCGCTCGCAGCGCGCCATGGTCGGCGGCGCCTCGCCGCTGAACTCCCCTTCGGCGAAGCGGCGAAAGCCGAGCACCTCATCGACGAGCAGCCCGGCGGGAATGTCGCGGTGGTTCACCGCCACGACCCGAGTATTGCGGCCGATCGGCGTGGCGCCGCTGCCGAGAAACTGGCGCAGATCGATGATCGGCAGCAGCTGCCCGCGCACGTTCGCGAGCCCCTTGATCCAGGGCTTCGCACCCGGCACGCGGGTCATGCCGGCCGGCACGCCGAGCACCTCGCGGGTCTCCTCGCGGGCCACCAGATACAGATCCCCGGCCATGCGCAGCGCGACGCCGACCCACTCGCGCTCGGCGGCGCCCTCCTGGCCGGGTTGCGCCGAGACGGCGCGGGCACGCCGTTCGAGTTCGCTCAGCAGCTCGAACGGCCGGTCTCGCAGGGACTGCAGCGGCACCGTCTCAGTCATGGGGACACTCGGCCCGTGCGTCGGGGTGCGGGTAAAAACAACGGTACGGCATGGGTCGGGGTCAACTCGCGAGCGCCAGGCGGGCCTTGGCGATCAGCTGGTCGGGCGAGACGGGCTTGACCATGTAATCGACCGCGCCCTGGCGCAGCCCCCAGATCCGGTCCGTCTCCTGCCCTTTGGAGGTCACCATGATGATCGGGATCTGCCGGGTGCGTGGATCGTTCACCAGCGCCCGGGTCGCCTGATAGCCGTTCATGCCCGGCATCACGATGTCCATGAAAATCAGATCCGGGCTCATCTCCCGGGCGAGCCGCACGCCCTCAGCGCCGTCGCCGGCCGCAGCGGTGCGAAAGCCGTGCTTCTCGAGCGCCGTCTGCATCACGTGCACTTCCGTCGGCGAATCGTCGACGATGAGAATCAGCGCCATGGCCGTCATCTCCCGATATGCGTCTCGATCGCGCTCAACAGCTCATCTTTGGTGAAGGGCTTGGTCAGATAGTGCTCGGAGCCCACGATCCGCCCGCGGGCACGGTCGAACAGGCCGTCCTTCGAGGACAGCATGATCACCGGGATGGCGCGGAAGACCTTGTTGTGCTTGATGAGCGAGCAGGTCTGATAGCCGTCGAGCCGGGGCATCATGATGTCGACGAACACGATGTCCGGCTGATGGTCGGCGATTTTCGACAGCGCGTCGAAACCGTCGATGGCCGTGTAGACCTCACAGCCCTCTTTGGCAAGAAGCGTCTCCGCCGTGCGGCGGATGGTTTTGCTGTCGTCGATCACCAGAACCTTCAGGCCCTGGAGTTTCGCGTTGCTGGCGTTCACGGCCACGCAACTCCTTATATGGTGAGGCTCGAACGGCCGCCCCGATGGCGGTTGCCGCCTCGAGTCCCGAGCGTACACGCATTGCCCGAAGCGGCGCCATGGGCGCTGCGGGCCCCGAGAACTCACGCAGGTTTTCTTTTAACATATTGGCTTGGGCCTGGCCATGCCGCTTGCATCACGGCTCCGGCCGAGCGGTGCGTACCCCGCAGCCGGCCCGGACAGCCGGGGTCGCTGCTGGCATCATTGCGGTATGTCCATCCGTCTCGGCGTGCTCATGGATCCGATCCACGCCATTCACTATGCCAAGGACTCGACGCTGGCCATGCTGCTCGCCGCCCAGGCGCGCGGCTGGTCCCTGCTCTACATGGAACAGCGCGACGTGTGGCTGCGCGAAGGCATCGCCTGGGGCCGGGTGCGCGCACTGCGGGTCGCGGCCGACCCGGCGCGCTGGTTCGAGCTCGGCGAGCCGCAGACGATGCGGCTCGGGGACCTTGACTGCATCCTGATGCGCAAGGACCCGCCGTTCGACACCGAATACATCTACACGACCTATATCCTGGAGCGGGCCGAGCTGCAGGGGGCGCTGGTGGTGAACCGCCCGCGCGGGTTGCGCGACATGAACGAGAAGGTCTACACGGCCTGGTTCCCGCAGTGCTGCGCTCCGACCCTGATCACGCGCGACATGGCCGACATGGCGGCCTTCCTCGCCGAGCACGGCAAGATCGTCTGCAAGCCGCTGCACGGCATGGGCGGGCGCTCGATTTTCGTGCTCGAGGCGCAAGACAAGAACCGCAATGTGGTGTTCGAGACGCTCACCGATTACGGCCAGCGCTTCGCGATCGCGCAGCGCTACCTCCCGGAGATTGCCACCGGCGGGGACACCCGCGTGCTGCTGATCGACGGGCAGCCGCTACCCTATGCGCTCGCGCGCATCCCGCTGCCGCACGACAACCGCGGCAACCTCGCCGCCGGCGCCCGTGCCGAAGTCCGCGAGCTCAGCGAGCGGGAACGGTGGCTCGCCGGTGAGATCGGCCCGGCGCTCTCGGCCGCCGGCATGCTGTTCGTCGGTCTCGACGTGATCGGCGGGTTCGTCACGGAAATCAACGTCACCAGCCCGACGGGCATCCGCGAAATCGAAAAGAAACACCCGATCGACATCGGCGGACGGCTGATGGCGGCGATCGAGCAGCGCCTGGCGCGTCCCGGGCGCTGACCGTGCGCCGATGAGCCTGCAGAGCGCTTCGGCCCAAGCCGCCCGCACCCCGCGCGAGCGGCTGATGGCGATGCTGTTCCTGGCAGCGCTGCTGCACGGGCTGCTCATCCTCGGGGTGACGTTCAACAGCCCGCTCGCCGCAGGACGCGGTGCGCCCGGATTGCGCGTGCTGCTGGTCTCGGACCAGTTGCCGAGCGCCGCGCACAACCCCAAGGCGGCCTACCTCGCGCAGCGCACACAACTCGGGTCGGGCAACACCCGCCACGACGTGCAGCCGAACACCCCGGCACGTCGCCTCGGGGTGCCGGCGAGTGCCGCGGACGGCCGGCACCGTTCGGCCCCACCGGGCCGCCCGGCGCGGGGCGGAGCCGAACGGGTGCTGACCACGACGGCCTGGAGCACTCGCGTCACCTACCGCGTGAGCAGCGCGCCCGGATCGTTCGCCGGCCCGCGTGCCGCGGGCGCCGATGGTGCGCTCGGGGCGAGCGCCGGGGGTCCGGTGAGCCTCGATGGTCCGAAGCGCGCGCTGTGGGTCAGTCCCGACACGCGCTCGGCGATCGTGGCGCCCTACCTGGTGGCCTGGCGCCGCAAGGTCGAGCGGATCGGCACGCTGAACTTCCCCGTGGCCGCGCGCGAGACCGCGCACGCCAACCCGGTGATCGAAGTCGCTATCGACGCCGATGGTCGGCTGGTCCGCGCGGTGATCCGTCGCTCGAGCGGCGACCCCGCGCTCGATCAGGCGGCGCTCGCGATTTTGCGCCTGGCGAGCCCCTTCGAGCCGTTCCCGCCGAACCTCGCGCAGCGCTACCGTATGCTGCGCTTCACCTACGAGTGGCAGTTCGAGGGCGGCCGGATGCGCGGCTCGGTGCGCATGCCTTGAGCCGCGCGCCTGCCGTCCCCATACTGAAGACATGAGCGAGCAGAGCAGCAAGCCGGGCCGCGACGGCGCGCCCGAGGTCGAGGCGGGGCGGCCCGGCGCAGCCGAGGGTGCGCGCCGCAGCGTACAGGGCGAGACCCGCGGCTTCGCCAACCTCACCAATCACCTGCTGATCGCCATGCCCTCGCTGGCCGATCCGAATTTCTCCCAGACCGTGGTGCTCATCTGCGAGCACACGGACCGCAGCGCGCTTGGGATCGTGTTGAACAAGCCCCTGCCGATGCACCTCGCGGACGTGTTCTCGCAGATGCAGCTGACGGCCTCGAGCGAGCGGGTCGCCGAGCAGCCGGTGCTGCGCGGCGGCCCGGTGCACACCGACCGCGGCTTCGTGCTGCACCGTCCGGGCGGGCACTGGGACCATACGCATCGGGTGTCCGAGACCATCCAGGTGACCACCTCGCGCGACGTGCTGGCGGCGATGGCCCGAGGCGAGGGTCCCGAGGACGCCTTCATCGCCCTCGGCTATGCGGGCTGGGATTCCGGGCAGCTCGAGCGCGAGATTCTGCAGAACGCATGGCTGTCGGTGCCGGTCGATGCCCGCGTGGTGTTCAAACTGCCCTTCGAGCAGCGCTGGAGCGGAGCCTGGGACCTGCTCGGCATCAGCGTCGGTCAGCTCAGCCCGACCGCCGGACATGCCTGAACCGATCCTGCGCGTCCTCGCCTTCGACTTCGGATTCAGACGCATCGGCATGGCCACCGGGGATACCCTCACCGGCCGCGCCGCGCCGCGGCCCGCCGCGGCGGCGCGTGACGGCACCCCAGATTGGGACTCGATCGGGCGTGAAATGCGCGCGTTCAATCCCGACCGTGCGGTGGTCGGCGCCCCGTATAATGCCGACGGCACCGCCGGTGCGCTGCTGCCGCACGCGCGACGCTTCGCCGAAGAGCTCAAGCGCCGCTTCGCGCTGCCCGTGAGCCTGATCGATGAGCGCTTCTCCTCCCTGGAGGCCGGTGAGGCGCTGAAGGAACGGCGCGCGCGTGGCGAGCGGCGGCGGGTGCGCCGCGAACACATCGACAGCGCCGCGGCGGCGGTCATCCTCGAGCGCTGGCTGTCCGGAGAGCCTGGAGAAGAACTGCCATGAACCTCACACTGCCGCCCGCCTGCGGGCGATCGCGGATCGAGCCGCAGCGCGACCACGTCCCGGAGGTCGCATGAGCGGACAGCTGCGCGCCGACGGCTCACTGCGTCATCTGCTCACCCTGGAGAATCTGCCGCGAGCGCTCATCGAGCGGCTGCTCGAGCGCGCCCAGCGCTTCGTACGTCCGCTCGGGGCGCTCCCGCCGGCGAGCCGCGTGCTCGAGGGCTGCACGGTGGCGAATCTGTTCACCGAGCCCTCGACCCGCACCCGCGTGTCCTTCGAACTCGCCGCCAAGCGCCTCGGGGCCGACGTGGTGAACCTCGAGGTACAGCTGTCCTCGCGCGTCAAGGGCGAGAGCATGCTCGATACCGTCTACACCCTGCAGTCACTGCATGTCGATGCGATGGTGATTCGCGATGCCGAGGTCGGCGTACCCGCCACGGTCGCGGCTCATGTGGCCGATCACGTCAGCATTCTCTCGGCAGGCGAAGCGCACGTGGCCCATCCGACTCAGGGGCTGCTCGATGCTCTGACGGTGCGCCAGCACAAGCCCCATTTCGATACGCTGAGCATCGCGATCGTAGGGGATCTGCGCCACTCGCGCGTCGCCCGCTCCGCCTGGCACGTGTTCCGCGCCCTCGGTGTGAAGGACCTGCGCATCGTAGCGCCGCCGGCGCTGATGCCGCCGGAGGGTGAGTTTGCAGGCTGCTCGCGCCATACCCGACTCGAGAGCGGACTGCCAGAAGCCGACGTCGTGATGATGCTGCGCATCCAGAAGGAGCGCATGGCCCAGGCTGACCTGCCGGACGCCCACCAGTACTACGCCAGCTACGGCCTGACGCCCGAACGGCTCGCGCTCGCCCGTCCGGATGCGATCGTCATGCATCCTCAGCCGATGAACCGGGGCATCGAGATCGCCTCCGACGTGGCTGACGGACCGCGCTCGGTGATCCGCGACCAGGTGCGCAACGGCGTCGCCGTGCGCATGGCGGTGCTCGCCGAAGTGCTCGCCTGGAGGAGCGCCGCATGAGTCACGCCGACCGCGGCACACTGCGCCTGGAAGATGCACGGATCGTGCGCCAGAGCGCGTTCGAGGGCGAACAGTTCGTGTTGCGCCTGGAGGCGCCGGCCTGTGCCCGGCTCGCCGAACCGGGCAGCTTCGTGCACCTGACCTGCGACCCGTCGATCCCGATGCGCCGGCCGCTGTCGATCATGCGTGCCGACCGCGAGGCCGGCTGGATCGACGTGCTCTACAAGATCGTCGGCCCCGGCCTGCGCGCCCTGGCGGGGCGCAAACCCGGCGAGACCGTCAGCATCATCGGACCGATCGGCCGGCCGTTCACCGTGCACCGGGAACGGCCGCGCACGGTGCTGATCGGCGGGGGCGTGGGCATTCCGCCGATGGTCTTCCTCGCCGAGCGCCTGCGCGCCAGCGGCGAGCCGTGGCGACCGCTCGTGCTGATGGGCTCAGAGATTCCCTTCCCGTTCCATCCGCGACCCTCGACGCTGGTGGTGCCGGGGATGCCGGCCGGCACCATCGCCAGCATGCCGCTGCTCGAGGAATGGGACATTCCGAGCCGGCTCGCGAGCCGGGCAGGATTCCCGGGCTGCTTCGAGGGCTACGTCACCGAACTCGCCGGGGAATGGCTCGGCTCGCTGTCCTCCGCCGCGCTCGCCGAGGTGGAACTGTTCGCCTGTGGACCGACCCCGATGCTGGCGGCTGCCGCCCAGCTCGCCCGCCGCTATGCGGTGCCCTGTCAGGTGTCGCTCGAGGAGTTCATGGCGTGCGGCGTCGGTGGCTGCGCCGGCTGCACGGTTCGGGTGCGCACTGCCGATGGGGATGCGATGAAGCGGGTGTGCGTGGACGGACCGGTCTTCGACGCTCTGCAGGTGTTCTGATCAGACCCTCTCCCCGGCGGACATCCCGCTGCGCGGCCCATTAGGCCGCCGGGGCGCCCCTCCCGAACGCGCGTTGCGGCACTCCCTGCGCCGCCGCGCGAGGACGTCAGCCGAAGTTGATCTTCGCCTCGAGATTGGCGCGTGAATCGGCGTTGGCGAGCGCGTGGGCGAGCTCGACCCGGCCTTGCTTGTACAGCTCGTGCAGCGCAGCGTCGAAGCTGCGGATACCCTGCTCGGCACTGGCCGCGATCGCCTCCTTCACCCCCACCACGTCACCCTTGTTGATCAGGTCCGCAATGTGCGGGGTATTGATCATGACTTCGACCGCAGCGACCCGATGCCCGTCCTTGCCCATCACCAGGCGCTGCGCGAGGATACCGCGCAGGTACTGCGACAGATCGAGGAAGATCTGCGCATGCTGCTCGGGTGGAAACATGTTGATGATGCGATCGAGCGTCTGCGCGCAGTTGTTCGCATGCAGCGTGGCGAGCACCAGATGGCCGGTGCCCGCGAGGTGGATCGCCGCCTCCATGCTCTCGCGATCGCGGATCTCCCCGACCAGGATCACATCCGGGGCGGCACGCAGCGCACCGCGCAGCGCGCGCGCGAACGATTTCGTATCACTGCCCACCTCGCGCTGATTGACGATCGAGCGCTTGTTGGCATGCAGGAATTCGACCGGATCCTCGATGGTGAGAATGTGGTCCGAAGCCGTCTCATTGCGCAGGTTGATCATGGACGCGAGCGTCGTGGACTTGCCCGAGCCGGCCGCGCCCACCACCAGCACCAGGCCGCGCTTGTGCTGGGCGAGCTCCGCGACCGTCTCTGGCAGCCCCAGCGTCTCGAAGCGCGGCATCTCCGCGGTGATGTAGCGCAGCACCACCGCAGGGGAGCTCCGCTGCATGAACACGTTGACGCGGAAGCGACCGAGGCCGGGCTCGGAAATCGCGAAATCAAGCTCGAGCTCGCGGGCGAATTCCTCGCGTTGCTCGGGCGTCATCAACGCGAGCGCCGCCTGGCGCACCATCGCCGGACTCAGCACCTGCTTGTTGATCGGGTAGATCTGCCCTTCGATCTTGATCTTGATCGGCGCATTGCTGGTAAAAAACAGATCGGACGCGCGCCGCTCGACCATCAGCTTGAACAGCGGCTTGGTGTTGATCTGCAGCACCGCCTCATCGACGCGCGGCTCGGCCGCGGGCTCGAGCGGCTCAGCGCCGGACGGCGCGCTCATGAGGGCCGATCCTCCTGTTCGTCCATGATCGCCAGGCTCCCCTCATCGAGCGACGGGGCATCACGATGACTTTCGAGCTTCACCCGCAGGCGCAGCTCGTTCTTCGAGTCGGCGTTGCGCAAGGCATCTTCGTAGGAGATGAAGCCGGCCTCGTACAGCTCGAACAGCGACTGGTCGAAGGTCTTCATGCCGAGGCGGTTCGAGCGCGCCATCACGTCGCGGATCTTAACCACCTCGCCCTTGAAGATCAGGTCCTGGATCAGCGGCGAGTTGAGCATGATCTCCATCGCCGCAATGCGGCCCGAGCCGCTCTCGCGCGGCACCAGACGCTGGGAAACGAAAGCCCGGATGTTCAGCGACAGATCCATCAGCAGCTGCTCGCGCCGTTCGTCGGGGAAGAAGTTGATGATGCGATCGAGGGCCTGGTTGGCGTTGTTCGCGTGCAGGGTCGAGAACACCAGGTGGCCCGTTTCGGCGAACTGCACCGCATACTCCATCGTTTCGCGGTCGCGGATCTCGCCGATGTAGATGACGTCCGGCGCCTGGCGCAGCACGTTCTTCAGCGCGATCTGCCAGGACTCGGTATCGACGCCGACGTCGCGGTGCGTAATGACGCAACCTTTGTGCTGGTGGATGAACTCGACCGGATCCTCCACGGTGACGATGTGCCCGCGGGTTTTCTCGTTGCGGTAGCCGATCATGGCTGCCAGCGTCGTCGACTTGCCCGAACCGGTGCCGCCGACCACCACCACCAGACCGCGCTTGGAGAGCGAGAGCTCCTTCAAGATCGGCGGCAGGTCCAGATCCTCGAAACTCGGAATCTTGGCATTGATCATGCGGATCACGCAGCCGGCGGCGCTCTGCTGCATGAATGCGCTGACGCGAAAGCGCCCGATGCCCGGCGGCCCGATCGCGAAGTTGCTCTCCTTGGTGGCGTCGAACTCGCGCGTTTGACGGTCGTTCATCAGCGAGCGCACCAGGGTGGCGGACTGCTCGGCGGTGAGCACCCGTTCGCTCTGCGGGCGTACCTCGCCGTCGATCTTCAGCGCCGGCGGAAAGCCCGCCGTGAGGAACAGGTCCGAGGCTTTGCGCTCGACCATGCGCCGCAGCAGATCATGGATCAGCTTGATGGCTTGATCGCGGTCCATGGGCATCAGGAAGCACCCTTTCGGTTCACGGCTGCGGCGCTCGGGGCGGTCTCACAGGCTATCCTTGTTCTGGGCCTTGAAGCGGGCCTCTTCCTTGCTCACCTGGCCCTTGGCGAGCAGTTCCGCGAGACACTGATCGAGCGTCTGCATACCCGAGGCCTGGCCGGTCTGGATCGCCGAGTACATCTGCGCGATCTTGCCTTCGCGGATCAGGTTGCGGATCGCCGGGGTGCCGATCATGATTTCGTGGGCCGCCACCCGGCCGCCGCCCATGCGCTTCAGCAGCGTCTGGGAGATGACTGCGCGCAGCGACTCCGACAGCATCGAGCGGACCATGTCCTTCTCGGCGGCCGGGAATACGTCAACGATGCGGTCGATGGTCTTGGCCGCCGAGCTGGTGTGCAGCGTGCCGAAAACCAGGTGGCCGGTTTCGGCGGCGGTCAGCGCCAGCCGGATCGTCTCCAGGTCGCGCATTTCTCCGACCAGCACCACGTCGGGGTCCTCGCGCAGTGCCGAACGCAGCGCTTCGCTAAAGCCGAGCGTGTCGCGGTGCACTTCGCGCTGATTCACCAGGCAGCGCTTCGATTCGTGCACGAATTCGATGGGGTCTTCGATGGTGATGATGTGATCGGGTCGGTTGTCGTTGCAGTGATTGACCATGCCGGCGAGCGTCGTCGATTTGCCCGAGCCGGTGGGACCTGTGACCAGCACCAGTCCGCGCGGCAGCATGCACAGGTCACGGAAGATCTTCGGCGCGTTCAGGTCATCGAGCGAGAGGATGTTCGAGGGGATCGTGCGGAACACGGCGCCGGCGCCGCGGTTCTGATTGAAGGCGTTGACGCGAAAGCGCGCCAACTTCGGGATCTCGAAGGAAAAGTCGGTCTCGAAGAACTCCTCGAATGCCTTCCTCTGCTTGTCGTTCATGATGTCATACACCATGCTGTGCACTTCCTTGTGCGCCAGCGGTGGCATATTGATCCGCTTCATGTCGCCGTCGACGCGAATCATGGGCGGTACCCCGGCCGACAGATGCAGGTCGGAGGCGTTGTTCTTGACGGCGAAGGCCAGCAGTTGCGCGATATCGACCATCGGGTCTCCGATCGGAGTCGGGTGGGGCGCTGCCTGCGCCGGACCGGTCGTTGCAGTATAACGGAGGGGTTCGGTCATCCATATGATAAGGGCTTCGCAGAATTTGCCCGAGCGCGTACGGATCGTGCGCGCCGAGATCGCCGCTGCCGCGGCGAGCGCCGGACGAAATGTGTCCGACATCACACTTCTGGCCGTGTCCAAGGCCCAGCCCGCCGAGGCGGTGCGTGCCGCCTTCGCCGCGGGGCTCACGGACTTCGGCGAGAGCTACCTGAACGAAGCGCTCGCCAAGCTCGAGGCGCTCGAGGACTTGCCGCTCACCTGGCACTTCATCGGCCGGCTGCAGGCGAACAAAACCCGCCCGATCGCCGAACGGTTTCAATGGGTGCACGGGATCGATCGTCTGCATATCGCCGAGCGGCTTGCGCAGCAGCGCCCCGTGCATGCCCCGCCGCTGAACGTATGCCTCCAGGTCAATCTCGCCGGCGAGAGCAGCAAGGCCGGCGTGGCGCCCGCGGAACTCCCCGCGCTCGCCGCGGCGGTCGCGGCGCTCGCGCGGCTGCGTCTGCGCGGACTGATGTGCATTCCGCCGCCCGAGACCGGCCCGCAAGCCCAGCGCGCCTGGTTCGCGCAGCTGCGCCAGTTGCGTGACGGGCTGAATGCCGCGGGCGCAGCACTCGATACCCTCTCGATGGGCATGAGCTCGGACTTTCCCAGCGCCATCCTCGAAGGCTCCACCCTCGTGCGCGTCGGCACCGCGCTGTTCGGCGAGCGGCCGCCGCGCGCATGAACGCAGCGCGGCGGCGCGCGCCAGCCGCTACAATCCTCCGCCTATGAATCACCTCGATCTGGCGATACTCGGCGGCGGCAACATGGGCCGCGCCCTGATCGGCGGGCTGCTGCGCCAGGGCCTGCGCCCCGAGCGGCTCGCCGTGGGCGAGCACGACGCGGCGGCCCGCGCGGCCCTCGAGCGCGAATTCGCCGTCGCAGCCACGGCCGACAATGCCGCTGCCGTGCGCACGGCCAAGGTGATCGTGGTGGCGGTGAAGCCGCAGAACGTGAACGAAGTGCTGCGCCCGCTCGCGACCGAGTTCAGGCGCACGCGCCCGCTGGTGCTCTCGGTCGCCGCCGGCATCCGCGTCGCGGCCCTACAGCAGTGGTGCGGGCCCGACGTGCCCGTCGTGCGCGCCATGCCCAACCGGCCGGCGCTGCTCGGGGCGGGCGTGACGGGACTGTACGTACCCGCGGGCATCGCGGCGGCGCACGCGCAGCTCGCCGAGCAGGTCCTGCGTTCGGTGGGCGAAGTGGTCCGGGTCGAGTCCGAAGGGGCGCTCGATGTGGTCACCGCGCTGTCCGGCAGCGGACCGGCCTACTTCTTCCTGCTGGCCGAGCTGATGGCCGCAGCAGGCACGGCGCTCGGACTGAGCGCGCAGGCGGCGCTCGCGTTGAGCGTGGCGACGCTGCACGGCGCCGGCGAGCTCGCCCGCAGCGGCACCGGCGACCTCGCGCAGCTGCGCGCCGAGGTCACCTCCAAGGGCGGAACCACCGAAGCGGCACTGCGCACCTTCGCCGCTGCGGGCCTGGATCAGATCGTCGCGCGCGCGGTTGCGGCCGCGGCGCAGCGCAGCCGGGAACTGGCCGATCAGTATGGGGCCGCCTGAGCGGCCCGGCGGAAACCGACATGAGCGCCCTCATCTACATCATTGAAACCCTGCTCGAACTGGCCTTGTTCGTCGTGCTGGCACGGCTGCTGCTGCAGCTGACGCGCGCGGACTTCCGCAACCCGATCTGCCAGGCGATCGTCCGCCTGACCAATCCGCTGATCATGCCGTTGCGGCGCGTCCTGCCGCCGATGGGCAAGGTCGATACGGCCTCCGTGGTGGCGGTCGTTCTGCTCGCCGTGCTGCAGGTCGCCGCGACGTTCGCCTTCGAGGGGATCATGCGCGCGGGCCCCTGGTTTTGGGTGCACGCGGTTGCGCTCGACATCGCGCGCATGGGGCTGTGGACGTATTTTTACGCCATCATCCTCTATGCGCTGCTCAGCCTGGTCGCCCCCGGCGGCTACTCGCCCCTGCAGTCCCTGCTCGCCACGCTGTGCGAACCGGTGCTGCGGCCGTTCCGGCGGCTCATTCCGGCGATCGCCGGTATCGATCTGTCACCGCTGTGGGTGTGCATTCTCATCCAGGCGCTGCTGATCCTGCTGCGCACCTGAGGCGCCGCGCCGGGTGCAGGCGCATGCGGGGAAACTGAACCGCGCCATGCACGATACATCAACCAACGCTGCCAAGGCCCGGAACGGGTTGGAAATTCGCGGGACCGACTGTGTGCTGCACATTCGGATTCAGCCGCGTTCTTCGCGTGAGGGCATCGACGGGTGGCGCGACGGCAGACTTCTCGTACGGGTCAGCGCACCGCCCGTCGACGGCGCCGCCAACGATCGACTCATACGCGTTCTCGCGCATGCACTTGGCGTGCCTAAGACGCACGTTTCGCTGCTGCGCGGCCCGAAAAGTCGTGACAAAGAGGTTTTGATCCGGGGCGCGGCGGCCGCAGCGGCGCAACTCGTCGCCAAATTCTGACCCGCCGAACCGCGCGCGACGCAAAACCCTTTGAAAAAAGCCGTTTCAGCACTCGCGTACGCAAAAAAGCAGTTGCGCAGGTGCACTTATGTGCTATTTTCCGCGGCGATTCTTAGCTTTGCGTCGCTGCACAACAGCACGCACATTCATTTATTCGAGGAGTGGCGCAATATGGCGAAAAAGGGTAGCGCTCCGACCAAGTCGGAAGTCCTGACTCAAATTTCCAAAGACACGGGGCTCTCGCGCAAGCAGGTCGGCAGCGTGTTCGATTCGCTGAACGGCGTGATCAAGAAGAGCCTGCGCAGCAACGGCCTGTTCACCATGCCGGGTCTGCTGAAGATGAAGGTCGTGAAGAAGCCGGCCACGAAGGCACGCGAAGGCGTCAACCCCTTCACGGGCGAAAAGATGATGTTCAAGGCAAAGCCGGCCAGCAAGAAGGTCCGCGTGATGCCGCTGAAGAACCTCAAGGCGATGGTCAATTCCTGATCGCGCTGAGCCGTAAGGTTCGACGGGGTTCGCGGAGCGAACCCCGTTCATTTCCCGGCGATTAGGCGCCGCTCGTCGCCTGAGCGGCCGTACTCATGAACTGCACGACCTCCTGGCGCAACTCGTGCAGACGTCCATGAAAGAAATGCCCCGCCCCTGAGAAGGTGCTGAGCCGCGGCGCCGGGGACTGGCGCGCTGCCCACTCGAGCACGTCCTGCGGCTCGATGACCTCATCGGCATCGCCCTGGATCAGCATCCAGGGACACTGCGGCGAGGGCACGCCCTGCATCGCCACGCGGGTCACCCCGGGCGCCACCAGCACCATCCGCGCCGGCGCGGCATGCGCCGCAGCGCGCACTGCGACGGCCGCTCCGAAGGAAAAACCGGCCAGCCACAGCGCCGCCCCCGGCCAGCGCGCGCGGCCGTAAGCGATCGCCGCGAGCGCATCCTCGGTCTCGCCCCGACCCTCGTCGTAGCGGCCCGCACTCGATCCAACACCGCGAAAATTGAAGCGCACCACGGGCGCACCACATTCCTCGAAGGCGCGGGCCAGGGTGTAGACGACTTTATTGTCGAGCGTCCCGCCGTAGAGCGGATGAGGATGACACACCACCCCGAAGGCCGCCGGCGCGGCCGGTGCCGGCGCCTCGCTGAGCGGCGTCTCCACCACGGCCTCGAGATCTCCCGCCGGGCCGGGGATCACGAGTCGCTCGGCGCGCGGAGGCCTCACGCGGTGTGCCCCGCAGCCAGTTCCACCAGCAGGCGGTTCAGGCGCTGCACGAAATCCGCCGGATTGCTCAGTTCTCCGCCTTCAGCCAATTCGGCCTGCTCGTACAGCAACAGCGAGAGCGCCTCGAATCGTCCGGCGTCCGTCAGCCCGTCGAGATATTTCACCAGCGGGTGCTGGGCATTGAGTTCCAGTGCCGGGGTGCTGTCCGGCACCTTCTGCCCGGCTGCGGCGAGGATCTTGCGCATACTCGCGCCAAGTTCGTGCTCGCCGCGCACCAGGCAGGCGGGGGAGTCCTTCAGGCGTGTGCTGAGGCGCACCTCGGTCACGCGTTCCCCAACGGCATCCTTGATCCGCTTCAGCAGCCCTTTGCTCTCCTTCAGCGCCGTGTCGCGCTCGTGCCGTTCAGTTTCGCTCTCCAGCGGGCCGAGTTCGAGCTCGCCGCGCGAGGCATCCTTGAAGCGCTTGCCCTCGAACTGCTCGAGCTGACCCATCATCCACTCGTCGATCCGCTCCCCGAGCAGCAGCACCTCGATGCCGCGCTCGGTGAGCCGCTCGATGTAGGGGCTGCGCCGGGCCGCCGCGACGCTCTCGGCGGTGACGAAATAAATGCGCTCCTGACCGGCCTTCATCCGCGCCACGTACTGCGCCAGACTCACCTGCGGCTCATCGGCGGACTCGTGTGTACTCGCAAAGCGCAGCAGCGGCAGCAGCGCGGCGCGGTTCGTGACGTCCTGGCCGATTCCCTCCTTCAGAACCGTACCGAATTCCTTCCAGAACTCGATGTATTTGCCCGGCTCGTCCGCCGCGAGCTTCGCGAGCATGTCGAGCACGCGCTTCGTCAGACTGCCGCGAATGGCGTCGACTTCCGGCTCGCGCTGCAGCAGCTCGCGCGAGACGTTCAGCGGCAGATCACTCGAATCCACCACGCCCTTGACGAACCGCAGGTACTGCGGGAGGAACTGCTCGGCGTCGTCCATGATGAACACGCGCCGTACGTACAGTTTCAGCCCGTGCACCGCGTCGCGCTGCCACAGGTCGAACGGCGCCCGGCCAGGGATGAACAGCAGACTGGTGTACTCGCGCTTGCCCTCGACCCGATTGTGGCTCCAGGCGATCGGATCGGTGAAATCGTGCGCCAGGTGCTGGTAGAACTGGCGGTATTCCTCGTCGCTGATCTCGGCGCGCGGGCGCACCCACAGGGCGGTGGCCTGGTTGACCGTCTCCTCCTCGAGCGACGCTTCGCCCTCCTTGGGCATGCGCACCGGGAAGGCGATGTGGTCCGAGTAGCGGCGGATCAGTGCGCGCAGCCGGAACGGATCGGCGAACTCCTTCGCTTCTGACTTCAGGTACAGCTTGACGGCCGTGCCGCGCGCCTCCCGAGTCACCGACTCGACGGAGAACTCCCCGTCGGCGCGTGACTCCCAACGTACGCCGTCCGCGGCCGGCTGCCCGGCGCGACGCGACAGCACTTCGACCCGATCGGCCACGATAAACGCGGAGTAGAACCCCACGCCGAACTGTCCGATCAGCTGCGCGTCCTTTTGCTGATCACCCGAGAGTGAGCGGAAGAACTCCGCGGTCCCCGAACGGGCGATGGTCCCGAGGTTGGCGACGGCCTCATCGCGCGTCATGCCGATGCCGTTGTCGGTGATCGTGACCGTTCCGGCGGTCGGATCCGCCTCGATGCGAATCGCGAGCTCCGGATCGCTCTCGAGCAGCGCCGGGGCGCTGATGGCCGCGAACCGCAGACGGTCGTTGGCGTCGGAGGCGTTCGAGATCAGCTCGCGCAGGAAGATCTCCCTGTGGCTGTACAGGGAGTGGATCATGAGCTTCAGCAGCTCACGCACCTCGGCCTGAAAGCCGTGCGTCTGACGGTCGGAAGCTGGGCTCGAAGGGGTCTCTGGGCTCGTCACGGTCCGCTCCTGATTCATTCCGGAGCGGTGCATTGTGGGCGCGATCCGCCGATTTTCAATCGGCACCTGCCGGCTGCGGCGAACTGCCGCCCAAAAAACCGCTCAGGAGCTCGCCCGGCCGCTCGAACTCAGGCCGGCAGGCGCAGCCACTGACCGATGAGCGTGCCCCAGGCGGGCGGCGGCGGGAATGCACGGACCTCCTCGAGCGCCGCGCGCGCGAGATGGCGTACGGCGCCGGTGAGGTCATCGAGCTCGTCCCACAGGAGCAGGAGGCGTTCCATCAGCGTTTTCCTGCCCTCAGTGATTCGGCAGCGTGGGATCGGTGAACGGCGGCGCGTCCTCGGCTGCCGGCGCCTCCTCGCTCCACGCGGTGCGCACCCGCTCGGCCCAGTTCTTGTAGTTCGACCAGGTATTGAGGTTGCGGGTAATCGCATCGTGACGCGCCCGGACGTTCTGCACGCGGTCGAGCCAGCTCGGAAACGGCGCCGAGGGCGTGCCTGTCGCGCCAGCGTTGCCGCCGGTCTTCTCTGGAGCGCGGGGCGGAACGCTGCGCTCCCTGAACGATGAACTCATGGACGCACCTCGGACGACGAGTCCTCAGGGTACGGCCCGGGCGTTCCATGCGCAGGTACTGGTTCACAAGCATTCTCTCTGGCAGCGCACGACGAGCCGCGGCGGCAACGTTATGCAATATCGCGCCTCATTATGTCACGTGCAGCCCGCGCAATGGTGCGCAGATTCGAGCCCGGTTATGCCACCAGGCGGTACACGGGACGATAGACGCTGCCCGGCAGCTTCATACGGCCCTGCTCGACGAACGCCGCCAGCAGCTCATCCAGCAACTTCATGATGTGCCGGTCGCCGGCGAGTTCGTACGGGCCGAACTGCTCGATCGCTTGGATACCGTGTTCCTTGACGTTGCCGGTGACGATCCCGGAGAACGCGCGGCGCAGATTGGCGGCGAGCTCATGCACGGGCTGATCGCGGCCGAGCGCGAGTGCGCGCATCGACTCGTGGGTCACGGCGAAGGGGTGCTGAAACCGGGGCGGAACCGAGAGCAGCCAGTTGAAGTTGTACGAGTCCTTCATGCGGTGGCGATAATCCCGCACCGACTGGATGCCGCGCACCATGTGCCGGCCGACTTCGGCAGGATCGTCAATGATGATCTTCAGCCGCTCGAGCGCCGCCTCACCGAGCGTGCCACGAATGAAATGGCGGATATGCTCGAAATACGCCGCGCTCGTGCGCGGCCCGGTGAGCACCACCGGAAAGGGCTGCTCGCGGTTGGGCGGATCGAGCAGGATGCCGAGCAGATAGAGGATTTCCTCGAGCGTTCCAGCCCCGCCCGGAAACACGACGATGCCGTGCGCGAAGCGCACGAAGGCCTCGAGGCGCTTCTCGATGTCCGGCATGATCACGAGGTGATTGACGATCGGATTGGGCGGCTCCGCGGCGATGATGCCGGGCTCGGTGATACCGATATAACGCCCGCGCGCGATCCGCTGCTTCGCATGCCCGATGGTCGCACCCTTCATCGGCCCCTTCATGGCGCCCGGCCCACAGCCAGTGCACACATCGAGCCCGCGCAGACCAAGTTCGTAGCCGACGCGCTTGGAGTATTTGTACTCCTCCGAGCCGATGGAATGCCCGCCCCAGCAGACCACCAGGTTCGGATGCATGCGGCACTCGAGCAGCTGCGCATTGCGCAGGATGTGGAACACCGCGTTGGTGATCGAGGCGGAATCCTCCAGATCGAAGCGGCCGGAAGCCATGATTTCGTTCGAGGTGAACACCACGTCGCGCAGCACCGCGAACAGATGTTCCTTGATGCCGCGGATCATCTGCCCATCGACGAATGCAGCCGCCGGCGCGTGATGCATCTCGAGGCGCACGCCCCAGGGCTGGCGCATGATGCGGATGTCGAAGTCGCGGAAGCGGTCGAAGATTTCCTTGGCGTTGTCCGTGTCCGCGCCGCTGTTGAGCACCGCCAGGGCGCACTTGCGGAACAGCGAGTAGAGGCCGCCCTGCCCGGAGTCGAGCAACTTGGCGATTTCGTCCTGTGAGAGGTTCTCGAGACTGCCGCGGGGGTGGACGCGCGCTTCGATGAATTCCGGTTCGGAGTCGTGATTTTCCATCAGGTACCGCGCGCCGCCTCAGGGCTGGATGTCGATCGGCATGCCGTCACGCGTCATCATCCAGATCTGCATCATGTTGGCATCCGACAGAGCAATGCAGCCGTCGGTCCAGTCGCTGTGCAGATAGTACGAGAGGGAACTGTGCAGGTGGTTCGGCAGGCCGTGGATCATGATCTCCCCGCCCGGCTGCCAATGGTGCGCACGGGCGCGGGCCCGGTCGGCCCGGTTCGGATAGGAGATCTGGATGGACAGGAAGAACTCGCTGCGCGGGTCGCGCCGCACCAGGTGGTACCAGCCGACCGGTGTGCGGTAGTCACCGGAGCGCTCCTTCGGTCCATTGGGCATCAGCCCGAGATGGATGCGAAAGGAGCGCACCACCTGATCACCGTTCATCAGGTACAGGCGCCGGGCGGACTTCTTCACCAGCACGTACTGCACGTGCGGCAGGTGCGGATCGGCGAGCAGCGGCACCCGGCCGACACGCGGGGCCGGTGCGGCGTGCGCAGCGGCGGCCAGGAACAGTGAGAGCGTCAGGGTGATCTTGGGCAGGCGCATTGGTAGACCTTGACCTCCTATACGACCTTATGGGGGTAGAGGCGGTCAAGGCCCCCGTTCAAACCGTGCGTGCGAATTTCCCGCACACGGCTTA
>Ga0315298_1001642_pt1 | contig 40304 bp, 41 predicted proteins | sample WHS_1_MG_FD_203077 | JGI IMG/M metagenome (GOLD analysis project Ga0315298, IMG submission 203077) | Extremophilic microbial mat communities from Washburn Hot Springs, YNP, Wyoming, USA - WHS_1_MG | ecosystem: Environmental > Aquatic > Thermal springs > Hot (42-90C) | place: USA: Wyoming... | reverse complement strand
CTGGAACCCTTGGGATATATCCCTCCGGCAGAAGCTGAGGCACAATATTACCAGAAACTCGCCCGTCAGGCCGGTAAAGCGGCATGACTTACATTAATCAGCCTCTACAATACCCGGGGCGGTTCACTTTATAAATTTTTCACTAAGGGAAACTTAATTCGATCCGCTGGTCATGGCCATCGCCGCTTTCACATTACATACTGTCTACTATCCCAAGCAAACATGACAAAATCCTTCATATCTGGTATGTCTGCCACTCCAGAATTGCCAGGGGGATTGGCCACCCACGCGCTGTTACAAAGAGAGATGATTACATCGCGCAGAGCGGCTATTAATATCGGGGATTCTTTGATGTCGGCCTCGATGCCATAGAGCTTGGCAATCCAGGCCAGTGCCTTCAGCGCCACAGGATTGGGGCTTCAGCTGTTCCACGTCATAGCAGTGTCGCCGCACATGGGCGGTTTCATGTCTGCTTGAGCGCGGGATTATGCAAGACGTAGAACTCCTGCTGAGCGGTGTGCACCACATAGCATCCAAATTTGCTCGAATGGATGTGACGCTGGAACCAATATACGTTTTTTATGTGCCTTAAAATCTTCCGTATCCCATAAGGGAAAAGCTGACCGAATAAGCAACCAAACTGGTGAAGAACTATAGTTTCTGGTGGATTTGTTTACAAGGGTAGTGTTTAGTGGGTCGAGAATGCGTTCGACTAAGGGAGTTAAGGCTGAGCGCATTCTTTGGCCTTTAGATGCAGCGGACTTCCCTGTGCGTCCTAATAACCGTTTTGTGTCGGATTCTGTTCCGTATATGTGACAAACCTCGACATATAGAGGTGAACCATCAAGCAAGCAGAGACTATCTGGTTCAGGAGGTTTGCGTAATTCCTTAAATGAAAAACGTCCAAATCCTATCTCTTTTCCCAGAGATTCAGAAAAGTTAGTCAACGCATTTATTTCTAGGCTTTCTTTTTCAGTGGGCATATATCTACCATATCCAGTAAAATCCAAGAGGTGTCGTTCACGGCCTGTTTCCGATTACGTGAACAGTTTCATCGGCATGGAAAACTATCAAATTCTTGAGTGATCGAATATCCAGTTCCGTGATCTGGTTTCCTCCGCAATAAAGCTCAGTCAACTGGAGCGCTGCTGATAGATCAAGTTCTTTGAGTTGGTTTTTCGCGCAGGAAAGCATAGTCAACTGCGCAACCGACGAAATATCCAATTCCGTGAGTTGGTTTTCCCAGCACCAAAGCTCGGTCAACTGGGGGGCTGCTGACAGACCCAGTTCTGTAAGCTGGTTTCCCGGGCAGGAAAGCCGGGTCAATTGCTGCACCGGCGATATATCCAGCTCTGTGAGCCGGTTTCCTCCGCAACTAAGACGGGTCAACTGGGGAACTGCTGAGAGGTCCAGATCTATGAGTTGGTTTTTCTCGCACCAAACATTGGTCAACTGTAGCAGCGTCGATAGGTCCAGTTCTGTAAGCTCATTTTCCTGGCAGTCAAGCTCTGTTAACTGTGATACTACCGACAGGTCCAGTTCCGCGAGATGGTTTCCCCCGCAATGAAGACCAGATAGATGCGGCACTTTAGACAGGTCCAGTTCCGAGAGCAGATTCTTTCGGCAGCAAAGAATGATCAACTGTGGCACTGCCGACAGGTCCAGCTCGGTGAGTTGGTTTCTCCCGCACCAAAGCTCGGTCAACTGTGGTACTGCTGACAGATCCAGCTCCGTAAGCTGGTTGCTAAAGCAATACAATTCGCCCAAAGAAGAGAGGTGAATACACAATCTACCAGTTGGACAGGCCCCTAAAAAGCACAATGTTTTTATTTGTAGGCCTTCCAGAAAATAAAACTGCTCCAGTGTGAGCGAATCGAAATCCCAGACTAATGACTCAATATGTCTATTTTCTATTTTCAGACAAACATTCTTATTATGATGCGTATAAGTTAGCTGTGACAGACCATCCAAGAGCTCCTCTACATCAGAACCGAGCATGTTGGCCAGGCCTGAAGTTGCCGGTAGTCCGTCTCGTGTAATTTATACGTCCCGACAGCGTAGAATTTAGAAGATTCCGCCAACAGTTTTTGTCGCACAATAGTAAGAATACCGATAGCCATCCGCTCTTTAATGCTTCCAGAAGGCGGACGCACCAGTTCTAGACTTCCGGTATGGAGTACCTGCAAACCTTTAGATTTTTCGTTGTTGTTCATATAACCCTTGGCGTTGCCGAGCCCCTATTGGTATGTTCAGTCAGTCGTTCATTAATATTTCTAATAATTTTACCGCACTTTGGATCAACAATGATCTCCTTGTACCGATCGTTCTCTCGGTCGATCTCCCTCGTAAGGCAATTCCACTGGCCAGAATGTCTATGGAGATCTTCACCTAAGATACCTTCATAAATCGGCTTTTTGTGACCTGCTCTTTTTTGCTTTATCTTGGTCTTCTTGTAAAGCGTTAGCGTGTCTTGAATATGACTGCTGAATGTCCGTGCCGTGGATCCGCACCCGGCACATGGTGTGCGCACTGCAACCGATGTGCTCTGCGATTCTTCGATACACCCCCCACACTGTGAGCAGAATATATAGTCATCATCCAGAATCATTTGCCCCACCTTCTTTATCACCAACTGCAAAAGAATTTTCACCAATTTGTCTTGTGGGCGAGGGAATCGGCAGGACGGATAGCCTGATTTTATTGGAGCCATCCCTGCCTAGTGAGCGTTTCTTTTAGAAAACAAGGTAAGGCGGATCATTCCAGCCTCTGCCAATGCACCAGACTGCCGTTCCGTTGCCATATTCATCTCTTCTGTTGGCACACCGTTTGTTAGGAATCATAGTGGAATTGAGCGGGTCAAGTCATCCAATACGTGATCGGTCCCAGAAATGCCTGTTGAGCACGTATCTGGGCAACCCAATGACCGCAATCAGTCTAGTGCCGCCGATCAGAACCCAATGAAGGCAGCGCGTCCTTCAGCATGTATCAAGATATATCGATATGGTTTCTGTTGTCCATGTTGCCACACCTGCGCCAAAGAAATCTCGATCTTCCGTCCAGATCGGACAATCCAGCAGCAAGGACGCTGCCACCGCCGGCCCATCCCGTTCGTCTCTCCGGGCAATTCTGGCTTTTGCGGCGTTTTCTACAGGCGACAATGTTTCCTGGTCAATCAACTGTACGGCCACCATGAGCGTATCTAGCGCATCCCGCCATACCACTTCGGATATCCCCCGGGCGAGGGCCAATTCTGCCAAGTAGTGCGCGGTTTCGTCATAATTCGCTTCGGCCACATAGAAACTGACCCTGTCACATGCATCGGCGATGAGCAGCCGCACTCGCCGCCCCAAGACGGCACGAATCAGGATGTTGGCGTCTACAACCAACCTCCTACGCGGCATGATCTTTTTTGCGCCATTTCTTGAACCCTGCAACCAGTTCGTCCTCTGTGATACCCAGGCGTTCCATTTCTTCACGCATTCGCCGCCCTGCTTCGAGCAAAGCATCCCTCTCTGACTGGCTGGGTTTTTTGGGGACAGGGATGTAAAAGCCGATGGTCTGCCCATGTCGGGTAACCTCAATGGGCATTGAGGCTTCGAGATATTCAGCTAATTTGTCGCGCAATTCTCGCACTCCTACACGTAGGCTCATAATCGCCTCCTTTCAGCCACATTGTGTACGCAATATATTACACAAGACGGGCCCAATCAAGCCACTGCGTACCTAATCACTTTCCATGCCGAGCCTCACAACGGACGGACTGGGCTGGCAGTTGCCTGGCGAGTGGTCGGTGATGCAGCGGAAGCTGTCGTCCGGCGGCTTGACCATCGTGTTCTCCAAACTCGTCACCATGATTGGAAACTGTGGCTGCCTACTGAAAATGGTTTTCGAGAATTGCAACCCATTGATTTACTGTGCGGCAATGATCACCATTTGAACCCTCTCAAAAACGGCCCATTACAAACACACAAGCACCACTGGTGTTTTAAATATATGTAGCTATAATAAATAAATGAAGATCACCTACGATCCTGCCAAACGCCAAAAGACTCTCGAAGAGCGCGGACTGGATTTTGAGGATGCGCCGCTGGTATTTGCGGGAAAGCACTTTACCCGCGAGGACGACCGCAAGGACTACGGAGAAATCCGCCTCATCACGGCGGGCATGTTGCGGGAACGGATGGTGGTCATGGTATGGACGCCGCGTAACATCGATGATCGGCACATTATCAGTATGAGGAAGGCTAATGAGCGAGAACAAACCCAATATGCCCAGCACCTGGATTGATCCGGACGATGCCCCCGAGCTGGACGCGCAGTTTTTTCGGGAAGCGGACTTATATCAGGGGGACCAACTGATCCGGCGCGGCCGGGGACGCCCGAAGCTGGCCAGTCGCAAGGTGCTGCTCTCGGTGCGTTACAGCCCGGAGGTAGTCACCTACTTCCGGCAGACCGGAGAAGGGTGGCAATCCCGCATGGATGCGGTACTGCGTGAGTATATCCAGCGCAAGGCATAGTTCGATGGGTTTCCCGGACAAGGGAGCGCTGATGGGCAAGCGAGGAAGCGATCGGTCACCAATCCGGTGGGTATCATGCAACATTTGCTAAAAACAGGTGGGGAGATTCTCCCGAACCCTGTCTGCAGTGCCTGCCAGACAGGCGCATACCCTTGGTATTGGGTGTCACGGGACATCGGGATATGCTGGACAAGGAAAATCTGCAAGGCCGTCCCCGGCAACATGGATAGACTGAATGGTTTCCGGACGGAAGTGATTCGCGCATGGCTGCACGCGCTCAGGCGGCGCAGTCAGCGCGCACGAATGTCTTGGCGGCGTTTTGGCCCGATAGTGAAGCGATACCTTCCTCCCGTAAAACTGGCTCATCCCTACCCATCGCAAAGGTTTCACGTCATGACCTGAGGTAGGAGCCGTATGCGGTAATTCCGCTCGTATGGATCTGTGCGGGGGGCAGTGGGTAACTACTGTCCCTACCGCGACCCGTGAGGCCCTATTTCAGCGCGCAAGCGATGGCCAGGTGACTGCATGCTGCACATTCAACTAACCCCGGGTAACATGGTGGAGGACCCTGCGGTACGCAGGATGGCGTCAGTGTTGTGCCCTCAGCCCGAGCGCCCGACAGGGGCGTAGAGGTATTCATAAAAGTTGTCCATGGCGATGCCTTGCGTGTCGTAGCCCGTGGCCTGAACGACATCACCCTTGACTCTCATGGCGACCATACAGGCATGCTGAGCTGGGAGCGTGTCGACTGTGACGAAAGAGGGGCCGTTGCGACCGCAGGCATTATCGGGATATTCCCGATTCAGGCGGGAAATCAGTGTTTGTACCACATGCCAGGCTTGCAGCGGAGATGCGGCGGCGAAGGCGCGCTCGTTGCGCCAGGCGGCTTCTACGGCTTGGCGCTCCTGGGCAGTAGGCGCTTGTGAGAGCGCTTCCCGGTGCAGCTGATCCAGAGCCTGCAAGGCGACATAGAGGTCCGTACGCGCGCCGCTTTGTTGGTCAATGACGTGGACACTCAGGGCGATGGCAAGGACACCATAGGTAATGATGATGATGCCGATTGTCCAGGCAAAACGCAGGCGGGCGGAGGCGGACGGACGTTCTGCCATCAGCTGTGGCGGCGCTGGGTCTGGTAGTGACGGCGGGTGGGTTGCTGTACCCGGCGATCGGCGATACTGCCTTCTTCATGCCGTATCTGCAGGCGATTTTCGGCGGCGAAGCGCATGATTTCGGCAAAGGCCTCCGGGCGAATCTCTTCCAGGCTCTCGTCTATGATAATGGCGGCGTTGCCATTGATAGTGGCGGGCTCAATGAGGGGCAGATAATGGATTTTGTGGTCGGCGCCGAAATGAGCCAGTCCAACCCCTTCAATGAGCATCTCCGCCCAGGCGGAGGGGCGGAATTTGCCACCGCTTTCGGTAACGCCATCGATGATGATCATGGATGCATACGCTCTTTGGGGAAACGGGCGATGATGATAGCGCTCCTTTCGGAGAGAATGAAGGGAGTCACGAAAAGGTCTCAACCGGGGCCGGGTGTTCGCAAAGGTTATCAATGTATTGCGTGAAATCGGCACCTATCTCGGGGTGTAACTTGCCAAAGGCGATGGTCGCCTTCAGATAACCAAGTTTGTCGCCGCAATCAAAGCGCTGCCCGGAAAAAAGATAAGCCAGCACCTGCCGTTCTTCCAACAGATGGGCGATGGCATCCGTCAGTTGAATCTCGCCACCCGCGCCTTGCTGAGTCTGTTCCAGAAAGTGAAACACCCGTGCGGGGAGGATGTAGCGTCCAACCACGCCCAGATTAGAGGGCGCGTTTTCGGGCTTGGGTTTTTCGATGATGCCGCTAATCTGGTAAATACGATCATCCCAGGGCCGCGCGTCGACTACGCCGTAGCGGGTGGAATGTTCCCGTGGAATTTCTTCCACGCCGAGAATGCCTGCTTGATAGCGGTGGTGCTGTTCTACCATTTGTGCGAGCACGGGTGGCTCACCGAGCATAAGATCGTCTGCCAATAAAACCGCAAAGGGTTCATCACCCACCACTGGGCGAGCCATCAGCACCGCATGCCCAAGCCCGAGAGGGTAGGGCTGACGTAGAAAAATGGTGCTGACATGGCTGGGCAGGATACCCCGCACTTGCTCCAGCAAGGCCACCTTGCCGCGTTTTTCCAGCTCGATTTCCAACTCGTAAGAAACGTCGAAGTGGTCTTCGATGGCACGCTTGCCGCGTCCGCTGATGAAAATGAGTTGGTCGCAGCCTGCGGCGATGGCTTCCTCCACAGCATACTGAATGAGTGGCTTATCCACTACCGGCATCATTTCCTTGGCGCTAGCCTTGGTGGCCGGGAGAAAACGAGTACCCAGGCCGGCCACGGGGAAGACTGCTTTGCGCACTTCAGCCATGCTTTATCTCCTTAATTGTATGACGAGAGTATAACGAAGACTGTGGGTTTGCCGCAAAGCACCCACCGAATGGAATTGTCACCGGTTTTGGTCAAAATGATTTGTTGCTGTCTCTCTGGTTGTTTCACTGTTGGCACCCAGCTTATCACGGATGGCTTTCCCTCCCCCCACCCCGCCCGCCATGGCAAAGCGCAGAGCTTGTTGCGGGGTGAGATCGGGCAGGGGGATGACCTTGTCGCGTGGTACGAGGCAGGTGAAGCCACCGATACCGTAGCTCATGGGGATAAACACCGCGATACATTCCTCGGGCAAGCGGGGCAGTTCGCTGAGGATGTCGCGCGTGACCAGACCGATGAGGTAACCCATGTCGCCGCCCTGACGAACCAGTACGGCGCTACGGAAACCGCGGTCCGTCCCGCCAAAAAGCAAGCCTACCGTTTCGTGAATGGTGCTGTAGAGGCTATGTAGTACGGGAATGCGTCCGAGAACGGTGTTCAGCTTCTCAAAAATCCAGGCGGTCAGGACATGGGAGGCGAGGAAACCGACACCAAGAATGATCATCAGGGTGAGCAACAAGCCCAGGCCGGGGATGTCGACGCCAAAAAGCGCCTTAATCGGTGCCTCAAAAAGGTTATTCAGCCAGCCGCCAATCCACAACACCACGTAAACCGTCAGCCCAATGGGCAGCGAAATGAGCAAACCCTGAGCGAACCAGCGACGCAGGTGGATGCGCTGGAAGAGGGGTTTCTGGGCAATGGGAACGGGTAGTGTCATCAGGCCGGTGACGGAGTCAAAGTACGCTCAGCATAGCAAAATCGGTGATGGGGGCAAAGCATCGGCGCATCGCTACTCTTCATCCCGGTCCTCCTGACCCTTGAAAAGTTGCGGAGCCAGACTGTGCTTGCGCATCAATTTGTAAAGATCAGTCCGATGTCGGCCAGCTATGCGCGCGGCGCGGGAGATGTTGCCATCCGTAGCGCGCAACAGGTTTTCCAGATAAGCACGTTCAAAGGCAGCCTTGGCATCTTGCAGGGGTGGAAAAGCGCTCTGTCCACCTTGGCGACCATTGTCGGGAATGGTGTCGGCGGCGACCCAGCCTTTTTCAGTGACCGCCGCGGCAAAGGTGACGGCGTTCTCCAGTTCGCGGACATTGCCGGGCCAGGATCGTTGCATCAGCTTGTCGAGGGCTTCGGGGCTGAAGCCCAGAATATCCCGATTCAGTCGCTGACTTTCCCGATCAAGAAAGTACTGGGCCAGCAAGAGAATATCTTCCGCCCTTTCACTCAGGCTGGGGACCCGCAGCGGGATTACATGCAGGCGATAGTAAAGGTCCTCGCGGAAGGCACCACTGGCGGTGAGGGTATGAATATCCTGATGGGTAGCGCTGATGACCCGCAGGTCGACAGCTATCTCTGTTTTCGCGCCGACGGGACGTAGGCTGCCTTCCTGAAGGACACGGAGCAATTTAACCTGCAGGGTAAGAGGTAAATCGGCAATTTCATCCAGAAAGAGGGTGCCGTTGTTGGCGCTGCGGATTAATCCGACATGGTCTTGAGTGGCGCCGGTGAAGGCACCTTTGACATGGCCGAAGAGCTCGCTTTCCGCCAGTTCGGCGGGTATGGCGCCGCAGTTGACCGCAATGAATGGTCCGTCACAGCGCGGGCTGGCAGCGTGGATGGCACGAGCGACCCGTTCCTTGCCGGAGCCGCTTTCCCCGGAAAGGAAAACGCTGGCTTTCGAACTGGCGATCCGCGCCAATTCGTCCACCAGCGCGGCCATGATCGGACTGCGGTGGAGAATGCTCTGCCCCGCCTGTTCGCGCAAAGCTGTCCGGAGTTTGCGGGTTTCCTGACTGGCATGGCGCTGCACAAGGGCGGCTTTGGTCAGTTCTTGGAGTTCTTCGTTGCTGAAGGGTTTGCTCAGGTACCCGAATGCCTGCGCACGCATGGCCGCTACCGCGTTGGGGATGCTGCCATGGGCGGTGAGCAGAATGACCGGCAGATCGGGGTCAAGCGCCTGCACCGCCTCGAGCACGGCCATCCCATCCATGCCCGGCATGCGCAGATCGGTGATGACCAGATCGGGCCTGTCCGTGTGCAAAATCTGCATGCCTTGTGCAGGATCACTGCTCACCAGAACATGGTATCCCTCACTTTCCAGCCAGAGGCCGAGCAGGCGCAGAAAGTCGGGATCGTCGTCAATGGTGAGAATGGTGGGGATAGCTTTGGGCATCTTAGGGCCGTTTGGGAACGTGGTGGTCAAGAGATTTTTCGGCATGGTCATGGAGGAGATTTTCCAGACTATGCAGACGCACTTGTGCGGCAGCGGATTGTGCATGGGTGGCCGCTAATTGTGCCTGGGCCTTTCGGAGTGCTGCTGTACATGCGTCCTTGGTGGCGGTGTGTTCTTGCAGAGCGTGGACGATACGCCGCAGGGGGAGCGTCTTGGCAGCCACTTCGTTATTCTGAGCCGCCAACCCCAACTCTCTCGCTGCATTTCCTAAAGCCGTGCTATTCAGCGGCTCGCTACGCAAGTAAGCATTCGCTAACGCTTCGTGGATGCGTGCGCAAGCAGTGGATGTGGCCAATCCACAGTGGGCGAGATCGTCATTGAGCGGTATGTTACGTGTTGCACCGGGCAGGAGGGACTGTGGCGTAACCTGTGCGCACGCACTCAGCATCGCGGCGAGACCGAGTGCGGCAAAAATCGGAGAGAGCTTAGTGCGTCGGCGCATCAAACGGCTTCGACATTGCGCGCAGCGGGTAACCAGATTTCGGCGCAGAGACCGCCGCTGGGGCGATTGTGCATCCTGATCCAGCCGCCTTGGGCGCCCACCAGTTCGCGGGTGATCGCTAGGCCCAGGCCCGTGCCGCGCGGTAGGCTGTTGCTGACCGGTACCTGATAGAAACGTTCGAAGACCCGTTCCAGCAGAGCATCAGGAATACCAGGGCCACTGTCGCTGACGCTAAAATGGACACCCTTTTGCTGCGCCGTTGCACGAACCTCAATTCGTCCGTCTGCCGGACTATATTTATGGGCATTGCTGACCAGATTGGTCAGAATCTGTCGCAGTCTTTGCGGATCGGCATAGACACTGAGTTGCTCCGCCCCGTCACAATCCAAGGTCTGATTTTTTTTATCCGTTAGCGGCTGCATACGTTTTTGCAGGTCGACCAGCACTTCGGCAACAGGGAGATCCTGCGGGGAAAAATCCAGGGAGCGCGCTTGCAGGGCGTGCATATCCAGCATTTCATGAATGGCGGCATACAACTCTTTGACCTGGCGGACGATGATTTCGAGCACTTCGTGCTGGCGCGGCAACAGCGGGCCGATGCGCTCACTGAGCAGGAGTTCACTGCCGGAACGCGCCGAGGCCAGCGGAGTTATCAACTCGTGGGACACCTGGCTGAGGAATTCGTGTCGCAAACGTTCTTCTTCCCGTAGCCGCGTCTGCATGCTTTCAATGCTGCGGGCAAGATCGCGGAGCTCCTGGGGGCCTTCACTGGCGACATTCGTCAGTTTGCCCGCGCCAATATCCTCCACGGCACGACGAAAGTCCTTGAGGGGCCGGGTCAGGGCGGTGGCCACCCGCCAGGGGATGAGTATGCTGAGCAAAGCGGTGATGAATACCAGTGCATAGAGGAGTTGCACGGCCCGGGTCCGTGCCGCAGCGGCCGCAGCGCCTTGCCGAGCGAGGAGCGTCGTCATCGCCAGATGTACGGCCTGAAATTTTTTTTCGACGGCGGCTTTGCTGGCCTTCGCGGCGGCGCTGTCGCCAACGGTCTGCGCATAATTGACCAGGCTGCCTTGCAACTGTTGCATGGACATCATGAGAGCGGGGTGATTGCGGGTGGCGCGTTGTAGTGTTTGCAGGTCATGCTCTTCACTGGTCACCAGTTGGATGAAGGTCTTTTCATAACCCGCTTGAGGCAGCACCTGGGCAAGCTGACGAAAAAATTCCGCTTGACGCTGGGTGTTTTTAATTTTTAGCAATTGTTTTTGCAGGGGTAACCCGACCTGAACGAGGGTGTCGCTGCTGTTGCCGAGGGTGTGAATGGAGCGAACCGCGACGTAGACCACACCGCCCACCAGCAGCAGTATCGCCAAAGCGACCAGCAGTACCCGCCGCGGGATGGAGTCGGCTCTGTTATGTTCTACGCGCGTCGGGACGACTGACTCGCGGTCTGTGCTGTGTCCTTCCATTAAATCGGCCGCCATTGGTTCTCCGGGTCTTTGGCACTGGACGCGCATTGGCATGCCCATAATACCCCTCACTAGCCAGAGTGTAAGCGACCCAGGCGTCGAGGCCTAGTGTAGACCATTGGCTACGCTTAAACATCCATGTGAATGGAGTGGTTTGGTGTCGTGTCGACCCCGGCCGTTATACTCAGGACTCAGCACCGGCCAGTAAGGCGGCTGCCGCCTGAGTAACGGCATCGCTGATTTCAATGCCGCCCAGCATGCGGGCGATTTCCTGCTGGCGCTCGGTGTGGTTCAGTGCGCGTACCGCGCTGAGGGTTTGCCCATTCATGACCTGTTTTTCCACCCGCAGGTGCTGGTGTCCCTGGGCGGCCACCTGTGCCAGATGGGTGACACAGAGGACTTGTTGGCGTACGCCGAGGCGGCGCAGCAGGCGGCCAACCCGTTCGGCAACCGCGCCGCCGATGCCCACATCCACTTCGTCGAAAATCAGGGTGTCGATGCGTTCGGGTGCGGCAAGAATGACCTGAAGCGCGAGGCCGATACGTGACAGTTCGCCGCCGGAGGCCACTTTGGCCAAGGGTTGGGCGGGATGACCGGGGTTGGCGGTAATCCATATTTCCACCTGATCCCAGCCGGTATCGCGCCATTGTTTTTCGGCTTCGGGGTGGCTGTTCAGGCGTAGCTCGATGGCCGCATGGGGCATCCCCAGTTGCTGGATTTGCGCGACGACGGCCTGGGCCAGCGCATCCTGCTGTTGCTGGCGCGTGCCGCTGAGGGCAGCGCAGCCCTCCACGTATGCCGCCCGCGCCTGGGCCAGTTCGTGCTCGGCGGCGCTGCGCATGGCGTCGAGATCTTCGCTGGCCTGCAACTCCTGGCGCAGAGCGCTTAGCTTGGCTAACAGCCCGGCTATGTCGCAGTGGTGTTTACGTTGCAGATCCTGCAGGAGTTGCAGGCGCTGGGCGATGCTTTCCAGCCGCTCTGGATCGGCCTCCAAGTCGGTGGCATAGGCGCGCAGGCCGGTAATGGCTTCTTCGGTCTGAATCAGTGCCGAGTTGAGCAATTCATCGCATTCCGCGAGACGGGGATCATGGGCGCGGGCGGCGCTCACGTGGCGTTGCGCTTCGGCGAGGGAGCGCCCAGCGGCGGTATCTTCGCCATCCAGCCGGGCGAGAGCGGTCAAGATATTTTCCCGGAGCTTGTCCACGGCGCCGAGACGCTGTTCTTCAGCGCGCAGGTCTTCCCATTCGTCGGTCTGCAAGTCGGCGGCTTCCAGCTCGGCGAGCAGAAAGCGCTGCCAGTCTTCCTGCTCGTGTTGCCTGCCCTGCTGTTCCTGTAACGCGGCGCAGCGCTGGGCGGCTTGGCGCCATTGCCGGTAGCGGTCGGCAACGGTGCTCAGGGTGCTCTCCAATCCGGCGAAACGATCCAGCAGAAACAGTTGGCGTTCCGGCTGAAGCAGGCTCTGATGCGCATGCTGGCCGAGAAGCTCGACCAGGGTTTCACCGAACTCTTTGAGCTGGCCATTGGTGACACTGCGACCGTTGATGAAGGCACGGCTGCGGCCGTTGCGCTGAATGATGCGGCGCAGGAGGCAGACATCCTCGTCCTCGATTTCCTGTTCGCGCAGCCACTGACGCGCGGGGTGTTCCGGGCCGAGACCGTATTCGGCACTGATTTCCGCTTGCTCGGCACCATGGCGGATGTCTTCGGCATGGCCTTTGTCGCCGAGGAGCAGGGCGATGGCGTCCACCAGAATGGACTTGCCCGCGCCGGTTTCGCCGGTGAGCACCGTCAGTCCTGCGGCGAAATCGACACTGACGGCGTCGATCAGGGCAAAGTCGCGCACTTGCAGGTTGAGGAGCATCAGTCTTCTCCGGGGGATTCGGCCCAGTGCAGTTTACCGCGCAGAATCTGGAAGAAGTTTTCCTCTTCGGGATGGATGAGGCGGGCGGAGCAGGGCGCACGACGGATGACGACCTCGTCGCCGATCTCCAGGGGGATGCTGTAGTGGCTGTCCAGACTGAGTGCGGCCGACTGGCGGCTAGCGGTGAGGCGGGCGCGGACTTCTACGGTATCGGCTACTACCAGGGGACGCGCAGTGAGGGTATGTGGGCAGATGGGGACGAGGAGGAGCGCCGCGAGGGCGGGTGTGAGGATGGGACCGCCCGCCGACATGGCGTAGGCGGTAGAGCCGGTGGGTGTGGCGATGATGAGCCCATCGGCGCGCTGGGTATAGACGAAACGGCCGTCTATCTGCACCCGCAGTTCAATCATGCTCTCGCCGCCGCCCTTGTGGATGAGGACTTCGTTGATGGCGAGGCCGGCATGGACACACTCCTCACCACGCCACAGTTCCGCATGGAGGACGCTGCGCAGATCTTGCTGATAGTGGCCTTTCAGAATGGGCGGCAGGACTTCGCTGACCTGGTCGATGGAAAGGTCGGCGAGAAAGCCGAGCCGTCCCTGATTGATGCCGAGGATGGGGATACCGCTTTGTGCGGTCTGTCGTGCCGTCCCCAGCAGAGTACCGTCGCCACCGAGGGCGATGACGAGGTCGGCATCTGCATTCGCTTCCGCGAATGAGAGCAGCGGTAGGCCCAGGCTGTCGCCAATATCCACAGCGCACTGGGTTTCCAGAAAAGTGGGGATGTCTTGTGCCAGCAAAAAATCCCGCAGCCGTTGCAATCCGGGGAGAACCGAGGGATCACGGTATTTGCTGACGAGCAGAACACGCTGGAAGGGTTTGGTCATAGGGGTAGCGTACATGGGGGAGGGGGTCGGCGCCAAGGGGCTGCGGCCATTTTTGCGTGGCTTCGATCTTAGGGCAGGACGCCACCTTGTATCCATAAATAGAAGCCGCGCAGGAGCAGGTGGGGCTGGTAGAAGCTGCCGGGGATGCTGGGTTGCCAACATTCGGCGTCCCCGCCGGTGATGAGGATCTGTGCCTGGGGGCTGGACTGGCGATAGTCGGTAATGGCGCCGCGCAGGGCATCGGCAAAGAGGTGGATGACCCCGGCCTGAATGGCGCTGCTCGTGTCATTGCCCAGCATTTCCGCTGGGGTGTTCAGGACGACTTCGGGGAGGAGCGCCGTGCCTTCATGCAGACCGCGCAGGCTCATGGCGATACCCGGCAGGATACGTCCGCCCCGGAAATGTCCGCCAGCCAGCAGGTCGATAGTGATGGCGGTGCCCATGTCGATGACGATGCTGTCGTGGCCAGGGAAGTCCATGGCGGCGGCGAGCAGGCAGCAGCGGCGGTCAAAGCCGAGGCTTTCCGGCGGATGGTAGTCGTGCGGCACGGCGCGGCGAAAAAAGCCGGGGTCGGGTTCGCGGACCTCTGCCGTGGCCAAGGCTTCCCGCCAGGCGGCAAGCGCCGTAGGTACGACGCCGCCCAGCGCGATGGGTTCCCGGTTGGGCGCGCTGAGCCATGTCAAGCCGGGCTGCTGCAGGATTTCCGCGGGTGGCAGTGAAGTGGCCACGCTGACGCTGTCGAAATGCACGCCATCGCGGGTGCGTGCCAGCAGGGTGCGAGTGTTACCGACGGAGATGAGGATCATGGATGTTGGGGCCGCAGGCTGACGTCACCGGCGCTCAGCCAGACCGTACCGGTATCCGCCGTATAAGAGACCTGCAAGCGCCCGTCCGGGCCGAGGCCCAGCACCCGGGCCATACGCACGCCCTGCGCGTCGCTGATCTGAACGGGCTGACGGGTCAGGCGATCCGCCTTCTTCCACAGGGGCAGGAAAGGCGTGAAGCCTTCCTCCGCAAAGTGCGCGAAGTCTTCCCGCCATTGGCGGAGAATGGTGCCGGCGAGGGTACTGCGGGTGACCCTGATGTCGAGATCGGCGAGGCTCACCGCAGTGTCCGGAAGACTGGGGTCCTCGTGAATGTTGAGTCCCAAACCCACCACCAGTCGAGTCTCTCCGTGATCGCGCGGACGCGCCTCAACCAGTATGCCCCCCAGTTTACGCCCCCCTATCCAAAGATCGTTGGGCCACTTGACCCAGAGATCGGGCAGGCGCGCCTGCAACAGGGTGAACACGGACAGGGCGGCAACGATGGTTAGTGCCGCATTGATCGGGCTGTGCTGAGTCCAGCCATAACTCAGGTAGAGATGGCGCCCGAAAGGTGAAGACCACTGGCGCCCGCGCCGCCCGCGCCCGGCCCACTGGCTCTCGGTCAGGCAGACGTCGACGCTGGTATCCTGCAACACTTCGGTATTGGTCGAGGCGCAGCATAGTGGCAGGTGGATACGCGCCGGGTCGATGCCGTCGATGTCGGCGATTTCCTGGGCGGAGAGGGGCGCGGCGGGATATTCCAGGCGCACGCCGCCATCCCGCGCATAGAGAGGGAAACCCCATTCACCGGCCTCCGCCAGCAACTCACCGGGATTATCTGCGGACCAGACATGGGGCAATCCATCGGCCAGCGCCGTCAATAAGGCCTGTAGTGCCGTCGAAGGCGCGTCAGGAGCGGATATGGCCATCTCCCAGGACGATCCATTTCTGCAGGGTCAGGCCCTCCAGTCCCACCGGCCCGCGTACATGCAGGCGGTTGGTGGAGATGCCGATCTCTGCACCCAGGCCGTATTCAAAGCCGTCGGCAAAGCGGGTGGAGGCGTTGACCATGACGGAACTGGCATCCACCTCGCGCAGAAAGCGGCGGGCGCGGGTATAATTTTCGGTGATGATGGACTCGGTATGCTGGGAGCCGTAACGGTTGATGTGTTCCATCGCGGCATCGAGATCGTCCACCACTTTGACGGAAATGATCGGCCCCAGGTACTCGGTGGCGTAGTCCTCTGCGGTGGCGGCGATGGCGCCGGGGATGCGGGGCAGGCCGCGTTCGCAGGCGCGAATCTCGATCCCCTTCTCCTGCAAGGCCGCGGCGATGGGGCCGAGCAGGTCATCCATCCGCTCCTGATGAATGAGCAGACTCTCTGCCGTATTGCAGGTGCCAAGCCGCTGGGTTTTGGAATTGACGACCACTTTGAGCGCCTTGCGGGGATCGGCGTCGGCGTCCACATATACATGGCAGTTGCCATCCAGATGCATGATCACGGGTACGGTGGCTTCGGCCTTGATGCGGGCGATAAGGCCCTTGCCACCGCGGGGAATCACCACATCCACATGGCGATCCATGCTGATCAGGATACCCACGGCCTCACGCTCGGCGGTGTTGACGTACTGCACCAGATCCAGGGGCAGGTTGGCCTTGCCGAGGGCAGCGCGCAGGCGCTCGGCGATGGCCAGGTTGCTGTGCAGGGACTCGGAACCGCCACGCAGGATGGCGGCGTTGCCCGATTTGACGCAGAGGCCGGCGGCATCGGCGGTGACGTTGGGGCGCGATTCGTAGATCATGGCGATCACGCCCAGGGGCGCGCGCATACGGCCTACCTGGATGCCGCTGGGGCGGTAACGCAGGTCGGTGATCTCGCCCACCGGGTCGGGCAGGGCGGCAATTTCTTCGAGGCCCTTGGCCATGGCTTCGATACGGGCTTCGTCCAGACGCAGGCGATCAATGAAAGCATCATCTTTACCCGCTTCTTCGGCGCTGCGTAAATCCTTGCGGTTGGCGCGTTGCAGATGGTCGGTGTCGCGGCGCAAGAATGCCGCCATGGAGCGCAGGGCGCTGTCTTTGGCGGCGCTGTCCGCGCTTTGCAACCGGCGCTGGGCGCTACGGGCGCGTTCTCCGATTTTTTCCAGTTCGCTACGTAAATCCAAGATGGAGCCTCCTGTGCTGGGTCCGGATCGGCGGTGAGGGCAACGGAAAATCCGCCGTGGATCCGTGCCGGAAAACGGCAGTCCGCGTGGCCTAACCCACGTGGGTATTGTTCGCATTGTGCCGTTCCGGAGCCATTCCGGCAATCCGCAGGCAGCGGCTGCGAGCATTCAGGACTGCCGCCAAGGGGTGCCGCGGTAGACCCAGGTGGCGAGGAGTGTGGTGGCGGCGATGGCGATGCAGGCGGAAAAGCCGAAAGCATAAGGGGCGCCGATCTCTTCCCATATCCAGCCGAACAATAATCCTGCAGGGATCGCGCTGACGCCGGTGGCCAAGTTGTACCAGCCAAAGGCCGTGCCGCGCTCGTCGGCTGTGGTCAGATCATTGATCTGGGCCCGTTCGGCCCCTTCGCTGAAGCCAAAAAACAAACCATAGGACAAGGCCACCGCCCACAACAACGGGAGGCTTTCCACCATGGCGAACAAGGCGTAGTTGCAGCCGTAGGCCGACCAGCCGATGAATAAAACGGGCCGCCGGCCCAATTTATCGGCCAGTCTTCCGCCGCCCATGCCCGTGCTGCTCTTGGCCGCATGGATGGAAGCCCAGAGGAGAAGTACCTGTACGACGTCCATACCGAGCTGATAAGCACGCAGAAGAATGAAGGTTTCGGTGGCGCGGGCCAGGGTGAACAAGCTCAGCGTAAGGAGATAGCGCCGGATGTGGGGTGACAGGTGCTGCGGGTTAAGGGAGATACGGGCTGGGGTCCGGTGATTGGGTGGTCGCCGCAGCTCACGCACACCGCCACCGAGGAGCAAAATGGCGACGGCGCCGGGGATGGCCGACAGGAGGATGACCTCCTCCAAGGGGATTCCGGAAAAATGCAAAACCGCCGCTGCCACCAGAGCCCCCAGCACCGCGCCCCCATTGTCCATGGCCCTTTGGTAGCCAAACGCAAAGCCGATGCGTTCCGGCGGCGTGGAATCTGCCAGCAAGGCGTCCCTTGGTGCGGTGCGGATGCCTTTCCCCATCCGGTCGATGCTGCGGACGAGCAGGAGCGCGGGCCAGCTTCCCACCACAGCGATGAGCGGCCGCGCCAGATTGGAAACCGTGTAGCCGATCACCGTCAGCCCCTTGCGCCGCCCACCGATGAGGTCGGAATGCCGGCCGGACCAGAGTTTGAGAAAGCTCGCTACGGTATCCGCCACCCCTTCTACCAGGCCCAGGGCCACCGGACCCGCAGCGAGTATGGTGGCCAGGAGGACGGGGATGAGAGGGACCACCATCTCCGAGGCAAGATCATTGAAAAAACTGACCAAGCCGAGAACGAGAACGGTGAATGGCAGGGCCTGGCGCATGGGTGCTAAACCTTATGGAGCGCCTTCATGGCGCGAGTCGGGTTACCAATAAATCCATCGTCACCTGCACATCCGCAGGCAGAGATCGGTCAGTGCGGGCCAGACCGGCGTGGGGTCCTGCCCCTTGATGCGGGCGTCAATGGCGAGGCAGTCCTCAATACCCGCCCGCAGCCCCGGGCGGGTCAGGCGCCGGGCGGCATTGCGCAGCCAGCCCTGCCGTGGCGGAAAAATACGGTTCTGCTGGAAGAATGCATCGGCATCCACGCCGCCGGCCCGCAATTCAGCCAGTAGGCGCAGGTCCTTGTGCAGGACCCAGAGGCACAACGCCGGTTCACCGTCGCCGCTGCGCAGGCGGTCGAGAATGCGCAGGATTTGTTCCGTCTCGCCGCGCAGGACCGCATCGGCGAGATCGTAAATGGTGAACTGGCTGCTGTCTGCCAGTACCGCGCGGATAGCGGTGACATCAATGCTCTGCCCCGGATAGACCTGTTGCAGCCGCTGAATGGCCTGATGGCAGGCACTGAGATTGCCGGTGCTGAGCTCGGTGAGCAACTGGACGGCGGCGCTGTCGGCCTGCATTCCGGCGGCGCGCAGGCGTTGCTCCACCCAGCGCGGCCAGTCCTGCCCCTCCGGGCGGTACAACAGGAGCGTGTGGCCGTGGGTCTCGATGGCCTTGAACCAGGCCGTTTTCTGCGTGCTGGCGTCAGGGCGGGGGCCGCTGAGGATCAGCAGGGCGTCGGGAGGTGGCGAGGCCAGCCAGTACTGCAGGGCGGCGCTACCTTCTTTGGGGACTTTGGGACTATCCAGACGCAGCAGGAGCAAGCGTTGTTCAGCGAAAAGCGAACCGGCGTTCCGCTCGTCGCGCAAGGCATCCCAGACAGTACCACCTTGTTGGCCGAGTCGCTGTTTCTGGGCGAAACCATGCTGCGCCGCGGCGGCGATCAGGGCGTCTTCTGCCTCCTGCAAGAGCAGGGGCTCATCGGAAAAGAGGCCATATACCGATGCCAGAGGGCTGCGTAAATGGCTGGCCCATTGCGCCGGCTTCAGCCGCATTTCAGGGAGCCTGTCGGCGGAAACCGGGGCTGTTGAGCACCCGCCGCAGAATTTGCCGTGCGCCCTGTTCCATCAGCAGGCGTTGTGAGGTGATCTGCTGCTCATTGGTCGCCAGTGGGTTGCCGCTATTGTAGCTGAAGCTGTTCTCCATGAGCAGCGGTTGCGACGCGAGGAGTATTTTATGGTCGCTGCCGATGACGCTGATTTCGGCGTGCAAGGTGTCGAGAAACTCCAGCGCCACGCCGCTGCTTGGGCTGATGCTGATGATCCGCTGGCTGACATAGGCATTGTCGATCTGCAACAAGGGACCGCCCTGCTGCGCGTGGTTACCGTCACGCTGTAGTGCACGATCAACGGCCTGCGCCAGAACGCCGCCAGCAGGGCCGGTGCCCGTCACGCGCAAGCCGGTCAGCTTCGGCGGAATACTGGCGCCGGTTTGCAGATGAAAGCCGCAGCCACTCGGCAGCAGTGCCAAGGCTGCGACAAGCCACCAGAGATTCCATTGCCGGGCGCGGATCATCCCGCCACCACGTTGACCAGACGGCCGGGTACGATAATCACCTTGCGCACCGTTTTACCCTCCAGATGGCGTTGGATGGCCGGATCGACCAGTACCGTCTGTTCGATGCTGGCGTTATCCGCATCAACGGGAAAATCCATGCGTTCGCGCAACTTGCCGTTGATCTGAATGACCATCGTCACGGTATCGCAACGCAGTGCCCCGGCATCGGCGACGGGCCAGGACGCATGGCTGATCACGCCGCTTTGCCCCAGTTTTTCCCAAAGCACCTCGGCGATATGGGGTGCAAAGGGGGCCAGCAGCAGGGTCAGGGCGCGCAGTCCTTCGCCCAGCACCGCCCGTAAGTCGGCTGGGGCATCCGTAGAGACCTTCATCAGGCTGTTGGTCAGCTCCATGATGGCGGCGATGGCGACGTTGAAATGATAGCGCCCGTCCATGTTGCGGCTGACCCGATCAATGCACTGATGCACCGCACGGCGCAGGTCCACCGCCTCGGCGGAGAGCTCTGCGGGCAGTGCCGGGGGCGTGGTGCCATACTCGTGGACCAGACGCCAGAACCGGTTGAGGAAGCGGTAAGCACCTTCCACGGCGCTGTCCGACCACTCCAGATGCTGTTCCGGCGGCGCCGCGAAGAGGATGAAGAGACGCGCGGTATCGGCTCCGTAGCGGTCGATCAGGCCTTGCGGGTCCACCGTGTTGCCCTTGGATTTGCTCATCTTGCTGCCGTCTTTGAGCACCATGCCCTGAGTCAGCAGATGGCGGAAGGGCTCATCGTGGGCGCCGTCGGCAGGCAGCAGACCGACATCGCGGAGCAGGCGGTTGAAGAAGCGGGCGTAGAGCAGATGCAGCACCGCGTGCTCCACACCGCCCACATACTGATCCACCGGCAGCCAGCCGGCGGCGCGCTGGTCGAGCATCTGTTCGGCATCGGGGCAGGCGAAGCGGGCGTAATACCAGGAGCTCTCCACGAAAGTGTCCATGGTATCGGTTTCCCGCCGGGCTGCGGCGCCGCATTGCGGGCAGGCCACCTGGGTGAACTCGGGGTCGTCCAGCAGCGGCGAACGCGGGTCTTTAAGCTGGTAGTGGGTCGGCAGGATCACCGGCAGATCCTGTTCCGGTACCGGCACGACGCCACAGTGGGGGCAGTGGATCATGGGAATGGGCGTGCCCCAGTAGCGCTGTCGGGAGATACCCCAGTCGCGCAGACGGAAGTTGACGGTCTTCCGCCCCAGTCCCTTGGCGGCTAATGCTGCGGTGATGCGGTCCTTGGCTTCTTCATTGGCCAGGCCATCGAAAGTCCCGGAGTTGAATAAGCTGCCGCTGCCGGTGTAGGCTTCCATCATGGCTTCGCCGTCGGTGGCGACACCCTCGGCCTGAATCACCGCGCGAATGGGCAGGCCATATTTGCGCGCGAACTCAAAGTCACGCTGATCATGGGCGGGCACACTCATCACCGCGCCCTCGCCATAACCCATGAGCACGAAATTGGCGGTCCAGACGGGTAGTTCCGCACCGGTAAGGGGATGCCGCACGTGCAGGCCGAGCGAGTGCCCCTCCTTCTCCTGGGTTTCGATGCTGGCTTCGGAAACGGACCCATGACGGCAGCGTTCGAGGAAGGCCGCGAGTTCGGCGCTGTTTTCCGCCGTCTGAACGGCCAGGGGATGTTCCGGTGCCACCGCCAGATAGGTCGCCCCCATCAGGGTGTCGGGACGGGTGGTGAAGACCTTGATGACCCCGTCGCCAGTGGTCAGTGGGAAATGAATCTCTGCGCCTTCCGAGCGACCGATCCAGTTGCGTTGCATGGTCAGTACCTGCTCCGGCCAGCCCTCGCTCAGGGTGTCGAGGCCGCTCAGCAACTCTTCGGCGTAGGCGGTGATGCGCAGGAAGTACTGCACGATTTTTTTGCGCTCGACCGGCGCGCCGGAGCGCCAGCCACAGCCGTCCACCACCTGCTCGTTGGCGAGGACGGTCTGGTCCACCGGGTCCCAGTTGACGGTGCCCAGCCGCTGATAGACCAGCCCCTTCTCCCAGAGCTTCACGAACAGCCACTGCTCCCAGCGATAGTAATCCGGCGTGCAGGTGGCGAATTCCCGCGACCAGTCGTAAGACAGGCCCAGCCGCTGCAATTGCCCGCGCATATGGGCGATGTTGTCCATGGTCCACCGCGCCGGGGCTAACCCGTGCTTGAGGGCCGCATTCTCCGCGGGCAGGCCGAAGGCATCCCAACCCATGGGCTGCAGGACTTCCTTGCCCCGCATCCGCTGATAGCGGGCGATGGCGTCGGCAATGCTGTAATTGCGCACATGTCCCATGTGCAATTGCCCCGAAGGGTAGGGGAACATGGCGAGGGCATAGAATTTGTCTCCCGAGGGCGTCGCGGCGGCCTTGAAGGCCTGCTGATCGTGCCAGCGCTGCTGCACGGCGGCTTCGAGTTCTTGTGGAGAATAGGCGGGAGTGTCCATGGATTTATCTTATGCCGGATACCAAATGTGGCGCAAAGGTTGCCATAGGCACCGGGGTGGCGCAATGGTTTACCAACTGCCTAGCGCTGTTCGATGCCTACCGTCCTCTGGCGGTTCAGCACTTCATGGTCAGGGATGCCTTCAGCTAATCTTGTCATCCGCCACATGATAACGCGGGTCTTCTGACACGTTAAAGACGACCAGATCCTTTGCCTTCTCCAGCAAATCCCGGCAGTCACCGCTCAAATGGCGCAGATACAGCTTTTTGCCCCGCTTCTCGTAGCGCTCGGCCAGCGCATCAATAGCCTCGATGGCGGAATGATCGACAATCCGCGCCTCGCCGAAGTCGATGATGACCACGTCCGGATCTTCCGCCGGGGTAAAGAGATTACGGAAGGCGCTCACCGAGGCAAAAAACAGCGTTCCTTGCAGGGTGTAAATCTTATGCCCCTCCGCATTGATGCTGGTTTTGACTTCAATCTGCTTGGCGTGCTGCCAGGCAAAGGCCAGCGCCGCGATGATGACCCCCGCCACCACCGCCAGGGTAATATTGACCAGCACCGTAATGGCGGCGACCAGAATGCCGATGACTATGTCGGTGCGCGGCACCTTGCCGAAAAAGCGCAGACTGCTCCATTCAAAGGTCTTTTCCACCACCACGAACATCACGCCGACCAGTGCGGCAATGGGCACCTGCTGAATCCAGCGTGAGGCCAGCACGATAAAGGACAGCAAAAAGAGGGCCGTGGTAACGCCCGACAGGCGCTTGATGGCGCCGTTGCCGACATTGATGATGCTCTCCCCCAGCATGGCGCAGCCGCCCATGGCGCCAAAAAAACCGCTGACCACATTGGCAAGGCCCTGCGCCATGGATTCCTGATTCGGCTTGCCACGGGTGTCGGTCATCTCGTCGATCAGGTTCAGGGTCAGCAGGGTTTCCACCAAACCGTTGGCGGCCATAACCAGGGCGTAGGGGAAAATGACGACCAGGGTGTGCCAGTTCAATGGCACTTCCGGCAGATGAAAGCTGGGCAGGCCACCGGCCAGCGATGCCACATCGCCGACGGTCACCGTAGGAATCTTGAAGACGACGACGAAGAGGGTGGTCAGTAGCGCACCCGCGAGTGTTGCCGGGATCGCCTTGGTGAGGCGCGGCGTCAGATAAATAGCCAGCATGGTCAGGGCGACCAATCCGATCATGATATAAAGCGGCGTACCATGCATCCAGACCATGGCGCCTTGGGCATCCTTGATCTTGAAATGCTCCAGTTGCGCCATGAAAATCACGATAGCGAGGCCGTTGACGAAACCGAGCATGACCGGGTGGGGGATCAGACGCACGAACTTACTCAGCCGTGCCGCCGCGAAGAAGAGTTGCAGCAGGCCCATCAGGATGACGGCAGCAAACAGGTATTCGGCTCCGTGGGAAACCACCAGCGCCACCATCACCACCGCCGTAGCACCACTGGCGCCGGACACCATACCCGGCCGACCGCCCCAGAGCGAAGTGATAAATACCAGGATAACCGCCGCGTACAAGCCGGTTAACGGTGAGACATGGGCGACAAAGGCAAAGGCGATGGCTTCCGGCACCAGAGCCAGCGCCACGGTAATGCCACTGAGGATGTTGATCTTGTTTTCTTCGAATCGGGACAGGCGTTGCATCGGACTGCTCCACTTGAGGCAAATGCGTCTCCATGCCGAGTTGGGCGCTTAGGCCCCAGTGCAGCAGGAAGCGGCAGAAGAGTTCGAAAATGAGAAGGGCGAGAGCTTCGCCAAAGTGCGGTCAGCAGTGACCACAATATAAGGGCGGGGGTTGAAACTCACATCGGAGGATGGCACCTGATTCATTGACTTAATGGCCAAATACCGTACCAGAAATCTGATTTATAATCAAACTTGGTTTGTCCCCAGCCTTTGTTGCCATTGGCGCGCCAGCGCCCACAGGGTTAGACTAGGGTGCTTATCACGGGTCTCAAATTTCATCGTTCCGGAGAAAAACATGGCCGAGTTGCCAGAAATAGAACTGCTCAGACAAAAACTGCGGCGCAGTATCCTGCACAAGCGGATCGGCGTCATGCGGATGCAGAATGCCAAAGGCGAGTCACTGACCGATGGCGCCGGGATGGAAGATGCCGCCCTCCAGGGCAAGGCCATCACCGACCTGCATCGCTACGGTCAATACCTTTTTCTGGAACTGGATCGCAAGAACATCCTCGCCCTGCAGTTGGGCGGTGAATTGAGCGGCGAACTTGAGCGCGGTTCTGCTCAGGCGGCGGGCGAGGAAGAGCCGCGTGCGGCATTGGAGATTCAGATCAATGGCCAGCAGCGCTTGCGTCTTCAGGGGACTCAGTTGGGTAATCGCCTGCGCCTGCTGGATGAAAACAGCGATGTGGACTTCCTGACCAAGCTCGGCCCTGATCCGCTGATGGTGCATGGGGAGGGGCTTGGTGTATTGCGCGAAGCCCTGAGCCGTCGCCGCAGCGCCCTGCGTAACATCCTGCTCGATGACGGCTTCGCGCCGGGCATCGGCGGCATCTGGGCGGATGAAATCCTTTTTCAGGCCCGCCTGCGGCCGGACCGCACCGCGACCAGCCTCAGCGAAGAGGAGCGCGAGCGTTTCCTGGAGCAGATTCCCAAGGTGTTGGATCGTGCCCTGCGCTGTCAGGCGAAGAGCAACCTGTTGCCCAAGACCTTCCTCACTCGCCATCGGGCGGACGGGCACTGTCCGAGCTGTGGCGGCGCGCTGGAAGCTCTTTCGGTGGGGGGCAAGAGCACGCTGTTCTGCCCGGTCTGCCAGTCTTAATCAGGCGCAACCTACTTATGTCTCCAGGGTAAACCGCTGGCCTTCCAGCCTTCTACCTTGCCGCGCTGGCCATGGGTGTCGTGTTTGCCCTCAAAGCCCCCGAGGATGTTATAGCAATGGCCATAACCCAGATCGGCCAGATGTTCGGCCGCCGCCAAAGAGCGACCACCCGTCCGACACAATAACAGCAGTAAATCGCCGGGTTGGGCTTTCTTGCGCAACTCTGCGTCAAAGTCGGCATTGGGGGTCATGCCCGGATACTGTTGCCACGGCACATGACAGCAGCCCTCTACGAAGCCCGAAAAATCCAGTTCCGGCTGGGAGCGCACGTCAATCAGGATGGCCTTGGGATGGTCGCGTAACACCGCATGCGCTTCCTCCGGCGTCATATCTCCGGCGTGGCGTTTGCCGGCAGCCTTGGCTCGCTCCTGCGCCTTCTGTAGAATCGCTTCGGTATTCATAACGTTCACCTCGTCCTGTAAATTCGGTGTGGATGGCAAGGGGATTAAACAGCATCTGTGCATATGTTGTGCGTCTCCCTGCTTTTCGGCAAGCTCGGCGGCGGATCATCCCAGACTGGTTTTGTCGCGGGCGACCAAAACTTCATGGCTATGGGTCTGCAATCTTGACAATTGCCAGCCAATTGACGATTGTCCGAGCAAATATTCCGATGCAGCCTGAGGCATGCCCATGATTCAGCGCTTTGACAGCGCTGTACATTGCCGACTTCGCGGATGACCGCAACACCTTGAGAGGCCCTGAGTAGTGACAGAAGGCATCAGTCGCACGGAACGCGGCAAGCAGAACATGCGGGTGACCCTGATGGGGGCGGGCACCAACGTGGTGCTGTTTTTCATCAAACTCGCGGGGGGCGTTTTCGGGCACTCTAGTGCGCTGGTGGCGGACGCCATCCATTCCCTTTCGGATCTGCTGTCTGATCTTGGGTTGGTGTTCGCCATGCACTTCAGCAGCCAGCCGCCGGATCAGGAGCATCCCTACGGTCACGAGCGTTTTGAAACTCTGGCGGCGCTGGCCACGGGCAGCCTGTTGGCTGTCAACGGGGCCGGGATCGGCTACGAGGCGGTCCAGCGGCTCATTGTTGGTCATTATGGCATGCCAGCGAGCTGGACCCTCTACATCGCCGCTTTTGCCATCATCGCCAAAGAGTCACTCTACCAGATCACTATCCGGGTGGCCCGCAGAACCCGTTCGGCCGCATTGCGCGTCAATGCCTGGGATCACCGTACCGATGCGATTTCCAGTGTCATCGTGTTTATCGGTATCGGCGGCAGCTTGTTGGGCGCGCCTTATTTGGATTCGGTCGTCGCCCTTATCGTCGCCCTTATGGTGCTGCGGATCGGTCTGGTCACCGGTTGGGAAGCGGTGCAGGAGTTGGCAGATCGTGGTCTTAGTGATGAAGCGTTGGCAGCGATTCGCGAGGTGATTCTCGGCTGCGAGGGGGTGCGCGATTTGCACCTGCTCAAGACCCGTAAAATCGGTCATCAGGCCCTGGCCGAGGTGCATCTGCAGGTGATGCCGACCTTGAGCGTCTCCGAGGGACACCAGATTGCTGAGCGGGTGCGAATAGCGTTGTTGCGGCAGGTGGATGAACTGGCTGATGCTACCATCCACATCGACAGCGAAAATGATGAGGAGGGGGGCGTGGTTCTGCCGCCGCGCAGCGAGATAGAAAAAGTGGTGTGCGAGTGTCTGCTGGCGCGGAATTTGCCTTTAACAGAGCAGATGACCTTGCATTACCTCAAGAACGGCGTCGTGATCTGTATGCGTTATCACTTGCCGCCAGCGGAAACATTCGCTAGCCTGCAGGACATGGAAACACGGCTTCAGGACGCCTTGCAGGGGCGGGTGCCAGGCTTGCAGCAGGTGGATGTGGTCTGGCAATTGCCAAAAACACCGACCGCGCAATAGTGGTGCATATTTTTTTGTTGCACCATAATTGGGCGCAATATTGGTGCATATGGAGCCCTGATTGTTATCGGTGGGTGGTTAAGGGTCTGGTATGAATTTTGTATGCGCAGTTTGCCCAGGGTCGTGAATATTTCTTGATTGAAGGAGAAGCAAATGGGTTATAGCCCCAGTGATGTGGTTAAGTTGATTAAAGAAAAAGATATCAAGTTTGTCGATTTCCGTTTTACCGATACCAAGGGTAAGGAACAGCATGTCTCCGTCCCCGGCCACACTATCGAAAAAGACACCTTCGTCGAGGGTAAGGCGTTTGATGGTTCTTCTATCACCGGCTGGAAGGGCATCAACGAGTCCGACATGATCCTCCTGCCCGAGGCTGAGTCCGCCGTTCTCGATCCTTTTACAGATGAAACCACCCTCATTATCCGCTGCGACGTCATTGAGCCCGCCACTGGCCAAGGCTATGAGCGCGATCCCCGCTCCGTCGCCAAGCGTGCCGAGATCTACCTGAAGAGCACGGGCATCGCCGACACCTCCTACTTTGGTCCCGAAAATGAATTCTTCGTTTTCGATTCCGTGACCTGGAATATCGATATGAGCGGCTGTGCTTACAAGGTGGATGCCGAAGAGGCCGCCTGGAATTCCGGCAAGGAATATGAATCCGGCAATATGGGCCATCGCCCCGGCATCAAGGGCGGTTATTTTCCGGTCCCACCCGTTGATTCGGCGCAGGATCTGCGCTCCGCCATGTGTCTGGCCATGGAAGAAATGGGTTTGAAGGTGGAAGTGCATCACCATGAGGTGGCCACTGCCGGGCAGCACGAAATCGGCGTCGGTTTTAATACGCTGACCCGCAAGGCCGATGAGGTACAGATTCTCAAATATGTCGTTCACAACGTGGCGGCAGCTTACGGCCAGACGGCGACTTTCATGCCCAAGCCCATCGTCGGTGACAACGGCAGTGGCATGCATGTCCATCAGTCGCTCGGCAAGGATGGCAAGAACATCTTTGCGGGCGACCTGTATGGCGGATTGTCGGAAATTGCTCTGTACTACATCGGTGGCATCATCAAGCATGCCAAGGCGATCAACGCGCTGACCAACCCCAGCACCAATAGTTACAAACGTTTGGTGCCCCATTACGAGGCCCCGGTGCTGCTGGCTTACTCCGCCAAGAACCGTTCGGCGTCCATCCGTATTCCCTTCGTCAACAGCCCCAAGGCCCGGCGCATCGAAATACGTTTCCCGGACTCCACCGCCAACCCCTACCTGGCGTTCTCTGCCATGCTGATGGCGGGTCTGGACGGTATCCAGAATAAAATTCATCCCGGTGACGCCATGGACAAGAATCTCTATGATCTGCCCGCGGAGGAGCAGGCCAACATTCCCGGCGTGGCGGCTTCCCTGGAAGAAGCCCTGCGCGCCCTGGAAGCCGATCATGACTTCCTCATGAAGGGGGGGGTGTTCTCCGAGAGTTGGCTGGAAGGTTATCTGGATGTGAAGTGGGCCGAGGTGCAGACCCTGCGCATGACCACCCATCCGGTGGAGTTCCAGATGTACTATAGTCTCTGAGACCGGATACGGCCCGCTGTGACGGGCTTTCCCCGACGCCAATCAGCTCCGTGCTTTATACGGGGCTTTTTTGTGGCCGCTGCCTTGACAATCGGGGGCTTGGCGACCATATAGAGAATGCCGCGCTGGTCAGGAGTGCAGAATGATGAAATGCAGAACCCCTCCCTTTACATCTGGTAAGGGTGAATCAAAGCGCCCACTAATGGTGGGCTTGTGTATTTTCCTGTCGGTCTTTCTGATCAGCGCTTCCGCCGATGCGTCAAGCATTTATCGCTGGGTGAGTGGCAGTGGAGTCGTCAGCTATGGCGAAACCCCACCTGCGGGCGCTAAAGACGTCGAGCAGATTTCCGGAGCACCGCAGAACTCGGTCAGCACGCCCGTGTCGGCGTCCAGTGGTAGTGTTGTCACCCCATCGCCCGTGCCGTCTGCCGCACCCACGCCCACCCGACCCGCGGTAAATTCGGCCTTGAAGCGTATGCAGGCGGAACTGGTTGTGGCGCGGTTGGCGCTGCTCCAGGCGACCAAAAACTATGAGCAGGGCAAGGCCATACGCACCGGCAACGAGCGCAATTATGCCCGCTATCTGGATCGCGTGAACGGTCTGAAACAGGCGATGGATGCGGCGCAATTGCGCGTGCTGTTGCTCCAGCGACAGATCCAACAGGTGCAGAATGAAGGTCCGGCGCCGACGGCTCCGGGGCGCGCGGCGCATTAGTTTGTGCCGGGTGCGGCGCGTATCTGAAGATGGACCCGAAGGGGCTTCGTGGCTTACCATAGCCGCAGGATAGCCACTGCACGCCTTTCGGAGACCTAATGCCACGTTTCTTGCTCAGTAACGACGATGGTTATCTGGCACCGGGACTGGCGGCGCTCGCCGAAGCAATAAGGCCTTTAGGTGATTTGGAGGTGCTGGCGCCGGAGCAGGATCGTAGCGGTGCCAGTAACTCTCTCACCCTGGACCGGCCGTTGCGGATGCGTACCGGACTCAACGGTTTTCACTATCTGGTCGGTGGTACGCCCACGGACTGTGTCCACCTCGCCGTTACCGGCATCTTCGCGGAAACGCCTGATATGGTGGTCTCCGGCATCAATCGCGGCGCCAATATGGGGGACGATGTGCTCTACTCAGGCACGGTGGCCGCCGCCACCGAGGGGCGTTTTCTCGGCTTGCCCGCTATGGCGGTTTCCTTGGCAGGGCGCGATTGTACCCATTTTTCGACTGCGGCGCAGGTGGCCGCCAAGTTGGTGATCGGGGTGCTGAGTCATACATTACCTGCCGATACCATTCTCAATGTGAACGTACCGGATTTGCCCTACGATGAAATCCGCGGATTCGAAGTGACGCGTCTGGGGCGTCGCCACAAGAGCGACATGGTGATACCGGCGGCTGATCCGCGCGGCGATCCTGTTTACTGGATTGGCCCTTCCGGGCGAGAGGCAGATGCCGGTCCCGGTACCGACTTTGACGCGGTGCGCCGCGGTTACGTCTCCATTACGCCGCTCGATCTGGATATGACCCGCTACAATTTCCTGGAGGGTTTGAGTCAATGGCTGCTTCGTTGCTAGCCTTGAGTCCTGAAGTCGGTATGATTTCCCCGCGTACCCGGGGGCGGATGGTGCTGCGTCTGCGCGCGGAAGGCATCCGTGACGAGCGGGTGCTGGACGCGATGAACCGGGTTCCGCGTCATCACTTTGTCGCGCAGGCGTTGGCGGGGCGTGCCTATGAGCCGGTGTCGCTGCCTATCGGCTATGGACAGACTATCTCTCAGCCCTGGACCGTGGCGCGGATGATGGAGGCGATTCTTGAGGACCGGGAAGTGCCGCAGCGGGTGCTGGAGATCGGTACTGGTTCCGCCTACCAGACCGCCGTGTTGGCAGAACTGGGGGCTGAGGTCTTCAGCATTGAGCGTATCGGCCCGCTTCAGGAAATGGCGGAGGTGTTGCTGGGGCGGCTGAACTACCATCAGGTGCATCTGCATCATGGCGACGGTAGTGGCGGCTGGCCGGAGAAGGCACCTTTTGATGCGATTGTCATCACGGCTGCAGTGCCCTGCGCCCTGGCGCCCCTTTATCGCCAATTGCGGGCCGGGGGTAGTCTGGTGATGCCGGTGGAAGAAGGCGGCAGACAGCATTTGCAAGTCAGCCATTGGGATGGCAGTGCGGCGCAGGTGATTCCGCTGGGTGCCTGCCATTTTGTCCCTTTGCTGGCGGGAACGATTGCGGTGGCCTCTGGAGAGTGTGTCGGATGAAAAGCGCGAGCAGAGACGAGGAAGAGGGCGTTCAGACAGGAGTCGCGGAGAAGGAAGCAGATATTCCGGAAAAAGCCGAGGAGGTGGAAGATTTCGGTGAGGCCCCCGATTGGGATGCTACCCGCTGTTATCTGCGGGAGATCGGGCATAGTCCGCTGCTGACAGCAGAACAGGAGGTCACCCTTGGGCGCAGGGTTCAGACCGGAGATCAGGCGGCACGCTGCACCATGATAGAGAGTAACCTGCGCCTGGTGGTAAAGGTGGCGCGGCGCTATATCAACCGGGGGTTGCCGCTCCTGGACCTGATCGAAGAAGGCAATCTCGGGCTGATTCGGGCGGTGGAGAAATTTGATCCGGAGCGCGGCTTTCGCTTCTCCACCTATGCGACCTGGTGGATTCGCCAGAATATCGAGCGGGCGCTGATGAATCAGACCCGCACCATCCGCCTACCCATTCATGTGATGAAGGAACTCAGCGCCGTGCTGCGCGCGGCCCGCTGTCTCGGGCAAACCCTGCAGCGGGAGCCGACGCCGGAAGAGGTGGCAGAAGTTCTGGATCGCCCGGTAGAAGCGGTGCGCAATTGCCTGGAAATGGATGGCCGGGTGACGAGCCTGGATGTGCCCCATGGCCGGGAGTCGGATCGTCCTCTTGCGGATATTGTTGCCGATGCTGACGCGGTGGGCTTGGAAGAGGGCCTGGCCGACCGGAATCTCTCCCAGCAGGTGCAGCAATGGATTGGGGCGATGACCGAGAAGCATCGGCTGGTACTGCTCTGGCGTTTCGGTCTGGACGGCACCGATGGGGCGACGCTGGAAGAGGTCGGCTCCCGCCTCGGCGTTACTCGGGAGCGGGTGCGGCAGATTCAGGTAGAGGCATTGCTGGTGCTGCGCCGTCGCATTGAAGAGGAAGGCCTGACATCGGAGAGCCTTTTCGGCTGACGGTGACGTCGGCGGATACCAGTGTGTTCAGGCCTCGGGCGGCAGCAGGGCGGCGATGACCACGCGATCTTCGGCCAGCAGGATGTTGTAGGTGCGGCAAGCGGCACCGGTGTTCATCACCTCTACGGCGAGATCAGCGGCGCCCAGGGCACGCATGAGTTCCAGCGGGAAATGCTGATGCTTGCCAGTGCCCAGCAGCACAATATCGGGCTTGCGCGCCAGCACTTCGGCAAAGTGCGAGAGCTGGAGCGCGCTGGCATGCCCCGGTCCCCAGGGGCTGTGCAGCCAGTCGGCGCCGACCAGCAGGCCGTGTGCGTGCTTTTTGCCGTGGATGACGATGCCCTGCGACCCATAGGCATGGATGAGATTGCGGTGACCGTCGCGTTGCAGGTGTAATTTCATGTTGAATGTCCTTCATGCGGATTGACAGGTCCGCCTTGCCTCTCTATTGTTCTTCGATTTCGGCATTCGCTACAACCCTGAAGGCCCGCGCCACATGAACAGTGACTTTGAACGTATCCGTCGTCTGCCCCCTTATGTATTTAACATCGTTACTGACCTGAAGAATCAGGCCCGCAAGCGGGGCGAGGATATCATCGACTTTGGCATGGGTAATCCTGATCAACCCACACCCCAGTATATTGTCGACAAACTTTGTGAAACGGCCCAGCGCGGCGATACCCATCGCTACAGCGTGTCGCGCGGCATTCCCCGCTTGCGGCGCGCCATCACGGGCTGGTACGAACGGCGCTATGGCGTGCAGCTTGATCCGGAGTCCGAAGCCATTGTCACCATTGGCTCGAAAGAGGGTATTGCCCATCTGGCGTTGGCGACCATGGGTCCCGGCGATACGGTGCTGGTGCCGAGTCCGACTTATCCCATTCATCCCTACGGCTTTGTTATTTCGGGCGCCGACGTGCGCCATGTGCCGATGCTGCCGGGGGTGGATTTCTTCGAGGAACTGGAAAAGGCCGTCAAGGCCGCCTGGCCGAAGCCGAAGATGCTGGTGATCAACTTCCCCCACAACCCGACGGCGGCGGTCGTGGAACTGGATTTTTTCGAGCGGATTGTCGAGTTTGCCAAGGAGCACCGTATCTGGGTGGTGCATGATCTGGCCTATGCGGATATCGTCTTTGATGGCTATAAAGCGCCGAGCTTTTTGCAGGTGCCGGGGGCCAAGGACGTGGGCGTCGAGTTCTTCACCCTTTCCAAGAGCTACAACATGCCCGGCTGGCGGGTGGGCTTTGCGGTGGGGAACCCGAAACTGGTGGGCGCGCTGGCGCGAATGAAGAGCTATCTGGATTACGGTACTTTTACCCCCATTCAGGTGGCGGCCATCACCGCACTGGAAGGGCCGCAGGATTGCGTGGAAGATATCCGGCTGATGTATGAGCAGCGCCGCGACGTGCTCTGCGAGGGGCTGGACGCGGCGGGCTGGGTAGTCGACAGGCCTAAGGCGACCATGTTTGTCTGGGCAAAGATTCCCGAAGCATTGCGCAAGATGGGCTCACTGGAATTCTCCAAGCTGGTACTGGACCGCGCCAAGGTGGCGGTGAGCCCCGGCATCGGCTTTGGCGAGTTGGGCGACGAATATGTGCGTTTCGGGCTGGTGGAGAATGAGCATCGCACCCGACAGGCCATCCGCGGCATCAAACACATGTTTCGTGAGGATCTGTAATGGCGTATGCAATGGAGCCGGTACGGATCGGTATTCTTGGCATGGGCACGGTGGGTCAGGGCACGGTGCGGGTGTTGGAGCGCAATGCCGAAGAAATCTTGCGCCGGGTCGGGCGCGAGTTACGGGTAGTCCATGCGGCGGTGCGTAATCCCGCACGTTTGGAAGGATTGGGGCTGGATGCGCGGATCAGCAGCGATCCATGGGCGGTGGTGCGCGATCCCGAGGTGGAGGTGGTCGTCGAGGTGATGGGGGGGCAGGAGCCGACCCTGAGCTTGTTGATGGCCGCTATCGCGGCGGGTAAGCATGTGGTAACCGCTAACAAGGCACTGCTGGCCGAGCATGGCAACGAGATTTTCGCGGCGGCGCAGGCGCAGGGGGTGATGGTTGCCTTCGAGGCGGCGGTGGCGGGTGCCATTCCCATCATCAAGGCGATTCGCGAGGGGCTGGCGGGCAACCGAATTCAGTGGCTGGCGGGCATTATCAACGGCACCAGCAACTATATCCTCTCCCAGATGTTCCACGCGGGCTGGGACTTTGAGCAGGCCCTGGCTGAGGCGCAGCGGCTGGGTTATGCCGAGGCCGATCCGGGGCTGGATGTGGATGGCGGCGATGCCGCGCACAAAATTACCCTGATGGCGTCTATCGCTTTTGGTATTCCGGTGGATTTCGCCCATTGCCATGTGGAAGGCATCCGTGCCCTGGAACAGACCGATGTGGTCTATGCCGCCGAGCTGGGCTATCGCATCAAGCTGCTGGGGATTGCGCGGCGCCGCGCGGATGGCATCGAGTTGCGGGTCCATCCTACGCTCATCCCGGAAAGTCATCTGCTGGCCAATGTGGAGGGACCCTTCAACGCTATTCTGGTGGAGAGCGATGCGGCGGGGCAGAGCCTTTATTATGGACGCGGCGCGGGCGGCGATCCCACGGCCAGCGCCGTGGTGGCGGACTTGGTGGATGTGGCGCGGACCATGACCGCCGATCCCAGCAACCGGGTGCCCCATCTCGCCTTCCAGCCCGATGCCATGAGTGCCTTGCCGCTGCTGCCCATGGCCGAGGTGGAGAGCGCTTACTATCTGCGCATCCACGCCCATAATCGCCCCGGTGTGCTGGCACAGGTGGCGACGATGCTGGCGGAGTATGAGATTTCCATCGAAGCGCTGGTGCAGAAAGAGACGCCGGAGGCAGACAGTGTGCCCATCGTCCTGCTGCTGCACCGCTGCCGGGAGGGTGACCTGGAGCGGGCCATCGCCCGCATTGAAGCGCTGCCAGTGGTCGTTCAGCCCGTGCTGCGCCTGCGCGTCGAGAGTTTGGCGGAAGGGTGATCCGTCCGCCGCACTGAATTTTGGCATTTCATCTTAAATCAGGATAACTTCATGACCCGTTATACCGGCATTATCGACCATTACCGCGCCTTCCTGCCCCTGGCTCCCGAGACTCCGGCGGTGAGCCTGGGCGAGGGCAATACGCCGCTGATCGAGTGTATCAACCTGCCCCGCCAGCTTGGCCTCGATATCCGCCTTTTCCTCAAATTCGAGGGCCTGAATCCCACCGGCTCCTTCAAGGACCGTGGTATGACCATGGCGGTGACCAAAGCCAAGGAAGAGGGCAGTGAGATGGTGATCTGCGCCTCTACCGGCAACACTTCGGCGGCAGCAGCGGCTTACGCGGCGCGGGCGGGAATGCGCGCTTTCGTGGTGATCCCGGAAGGCAAGATCGCCCTCGGCAAGCTTTCTCAGGCGATGATGCATGGTGCCATGGTGTTGCAGATTCGCGGCAACTTCGACGCGGGGATGCAGATTGTCCAGGAAGTGGCGGCCAATGCGCCCATCACCCTGGTGAACTCGGTCAATCCCTATCGCTTGCAGGGCCAGAAGACGGCGGCCTTCGAGATTATCGAAGCGCTGGGTGAGGCGCCCGATTATCACGCCCTGCCCGTGGGTAATGCCGGCAATATCACCGCCCACTGGATGGGCTATTGTGAGGCCACTGATGGGCGGACCGACAAGTCCCAGTCTCTGACCGCTTCCTGCAAGTTCTGTAATGGCGCCTGCACCTATGGTCACGGTAGAACGGGCAAACGACCGAAGATGCTGGGTTTTCAGGCGGCAGGCAGTGCTCCATTCATCGTTGGCGATTATGTGAAAGACCCCGAGACCATCGCCACGGCCATCCGTATCGGTCATCCCATGTCCTGGGATCAGGCGCATCGGGTGCAGGCCGAAAGCGGCGGCTGGTTTGGCGGTCATAGCGATGCCGAGATTCTGGAGGCGCAGCGCTGGCTGGCGCAATACGAGGGCGTTTTCTGCGAACCGGCCTCGGCGACTTCGGTGGCGGGGGTGGTGGCCGCGGTTCGCGCCGGAAAAATTGAAACGGGCGCGACGGTGGTCTGTACCCTCACCGGGCATGGCCTCAAAGATCCCGATACCGCCATTGCTCAGGGCGGCGAAGTGCGCACCGTGGATGCCAGTCTGGAGGCCGTGCAGCGCGCCATTCTGGACCGCTGATGGCCGATCTCTGCCTCTGGCTGTCGGGGTTGCGCGGTGTGCCGGAGGACGACCTGGGAGCGGTATTGCCGCGTTACTGGGGGTGTGGGCGGGCGGAGCGGTTGACGGCTGGTTCCTCTCTGGAGGTGGCGGGACGTTTGCTGGGTTTCAACGGCTTGCTGCCGGCGGCGGCATTGCTGGCGGAGTCTGAGGGTATAGCGACCGAAGGGCACTGGGTCATCGCCCTGGAGCCGGTGGCGTTTCGCGGCCAGGCGGGGCGGGCGGTCTTACAGCCTCTGCCCGGCCTGGAGGAAGCCGCCGCCGCGGCACTGTTTACGTCTGCTGTTGAGCACATGGCGGATACCCCCTGGACACTGCGGCGCGGCGCCCGGCGTTGGTATGTGCTGACCGCCGACACGCCCGACCTGCACTGTCCCGATCCCGAACAAGTCTGGGGCCGTGAGCCGCTGGCCCTGCAAGTCACCGGTACCGATGCCCGGCGCTGGAATGCCTTCCTCAATGAGTTGCAAATGCTCCTCGCCGCGCATCCCGTCAATCAGGATGTCGATGCCGGCGGTCAGGAACCCTGGTGTCTGTTCTGGGCCTGGGGGGAGGGGCGATTACCTGCTGCGCGGCCCATTCCGCGGTGGCAGACCGTGGCGGCGGAGGCGGACTACCTGCAGGCCGCGGCCCGCTGGCTCGGTCTGCCCCTGTCCTATCCCAAAGCGTTGCAGGCCGCCGTAAAACTCCCCGATGATCTGCTCTGGGTCTGGTCCGGAGCCTGGCTCTATCCCGATGCGGCAAAGTCTTTCGCGGCGCTGGTCCCGGCCCTGCAATCCTTGTGGCGGAGCGGCGGGCGCCTGGAGTGTTTGACGGGGGTGCTTGCCAGCGGTGGTATAGAGCGCCTTACGCTTCGCCGTACGGATCGCTGGCGCTTCTGGCGCGGACCGGCCCGGCCGGGCCATGCGCTGCCGGGGGGCTGGTAGGTGTCTGAAGCCGCGCGCATTGTCGACCGTCCTGTGGCAGCGGCGATATTGCGCGCGACTTTGGAGCTTGGATATACCCCGCTCCAGGCCCGGATCATTGCCGGTAGATTGAGCGAGGCCGATCTGGCGAAACTGCCGGAGTTGCTGAATCTGCAGTTGAGTGGCCTCACCCCGCCGGATTTGCTGCCTGATATCGACATCGCTTCTGAATGCATCGTCTCCGCCATAAAACAAGGGTTGCCCATCCTCCTGATTTCCGACTTCGATGCGGATGGCGCCTCGGCCCATGCGGTGCTGAAGTTTGCGTTCCGGGATTATTTCGGCGTGTCGGAAGCGCGGATTCACAGCTATATCGGCCATCGTCTGCGGGACGGTTACGGCGTCACCGAAACCCTGACCGACCGCATTATTGCCGAGGCCCCCCGCCCCGCCTTGATTATTACCGCGGATCAGGGGAGCACGGATCATGAACGGATCGCCAGGCTGCGGGATCATGGTTTTATCGTCGTCATCACGGATCATCACGGCGTGCCCGCATCCGGGCCGCCCCCTGCGGCCATGGCTTGTGTAAACCCGGTGCGCGAGGATTCGGCATTTCCCGATCCTTACATCGCCGGCGTGCAGGTGGCGTGGTTGCTGTGCTGTGCGGTTCGCCAGCGGCTGATTCGGGACGGCGACCTTCCCGCCCGTGCGCCAAAACTCGGCGGTCTTTTGGACCTGGTTGCCCTGGGAACCATGGCCGATTGCGTCAATCTGGCGCGGTCCATCAATAACAAGGCGATAATCGCCCGCGGCCTGGCGATCATGAACTCGCCGGTGGCACGGCCCGCCTGGCAGGCATTGTACGTAGCCAGCCATTGCAAAGGGCCCATTACCGCGGCCACCCTGGCCTTTCATTTCGCGCCCGTCATCAACGCCCGCGGGCGCCTGGATTCGGCACTGGGCAGTGTTGATTTGCTTATGAGTGATAGCGTTCCGGTGGCGGAAGAACTGGCGCAGCATTTCGTGGAGCACAACACCGAACGTAAGGCGGTCCAGTCGAACATGCTGCAAAGAAGCACAAAACAGGCGGCACAGCAGGTTCGGGATGGCGCGGCGGCCATTACGATATTCGACCCGGAAGGCCACGCGGGTGTCCACGGCATTTGTGCGGCGCGACTGGCGGAGTCTTTCGGTAGACCGGTCGCTTATTTCTCGCCAAAAAATGACGCGGAACATATCACGGCATCGCTCAGGACCGTGCACGGTTTTCATGTACGGAATGCCTTGGCGGAGATCGCCGGCCGTTATCCCGATGATTTTGTCGCCTGGGGCGGCCATGCGGGCGCTGGTGGTGTGACCTTGAAGCGGGATGGTCTGCAGCGCTTTGCGGAAGCGTGGGCCTCTACCGCCGCAAACGCATTGCGTGACCACAGGGTCGGCCCGGAGATTGTCACCGATGGTGCGCTGGAGGTGACTCCCAGCTTCGCCGTTGTGGAAGAACTGGCCGCCTTAGAACCTTTTGGCCGCCAATGGGAGCACCCCGTTTTCAGAAGCCACGGCCGGATTGAACAAATCCGCCCGGTGGGTGACGGCAGGCATCTGAAACTGGTCGTGAAAATGGATGCGATGGACTACGATGCCATCTGGTTCGGCGCCGTGGAAAATGGCGTCTGCCCGGTGGGAGTGGGGCAGACGGTATTCATGGCTTACGAGCTGGATGTGAATATGTTCCGGGATACGACGACGCTGCAGTTGCGTATTCGGCATGCTGCGTTGGTCGACGGAGGGGCTTGACGGAGGTTTTCCGATCCCCTCACCAATGCGCTTTTGCGAATGAGCAACTTAGACCTCATGTATCATTATCATTCTATCGCGTTACCATTACCTTTGTATTATATCAAAGCCACATGATTCATGTCCAAGTCCACCTATGCAAGTAACCTCGCGGACGTTAACCTTGTTTTTAAATATGCCCTCTGCTACGCCGGCGATCAAACCGCCCTCGAAAGAACACAGGGTGCGCCCGACAGGTTCCATTCCAGAGCAGGTAACGCACTCGTAAACATCAATATGCAGTTGCCCTTTATCATTTTCCCCAGTTTTTACAACCCCTATTTTAAGTTGTTCGCATAACTCTACAAATTGGCTTAGATCTTTTAACCCAAGGCTATACCCAAGGTGTCTTCCCGATAGGTATGCTTGTGCCGTAGAACTGACACCAAACATATCCTCTAGAAGGATAAGGCGCACCAGCCTGAATAGTGCGATTGGTGCCTCATTACCTAAAGTCGGACGTACTACTTTTGTAGCGTTTGCGAAGTCTATTTTTTCAAAAATGTTGGTTTCTATAGCCATAGGTCACCTTAATTGTGGAAATTTTTATTACAAACATTGATCATATGCCGCATGCCCCCGATTGGGGACGGATCGAGGTGCATAAGCGTCGCAGGCAACGAGTTATCCATTTTAATGAGCGGATCGTTTTGTTGGGGCGGTTAAGGCGCGCTCGGACCTCCTGGGGGTAGGCCATCGGGTACGCCTGGTAAATTGCCGTAGCCACTGTTGTACCGACCAGATTCCTGGTCGGGTGGTGGTTGTTGGTTGTACCCCTGATTTCCATATCCGCCATAAGGGCTAACGGCACAGCCTGATAGAGCTAAAATGCCCAAGGCAAGCACAGCGATTTTTCCAGTTGAAGTAGGTATGGCACATTCCCCTGCAGTGTTCATGCGTTTAGTCTAGCCCAACGACAACCCCAAAGCACTGTCACTCGCACCGTTCATGCACTCACCGCGGAGAGCGGGTGGTGTATACTCGCCCCGTGGGAGCGAAATTGCCTTGCAGGGTCCCAGGGATGGAATGGACGTTTTTGATGCCCTTTCAACCCTGTCGAAACACTGCTGGAGATCGGCGCCGAAACTGCGCATAATTACGGCCTTTGCGTGCAGGGCAACGAGGTGCGCGCTGGTATGATCCTGACGCAACCTGATGGAAAAGGAAGAATCATGAGAGAAGTGAATGAGATGCGTGCGCTGCGCGAAGATCTCCAGGTCCGTGTCGCGGGCCTGAGGGGGTACCTTTGACCTCGAAGAAAAGCGCGGCCGCTTAGAGGAAGTGCACCGGGAACTGGAAGACCCGGCCATCTGGAACAACGCCGAAAAGGCCCAGGAACTAGGGCGTGAACGGTCTGCTCTGGAAGCCGTCATCACGCCCATGGACAAGCTTACCGCGAGCCTTGCCGATGGCGGCGAGATGCTGGAGTTGGCCCTGAGCGAGCAGGACGAAGAACTCCTCGCCGCCGTCGATGCGGATCTCGATAGCGCTCTGGCCATGGTCGAGAAGCTGGAATTTCAGCGCATGTTCTCCGGCGCGCAGGATGCGGCAAACTGCTTTGTGGATATTCAGGCCGGCGCGGGCGGCACCGAGGCGCAGGACTGGGCGGAAATGATTC
>Ga0315298_1001640_pt1 | contig 40321 bp, 35 predicted proteins | sample WHS_1_MG_FD_203077 | JGI IMG/M metagenome (GOLD analysis project Ga0315298, IMG submission 203077) | Extremophilic microbial mat communities from Washburn Hot Springs, YNP, Wyoming, USA - WHS_1_MG | ecosystem: Environmental > Aquatic > Thermal springs > Hot (42-90C) | place: USA: Wyoming... | reverse complement strand
ATAAAAAAAATTATTTCTTGTCATTTCGTAGGGCCAGCTTTTATGGCTGGCCAATTTCGCTAATGGTTTGCCTCACAAATCTAATCTATTGTCCATCTCGAAATTTTTTAACTCCCCCTCTCCCCCTCTTAAACTAAGAGGGGGAAAAAGGGGGAGTTATAAGAAATCCATCCTTTAGTAAGGCATTACAATTTATGTGGCAATTTTCTGGCTTTTTAAGATTCTCTGTGCTAAATTAAATAATAATTTTTGAAAATTAGATTAAGCGAAGTTATGCTATAAACGAAGGAGCTTGGCATGGAAAGAGAAAAAATTAAAAATTTGCCCCCTCGAGAAATTAGAGAACTAATCCGCCAAGGTAAATGGAACGACCATACGGCTGGTTTGGCTCCAGGTTATGCCCAAGCAAATTTAGCCATCCTCCCTCAAAAACTGGCTTTTGAATTTTTGCTTTTTTGCCAACGAAATCCCAAGCCTTGCCCGGTCTTAGAAGTTACCGAGCCTGGCGATCCGATTTTAAGAAAGATCGCTCCAGAAGCAGATATACGCACGGACATTCCCCGCTATCGGATTTATAAAAAAGGAAAGCTGGTTGCCGAAGTAGAAAACATTAAAAAATTCTGGCGCAAAGATTTAGTAGCCTTTCTTATTGGTTGCAGCTACACTTTCGAATCTGCTCTTTTGCAGGCTAATATTCCTTTGCGGCACATTGAAGACGGCAAGAATGTTTCTGTTTACATAACCAATATTCCCTGTGTACCTGCGGGTATTTTCTCTGGCCCCATGGTCGTTTCCATGAGGCCTATTCCTCAGGAACTAGTAGTCCGGGCAGTACAAGTAACCTCTCGTTTTCCAGCCACTCATGGTGCTCCCGTACATATTGGTGATCCTAAAAAGATTGGTATTGCTGACTTAAAAAAAGTAGATTGGGGAGATAAGCCTCGTTTGGAAAAAGGTGATATTCCAGTTTTTTGGGCGTGCGGGGTTACGCCGCAGGCTGTAGCCATGAAAGCCAAACCCGAGCTGATGATCACCCACTCTGCTGGTCATATGTTCATCTCTGATGTGCGCGATGAGGAACTTGCTGCTTTTTAAGGCGGCATTTAATGAAGACCTTCTCCCTAAATTAAAATTTATAATCCGGGTTACTTTCCCCTTTTCTTTAATTTCTCCTAAGCCTCCCTTAAATTCCCCCTAAAATAGGGGCTCAGCGGATAAAAAATACAGCATTTCCCTAATTTATTTCTTAACCGAATTTCTTTAATTTAAATATTAAAGTTTAAAGCTAAATATCTATCTTTTAAACCCCGCAAAAATTTTTAAAGAATCTATACAGAAAGGAGTTTACCTATGCATCAAATGACCAAAGAAAATTTAAAGTCCGCTTTTGCCGGAGAAAGTCAGGCTCATATGAGATACACGATCTTTGCGGAGAAAGCAGAGGAGGAGGGTTTTCATAACGTGGCCCGTTTATTTAGGGCTATTGCTTTTGCGGAAAGAGTGCATGCGGCAAACCATTTAAATGCCTTAAACGGCCTAAATCTCACAGTAGATAATCTTGATGTAGCCATGGAGGGAGAAAGATTTGAAGTAAATGAGATGTACCCGGCCTACCAGGCCGTGGCCGAACTACAAGACGAGAAGAAAGCTCAAAAATCCATACATTATGCGCTCGAGGCCGAAAAGATCCACGAGGCCCTTTATGCCGAAGCCAAAGAAGCAGCTAAGGCAGGAAAAGATTTAGAAGTAAGAGATATTTATATTTGCCCGGTTTGTGGTCATACGGTCGTAGGGAAAGCCCCTGAAAGATGCCCCATTTGCGGTGTCTTGGGGGAAAAATTTAAAAAATTTTGAAAAAATTTTCTTGGTATTTTTTTGTACGGCCAACTTTTATGGCTTGCCCAAAAAGGCCAGGGGTAAACCCTTGCCCTACTTTTTAGGAGGAAATTAATATGGAAGCTATTCAAGCGCTTAAAGAGAGAAGGTCGATCAATTTTTTTCAAGCAGGGGAAAAGATCTCTGATGAAAAATTGCGCGAGCTGATCGAAATCGCCAACCTGGCCCCCTCTTCTTTTAACCTGCAACCTTGGAAAATAATTGCGGTCAGAGATGCAGAAAAGAAAAAAGCCCTTAGGAGATGCGCTTTTAACCAACCCAAGGTAGAAGAGGCCTCCGTCGTTTTAATTATAATTGCTGATCCTAAGGCCATGGAAGATAATATAGAAAGAGTCTTGGATTCTTGGATAAAACTCGGGTATATGAAACCAGAAGCCAAAGAAAAATCTAGAGAAATGGCTAATAATCTTTATGGCGGGGAAGACAGTTTTTCAAGAAAGATTTTTGCCGTCAAGAATGCGGCCCTCTTTGCTATGAACTTGATGATCGCCGCCAAAGGTCTTGGACTGGAGACTCATCCCATGGATGGCTTCGATGAAGAGGCCATAAAGAGGGAGTTTAACATACCTGCTGATAAAATCATTCCCATGCTCATAGCCGTGGGATTTTTAAAGAAAGGAATCACTCTTTTGCCGCGCGCCTTCCGCCGGCCAATTGATGAATTTACCACTTGGCTATAATTTAAGCTCTCTTAAATTACAACTTTTTAATTTCTTGCGCTGCTCCCCGCATCTTCTCAGCCAGGAGGCGCCTATCAAGGTGCTCAGGCCCGCCACATTCAGGAATATAGCAAGTAACATCAGTAAAAGTGCATTTGTTATGGCAACTTGGGCATTCGTTTGGTGGAGATTCTGCCTGAAAGACAAAATTACATGTACTACACATCCAGTAGTTCATATTGACCTCCTGCCGCCAACCCTACCCTCTCTCCAGAGAGAGACTTGGCCAAATAACTAACATTTAATGAGAGGGCCAGAGGCAGGCCGGAGGCAGGCCAGAGGCAGGCCAGAGGCAGGCATTCATTCAGAATCATGAGGCAGTAGCTCTTCCATTGGTACGGGCGGATTTAAAAGCTTATTCATATTGATTAGCTTAACGATCCGCCCCCCTTTGCGGAAAATCGCTGGTCAATTTTGAACAAATTCTTCTCCCGCCGATGCTTCTTCATTCATGCCTGCCTCTGGCCTGCCTCTGGCCTGCCTCCGGCCTGCCTCCGGCCCCTTCTCGCCCTGGCGACACAGTCGCGGATTAGGGAGAGAAGAAAAGAAGATTAACTCGTCCGCCTGAGAGCAGACTAAGGATTTTTCAGTGACAAATTCTTTTTAAGCGTGTTGCTATCCCCTCGGCCTCATCATGAAAACGATGCTGCCGATAAAAGAGCCATAATTTTTCATAACGCTTTTTTATATCGAATTCAAGGCAAAAATGTAATCCCTCACTGAAGAGTGGGTTAGATATAAAAACAATTATTTCTTGCTATTTCGTAGGGCCAGCTTTTATGGCTGGCCAATTTCGCTAATGGTTTGCCTCACAAATCTAATCTATTTTCCATCCCGAAATTTTTTAACTCCCCCTCTCCCCCTCTTAAACTAAGAGGGGGGAAAAGGGGGAGTTATAAGAAATCCACCCTTTAGTAAGGCATTACGCAAAAATACAATTTTCGCCAACAGACTGGGCAAAGATGAAGTTGGGCGAGAAGCGCTTTCGGCCAGATGGTTAGAACCATTCATTATACGGCAGTTGTTCCTCAATATCCGGGGGTTTACTTCATTTAACTTTTTTGATTCTCCTTTCTATGAGGGACGCGCTGATGACCAAAACAGTAGAGACAAAAATCATTATGATTCCTAAGGCGGCAAGCTTTCCCCATAAACCATCCTCAGCGAAGCGCAAAATTTGAACGGCCAATACTTCTGTTCCTGGGCGGGAAAGAACCACGGATAGACTCAGTTCCCGGACAAACATAGTGGCCATTAGAATCCATCCTGAGACGATTCCCGGAGTAAGCAGGGGGATGATTATGCGGCGCATCGTATAGAAGGAACTGCCTCCGCATACGCGGGAAGACTCTTCCAGGTGGCTATGAATCTGCATAAAAGCGCTCGAAATTGGTCTTATTCCGTAGGGCAAATAAGTAGCGATGTAACCTATTAACAATGCCCAGATCGTGGCGTAAAGGGGGGTACGCACAAAAAAGAGCATAAAGCCTATGCCCACTACAATTCCCGGAAAAGAAAAAGAAAGGAAACTAAAAGCTTCTAACAACCCCGAGGCGGTAGTGCGGACCTTGACGATTACATAAGCCACGAAAACGGAAAGTATAATTCCTAAGGAGGCGCCCAAAATCCCTAAGAAAATACTATTCTTCAAAGAGAGCATAGAAATCGGATCTTTAATGACGGCCTGCCAATGCTTTAAATTCATGGCCGCCAAGGCTTTGGCGCTAGGTACCATAGAATAAGGAACGAGGGAGGTGTAAAAAAGAACCACCACGGGCAAAACAATCAATAAGCAAGCGATAAGGGAAACAAAGATAAACAGCGGATACTTAGCTTTCTTTAGGTCAATTACCGTGGGTCGGTAGCCGCGGCTGGATATAGTCACATATTTTTCCCCTTCCGCAGTCAAAGAGCGGTAAACAAATATAAGGGTAATAGATATAGCTAAGACACTCATGCCTACCGCCGCCGCCATCCCGTAATCAGGAGAAAAACCGGTAGCGATAAGGCGGTAAATGTGCGTGGCCATGACATAAATCCGCCCGGGCATGCCTAATACTGAGGGGACGGCGAAAGAGGCCAAACTTCTTACGGCCACGAGGGTTATGGCTGCCAATATAGCTGGACGTAATACGGGTAGGGTTACTTTTAGCGTAGTCCGGAGGGAGGAAGCCCCGCAAACGCGGGAGGATTCTTCTAAGGATACATCGAATGCCGACATGGCTGGGGAGATGACTAAGTAAGCAATCGGCAAGTCTAATAAAGCTTCCACTAAAATCATACCTTCCAGGGTATAAATATTCAGGGGTGCTTCGGCAAAGCCCAAAAATTGCTTTAGAAAAATATTAATCAGGCCATTGGAAGGATTAAGGAGTAAGGCCCAACTGGCCGCAAATAAAATATGGGGAATCATCATGGGGACAATGGACAGGATGCCAAAAAGAGACTTAAAGGGAATATTGGTGCGCGTATTAAGATAGGCCAAGAGTAGAGCTAAGGCCGTAGCCAAGAGAGCAGAACCTATGGTGAATATGGTAGTATTTTTAATAATAGCCGCAAATGCTGGATCGCTATAAGTCTTTATATATTTTTGCAAAGTAAAGTTGCCCAAAGCTTCCCAACCTTCTGTAAAGCTACCCAAAAAGAGCATGCTAATAGGGCAAACTGTTAAAAAGCTAACTATGGCTATCAAAGTCGGGGTAAGAGCTGGGGCATGCCTACGCATAAAATAATCCTCTGGGGCCTTAATGCAGGAGGATCTGGCAATGATCGGGAGGAAATTGCAGGAAAATTTCTTCTCCCTCTTGTAGAGGAGAAGTAGGTTCAACTTGGAAATTTAGGGATATCTGACCAATGCCCACTTCACCTTCGCAAAGATCACCACTGAAGACCAGGGATTCTATCTTTCCAAGGAAGATATTCGGTCCTTTTTTTTGATCTGTTTTTATTATTTTAATAAATTCCGGACGAATACAAATATATACTTTTTTCCCAATTTCAATTTCTCTTTTCTTTTGGCAGACAATCGGCCCAAGAGAAGTATCTGTAATAAGGTAATTATTTTCTATAGCCCTTACTTGGCCTTCTAAAATATTGGCCCGACCAATAAAGTCAGCCACAAATTTATGTTCGGAATGAAAATATATGTCCCGGGGAGTTCCTATTTCGACTATACGCCCGTTATTCATAACCGCTATAGTATCCGAGAGGGATAAAGCTTCAGCCTGATCGTGGGTGACGTACACGGCCGTTATTTTTAGTCTCGTTAAAAACCGCCTCAACTCTTTTCGGGTTTCTTCTCGGAGTTTAGCATCTAAATTACTCAAGGGCTCATCGAAGAGGATTACTTTGGGTTCGGCTACTAATGCTCTGGCTAAGGCCACCCGTTGTTGCTGGCCCCCGCTCAATTTAGTCGCTGGCCGATTTTCAAACCCAGCTAATTGCACTAATTGCAGAACTTCAGCCACCTTTCTTTTAATTTTTTCTTTAGGTTCCCGGCGAGCTTGCAAAGGGTAAGCTACATTTTCGAAAACGTTCATATGCGGCCAGATGGCGTAGGTCTGAAAAACCATGCCCAAGCCTCTCTTTTCGGGCGGGATAAAGATACTTTTTTCCTTGGAGAAAACTATCTGCTCGCCAATGGCGATTTCTCCGCTATCTGGAGTCTCCAAACCAACAATACAACGTAAAAGGGTGGTCTTTCCGCAGCCGCTTGGTCCTAAAATAGTAAAAATTTGATTAGCGGGAATGGTTAGGTCTACTTGGTCTAATGCTCTAAATTTTTTGCCCTCCAAAGAAAAATCTTTACTTAAATTCGAGATGCGAATTTCCATTTGTTTGATTGGATTGGGAACAAAATATTGATCTTCTTCCTTCGCTAACGAGAGCATTAAATTTTTTTCTTTTTTAAGCCAATGATGTTCATGGCAAAAGGAACATCTGTCTCCAGGAAATGCTTAGGGCGACCTTCCTTGCCGTTAATACTTCATTAAAAAATTCTTTTGGAAATTTTTCAGGGAACGCCGAATATTTTTTTAAATTCCCCACCCCATTTTTTAATTTCATTATCGGAAAGTTCCCGGATGGCTAAAACTTTGGCTTTGTCCATTCCTGCTATGGGGGGGAAAGTGCCCGGGGCCAGAACATATTCACCCACTTTTTCGGCCATTATTTTCATGGCCTCTTTCGAGAGCCAATAGTCCATAAATAATCTGGCCGCATGGGGATGAGGTGCTTTGGCCGCGATGGCGATACCACGGGGAGTCCCCAAGAGGGGCTGGTCAACCCTCGCCCAATCTAATGGTGCTGGAGCTTTAGTAATTATGTACTTGGGCATGGATATCCCGATCAATTTTTCTCCGCTTTCTATCGGGGCAGGCGTGGGCCCCAAAGAAGCCACAAACATCGGTTTGTTGGCTGCCAAGCCTTTCAGGAATTTAAGCCATGGTTCCTCTGCTTTAAATATAGTTTCTTTCAAGCCTACCAACCAAGAAATAGTAGTAGCATGGGAAGAAGGGTCGGGCATGACGATTTTGCCTCGCCATTTGGGGTCAGTTATATCTTCATACTTTTTCGGGGCATCCGCTGGCTTAACCAGTTCTTTATTGTATATTAGGGCAATATATTCAATACCAAAAATTTGGATTTTACCTTCTTTGTTGGCCCAGGCTGGATATTCAGCAGCTACTGGCGATTTATAGGTAGCTAAAATTCCTTTTTCCGCGAGAATCTCTAATATGGGAATAGGAGCTTGGAGGACATCAGCCATAAGCTTGCCGGCCGCATGCTCTGTAGTTACTGTGGGAACGAATTTAGAGGTTGAAAGCCGCGTATATTCAGCTTTCACCCCATATTTCTTAATAAAGCTTTCTATAATGGGCTCCACGGCTGTAATATTAGCATAAAAAGAAACTTTCCCTTCTGCTTTAGCTTTGGTCTCTATTTCCGAAGTGGCCTTGGCTTCTTTTCCTAAAGAAAGGAAATTTAAAGGAATAAGCAAAAAAGATATGACTATAATCATTAAAATTTTTTTCATTTTTTCTCTCCTTATTTCCTGGTGAGTTTTAACCATTTTATAACTTTATGGGAATCGCTTGTCAAGTGAGATAAAAGCTGACCGTCGATCAGTTTTTAAATTCCAGCTTAATTCAGGCGGAAGGGAGAGAGGCTCATTAAAATGAGGCCCATATTCTTTCATAGGTACGGGCGGGGAGATAGAAATTTATTTTAAATGAAGGAAGTTATTATTTAAGTTTATCTGTCTTAGACAAATATTTCCCCGCCTTCGACCTCAATCGGGACCTTTCTCACCATTGGCCAAGTAGAGATTAATCAAGAAGGGAAAAATAATTATTCATTTAGAAGTTTTTTAAGTTCATTCAAAAGGTTTAGAGCTTCCAGGGGAGTTATTTGGTTGGGATCAATTTTTTTAAGCATTTCACGCAGGGGATCGGGAGGGTTTTGGAAAAGGGGCATCTGTAAGGAATCCCAAGTAACCTTTTTCTTGCGCGAAAGGGCTAATTTGGGTATTCCTCCCTCAGTGAATTCTCCCTGCTCCAGGTTATTTAGTATTTCTTTGGCCCGCTCAATTACTGGCTCAGGCAGACCGGCTAAACGAGCAACCTGAATCCCGTAGCTTCGACTTGTTCCCCCAGGAATCAGTTTGCGCAAGAAAATTACCCGATCATTCCATTCTTTCACCGCCACGTGAAAATTTTTTACCCGGGGTTTGGTAAGAGCTAATTCCGTCAACTCATGATAATGGGTAGCGAAAAGAGCCTTAGGGCGACTGGGAGCCTCATCATGCAAGAATTCTGTAACGGCCCAGGCAATGGAAAGGCCGTCGAAGGTGCTCGTTCCGCGGCCGATTTCATCGAGCAGAATTAGGCTCCGGGCACTTATGTTTTTTAAGATATGGGCCACCTCTTCCATTTCCACCATAAAAGTACTCCTGCCGCGCGTAAGGTCATCCGTGGCTCCGATGCGCGTGAAGATACGGTCAACTATACCCAAACGAGCTTCCCGGGCCGGCACAAAGCTGCCCACTTGGGCTAAAATTATGATTAAAGCTACCTGCCTAAGCAAAGTTGATTTACCAGCCATATTGGGTCCGGTAATGACCAAAATTTGGCTGTCCTCATCATCCATATATAAATCGTTGGGCACGAAAGGTTCATCCAGAGAAAGACGTTCCAGAACTGGATGGCGGCCCTCCACGATCTGCACAATTAAACTTTCATCCAGGCAAGGGCGGCAGTAGTTGTATCTTTCAGCTATTTCGGCCAAAGATGATAAGACATCCACCTCCGCTATAGCCTGAGCTATTCTTTGAATCTTCTCCACCTGAGCCGCGGCTTTTTTTAAAATCTGTTTAAATATTTCATATTCTAAGGAATCTTTTTTTTCTTCCGCAGTAAGTACTTGAGTCTCGTATTCCTGGAGCTCGGGCGTTATGAAACGTTCCGCATTAGCCAAGGTCTGCTTGCGTATATAATGCGCTGGAACTAAGGAAAGATTAGGTTTGGTCACTTCAATGTAATAGCCAAAAACTTTGTTATACCTCACCTTGAGGGAAGAGATGCCCGTACGCAAACGTTCTTTAGCTTCCAGCTCCGCAATCCATTTTTTGCCTTGCCAGCTTATTTCCCGGAGGTGGTCAAGCTGGGCATCATAACCTTTTTTGATCAATCCTCCTTCTTTTAAAGAGACGGGCGGATTATCTTCAATAGCTTTATGCAGTAAATCTTTTAAATCAGCCATCTCATCTAAATCTTGGTAGTGTCTCTGTAAAATTTTTTGCGTAAATTTGGCTAGGGCGGCTTTAACCTGAGGAATTAGATCAAGGGAAGAACGGAGAGCCACCAAGTCGCGGGCGTTGGCCACTTCCAAAGAAATCCGGGCGGACAGACGTTCAAGGTCTCTCATCTGGCGCAATAATTGCCTCGTTTCCTGGCGAAGATGATCTTTCTCTTTTAGCTCGGCCACGGCTGCTTGCCGTTCTCTAATCTTTTCCAGGTCTAAAAGAGGGAAGCTTAACCAGCGCTTTAACATTCTCCCGCCCATGGGGGTGACTGTTTCATCCAAGATGTCTATGAGGGTTCCTTGGCGGGTGCGGGTCTGTAAATTTTCAAAGAGTTCTAAATTACGCCGCGTAGTTTCGTCAAGAATCATGTAGTCATCTACTTGATAGAATTCTAATCGGGAAAGATGGCTGGGGGCTATCTTTTGCGTTTCTTGCACATAAAAAATAAGCGCCCCCGCCGCCCGCAGAGCATCTCTTTTCTCTGCCTTTAAGGTAGTACTGATATTCTTTAAACATTCCTGACAATTATCGATGGAAAAAACTTCGGTAGGTAAAGGAGTATAAAGAGCTTGGGGAAAAGACCTACGCAACTCTTTTACCGGATGCAGGTTTTTCATTCCTTCGGGCAAGATTATTTCCCGCGGCCTAAGGCGGATAACTTCATCTATTAATGATTGCGCGGTTTTAACTTCGGTGGCCAAGAAATCGCCGGTAGAAGCATCCAGGAAAGAGAGGCCAAATTTTTCAGGGGCCATAGCCAAAGCCATCAAAAAATTATTATCTTTGGGTTGGAGAAGTTCATCTTCTAAGACCATTCCGGGGGTAATAACTCTGATTACTTCTCGGTGAACTATTCCCCTACCCTTCCCGGCTTCTTCCATCTGTTCACAAATAGCCACTTTGTATCCTTGGTCTACTAATTTTTGAATATAAGAGGAAGCGGCATGGTAAGGAACTCCGCATAAGGGCACAGCGTCTTCTTTACTTTTATCCCGTGATGTTAAAGTAATACCTAATATTTCTGAGGCTAATTTGGCATCATCAAAAAACATTTCATAAAAATCACCCATGCGGTAAAAGAGGATCGCCTCAGGATATTTTTCTTTGACTGTGAGATATTGTTGGATAAGGGGAGTAAGATTACTCATCGTCTTAGGTGCCTAAAAAATTATTGATAATCAATTTAGCTTAAGCAGAATAAAAATTCAACATTCTTTCCCTTGACGTGGCCAACTAATTAAACTAAACTGGGTTTCAGAACTGCCCTATTAAAAAATTAAGGAGGGGGAAAGATGCTGGTAAGAAAAAAGATGAAAAAAGATTTGATTACGATCACGAAAAATGAGCGCATGACTGTGGCCAAAAAAATTCTGGAAGAAAAAAATATCCGCCACCTTCCCGTAGTGGAAGGGAAAAAATTAATCGGGTTGGTAACCAACATGGATATCCGCAAAGCCGAAGCTTCTCCAGCTACCTCCTTAGAAATCAGGGAGCTTCATTACCTTCTGGATAAACTGACGGTGGGCGAGATTATGACGCGGAATGTGATTACCATCTCCCCCGATGTCTCTGTGGAAGAGGCGGCTACCATTCTCCATGACAATAAAATAGGTTGCTTGCCGGTGGTGGAAGACGGGAATTTAGTGGGGATCATTACGGAAAATGATGTTATGGAAATTCTCATCAATGTCATGGGCATGAAAGAGAAAGGCAGCCGCTTGGAGGTCTTGGCGGAAGACAAACCCGGTGCTTTAGCGGAAATAACCCGCATTATTAAAGAGCATAACGTTAATATAATTTCCGTGGTTACGGATGTCGCTGATGAACCTGGAAAACGGGTAGTGGTCTTTAAACTCAAGACCTTTTATTTCGAACCGATTAAAAAGGCTTTGGAAGCAGCCGGGTTCCCGGTCTTATATGCTAAAATTGAAAAATAGGCTTACGCGGAAGAGAGTTATCCCGATTTGTTAGCGGAGGTAACTCTCTTTTTTTCCATTTCCCGAATTAAGCGCTTCATTTGGCGAAGCTGCGCGCGGAGGCTAATTTTTGTTATGAGCGCGTAACCCCCGCCAACGATTAAACCTATCATTAGGGCTAAAAAAGCCCATAGAAAAAGGGGTAGGGGAATACTTTCCCAACCAAAATAGTAGCGCAAAGAGACCGGTTGATCATTGAAAAGGGCAAAACCAATAGCCAAGGTTAATAAGCACAGGAAGATAATTCCTTTTAGAAAACTCATTTCATACCTTTCCTTTCGCGAAATAAGTACGGAGCTTTTCGTAAGTCCTTTGCAAATGTTCCGGGATTATCCGAACTTCGGCCAAAAGGGGCATGAAATTTATATCTCCTTTTCAGCGCGGTACAAGATGGAAATGAAGATGATGCACAATCCCGGCTCCGCCCACTTGACCCAAATTCATGCCTACGTTAAACCCGCTGGGATGGAAAGCTTTCTTCAATACTTTAATGGCCATTCCCAGATTCTGGAAAATGTCTTTCATCTCTTCTTCGGTTAGCTTAGCCACTTCTCGGACATGGCGAACAGGAGCAATCATTAAATGCGCATAAGCATAGGGGTAACGATTAAGCATGATTAAAGAAAGGGGCGTGCGGTAAAGAATCAGCCTTTCGGGATCTGACTCTTTATGGGGACAAAAAATGCAGGTTTTCTTTTTGCGGTCAGACAAAATATAATCCATGCGCCAAGGCGCCCAAAGTTGCGGCATGATCTAGTGACTCCTTTGGTTTAAATTATAAATATATAATTTCGCCTAGGATCGTTTTATCAATCTGCAAAAGGCCCACACTTTTTTGGGCCGAAAAAAGTCCTCCAGCATAAGAGCCGGGATTAAAAAATAAAATTTCCCCGCGCCGATTAATGGCTGGAGTATGCGTGTGCCCATAAATAAGGCAGTCTACTTCCGCGAATTCTTCTTTAATCCGTTCCTCAATTCCGTGGGGCGCTCCCCAGCCATGGATAAGGCCGATGCGGAATCCGGCCAATTCGATAAGTCGTTTTTTAGGCAACTGGCGGCGCACTTCCGGAGAGTCCATGTTTCCGCAGACCGCGACCACTTCTTTGCCGGCCAAAAAGTTTAAAACAGCAATTTCGGTTATATCTCCCGCATGGAAAATCAGGTCGACATCCTTAAAAGGGCCTTGGAGAAGCTCTCCCAACTTTTTATCAGGTTGTTTTAAATGCGTGTCAGATATGACTCCTATTTTGATCATCGTTCAGGTAACCAATGTTTGTTTTTGCCCTTTATTATAAAAATTTTCTGGTTAAATACAAGCAAAAATATAAGCGCTGTTCATAAATTTATTAATTCCACTTCTCCCCAGACCCCCAGTTTTTCGCCCATGATTATGATAATTCCTTGTAAATTAGGCATAGATTGAGCTTTGGCCAAGGCGCGGGGGATGTCGTCAGCGGTGTGAACCAAATTGCCTATGGCTGTGGCAGCGGCATCGGCCAAGGAAGCCGAAGGCGAAATAACGCAAACAGCATCGGCCTTCCCCAAACTAATTGATGGCCCCACCGAAGCCGAGGAGGTGCAAATTCCTAAACCAGCATAGGCCGGAGGAATTTTTAAGCCAATGCGCATGCTCAATGGGGAAGGGCCAGCAAAAATACCTACATGGAGGGGTCGCTGAGTGCATAAGAAAATATCTCCCCCGTTTTCGACGATTATTTCTGCAGAATAAGCTAATAACTCTTGGCCCACAAGTTGGGCCATGGCCCCCGCTACTGCGGCCATAGGGCCTACTCCAGCCACTAAAGAAGCTTGGAGCATCGTTTTTACGATAGGAGGGGCAAGTTCATCGAAGGGTAAAGGGTGAAAGGAATGATAAAACTCGGGGTGGTGGAAAATATAATTTTCTAACTGATAACGCAGATGAATTATCGCTTCTTGAGCTTCTCGGATAAGTTCTTTTTCGGCACGAATATAAAGGTCGGTTTCTTTAACCTGAACTTGAAAAGGAATTAATTTTTCTATTCCTTGGAGAAGACGATAATTTCGTTCGTAGTATGCGGCAGCTTTGCCCAAATTTTAGACCCCACCCTTTTATGCTGACAGAACTGTTCCCATGCGCCGATATTTTTCATACCTCTGGACCAGCAGCTCAGGCAAAGGCTTGTTTATTATTTCTTCCAAATGATGAGCCAAAGCCGTGGCTAAAATCTGGGCCATCTGCTCTACATGGCGGTGCGCCCCGCCCAAAGGCTCCGGAACAAGCTCATCGATAATTCCCAATTCCCAAAGGTCAGCAGCTGTACCCCTTAACGCTTCCGCTGCTCTTTCTTTTTCTGTTTCACTCTTCCACAGAATCGCCGCACAGCCTTCCGGAGAAATTACTGAGTAAGTGGCATTTTCCAGCATGAGAATGCGGTCGGCCACTCCTAAAGCAATGGCCCCACCACTCCCGCCTTCGCCGATGACCACGGAGATAATGGGCGTTTTGAGAGTGGCCATAGTCTCTAAGTTTTCGGCAATAGCCTCGGCCTGCCCTCTTTCTTCTGCTCCTTGCCCTGGATAAGCTCCGGGGGTATCGATCATAGTAATCAAGGGCTTTTTAAATTGCTCAGCCAACTTCATCAAGCGCCAAGCTTTCCGGTATCCTTCAGGATGGGGCATGCCGAAATTTCGACTCATTTTTTCTTTGATGGTGCGCCCTTTTTGGTGGCCAATCAGCATGACTGCTTTACCGTTAAATTCAGCCAATCCGCCCACAATGGCCGGGTCATCACCAAACCGGCGGTCGCCATGGAGTTCGATAAAATTATTAAAGATGCGCTCCACATAATCAAGAAATGTGGGTCGGTTTATATGGCGAGAAAGCTGGGTCCGCTGCCAGCGAGTTAAATTGCTAAAGATCTTTTTTTGGACTTTTTCCAGTTGTTTTTCTAATCGGGCAATTTCTTCGTTTACTTTTCCATCAGGATGAAAAGAAAAAGCCCGCAATTCTGCTATTTTTTTGTCGATTTCGGCAATTGGTTTTTCAAAATCTAAATAATAAAGCCCCATGATAACCTCTATGAATGAAAAATCACTGCCTCGTATCCGAATAAGTCTTCCAGGCGTTGCGCCAGTTTGTCGGAGGAATCCAATCGCCACTCCTCACCCAAATCAATAACCACTTCGGCGCCCGAAGGCAGATGGAGATGCATGTAGGCTGGACAATTTCCGCGGCAATCGGTAAGGATATCCTTCAGGGCTAAAAAGTCTTCTCTTCTTAGGCCGGCGGCTTTTAATTGCAAATGAATAGTTCTGGTTAATTTGCTGGCCGCTTTCTCAAAAGGCAGAATCTCGGTGGCTATAATTTTTACGTTTTCTTCGCCCACTTCCACCTTTCCCCGGACAAAGACCGGTTCCTCACCTTTCAATAGGGGAGCAGATTTTTTATACAAATCCGCAAAGACCACCACCTCTATTAAGCCGCTCAAATCCTCTAAGGTAACAAAAGCCATTATTTCGTTTTTTTTCGTATTTGTCTCTTTTAAAGAATTTACCATACCCCCGATCACAATTTCTTGCTCCGCAGCAAACTCGCGAATGTCTTGGATGGAAGTGGTCGCCAGCCTTTGTAGAGTTTCGGCGTAGGGAGTGAGGGGATGACCAGTCAAGTAAAAACCTAAAGTTTCTTTTTCAAAAGCTAAACGCTGGCTGGTGGGCCACTCGGAGACATAATTTAGCCCACCATCTTTTTTCTTTGGTTTAATAATTTTTTCGCCAAAGAGGTTGGCTTGGGTCTTATTTTGTTCTTTAGCCAACTCCTGGGCCAATTCGATAGCCTCTTCCAGTCCGGCTAAGAGCTGAGCCCGTGATTGACCAAGAGTATCAAAGGCTCCGCACTTTATTAAATTCTCGATCACTCTTCTATTCACCCGCCGCAGATCCACTTTTTGACAAAAATCTTCCAAAGAAGTAAAAAGTCCTTTTTCCTCCCGCGCCGTGAGAATCGATTGAATAGCCGCCTGGCCGACATTCTTTATCGCGGCCAAACCAAAACGAATTTTCCCAGAGACTACGGTAAAGTCCTGGTGGCTTTCATTAACATCCGGCGGTAAGACTTCGATGCCTTTGGCCCGGCATTCATTTATGTAGCGCAGAATTTTGTCTGCATTACCCATTTCACTACTCATTAAGCCGGCCATAAATTCCACTGGATAATGCGCTTTTAAATAAGCAGTTTGATAGGCGACCAAGGCGTAAGCAGCACTGTGTGATTTGTTAAACCCGTATTCGGCAAATTTAGCCATCAAATCAAAGAGTTTTTCGGCTTTTTTCAAAGGGATTTTTTGCCGTTGCGCTCCCTCTAAAAATTTCTTCTTTTGTAAAGCCATCTCTTCCGGCAATTTTTTGCCCATAGCCCGCCGCAATATATCCGCATCGGCCAAACTGAAATTGGCTAAAAGAGTGGCGATCTTCATCACTTGTTCTTGATAGACGATGGCTCCGTAGGTTTCCTCCAGGATTTCTTTCAATTCCGGAATTTCGTAAGTAATGGCTACTTTGCCCTGTTTTCTTTTGATGAAATCATCGACCATGCCACTCTTTAAAGGCCCCGGGCGATAAAGAGCTAAGAGGGCGATCAGGTCGGCAAAGCGTTCGGGAAGAAGACGCATAATAAGATCCCGCATCCCCTTGCTTTCTAATTGGAAGACCCCGGAAGTATCTCCGGCGCAGAGGAGAGCGTAAGTTTTGGGGTCGTCCAAGGGTATTTGCTGAAGGTCAACCTCTTCCCCGTGAGACTGGCGGACACGCTTAACTATATCGGCCATCATCGTCAGCGTTTTCAAACCGAGAAAATCGAACTTGATTAAGCCGATCTTTTCAATATCTTTCATGGCGTATTGGGTAACTGTTTCATTCTGCTGTCCCCGATACAAAGGAACTACTTCCACTAAAGGTCTGCTGGAAATAACCACACCAGCAGCATGAGTAGAAGCGTGTCGCGGCAGTCCTTCGAGAGCTTTGGCCAGGGTCACCAGCCTTTCTACGTCTGGATTTTGCTGCACCAGCTCGCGCAAGCGTGCCTCTTGGGCCAGAGCTTCATCTAACGTAATATTTAGAGTATTGGGGATAAGTTTGGCAATCCGGTCTACTTCTCCGTAGGGCATGTCTAAGGCCCGGCCCACATCCCTAATCACCGCGCGAGCCTGCATTTTACCGAAGGTGATGATTTGGGCCACCCGATCGGCGCCATATTTATTTTTTACGTATTGGATAACCTCCTCGCGGCCCTGGATACAAAAGTCTATATCAATATCTGGCGGACTTACACGCTCCGGGTTCAAAAAGCGTTCAAAAAGTAACCCATGGGCTAAAGGGTCGATTTCCGTAATGCCCAAAGCATAAGCCACTAAAGATCCAGCTCCCGAGCCGCGCCCAGGTCCGACAGGAATTTTTCTTTCTTTGGCATAGCGAATAAAGTCGGCCACGATCAGGAAATAGCCAGCAAACCCCATTTTTTTGATCATGCTTAATTCTTCTTGGAGACGCTGGTAATATAGATCAGCTTTCGAGGAGAGTTCTGGCTTCTCCTGCAGGCGTTTGGCCAAACCCTGCTGGGCAGATTTTTCTAAATAGCTATCTAAGGTCTCCCCTTCGGGAACCTGAAATTCAGGAAATTTGAATTCATTGAGGCGCAATTCCAAGTGGCACCGTTCGGCTATTTCCAAGGTATTGGCTAAAGCTTCGGGGCAATAAGCAAATAGCTTTTGCATCTCCTCTGGAGAGCGGAAGAAAAATTCTTGGGTAGAGAATTTCATCCGATCGGCGTCTTTAAGAGTCTTGCCTGTTTGGATACACAAAAGAATTTCATGAGCTCCAGCATCTTCTCTGGCTAAGTAATGGCAGTCGTTTGTAGCTACTAAGGGCAACGACAATTCGCGAGCAATCTCCAAGAGGCCGGCATTGGCTATTTTTTGTTCGGGAATTTTGTTTTCTTGGATCTCCAAATAAAAACGCCGGTCATTAAAAATGGATCTAAATTCCGTGGCTGCTTGCCGCGCTTTATCTTTTTCTCCTTTGACAAGGTAATAAGGAATTTCCCCTTGCAGACAGCTGCTCAGGGCGATTAGTCCTTCATTATATTGGGCGAGCAATTCTTTATCTACCCGCGGCCGATAGTAAAAGCCTTCGAAATAAGCAGTGGAGACGAGTTTTAAGAGGTTTTTATAACCAGTCAAATTCTGGGCTAATAAGATTAAATGGAAAGAAGCTTCCGAAATACCTTTGCTGGCTTTTTCCAAACGACTTCCCGGAGCCACATACACTTCGCAGCCGATTATCGGCTTGATGCCATGGTGGAGGGCCTGTTGATAAAACTCGATGGCGCCAAACATGGCCCCGTGGTCCGTTATAGCTAAAGCAGGCAAATGGTATTCTTGAGCCTTTCGGAAAAGATCTTCTAATCGAATTGCCCCATCTAAGAGGCTATATTGGGTATGAACATGGAGATGAACAAAATCGGCCTGGGCCATCTTTTTTATTCCCATTCAATAGTGCTCGGCGGCTTGGAAGAAATATCGTAGACTACCCGGTTTATTCCGGGAACTTCGTTGATTATCCGGTTAGCGATAGTTCCTAATAATTCAGGGGGTAAAGGAACCCAGTCAGCGGTCATGCCATCTAAACTCTGCACCACGCGCAAAGCTACCACCCGTTCATAGGTACGTTCGTCACCCATGACTCCCACCGAACGGACTGGTAGCAGGACGGCAAAAGCCTGCCATACTTTTGGGTACCAGCCGCTGCGCCGGAATTCTTCTTCTACGATAGCATCTGCGCGGCGCAGAAGTGTCAAATCATCTTTATTTACCGGACCGATAATCCGAACAGCTAAGCCGGGGCCAGGAAAAGGATGACGTTCCACTATTTCCGCTGGAAGACCCAATTCTCGACCGACTTCCCTAACTTCATCTTTAAATAGCTCTTTGAGCGGCTCAATGAGCTTGAGGTGCATACGCTCAGGGAGTCCCCCTACATTATGGTGACTTTTTATCTTCGCCGACGGTCCCCGAAAAGAAGTGGATTCTATAACATCTGGATAAAGCGTGCCTTGAGCCAAATAGCTAACCTCGCCTATCTTGCGCGCTTCTCGCTCAAAAAGGAAAATAAATTCCCGGCCGATGATTTTTCTTTTTTCTTCCGGATCAGTTACCCCAGCTAATTTTGCCAAAAAAATATCCTCAGCTTCTATAATCTTCAAGTTTAACTTTAGTTTTTTTATAAATATTTCCGATATTCTTTGTGTTTCCCTTTGCGGCAATAAACCATTGTTGACGAAAATACTCGTCAGTTGTTCGCCGATAGCTTCATGTAAAAGCATAGCCACCACGGCGGAGTCAACTCCGCCACTTAAAGCGCAAATTACTTTGGCCTGCCCAATTTCTTCGCGCAAGGAGCTAATAGTCTTTTGGATGAATGAACCCATGGTCCAATCAGGGGTACAATGGCAAATACGCAGGAGAAAATTTTTTAAGATCTCTTTTCCCAAAGGCGTGTGCACCACTTCGGGATGAAATTGTACTCCATAGGCCCGCAATTTTAAATTCTTCATGGCGGCAATGGGTGAGTTTGGTGAATGAGCGATAGAACGGAAACCCGGCGGAGGAGATTCGAGGCGATCGCTATGGCTCATCCATACTTGAATAGGTGAGGCATTACTTAAGCCAGCAAAAAGATCTTCCGCGTCATCGATAAACAATTCGCTTTTTCCGTATTCCCGGTTAGCCGCTCGATCCACCTTTCCGCCTAAAAGGTGAGCCATTAATTGCATCCCGTAACAAATCCCCAAAGTGGGTATTCCCAAATGAAATATTTCCGGTGGACTTAAAGGAGCTTGGGGAGCAAAGACGCTGGCCGGCCCTCCCGAGAGGATGATCCCTTGGGGGGCAAACTCCCGAATTTGGGCCAGCGGAATATTATACGGCCAAATTTCGCAATAAACTTGGCATTCCCGGACTCGCCGAGCGATCAATTGGGTATATTGAGAACCATAATCCAGAATGAGAATGCGGCTGGAAAAATCCTTCTTTAACATGCTGATCAATTCATCCCCATAAAAATTTACTAAATTTCTTTAAAAGAAATATCAGTGCCCACGCTATAATTAGGCGCTTCTTTAGTGATGATCACATCGTGGACATGGCTTTCTCTCAAGCCGGCATTGGTAATCCGGGTGAAACGACTCTTTTCTTTCAGTTCTTGCAAATTACGGCATCCTAAATAACCCATGCCGGCCCGCAATCCGCCTAAGAGTTGAAAAATACTGGAGGATATTGGCCCTTTATAAGGGACACGCCCTTCGATCCCTTCCGGAACTAATTTAACTTCTGCATCGACATCCTCTTGGTAATATCTATCTTTACTACCACTCTTCATGGCCTCTAACGAGCCCATGCCCCGATAAATTTTATAACTCCGTCCTTGATAAAGAACCATCTCTCCAGGACTTTCATCTGTGCCAGCAAAAAGGCTGCCGATCATTACGGTGTCTGCCCCCGCGGCCAATGCCTTGGTTATATCTCCCGAAAATTTTATACCACCATCAGCAATAATAGGAATTCCATAACGCATGGCTACCCGGGCGCACTCATTGATGGCCGTAATTTGGGGGACACCTACGCCCGCAATCACGCGGGTAGTGCAGATAGAACCAGGTCCCACGCCAACTTTTACGGCATCTGCTCCAGCCTTGATTAAAGCTTCCGTTCCTTCGGCCGTGGCCACATTACCGGCAATGAGTTGGCAATTGGGAAAATTCTTTTTTATTTCCTGGATGGCCTCTAAGACGCGCCGAGAATGGCCATGGGCGGTATCGATTACAATCACGTCCGCTCCTGCTTTTAATAAGGCTTCTACGCGCTCATCCCGGTCGGGGGTAATACCCACGGCCGCTCCAACACGTAAACGCCCCAAATTATCTTTGCAAGAATTAGGATATTTAATCGTTTTTTCAATGTCCTTAATAGTAATCAACCCTTTGAGATTATTCTCTTCATCTACGACCAAGAGTTTTTCGATTCGATTCTTGTGCAATAGCTTTTTTGACTCTTCCAAGGTAATTCCTACCGGCGCGGTAATTAAGTTCTCTTTGGTCATCACTGCGGAAACTGGTTGATCTAATTGCGTCTCGAAACGCAGATCCCGGTTGGTAAGAATACCCAATAATTTGCCGTGGCGCGTTATGGGCACTCCGGAGATACGGTATTTTTTCATGACTTCTAAAGCTTCGTATATTTTTTGGTCAGGGTCCATGGTTATGGGGTCGACGATCATGCCGCTTTCTGACTTTTTTACTTTATCTACCTCTGCGGCTTGGGCGGCGACGGACATATTTCGATGAATTATGCCAATTCCGCCTTCGCGGGCCATAGCGATAGCTGTTTGCGCTTCGGTTACCGTATCCATGGCAGCGCTAATAAGGGGCATATTTAGCTTTATTGCTCTCGTTAAATAAGTAGAAATATCCACTTCGCGGGGCAAAACAGCCGATTCGGCGGGAATCAACAAAACGTCATCAAAAGTAAGGCTTTCGGTTAATTTTTCGGGAAGCATGTTTAGCTCCTTTGGCTAAATGAATAAAGCAGTTAAAATTAATTTATTATGCTCGGCTATGGATGTCAAGGATGGAAAATTCTGACCGTCTAACAGGTTTAATATTTCTCGCCAGCAGGAAACAGGCGGGAGGGGAGAGGCGAAATTAAAATCGGCTGGGAAATGACCATTCCTCTCTTACTCACCTTCTCTCCGCCAAGAACGGCGGGGACATACTTGTCTATAACAGATAAACTTAAATAATAGCTTCTTTTTTTAAAAATAAATGTTTATCTCCCCGCCCGTACCTATGAAAGAATATGCGCCTCATTTTAATGAGCCTCTCCCCTCCCGTCTGAATTAAGCTGAAATTTAAAAAGTGATCGACGGTCAGTGGAAAATTCTGACCCTCGATCAGTTTTTTATTTTCTGCCTAATTTGCCTAATCTCTCCCCGCCTCTTTTTAGAGGATGTGCTTTAATAGTTAAAAATGGCCAGAGGCAGGCCGGAGGCAAGCCGGAGGCAGGCCAGAGGCAGGCATGAATGAAGAAGCATCGGCGGGAGAAGAAGAACTTCAAAATCGACCAACGATTTTCCGCAAAGGGGGGCGGATCGTTAAGCTAATCAATATGAATAAGCTTTTAAATCCGCCCGCACCAATGGAAGAGCCACTGCCTCATGATTCTGAATGAATGCCTGCCTCCGGCTTGCCTCCGGCCTGCCTCTGCCCCCTTCATCAAAAATTAGCTTTTTATTAATTATGACAAGTCTCTTAGAAAAGAGCGGAGCAGAGGAGAGAAAATAGGTGGAGATTGATCAAAATACTAACCAATTTAATTTCGCCTCCCTTGCTTTCGCCTGAACCATGGGGCAATTAGCCAAACTCAGCTAAGGCCCAAATTTAATAGTGATTGACGGTCGAGGAGAAATCTCGCTCAAGAGAATACCTTCCAAAAGACCAGAGTCAACAATTATTAATCTGGGGATACAAAAAATTTCCATCAGGTTTATAAGGATAGCCGTACCGGCAATGATCAGGTCCTCTCGCCCTTTTTCCAAGCCGGGAATTTTAAGTCTTTCTTTACTGGGTAAGAAAACTAAATCGGCATATATTTTTTTAATCTGCTCCAATTGCAGGGAATAATTATTAATTTTTTGAGGTTCATAATTTGCTAATTTCTGGTCTATAGCCGCCAAGGTAGTTATAGTACCGGCTGTGCCTATGAGCGTGGACAAAGAACTGGCCGTAGGCAGTCCGCAGCTTATGAACCCGGCTCGCACCTTGGTTAAAATTTTTTTAATATAATTATTTAAGCGCATTTCTTCTCTCTTCCGGGGCGGGTCATTGAGCAAAAATTTTTCACACAGAGCTACCGCCCCCAAATCTACACTTTGCGTATGGCGGGGTAACTGATGTTGTACCCAGACAATTTCCGTGCTCCAGCCGCCAATATCAACGAAGAGACATTGCTGCACTTTTTCTTCTTTCCAGCCCCAGAGTATTCCTTTGAGCATGAGCGCTGCTTCTTCTTCTCCAGTGAGAATACGCAGGTTAATTCCTGTTTCTCGATAAACCTTATTCCTAAATTCTTCACGGTTGGGAGCTTGCCGCATCACCCCCGTACCTGCGGCGATAATTTGGATGTCATTTTCTTTAGCTAAAATATTTTGGAAATTTTTAAGGGCTTCTATGGTCCGCTCCATAGCCTTGCTGTCCAGACCTGTATCTTTAGTATATTTTCCGCCTAAGCGGCTAATGATCCTTTCTCGCCGCAAAGGGCGTAGTTGGCCTGTTTCGCTTTGCTCGGCCAGAAGTAGACGCACAGTATTAGAGCCCACATCTATAGCGGCTAAGCGCTTTAATGGCATAGCCCTACTCTTTAAGAATCAGCGCCCAGAAAATTTAAATGGGGCAGATAGAAAATAATATAAGGCGGAATATTTTCTTTCCAACCCTGGAAAAATTTTTGGATGGTTTCTTGGAGGAGTAATTCCCAAATAGAAAATTTCTTCTTTTCCGGGTAGATAATTTCTGGTTCTCCTTTAATCCCTACTAACTTGGCGGCCAAAGAAACGGTGTCTTCTAAATTACCTAACTCGTCTACTAACCCCAAGTTCTTGGCTTGATCGCCGGTAAAAATCCTTCCATCAGCCAAAGGCCGCACCTTCTCTATAGGCATTTGCCTTCCTTCAGCCACGGCCCGAATGAACTGTTCGTGCACATTGTCTAAAACTTCCTGAAGTAACTTCCGCTCTTCTTCGGTCATGGGGCGGGTAGGTGAACCAATATCTTTGTGCTTGCCACTTTTAATTACCGTAGGGCGTAAGCCGATTTTGCGCAAAAGTTCTTCCACATTCAAGGTCTCGGCTATTACGCCAATAGAACCAGTTATCGAGCCCGGGTTGGCCACGATCTTCTCGGCCGCGCAAGCAATGTAGTATCCCCCCGAAGCCGCGGTAGAGCCCACCGAGGCTAATACTTTTTTTTCCCGCTGTACTTTCTTAATCTCAGTATAGATTTCTTGGGCTGGCCCCACCGCTCCACCCGGGGAATCAATGCGCAAGACGATGGCTTTGATTTTTTCATTCTTGCGGAATTTAATAAGCTTCTCGATGACTGGCTGAGAATCTAAGATTACTCCCCTTATTTCGATGATGGCAATTTTTTCTCGGCCGAATAAACTTTCTTCACGAGTGGAAAAATATGAAAGAGCTAAGATACTGGCGATAAAAATGCCTAAAAGGATTAAGAAAATTACCATCCCCAATAAAATAGGATGTTTCCGCATCCTTTATTACTACTCCTTTACAATTGTCATTCCTTTATATTCTCGCTTTCCCGAGCTCTTCGTTCTAACCCCTCTTTAAGCATCCGGCCGAAATCAGAAGTATCCTCTTCGTAATTTAAAGCAAGGTTTTTACGACTGGAACGGCTTGGGACACGGTTTAAGGCTTTGAAGCTTAACCCGATCTTATGTTTTTTGGGATCGACATTAATTATTACGGCCTCCACTTCTTGCCCTTCTTTGACCACATCGGCCGCTTTTTCAACTTTTTGGGGGCTCATTTCCGAAATATGCACTAAACCTTCTATCCCCGGCTCCAGCTCCACAAAGGCGCCAAAATTTGTTAGGTTCGTTACTTTTCCTTTAATTGTTTGGCCCACTTTATAGCGGTGGTGCACCTCTTCCCAGGGATTTTTCTGCATTTGTTTAATCCCCAAGGAAAATCTTTGGTTCTCTTTATCGATATTTAAAACAATGGCTTGGACTTCCTGTCCCTTTTTGAACATTTCCGAGGGATGTTTCAAGCGCTGGACCCAAGATATATCGGAGATGTGGACTAAACCGTCAATTCCCTCATCGATGCCAATGAAGATGCCGAAATCGGTAATGCTCTTGATCCTCCCCTGAATTTTTGTGCCCACTGGATAGCGTTCGGCGATCGTGTCCCAGGGATTGGGAGTTGTTTGTTTCAACCCTAAGGAAATCCTTTTTTGTTCTTGGTCAATACCCAAAACCATTACTTCCACTTCATCGCCTATGGAAAGAATCTTAGCGGGGTGTTTGATTTTTTTTGTCCAAGACATCTCCGAGATATGGACTAATCCTTCTACGCCATCTTGCAATTGGATAAAAGCCCCGTAATCAGTTAAGGAGGTTACTTTACCTTTTACTTTTGCGCCTACCGGAAATTTTTGGGGGACACTTTCCCAAGGGTCGGGCATCGTTTGTTTTAAGCCTAAAGAAACTCGTTGGTTCTCCCGGTCAAATTGCAGAACTTTCACTTTAATCTTAGCGCCGACCGTTAGCACTTCCGCAGGATGGTTAATTCTCCCCCAAGACATATCTGTAATGTGTAACAAACCATCAAGGCCACCCAAATCGATAAAGGCGCCATAATCGGTAATATTTTTAACGACGCCCTCGACGATCTTTCCTTCTGCCAAATTCTCTAAGGTCTTCTGTCTTCTTAACTCCCTTTCCTTCTCCAAAAGAATACGCCGGCTAAGGACGACATTACCCCGGCGCCGGTTAAGTTTTATGATTTTAAATTTAAAAGTGCTCCCAATAAGTTTTTCTAAATTACGTATGGGTCTAATGTCTACTTGGGAACCAGGGAGAAAGGCCATGATGCCAATATCAACATTAAGTCCTCCCTTTACGCGAGAAACTACTTTGCCTTCGATTACTTGATCTTCATTCCAAGCCCGGCTTATCTCTTCCCATACGCGAAATTTGTCTGCTTTTTCTTTGGAAAGGGTAACTAATCCAGTTTCTGATTCTTTACGTTCTACATATACATCGATTTCTTGCCCCACCGTGACCGCCAAATTTCCTTGTTTATCCGTACATTCCCTAATAGGAACTTGCCCTTCTGATTTAAAGCCAATATCTACGGTAACAAATTCCGGTCCCACTTGGATTACTCGGCCGCGAATAACTTCCCCTTCGCGAATTTCATGAAGACTTTCGGCATAAAGTTCTTGGAAACTTTCCCCCTCTCCTTCTTTGGTTACCATTTCGTTCGCTTCTCCTATACCCACCACTTGAGGACTATCCTCTATCTTCTCAATACTCATCTCCTCCTCTTTTATGGCCATGTTACCTTTACCCCCTAATCCTTTTTCCTTAATATTCAGGCTTGAAATTATAGCATATTAAAAAAAAACCACAACATTAATTATGACGGTAACTCTTTATTGGGCGGGAAGATCTTGTGATCAACCCAATATATCTTCCTCTTTGGCTGATTCAACTTTCCTCTTTTCGTTTTTTAATCAACTCCAGCATCAAATCTACTACTTCCTGGGGACTTAATCGCGTCGAATCAATGATATGGGCATCTGGGGCTGGTCGCAAGGGGGCTAATTCTCTTCCTGCATCCTGCGCATCTCGCCGGTTAATTTCTCTTTGCACCTCTTCCATAGGCACTTGATAACCCTTAGCCCGCAATTCTTCTTGGCGTCGCCGAGCCCGTTCCTCAATCTGGGCTGTAAGGAAAAATTTAAATTCAGCCTGGGGGAAAACTACCGTGCCCGTATCCCTTCCTTCGGCTACTATTCGACCTCGCTCTCCTAACTTTCTTTGCAGCTGAACCATGGCTTCGCGTACTGGCCGCTTGGTGGAGACCACCGAGGCTAACCAGCCGATTTCCGGTTGCCGAATTTCCTGCGTAACTTCCGCTCCGTCCAAATAAATTTTTTGCTCATCTCCCTCGCCCTTAAAAGAAAGGCGTATTTGCGCACAAATTTGCGCCAGGGCTTCTTCGTCCTCAGGGTCTAACTTAGCTCTTTGTACTGCCAAAGCTACTGCCCTGTACATCGCTCCAGTATCCAAATAGAGATACTTCAATCTTCGGGCTAACATTTTACTGACCGTACTTTTGCCCGCTCCCGCAGGACCATCGATGGCAATAATTTCTCTACTTTTGTCGTGGCGGCTATTCAGCTGTTCCACTCCTCCTTACATTTTTAATCTTTTCTTATCCCATTAGGCCAAAAAAATCAATTAATTTTTGGCCTGACCGTTCAGCAGTTTTTTGGCCTTTGCTCTTATTAATTTTATAATAAGGTTTGATCAACGGGGGAAATATGGGAATTTAATGGGGGTCATAAGGCATCTCTGCTAATATCATTGGGGAACTACGGCCTGGTAAATAAAACTTCCCCCTTTTATAAAGCCTTACCAGGCAATTTCTGTCTTAACTTGCAAATGCGTATATGCTGTGTTAGTATTTTTTAAAATTAGCCCCGAAGGAGCGGAGAATGAAAATTTCTAAGGAGGAAGTCGCTCACGTCGCTTATTTAGCGCGGCTGCATTTTAATGAGGAAGAAAAAGAAAAATTTACCACGCAGCTCAACAAAATTTTAGAGTATATGGACCAATTGGCCAAATTGGATACCTCTCGAATTGAGCCCACTTTTCACGCTGTGGCTCAAACGAATGTTTTCCGTGAAGATATAGTCCGGCCTTCAATTTCTCAAGAACTTTCCTTAAGTAATGCTCCTGATCGAGACCGGGGATTCTTCCGGGTGCCCAAGATTATTGATTAATTAACCTAATTAACTTTGGGAAGAGCAAAAGAAAAAGGTGTGGTTATGGAACTTTATCAGCTCACCGCGCATGAACTTCATAAATTATTAATAGGCGGGGAAGTAACGGCGCAAGAAATCACCCGTTCGGTTTTGGAAAGGATAGCCCAGGTGGAGAAGAAGATTCATGCTTATATAACTGTTAGCCCCGACCTGGCTTTAACTCAAGCTGCTCAAGCTGATGAATGGATTAAGAAAGGTCAAGCAGGACCCCTCACCGGCATCCCTTTAGCTATAAAAGATATTATTTGCCTCCAAGGTATGCCCACTACCTGTGGCTCCCATATTTTGGAAAATTTTTACCCGCCCTATGAGGCCACAGTAATCGAAAAGCTCAAAGCAGCAGGAGCGGTATTTGTGGGCAAGGCAAATATGGATGAGTTTGCTATGGGCTCCTCCACGGAAAACTCCTATTTCGGACCAACTTATAACCCTTGGGATCTGGAAAGGACGCCCGGGGGGTCCAGTGGTGGTTCGGCCGCGGCTGTAGCTGCTGATGAGTGTATTGCCGCTTTAGGCTCAGACACAGGGGGGTCCATTCGGCAGCCCGCCGCTTGCTGCGGTGTAGTAGGTGTTAAGCCTACTTACGGTCGTGTCTCCCGTTATGGTTTAGTGGCATTTGCCTCTTCTTTGGATCAGATTGGACCTTTGACTAAGGATGTGCGAGATGCCGCTCAGCTGCTTACTGTAATAAGTGGGCACGAACCACGCGATTCAACTTCCATCAACTTGCCGGTGCCTGATTATGCCGCCCACTTGGGCAAAGAAATTAAAGCAGTTAAAATAGGGGTGGTTAAAGAGTGTTTTGAGGAGGGGTTAGATCTGGAGGTGAAAGCCTCTTTCTGGCAAGCGGTGAATACTTTGGCCCAATTAGGAGCTGAAATAAAAGAAGTTTCTTTACCCCATATGCCCTATGCGGTGGCCGTTTATTATATCATTGCTCCTGCCGAAGCCAGTTCCAACTTGGCCCGCTACGATGGAGTTAAATACGGCTATAGAGCCAAAGGTGTTAGCGAACTCCTTAGCATGTACGAACAAAGTCGGTCCCAAGGGTTCGGCGCGGAAGTGAAGCGACGCATTATGTTAGGAACTTATGCCCTTTCCGCTGGCTATTACGAAGCTTATTACCGGAAAGCTTCGCAAGTGCGCACTTTGATTGGTCGGGATTTTCAAGAAGCATTTGCCGAGTGTACTGCTTTGCTGATGCCCACCGCTCCTACCCCAGCCTTCCGCTTAGGCGAAAAAGTAGACGACCCCTTACTCATGTATCTTTCCGATATTTTTACTATTCCCTGTAATTTAGCGGGCCTGCCCGGCTTATCTATTCCTTGCGGATTTAGCCAGGCAGGATTGCCCATTGGCCTCCAGATAATAGGCAATCATTTCCAAGAGGAAATAATTTTACAGATTGCCTATGCTTTTGAACAACATACCGACTTTCATCGGCGCAAGCCTAATCTTTGAGGGAAACAGAAATGGAATATGAGGCAATTATTGGATTAGAAGTACACGCCCAACTATTAACTGAAAGTAAAATTTTTTGCGGTTGTTCAACGCTCTTCGGAGCTGAACCTAATACGCACACTTGTCCCGTGTGCACGGGACTTCCGGGTAGTTTGCCCGTGCTTAACAAGAAAGTAGTAGAATTTACCATCAAGGCCGCTTTAGCTACCAATTGCCGTATTGCCCCCCGCAGTCAGTTTGCCAGAAAAAATTATTTTTATCCGGACCTGCCCAAAGGATACCAGATTTCTCAGTATGAACTCCCTTTGGCCACCGATGGGTATATTGAAATTCAAGTGGATGGAGGAAAGAAAAAGATTGGTATTCAACGTATCCATATGGAAGAAGATGCGGGCAAGCTCATCCATGATTTCTCTTCCGCCAGGGAAGCTCATAGTTATGTAGATTTTAACCGCACGGGAGTGCCTTTAATAGAAATCGTCAGCGCTCCGGACATACGTTCGCCAGAGGAAGCGAGTGCCTATCTGCGGAAATTGCGCGCGATCTTGATGTTCTTGGATATCTGCGATGGCAACATGGAAGAGGGCAGTTTCCGTTGTGATGCTAATATCTCGCTGCGCCCTAAAGGAGAAAAAGGTTTGGGCGTCAAAACGGAGTTAAAAAATATGAACTCTTTCCGGAACGTGCAAAAGGCCTTAGATTTTGAAATTCGCCGCCAGACAGCTCTTTTGGATCAAGGAGAAAAGATTATTCAAGAAACGCGCCTTTGGGATGCGGCGCGGGGGGTAACCGCTTCCATGCGGGGCAAAGAGGAAGCTCACGATTATCGTTATTTCCCCGACCCGGACCTGGTGCCCATAGTGATTGACCCTGCCTGGGTGGAAGAGATTAGGAGCACCTTACCCGAACTTCCGGACGCCAAAAAAGAACGTTTCATCCAGGAATATGGAATTCCTGAGTACGATGCCGAAGTCCTGACCTCATCCAAGCCTTTGGCCAATTATTATGAAAATTGTGTCCGCTTTTTCCCCCAACCCAAAATCGTTAGTAATTGGATTATGTCCGAACTCCTCCGCGAACTTAAAAAAGATGAACGAGAAATTGAAGAATGTTCAGTGCCTGCAGAAAATTTGGCCGCTTTGTTGCGCCTGATTGATGAAGGAGTAATCAGCGGTAAGATGGCTAAAAGTGTATTTGAAGAAATGTACCAAACTGGCCAAAAAGCCGAAGAGATTGTAAAAGCCAAAGGTTTAAGCCAGCTTTCTGATGCGGAAGCCCTAACTAAATTAGTAGAAGATATCTTAGCAGCTCATCCCAAAGAGGTTGCTGAATATCGACAAGGGAAAGAAAAAGTTTTTGGATTTTTTGTGGGGCAAGTGATGAAGGCTACCCAAGGCAAAGCGAACCCGCGCTTGGTCAATGAAATTTTAAAGAAAAAACTTTGAGGAAATTTGCGTTTGCCGATGCTGGGGCAATTTCTTTGGTTATTTTGCCGCAAAGGTATTTAATTCTCCTCATTCTTAATGGCCTTTATTTCTTCGTCTATTTCCACCGCGTTTCTACGGCCGTCTTAGCTCCCTATCTGATCGAAGCCTTTTCCGCTTCGGCCACTAGTTTAGGGGCCATGTCTTCAGCTTATTTTTATCCCTATGCCTTGAGTCAGCCCATGGTGGGCTGGTTAGCCGATCGCTGGGGAGCCAAGAAAATAATCACCTTTTCTACTTTAATCAGCTTCCTGGGGGCCTTTCTTTTTGCCTTAGCCGAGAGTTTAATTTGGGCAGCTTTTGCTCGAGCTTTAATCGGTTTCGGTGCGGCCGGCGTATTCGTGCCGGCATTAAAAATTCTCTTGCCGTGGTTCGGTGCTAAAGCTTTTGCCCGCATGAATACAATTCTTTTAGCCGTGGGGAATGTAGGAGCTATCGTGGCTTCCACTCCTTACGCTTGGTTTATTCAGCAAGTGGGCTGGAGAAATTCCTTCTTCTTTATCGCTGGCCTTTCTCTTCTTTTATTCTTTCTGTCCTGGCAATTTGTCAGGGATGCCCCGGAAGCCGAGATAAAACCCGGGAAAGAAACGATAAATAAAGAGCCAACTGGGCCGCCAGGTTTTTTTAATATTTTAAAGTCTCCTTTTTACTGGCTAATGGCTGTTCTTTTTTTTGCCTACGGAGGTCCATTTAGTACCTTTCAAGGCCTCTGGGGCTACCCCTTTTTGATCGATGTTTTCGCTTTTGATAAAATAAAGGCCAGCTATTTTTTAATGCTCATTGCCTGGGGAGTAATCTTGGGCGGTCCTATCTTAGGATTTTTAATCGATAAAAAATTCTTTAGATATAAAAGAGAATTATTATCTTCATTGATCGCTCTGCAGGTTCTTAATTGGGCCGCCCTTGTTTTTATCGGCCCCTCTTTGGGATATTTTCTTTTGGGGCTAATTTTATTTTTGATGGGCATGTTCTTAGCCGGTACTTTATCATCAGTTTGGTCGATAGTGCGCGAAGAATCCTCCCCAGAGAGACTGGGAACCACTATGGGGATGCTTAACCCAGCTCCTTTTTTGGGTATTGCCGTTTTTCAGCCATTAACTGGCTACCTTATGGATAGAGTGGGCCAAGAAGGAAATACCTTTTCCTTTTCTGCTTACCAGCAGGCCTTTGCCTTATGTCTCTGTTCTTTAATAATTTCTTTAATATTCTCTTTCATTTTGCCAAGAAAAAGGGGGAAACGATGACGATTTTAATTTTTTGGGCAAGATTTATCCTGCTTTTTCTTTTAATTTATTTAGGAATTTCTGGGCCAAACGCCTGGGCAATTTCTCCTGCAGATGAAAAAATTAGGATGCTCCTCATTTCAGGTATAGAAAAAGGTCTAAATCTCCAAGAAAAAGAAGCTTATGGACAATTTAAAAAAGCTATTGAGTTAAATCGGCTTAAGCCTTTGAGTTATTCATTTTTAGCTATGGCTTATTTATTTTTTTACGAGACGAGCTTTACCGAAAAAGAAAAGAAAGAAAATGAAGGAGCTTTACTCCCCACGGTTAGGGAAGCGGAAAAAATGGCGGAAAAAGAGCTAGAGGAATCTCCATCTCAAGCCGAAACTTACTTAGCTTTGGCGATTACTAAAATGGTGAAGAACCGTTATGAGATTTTGCAAAAAAATTATTTCCGCGCTTTCCGTGAAGCCCAGTCTGTCTATAGGACTTTAGAGAAAGTTCAGGAATTGGATCCCCAAAATTACGAAGTTTATTATCCTCTGGGGGTGCTGCATTACCACTTGGCTCATTTGCCCGGTTTAGCCCGCTTCCTATCCGCTCTTTTCATTACCGCGGCCGATCCAGAAAAAGGAATTCAAGAACTGGAAAAGGCGGCCGCAAAGAGTTTCTTCATGCGCGACTTGGCCCGCGCCAATTTAGTTTCCATTTATGGCGGCTATGAAAAAAAATATGCCCAAGCCCTTCCACTGGCGCAGGCTTTAAAAGAAAAATACCCGCAAAATTATAATTTTACTTTTGCTTTAGCTAATATCTTAGCGGAGATTGGACAATTTGCCGCTGCCTTCGGCCAAGCAAAAGAGATTGAAGAAAATCTGCGCGCCCTCCGTTCTCCATATCGCCCAGAGTTATGGCCGCGCTATTATCAGCTTTTGGGAAAAATTTATTTTGATCAGGGCCGTTACGAGGAAGCCCGAGAATATTTTAATTTAGCTTTAAAAGATCAGGCTTTTTACAATGCCCGGGTGCGAGCCTGGGCTCTTGTGCGCTTAGGAATGATCCATGATGTGCAAAAGCAAAGAAAACTCGCCGAAGAATATTACCAAAAAGCCTTAGAGGTGGAAGGGGCTGAGGGATTAGCTCAGCGCACAGCCCAGGAATACCTCAAAACACCTTATGTTTTATCTTCCCAAAAATAAATTAAGGAGGAAGTATGGAAAAAGAATTTATTCCTTTTGGGCGCGAAATGGGTTTTAAAGTTGCTTTTAGTAATGCTTTAGGGATCGATCTGGCGCGGGCTAAACGTTTAATATTCATTTCTGGCCAAATCGCTTTCGATGAAAAGGGGAATTTTATCGGCGCTGGGGATATAGAAGCGCAAACCAGACAAGTCCTGAAGAATATTCAGCGTCATCTGGAGAAAATGGGTGGGAAAATGGATGATATCGTCCAAGTGACCGTGTTCGTCAAGGATATGAGCGCTTTAGAAAAAATTCATCAGGTCCGGTTGCAGTTTTTCCAAGAGCCTTATCCCACAAGTACATTAGTAGAAGTAAAAGGTTTCGTGCATCCTGAGGCCCTAATTGAAATAAATGCTCTGGCCATTATTTAATATTAAGCAGCGATCTTTCTCTTTTTGAGCAGCCAGTAAAATATAAAAAACCCTACGGGGATTATAGCGGAAATGGCGTACATAAGGTTAGGATGGAAAATAATTGCCAAGGCAAAGCCGGCGAGGATGAGGCGCATGAGTATGTCCACTATCTTTTTCTCGCTAAATTGGGCCTGCCACGCAAATACTATGCCTAAAGTGCCGGCCATCAATAGGCCCATAGCACCGAGTTGGACCACACCCGGCTCGATAACCAATTGCGGCCGGGAAAAAACTCCCCCCATGAGCACGAAAATAACACTACATAATTGAATGGCCCGAAATAAAGTAGCATTAAACCCGGCATCCGCAATTTTAGAAGTAACCGCTGCCGATACTGATGTGGGTGGTGTAAGTTCGCCCCATACAGCTACAAAAAAAGCAAAGAAATGAATTACCCAGGGATTTATGCCAATCTTTTGCATCGCCGGCGCAATAACTAAAACAGTAATTATATAAGTAGGCGCGGGCGGAAGACCAGTGCCCAAAAGAGAACCTAAGATAAAAGCTATTAAAACCATAGCCACTATATTCATGCCTGCAGCTTCCATAAGGATGAAACCAATCTTTGTGGTCACCCCGGTATTCACCACTACCCCGGTCATAATCGACAGGCTGCTTAATAAAAGAGTTAAATCAAAAGTCATACTGGCAAAGTGATCGAGCGTGCGCAAATAAGGCGCTCCAAATGAACGCAGAGAACGTGCGGGAGATTTTTGAAAAGCAATAAAATGAACTAAAGTAGCTGCGATAATCACGGCAATAAAGACCCGGAGAGCAGCAAGCATAGGAGGCAACTGGGTGATACCCATCAGCAGAATCAACCCGGCAATAACTCCTCCATAAAGGATAAGATTAATTTTGTCTATGAACTGAATCTCTGCCGGAATACGAACCATCTTTTTTTGATAACGTATGGAAATTAAATATACAGCTACGCTAACTCCCAGATAATAAATTAATGCTGGAGCGTATCCTCTGGCGACGACTTCAAAGTAGCTCTTTCCCAAGAATTCGGCCATGAGGAAGGCGGCAATCCCCATGACTGGCGGCATTAATTGTCCGCCCATAGAAGAAGCAGTTTCAATGGCCGCCGCATTAACTTTGGGTATGCCACTGGCGATCATTGCTGGGATGGTGGCCGAGCCGATGGTAATGGCGTTGGCCGCTCCACTACCACTTACTGTACCGACGGCCATAGATCCTAAAACCGCTGCCTGTGGTAATGCGTGGGCCGATTTATTAGCCAAACGAGAAGCTGTCTTCACGATAGATTCCACGCAACCAAAAGCGCGCATGACGCTTAAGACAAGTAAAAAAGATCCGATCAAGGTAAGAGCAAGTTGGGGCAGATTGGAAAAGACTCCGGTAGCCAGCTCTACGCTCATGGAGGTAAAAATCCTTTTCCAACTTAAGCCGGGATGGCCGAACATGCCCGGAATCACCCAACCATAGACCGCATAAATGATCAAAATTACATTAAGAATAAACAAAGCAAAGTGCCGCTTGCGCGTATATTCCAGAACTAAGATAAACATGAAGCCGCCGATGATTATGTCCGTAGTGCTCCACACTCCGGCCCGCACTGTACCTATCGTTTCAAATTCCAAGCCGATATAAAAGAGGACGACGAAAGAAAGGGCCATATAAATAAAGGCTATTAGGTAATTGGCGGGAGGACTGAGCTTGGGGTAAAATTCATTCTTCCGTAAACAATCAAGGGTGAAGAGAATAAAAGTAATGGGTAACAAAACCACTGCTAAGAGCGTTGGCCCCCCTTCGCCGGTTATATAATAATGGAAAAGGTAACCGAAGAAGAATAAAGCAAACAGAGTATAAAGATTATTAATAAAAGACTTCATTTTCTTAGTCCTTTATTTCTCATAAAAATAAAATAAAAAAGTCCCGGGGAACAAAAGCCCGGGACTTAAGGAGAGAATAATTATTTAGCTTTAGCAATACGCCCATCCCACTTGCTATCCCATACTTTTCTTTCGCGCATATATTTGGCCAAGCCTGGATGGATGGGCACAAAATCTACCGCTGCTTCTACGCCCTGCCGTTGAAATCCGGCCATATCCTTCTGCAGCTGAATAAAAGCACTGTCTGCCTTAGCTAAATCAGCAGCATTTTTTTCAATAATAGTGAGCATTTTATAAACATCTTCTTCGGGGATTTCTAACCCCACATGGAAGCCATAATAAAAGGGCAATAAAAGGGCCTTATCCGCATGAATATTTTTCTTGAAGGCCTCTGGCTTTACTTCCATAATGGAAAATTTTGCTTTCTTCAAAATCTCAATTTCTTCTGGACTGGGGTTCAATATCGCCCAATCCGTCCCTACGGAGATTTCGATAATCCACGGGGCGGTGGTAATTCCGGAATTGGTATAAGCGTTAAAAGCCTTTATTGTTCCTGCTTCTAATTGGGCCCCTACCGAAGAGAGGTCCATTTCTCTATAGGTAAATTTTATGCCTAAGGCTCGGAGAGCCCTTTCTAAATGAGCCCGCACATCCCAGGGCAAAGGTCCGGTAAAAATGGGCTGGCCGGCTAAATCACGCCATTGTTTGAATTTTCCTTTATCCTTGGCCATTATGCCAACGCCCACTTCTGTTGAATATGCCCAGAAAGATTGTACTGGATACCTTTTAATTTGGGATTTGAAACCTTTAAAGCGGTTAATGTCGTTGGCTAATTCGTAAAATGCAATATCGGCGCCATAATAGCCATCGAACTCCCCAGTGGCATAACCTTTGACCGATACAACCGCCCCCGGCGTGGGTAAGGCCATTACTTTGTATTTGGGGAGTTCTTTATTTATTAAAGCCGCCAAGTTAACCAAAGCCCTATGTCCAGAAGAACCGGCCGCCGAAGTTGCCCAACGAATATCCTTGGCCTGCCCCCAGCTTAATGTAGCTATCCCCCCCAAAAAAACTGTGATAAATAAAAAAACAAGCAATCTTTTTTTCATCTTTTACCCCCTTGGCCGAATTTTAATTTATTCTATATACTCCACGCAAAAAGTGCAAACAAAAAGTTTATTTCTTCTTAATGCCTTACTGGAGGGTGGAGCTTTTGCTTTAAGGCCGCAAATTTGGATATAATAAATTCTCGGGCATGTAGCCATTTTTAGTTATTCCTCACCACACCTTTCTCTGCTGGCGAGAAGAAAAGGCTTGTCAATTGCTAAATATAATCCGTAGGGTAAGGGTCTAACTCCCCCGTATCCCTCTTAAGTTAAAAGAGGGAAAGGTGAAGGGAGGAGATGAGAAAAGTTTATGCCTTGTAGGCAATCATAAATATTGGGGCAATATCTTAACAGTATATTTATGCGCAATGCGGCGCCCCAATAGGGGATCTTCCATCTCCAATTCGTAAGCATCTCCATATATTAAGCCACTCTTCGTGGCAATGGTTCCGGAAAAAAGGACGACGCCTTTCCCTTTTAAACTTTCAGCTTCTGGTATTTTTGCCATTATTTCTTGGGGTGAAAGGATTGTGCCCAAAGGAGCTTCTTGGTAAAGGATTTTTTCTTTGTTTTTAAAAACCCAGCAGCGTAGAACGAGATCATCCCAGTGATCTTCGATATCTGGCCAAGGCCAACATTCTTTGGCCAAACATTTGGCATACATTTGTTTGGAAGCCGGAATAGATTTCGTCTCTACCTCGCGGTCCGTATGGTCGCTACCTACAGTAACCCATATCTCTTCTCCTCGCCATAGCAAAACATATTCAATTTCTCCAGATGACTGGGAGCTGATCACTGAAATTTCATCATCCGTAGTCAATAGATAAGTGGAAAAATACATATAAATGGGAATCCGCGACGGACCGGCTATGCCTAATTTGGCCAACTCATCAATATGTTCCTGAAGCGCCTGTCGATCTTTTCCTACCCACCCACTGCAAATAAGATGATCAGCAACAAAGTTTAATTGCTTAGAGCCTTTTTTCTCAATAACAGTCATCGCCAGCACTTTCGGCGTTATCATTTTTTATTTCCTTTCTATTACCAAAAAGTGATTTAACAATTTTATAAAAAAGAAATAATATGTCAACTCTTTTGTGGCCAACTTGGTAATACTTACTGAAGACTGGAGTCTTTAATTTTTAGCGTTGGAAATTCGGAAATAATAACTTCTGGGGCAGGTAGCTATTTTTAATTATTTCTCCCCACGCCCCTTCCCTCCCGTTTCTCTCCTACGGTCAGACAATTTTGCTGACCGTCGATCAGTTTTTAAATTCCAGCTTAATTCAGGCGGGAGGGAGAAAGGCTCGCCTCTTCCCTCCCGTCTATCTCCTACGTTATGGCAATTTTATTATTGACAAGCTTGAAAAAATAAGTATTTTTTAACAAAATTAAATTAGGGGATCAATTCAAATCAGGGGGATTAAAAAATGTGTCTAAATATTTCCCGAAGAAATTTTATTAAGGCGGCCATGGTCACCGGTATGGCCTGGGGGATAGATGGAGGAATCTATGAATTGGCTTTTAGTCAAAATACCCATATCCGCTTCAGCACCTGGCACACCCCTTTGAGTCGAGAAGTTAAGACTGTCTGGGAACCTATGCTCAAAGCCATAAAAGAGAAAAGTGGAGGAAAAATCAGCTCGACTATATATGCTGGCGGAGCATTAGGAAAAGGTCCCGAACATTTCGATATCGTGGCTAAGGGCCTTTCGGATATGGGTTATTTTACGGCTACGTGGACTCCTGGCCGCTTTCCCCTTGCGGATGTCCTCTCTTTAGCTGTTTGGGTTGATGGAAAGGATATTGGCACAGATATCGGCAACGCCATGTTTGAGAGAATTTTGCACAGAGAATTCACCAATGTAAAGATGATCGAATTAAACGGCTGCATTCAGTCCTTCCTGTGGACTAAGCGACCAGTCCGCTCTTTGGCAGATGTCAAAGGGCTGAAAATCAGGACACCCGGCGGTCATCAAACAAATTATATCAAATCCTTGGGCGCCGAGCCTATTTTTATGCCCTTGGGCGATGTTTATTTGGCCATCGAGACCGGAACGATTGATGGAGTGGTAACCTGTCCTCCTTTGGTCATTGCTTTCAAATTATACGAAGTGGTTAAATACGGAGTTATTGCTACCTTCGGCTGCGTCACCGAAGGAGTGGTGATGAATCTACAAAGTTGGCAAAGAATTCCCAAAGATCATCAACAAATTATTGAAGCAATAGCCCGTAACCCTTTTAGAACTACAGGGGGATTGACGCAAAAAGCATATCAGGAGATGATGAAGGAAATTGCTCAAAAGGGGGTATCATTTTACGAACTTCCTCCAGAAGAAGCGGAACGCTGGTATGAAAGATTCCGGGAAGAGACCAGGAAATGGGTAGCTGATTTAGAAAAAAAAGGACTCCCGGCTAAAGAAACAGTACGGATGTTCAATCAAGAATGTGCTAAGCGCGGTATCAATGTAGTTGCTTTCCCCAAAGAATGGGCCAAATGAACTTCAGATCTTGGATCCAAAAATTTAATTATTACACCTGTCTCGTGGGTATGTTCCTCCTTTTGCCTTTAATGTTCTTAACTACTGGGGATGTTTTAGGGAGGAAAATTTTAGCCAAGACGATCCCCGGCACTTTTGAGTTATCCGAATATATTCTGGCTGTGTTCATTTTGTTGGCTGCCCCTTATACCCAACAGGTTAAAGGACATGTAGGAGTCGACTTTTTTATTTCGCGCCTATCTGGCCGTTCGCGCCTCTTTTGTCGTCTTATCACCAACCTATTAAGCCTTTTCATCATAGCCATTTTGATTGGGTATGGTTGGTGGGAGGGCATCCACGAAAAGGCTGTCTCTGATATGTTAAGAATTCCCCAATATCCCTTTCGGCTATTAGTCCCTGTGGCCGGACTCTTTCTTTGGTTAGAGCTATTTTTTGATCTCCAAGATGCCTTCAAAAAATTATCCAAAGGGAAAAAGCTATGAACCCCATTCTGGTGGGGCTTTTGGGAATCGTTTCTCTCCTTTTTCTCCTCATTTTGGGCATGCCCATCGCCTTGGTGATGATGTTAGTGGGAGTCTTGGGCATTAGTTATCTGACTTCAATTCCCGCTGCCTTCCCGGTTGTAGCTAAAACTGTTTATGAAACGGCGGCGCATTATCCCTATACCATCATCCCCCTCTTTATTTTAATGGGCGGTTTGGCCGGCATAGGTGGCTTAACTCAAAAATTATTTATGTCTTTTGATAAATGGTTTAGAAATTGGCCAGGAGGGTTGGGGATAGCCACGATTGTCTCCTGTGCCTTTTTTGCTGCCCTTAGCGGCTCTTCCGTTGCGGCTGCTGCTGCTATGGGATCAATAGCCATTCCCGAGATGAGGAGATTCCATTATGCGCCTCAGTTGGCCGTAGGCGTGGTTGCGGCGGGGGGAACGCTGAGTTTTCTTATCCCTCCTTCATTAGGTTTCGTGGTTTATGGAGTACTTACGGAACAGTCCATTGGGAAACTTTTTATAGCCGGCCTTCTGCCAGGTTTTTTCCTTTCTTTGGCTTTTATCATCGTCGTCATCATCTTGGTGAAAAATAATCCGGCCTTAGCTCCCATGATCTCTGGAGAAATAGGATGGAAAGAAAAAATTTCAGCCCTTTTCGACATCTGGGAAACTATATTAGTTTTTGCCATCGTCATTGGAGGAATTTATCTGGGTATTATCAACCCTACTGAAGCCGGTGCTCTTGGAGCAACAATTCTTTTTTTGATTACTTTAGGAAAAAGAAAATTGACTTGGCCGAGTCTTTCAGCCTCCCTCCGGGAAGCAGCCAGGATTTCGGTTCTGGTCCTTTTTTTAGTCGCCGGAGCAAATGTTTTCAGTTATTTTTTAGCTCTCACGACTATACCCATGACTATCTCCAATTGGCTAGCTGATCTCCCTTTATCCCGCTATTTTATTCTAACAATTATCGTCCTAATTTATCTGCTATTAGGATGTTTTCTTGACGCCATCTCCATGATGGTCCTGACCATGCCGGTAATTTTTCCAGTCATTAGCAACTTGGGCTTTGATCCTATTTGGTTTGGAGTAATCTGCGTAATTATGATGGAAGCTGGACTTATTACTCCTCCGGTCGGTCTGAACGTTTACACGTTAGCCGGGGTGGTCAAGGATATTCCCAGCGAAACAATCTTTAAGGGCGCCCTGCCCTTTCTTTGGGCTATGCTCGGCGTGGTTATCCTTATTACTATCTTTCCTCAAATAGCTTTATTTCTGCCCAGGATGATGCTAGGTAAGTGAAAATTATAATTGTAGCTAAATGGGTCATAATTATGCTAAAAGGCTTTAAGTATATTAGTAATGCCTTACTAAAGGGTGGATTTCTTATAACTCCCCCTTTTTCCCCCTCTTAGTTTAAGAGACATCCTATAATGCGTCAAATAAAAAATTAGGGTATATTTACCAACATTTATCCACAGTATTT
>Ga0315298_1001639_pt1 | contig 40355 bp, 37 predicted proteins | sample WHS_1_MG_FD_203077 | JGI IMG/M metagenome (GOLD analysis project Ga0315298, IMG submission 203077) | Extremophilic microbial mat communities from Washburn Hot Springs, YNP, Wyoming, USA - WHS_1_MG | ecosystem: Environmental > Aquatic > Thermal springs > Hot (42-90C) | place: USA: Wyoming... | reverse complement strand
TGACCCATTCCTCGCCGGTGCCGTTCGAGTTTGCCGGTCAACGCCAATACGTGGCGTGCCTCAGCGGCGGCGTGGCCGGCATCGCCGCTGACGACGGCCGGTTGCTCTGGGAAACCGACGCGTGGAAAATCCCCATCGCCACCGTGCCCAGCCCGGTCGTGGTCGGCGACGGCCGCATCTTTCTCTGCGGCGGCTACAACGCCGGCAGCCTCATGCTCCAACTCACCCCCACCGGCCCGCAGGAGCTTTTTCGGTTGAAAGCCTCGGAGTTTGGCGCCACCCAACACACACCCGTGCTGTACCAAAACCATCTCTACGGCGTCCGACCCGACGGACAGTTGACGTGTCTCGATCTCGACGGCAACATCCGCTGGACCAGCGGCAGCGCGAACAAATTCGGCCTCGGCCCGTTCCTCGTTACCAACGGCCAGATTCTGGTGTTGAATGATGACGGCTGGCTGACGTTGGCCGAGGCGAACCCGACGGCCTACCGGCAGATCGCCCGCGCCCGCGTGCTCACCGGCCACGAAGCCTGGGGGCCGATGGCGCTGGTCAACGGCCGGTTGCTGGCGCGGGACCTGACGCAAATGGTGTGTTTGGACGTGAGACCATGATGACGAAAATTAATCGCCGCCAATTCCTCGGCCTGCTCGCCGTCGGCACCGCCGGCTGCGGCAAGCCGGAGAAACCGCCGCTCGATGACCGGTTCACCTACGACGTCAGCGCCTACCTGAAAACCGATCCGGCCTTGCTGCTCTACCGGCAGACCGGCCAGTTCCCCACCGACTTCCACGAACCCAAATGCCTCGCCGTGGACGGCGACACCATCCTCGTCGGCGGCGACCGGGCACTCAAAACGTTCGATCGGACCGGCAAACTCCTCATGACCCGCGCGCTACCGGCGTTGCCGCACGCCGTCACCACCGGCGGCCTTGTCGCCTACAAAGACCGGTTCGCCGACGTGAGCTACGGCGACCGCGCTCACCTGACCGGCATCGCCAAGACCGGCAACACCGTCTTTGTTGCCGATGCCGGCAACCGCGAAGTCTTGCGCTGCGATCCCACCGGCCAGGTGCTGTCGCGCCTCAAAGGTTTCGCCGTGCCGAGTCCATACTTCGATTTGCACATCGGCCCCGACGGTCTGCTCTGGGTCGTCAACCCCGGCAAGCATCGGGTGGAAGCGTACACGCTCGACGGCGCGCTGGAGTTTTCGTGGGGCGCGACCGGGATGAGCGTCGAAGGATTCTGCGGTTGTTGCAACCCCGTGTACCTCGCCCGGTTGCCGGATGGCCGGTTTGTGACGAGCGAAAAGGGCCTCAACCGGATCAAGATTTACGATGGGCGCGGCCAATTCGTCGGCGTGGTGGCCGGTCCCGAACAACTGGTAAAGGACCTGGACCTCGCCAAGAAAGCCTGCGCCAACTGCCAGATCGGGTTCGGTTTCCCGATCGCCTGCGATGCCACCGGCCGCGTGTTGGCGCTCGATCCGGCCACGAAACAAGTGCGCATTTTCACTCCAAAGGAAGCATGAATCCTCACTCCTGTCATTCTGAGCGAAGCGAAGAATCTCTGACCGGAACGACTGAGACCCTTCGCTCCGCTCAGGGTGACAAATTGGGACGAAGAGCTTTCTTCCGCCTAGCGGCGGCGGCGGTGTTGGGCAGCATCGCCACTGTTCTCCTGCGCCGGTCGTGTAGTGGCGGCTGCACCGGCTGTCCGCAATTCACCGGCTGCGGCCTGCCGTGGAAGGAGACGCGCCGATGAAACGCCGCGATTTCATGAAGCTGGCGTTTCGCGGCGCGGCAGCCGTCGGTCTCGGCGGCGTGCTGGCCGGGTTGGTGCGCCGGGCGCGCGCCGACGGAACGGTCTGGCAGATTGATCCGTGGAAATGCACCCAATGCGGCCGCTGCGCCACCGCGTGCGTGCTCGAACAGTCCGCCGTCAAGTGCGTCCACGCCTTCGACATGTGCGGCTATTGCGAGTTGTGCACCGGCTACTTCGAGCCACAGCCCGACGCGCTGAACACCGGCGCCGAAAACCAGCTCTGCCCGACCGGCGCGATCCAACGCCATTTCGTCGAAGACCCGTACTACGAGTACGTCATTGACGAGCCGCTGTGCGTCGGCTGCGGCAAATGCGTCAAAGGCTGCACCATGTTCGGCAACGGCTCATTGCATCTGCAAATCCGCCACGAGCTGTGCGTCAACTGCAACGACTGTTCCATCGCCCGCGTCTGTCCCGCCGACGCCATCCACCGCGTCCCGGTCAACCAGCCGTACCGGTTCAAAAGTCGGGAGAATGTGAAATGAGGAATCGCACTGGAGTATTGGCGGGCTGGAGGGCTGGGTACCGGAATTCCCCATCACGCCATTCCTCCATCACTCCAGTTCTACTTCTCGCCGCCCAGCGTTTTCCGCCGCCGGAGTTCACCGAGACCGGGCATCAACTGCCGGCGTTGACGGGGTTGCCGCCGCGCGCGCCGTGGCTCGAATACCTCGATGTCGGCGTGCTGGTGGTCGCGCTCGCGTTCGCGGCGTGGCTCGCGCTGCGACAACGCTCCCGCCGCGGCCTCGTCTGGCTCGGCATCGGCTCGCTGCTCTACTTTGGGTTCTGGAAAAAAGGCTGCGTGTGTGCCATCGGCAGCATCCAGAATGTCGCGCTCGGACTGGCTGATCCGACGTTCGCGGTGCCGGTCACGGTGATCGCGTTTGCGTTGTTGCCACTGGTCGCTGCGTTGCTGTTTGGCCGGGTGTTCTGTTCCAGCGTGTGTCCGCACGGCGCGTTGCAGGATTTGGTGTTGCTGAAGCCGGTCAACGTGCCGGTATGGCTCGATCACGGGCTGCGAATGATCGCCTACGTCTATCTCGGCCTCGCGTTGGTGTTCGCGGCGACCGGGGCGGGATTCATCATCTGCCAGTACGACCCGTTTGTGCCGCTGTTCCGGTTCAGCGGGAGCACGGTGATGGTGACGACCGGGCTGGCGTTGCTGGCGCTGGGCGTGTTTGTGGGCCGGCCATACTGCCGGTGGCTGTGTCCGTACGGCGTGTTGCTGGGGTTGGCGTCGAGCGTGTCGAAATGGCGGGTGCGGATCACGCCCGACACCTGCACCCAATGCCGGCTCTGCGAACAATCCTGCCCGGTCGGCGCCATCAACCCGTCCACCGTCCCGGCACCGGCCCGGTCGGTGGCCGCTGACAAACGCCGGTTGGCCGTGATGATTCTGTTGTTGCCGGTGCTGGTGGCGCTGGGTGTGTGGCTCGGTGGATGGTCGGGCGCGAGTCTCGCGCGCAAACACCGGACGGTCAGCCTCGCCGAGCGGATTCATCTCGAAGAAACCGGCCGCGTCACCGGCACGACGGACGCCTCGGCAGCGTTTCGAGCGACCGGCGAGCCGGTCGAAGACTTGTACGCCAACGCCCAGAAAGTCGCCGCCCGGCACGTGTTGGCGGGCCGGTGGGGTGGCGGGTGGATCGGGTTGGTGATCGGCATGAAACTGATTTCGCTGGCGGTGCGCCGGCAACGCAAAGACTACGAAGCCGATCAGTTCCGCTGCGTCGCCTGCGCCCGGTGTTACCGGTATTGCCCGGAAGAACTGAAACGCCTCGGCCTGCCGGTGCCGGAGGGCTACGCTTCGGCGCAGCCGCTGCCTGCCGACGGACGCGCAGAAGCGCGTCCCTCCGTTCCATGACGCCGAACCGCAACCAGCTCTATGCACTTGCCCTCGCCGTGGCGCTGGCGTCGGGTGTGTTCGTCGCGCTGACGGTTGGGCTGCTGGCGTACAACACGTGGCGCGGCAAGGTGTCCACGTTGGTCAACTCGCGCGAGGTGGTCCGGCTGCACGACGAACTGCGGCAACAGCCCAAAAACGAGGAACTCAAACAGCGCATCCGGCAGCTTGATCTCGAACTGCGGCAGAACACGTTTTACCGGCTGGCGCTCTCGCGCAACCTGAGCCGGGCGTTGCTCTGGGGCGCGGCGGTGTTTCTGGCCAGCGCGCACGCGGCGCGGACGCTGAATCGGCGGTTGCCGAACCCGCTCGCGTGGGGCGCGCGACAGGCCGAGGAAGAGCGCCGCGGCCAGCGGCTGGCCCGGTATGCTGTGGCGGGCGTGTTGGCGTTGACGGCGTTCGGCGCGGTGGCGTTGTCGCAACGGCCGGTGCAGTTGCCGGTACGACAGCCGGCAACGGCAGCCGCCGCTCCGGAAACACCGGTGAGCATGAACGAGTTCGCCCGCCAGTGGCCGTCGTTCCGCGGCCCGCACGGACAGGGCGTCGCGTCCAACGCGACGGTGGCGTTGCCGCTCCACGTCCGCTGGAAAACACCCGTGCCGCTGCCGGGGATGAGTTCGCCAATTCTCTGGAGCAACGCGGTGTTCCTGACCGGCGCGACGGAGACCGAGAACCGGGTGTTCCGGTTCGACGCGGAGACGGGCGCGTTGGTGTGGTCGGCAGCGGTGAACGCGCCGAAGCCGCCCAAGCCGGAAGTGACCAGCGACACCGGGTTCGCCGCGCCGACGGCGGTCACGGACGGGCGGCGGGTCTATGCGATTTTTGCCGACGGTCTCGTCGCGGCGTTCGACTTCGACGGCAAACAGGTCTGGGCAAAAAATGTCGGCCCGCTCGACAACGCCTACGGGTACGCGTCGTCGCTGGCGCTGTTCGAGGACCGGCTGTTGATCCAGATCGACCGGGGAACGGCGGCGGAGGACGGGTTGTCGAGGTTGCTCGCGCTCGACACGCGGACGGGCCGGGAACTCTGGCAGAAGAAACGCGAGGTCGGCGGCTCGTGGGCCTCGCCGGTGGTGGTGACGATTGACGGCGAACCGCAACTGATCACGTGCGGCCCGCCGTTGGTGGTGGCCTACAACCCGCGCAGCGGCGCGGAGATTTGGCGGAACAAATGCCTCGAAAGCGACGTCGCGCCCTCGCCGGTGTTTGCCCACGGAATGCTCGTGGTCGTCGCACCCAACAACGCGATCATCGGGTTGAAACCCGGTGAAGACGACGTGGCGTGGCGCGTCGAAGAGGGCGTGCCGGACGCCACCAGCCCGGTCACCGATGGCGAGCGCGTGTACATCGTCGCCAGCGAAGGACTGCTCAGTTGTCTCCGCTTGGAAACGGGCGAGAAGATTTGGTCGCACGAGTTTGAGGAATCGTTCTATGCGTCACCGACGATCGTCGGGAAGACGTTGGTGTTGGTGAGCCGCAAAGGCCTGCTGCGGTTGCTCGCCACCGGCGATGAATTCCGTGAACTCGCGCATATCGAACTCGGTGAAGACGTCAACGCCAGCCCCGCGCCCGTCGGCCACCGGTTGTACGTGCGCGGCGCGCAACACCTGTTTTGCTTGGAAAGTGCGAAATGAACAAGCACTCTTGTCATTCTGAGCGAAGCGAAGAATCTCTGACCGGTACGACGGAGACCCTTCGCTGCGCTCAGGGTGACAAGGCGGACATGGATTCGTTTATCGGCCGTCTGTTGTCTCAGACCGGACGCGAGCCGGCGGCCACGATCCCGATTTTGCAGGGCATTCAGAAGGAATACCGGTATCTGCCGGAGCCGGCGTTGCGGCGCGTGAGCGAGCTGACCGGCATCCGGCTGGCCGATCTCGTGGGCGTGGCGACGTTTTATCACCAGTTCCGAATGCGGCCGGTGGGCCGGCACACGTTGCGCGTCTGCCACGGCACGGCGTGTCACGTCAAAGGCTCGGAACGGATTGACGACTGGGTCCGGCAGCAGTTGCGCATCCCCACCGGCAGCGACACCAGCCCGGACAACGAGTTCACCGTCGAACGTGTTGCCTGTCTCGGCTGCTGCACACTGGCGCCGGTGGTGCAGATCGAGCAGAGCACCTACGGGCATCTCACCGCCGACACCGTGGCGGCCATGCTTGAAGATTTCCGGGCGACCCGGCACGAGACCCTCGCCGACGTGGATCAAGTGTCCGGCCGCCGCAACGGTCACGCGCCCGAAATCCGGGTCGGCCTCGGCTCGTGTTGCATGGCCAAAGGCAGCGACGAGTTGTTTCACCGGCTCCGCGACTCGGTGAAAGATTTCGGGCTGGACGTGACGGTCAAGCGCGTCGGTTGCGTCGGGATGTGCCACCAGACGCCGATTGTCGAAGTGCGGTTGCCGGGCGGGCCGACGGCGTTTTACGCGAAGGTCGGTCCGGACGAAGCCGAACCCATCGTCCGCCGGCATTTCAAGCCGGTCAGTCTGACGCGCCGGCTGGTCCGGTGGGTGGACCGGCAACTGGAAGAATGGGTCACCGGGCCGAAACCATTCGATCACGCGCTCGATGTGCACAGTCCGCCGGTCGAGGCGTTCATGAGCCGGCAAGTCCGCATCGCCACCGAAGGTTTTGGCGCGATCGACCCGCTCGATCTCGATGAGTATTTGGCGCACGGCGGATTCCAAGCGTTGAGCCGGGCGTTGAACCGCAAGCCCGAGGAGACGATTGCAGACATCACCGCCAGCGGGTTGCGCGGACGCGGCGGCGCCGGTTTCCCGACGGGCGTGAAATGGCAGAAGGTTCGTGCCGCCGGTAATCGGTCAGCCCCTCCCCCGTCCCCGCAAACGACAGCAGGGCCGGCCTCTCCCCCTAACTGCGGGGGAGAGGCAGTCCCCTCTCCCATGTCGTCTATGGGAGAGGGTCTGGGTGAGGGCGTGAAGTACGTCATCTGCAACGGCGATGAAGGCGATCCGGGAGCGTTCATGGACCGGATGTTGATGGAATCGTTTCCCTACCGGATCATCGAGGGGATGTTGATCGCGGCGCACGCGGTCGGCGCGCGGGCCGGTTACATTTACGTCCGCGCCGAGTACCCGCGCGCCGTCAGCCGCCTGCGGGAAGCGATCCGGGTGTTGACCGAGCGCGGGTTTTTGAAAGATTTCGACCTGAAGATTTTTGAGGGGGCGGGCGCGTTTGTCTGCGGCGAGGAGACGGCGCTCATTGAATCCATCGAGGGCCGACGGGGCATCCCGCGGTTGAAGCCGCCCTACCCGGCCGAGTCTGGTTTGTGGGGCCGGCCGACGTTGATCAACAACGTGGAGACGTTCGCGCTCGTGCCGTGGATCATCCGCAACGGCGCGGAGAAATTCGCCGCGCTCGGCACGGCCAAGAGCAAAGGCACGAAAGTGTTCGCGCTGGCCGGCAAGGTCGCACGGACCGGACTGATCGAAGTGCCGATGGGCATCACCGTGCGGCAGATTGTCGAGGAGATCGGCGGCGGCGTGCCGAATGGCAAACAATTCAAGGCGGTCCAGATCGGCGGGCCATCGGGCGGATGCCTGCCGGCGTCGTTGGCCGATACGCCGGTGGATTACGAGGCGTTGACGGCGGCGGGCGCGATCATGGGATCGGGCGGGATGATTGTGCTCGACGAGGACGATTGCATGGTGGACGTGGCCCGGTATTTCCTGTCGTTCCTGAAGGCCGAGTCCTGCGGCGAGTGCACCTTCTGCCGGATCGGCACGATGCGGATGTGGGAAATCCTCGACCGGCTCTGCGAAGGCAAAGGAAACCGCAGCGATCTCGACGAGCTTCTCCAACTGGCCGGGCTGACGGCCGCCGGCAGCATCTGCGGCTTGGGCCGGACCGCGCCGAACCCGGTGTTGACGACGCTCCGGTATTTCCGCGACGAATACGAAGCGCACATCGCCGGTCGTTGTCCGGCGGGCCGGTGCAAGGCGCTCATCCAGTACGTTGTGCAGGACAACTGCACCGGCTGCACGATTTGCGCCCAGCGTTGTCCCGCCAACGCCATCGCCCTCACGCCCTATCAGAAGCATCACATTGACACGGACAAATGCACCCGCTGCGATGTTTGCCGGGTGGACTGCCCCGCCAACGCCATCGCCATCGAAAGCGCCGGCCAGAAATGCACCGGCCACACCCACCAGGAACACCTCCAACCGTTGGGCAGGGTATGATCCGACTCACCATTGATAACCAGCCGGTCGAAGTCCCCGAAGGCAGCACGATTCTCGACGCCGCCCGGCAACTGGGAATCAACATCCCAACGCTCTGTTTCCTCGCCGGCGTGAAAGAGAACCGGCCGTCCTGCATGGCGTGCGTGGTGAAAGTCGGCAACGATGCGCGGCTAGTGCCGTCCTGTTCGACAAAAGCCGTCAACGGCATGGTCGTCTCCAGCGAGACGCCGGAAGTGAAAGCGGCCCGCAAAGCCGCGCTCGAACTGCTGTTCAGCGATCACCTCGGCGACTGCATCTCCGTCTGCCAACGCGCCTGCCCCGCGCATTTGCAGATACCGGAAACCATCCGCCTCGTCGCCGCCGGCAGGATGGCCGAGGCCATTGCGACGGTGAAAGAAAACATCGTCTTTCCCGGCGTGTTGGGGCGCATCTGCCGCGCCCCGTGCGAACAAGGTTGCCGGCGCCGTCAGTACGATGGCGCCGTGGCGATTCAACTGATCGAGCGCGAAGTCGCCGACCTTGCCGGCAAGAGTTACGTCCCGGCCTGTGCCCCGCCGACCGGCAAGCGCGTGGCCATCATCGGCGCCGGCGCGACCGGCTTGAGCGCGGCGTTCTTTCTCCTGAAGGCCGGCCACAAGGTGGTGGTGTTCGACGCGGCAGCGCAGCCGGGCGGTCAGATGAGAGGGAAAGTCGCCGATGAAGTTCTGGATGCCGACATCGAAACGATTTATCGAATGGGGAATACCCCCCACCCTTACCCTCTTCCCACCAGCGGGGAGAGGGGATTGTCTGCGGCGTCTCCTCTCCCCCCCGGGGGAGAGGATCAAGGTGAGGGGGCGCGGTTTGAGTTTCATGGTGGCTCAAGAGTGACGGCGGATGCGGTGCGCGGTGATTTCGATGCAGTCATTCTTGCTGTTGGACCGAGTCCGACCGGGTTGGGCGTCGAGGCCACCGAGCGGATGATCCGCGTCAGTCCGAAAGATTTCTCCACAAGTCTGGCCGGGGTGTTCGCCGGGGGGACGTGCATCCGCGCCGCGTGGGATCCGGCCCGGTCGGTCGGCGACGGCAAAGTTTTGGCGGAGAGTGTGGACGCGTTTCTGAACGGGCGCGAGTACCGGCTGGTCATCAAAGAATTCACCTCCACCATTCCGAAACTGACCACGGAGGAGTATCAACAACTGGCGAAAGGCGCAAACGCGGCGTTGACGGTGCGCGAGTTGGTCAGTGAGGCGGAAAAGGCGGCCGGGCGGTGTTGCCACTGCGATTGCCGGGCGGCCAACGATTGCCGGCTGCGCATCTTTGCCGAGCAATACGACGTGAATCCGCGCGCCTTCAGCGGCGAACACCAGCGAGCTTTTCAAGTGATTCGTCAGCCGGGCGGCGTCATCTTCGAACCCGGCAAGTGCATCTCCTGTGGCATCTGCGTGGCAATCGCGGCGCAAGCCAGGGAGCCGCTCGGCCTGACGTTCGTCGGGCGCGGTTTTGACGTGCAGGTGGCCGTCCCGCTGCACGGCACTCTTGCCGAAGGATTGCAACGGGTTGGCGCGGAATGCGTCAAACACTGCCCGACCGGCGCGCTGGCGTTGGAGCCCGATTCTTGACATATTCGCCAGGACAAATATGATGGGCGCGTGAAAACTCGCGTCCTCTTCCTCTGCACGGGGAACTCCTGCCGCAGTCACATGGCCGAAGGCTGGCTGCGACACCTGGCCGGTGACCGCTTCGAGGTCTTCAGCGCCGGAGCGAAACCCACCGGCTACGTCCACCCGCTCGCCATCCGGGTCATGGCCGAAGCCGGGGTGGATATTTCCCAACACCGGTCGAAGTCGATTGACGAGTTTGCCGGCCAGCCGCTGGACCTGCTCGTGACCGTTTGCGACCACGCGCGCGAGTCCTGCCCCATGTATGCCGGCGCCAAGAAACAAGTGCACTGGGGTTTTGATGATCCGGCCCACGCCACCGGCACCGAAGAGGAAAAATTGGCCGTGTTCCGCCGGGTACGGGACGAAATCCGACAACAGATTCAGAACTTTTTGGAGACCGGCGAATGAAAGACAAGGAATCCGTCCGACAAACTGTCCGAGAAAACTACGGGGCGATAGCGCAATCGGGAGGCTCCTGCTGCGGCGCAGGCTGCGGTTGCAGTGGCGACCAACTGGCCATGCAAATCGGTTATTCGACGACGGAGTTGCAAGCGTTGCCGGCAGGCGCGAACATGGGTTTGTCGTGCGGCAATCCGACGGCGTTGGCGGGACTAAAACCGGCCGAGGTGGTTCTCGATCTCGGCAGCGGCGGCGGATTCGATGTGTTCCTTGCCGGACGCAAAGTTGGCCGGCGCGGGCACGTGATTGGTGTGGACATGACCCCGGAAATGATCGCCAAAGCGCGCCGCAACATCGCAAGCTACCGGAAACAGACCGGATTGAACAATGTCGAGTTTCGGCTCGGTGAAATCGAGCACTTGCCGGTCGCGGACGCGTCGGTGAACGTGGTCATCTCCAACTGCGTCATCAATCTGTCGCCGGACAAGCCGCAGGTCTGGCGCGAGATCGCCCGCGTGCTGAAACCGGGCGGGCGCGTGGCCGTGTCGGACCTGGCGTTGCTGAAACCGCTGCCGGCCAAAGTGACGAAGATGGTGGAGGCGCTGGTGGGCTGCGTGGCCGGGGCGGTGTTGGTGAAGGACACGAGGCGGATGTTGCAGGAAGCCGGGTTCGTGGACATCCGGTTGACGCCGAAACCGGACTACATCAAAGCGATGACCGGGTTCAATGATCCGCTCTACCGGAAGATTGTCCGGCATCTGCCGCGCGGGACGACACCGGCGGATTACATCACCAGTTTGGAGGTAACTGCACACAAATGAAACTCGGAATCATCATTTCGCAAACGGAACCGGAATCGGTATTCAATGCGCTGCGGCTGGCCAATTACAGCTTGAAGCAAGGCGACACGGTGAAAATCTTTCTCGTCGGCAAAGGCGTCGAGATTGACCAGATCAACGACGTGACCTTCAACGTGAAAGAACAGGCGCGGGCTGTGCTTGCGGCCGGCGGAGAATTCCTGGCGTGCGGGACTTGCTTGAAACTCCGGCAGTCGAGTGGCTCGGAGATTTGCCCGTTGTCCACGCTGAAAGACCTGTACGAAATCATCCGGGACTCCGACCGTCTGGTAACCTTTTGACACCATGAAACTGCGCGAAAGCGGGATGCCGGACGAAACGTACTGGGAGACCCTGTTCGATGTGCCCCGGATTCTCGACCGGTTGGAGATTGACCGCCGACTGCGGGATGTCGTCGAACTTGGCTGCGGGTACGGAACGTTCACCCTGCCGGTGGCGCGCCGGGTCGCCGGCGTGGTGTCCACTTGCGATATTGATCCCGCGATGGTCGCCCGGACACTTCGGCGAGCCGCCGCCGAAGGGCTGAACAACATCCGGGCCGAAGTGCGCGACGTGTTGGCGGATGGGTTTGGCGTGCCGTTGTCCTCACAGGACGCGGCCTTGCTGTTCAATATCCTGCACGCGGAGGGACCGGTGTGCCTGTTGCGCGAAGCGGCCCGCGTCGTCCGCCCCGGCGGTTTTGTTCACGTCATTCACTGGCGGCATGACCCGGCCACGCCGCGCGGACCGAGTCTGGAGATTCGCCCGCGGCCGGAGCAGATCGTCGTCTGGGCTAGCCAGACCGGGCTGCTTGAACCAATTGGCACGGTTCTGGACCTGCCGCCGTGGCATTACGGGCTGCGGTTCAAACGCAAATGCGCAGGAGAAAACAATGATGAATAAGCCCGATCAACTGTTCAAGGCGTTTGCCGACAAGACACGGTTGCGGATCCTGAACCTGCTCGCGCAACGCGACCATTGCGTGTGCGAGTTTCAGGGTATCTTGCGTCTACCCCAGCCGACGATTTCCCGACATCTCGCCTATCTGCGCCGCAGCGGTCTGGTACAAGAGGCACGGTACGGCAAGTGGATCATGTATTCGTTGGCCGAACCGCGCAACGAGGTCCATGCGGCGTTGTTGCATTGTGTGCGCGGTTGTTTCCCGAAGATTGATTTTTTGCAACGCGACATTGAGCGCAACAAGAAAACCAAACCCATCCTCTGCAGGTGACATCATGAGTGAACATATTTCCCGCAAACTCTCCTTCCTCGACCGGTATCTGACGCTGTGGATTTTCCTCGCGATGGCGGTGGGCGTCGGCGCGGGTTATTTCGTACCGGGCGTCGAGGGATTCATCAACCGATTCAATGCCGGTACGACCAATGTGCCGATTGCCATCGGGTTAATCCTGATGATGTATCCGCCGTTGGCGAAGGTGAAGTACGAGGAACTCGGCGACGTGTTCCGCAACTGGAAGGTGCTCGGCTTGTCGCTGGTGCAGAACTGGATCATCGGGCCGATCCTGATGTTTTTCTTGGCGATCCTGTTTCTGCGCGGCTACCCGGAATACATGGTCGGGTTGATCATGATCGGGCTGGCCCGCTGCATCGCGATGGTGATCGTCTGGAACGAACTGGCGAAGGGCGACACGGAATACTGCGCCGGGCTGGTGGCGTTCAACAGCGTGTTTCAGGTGTTGTTCTTCAGCGTCTATGCGTGGGTGTTCATCACGGTGTTGCCGCCGTTGTTCGGACTGACCGGCAGCGTGGTGAAAATCACCATGGGGCAGATTGCCGAGAGCGTGTTCATCTATCTCGGCATCCCGTTCATTGCCGGCGTGCTCAGCCGCATCGTCGGACTGAAACTGAAGGGACGGGAATGGTACGAGCACCGGTTCATCCCGCGCATCGCGCCGATCACGCTGATCGCGTTGTTGTTCACGATCCTGGTGATGTTCAGTCTCAAGGGCGAACTCATCGTCAAGATTCCGCTCGACGTGGTGCGGATCGCCGTGCCGCTGTTGATCTACTTCGTCGTGATGTTCCTCGTCAGTTTTTGGCTGGGCAAAAAGATCGGCGCGGACTACTCGAAGACGGCGACGTTGTCGTTCACCGCCGCCAGCAACAATTTCGAACTCGCCATCGCCGTGGCCGTGGCGGTGTTCGGCATCAACAGCGGCGCGGCTTTTGCTGCCGTGATCGGGCCATTGGTCGAGGTGCCGGTATTGATCGGCTTGGTCAACGTCGCGCTTTATTTCCAGCGCCGATATTTTGGAAACGCCGCGACCGGCTCTTGCCCGACGCTTCCCTGCTGTTCCACGCGGTGATTCGGGCGGGTTGGGTCCGGGGACTGGTGCTCTGTCAAACTTGGTTTGGAGGGCCACGCTTCTGCGTGGCCGCAGACCGGCAACGGACGCGCAGAAGCGCGTGTCCCTCCGTCAACCCTCGCGATCAGCTCTGACGGAACACTAGGCGGGGCAACACGGACGATTGGCACGCACCGTCCGTGCATCGCCAAGCCGAACTGGGGCATCGCCCACTGCGAAAAAAGACAGATTGACATCACTTGGCGAATGTGCCAAGTTGCCAACATCATGAACCCAGAACGACGAGCCCAACTCAACGTGAAGGCGCGCGTGTTGAAAGCGATGGCACATCCCAGTCGCCTCTGCATCGTCGAGGAACTGGCCAAAAAAGAACGATGCGTCTGCGAACTCACCGAGATCGTCGGCGCGGATATGTCCACGGTGTCCAAACATCTGACGGTGCTGAAACACGCCGGCATCGTGGCCGACGAGAAACGCGGCGCGATGGTGTTTTACCGGCTGCGTGTGCCGTGCTTGGGGAAACTGTTCGACACGGTCGAGACGGTGTTGGAATGCAGCGCGCGCGAACTGGCGGAGGTAACGAAATGACCGGCAGCAGCTATTTTTGTTTGGCGGCGAGTTGGCGGATTGGCCAAGTGGCCATTGCCGGTGGATTGGAGTTGCGATGAACTGGCGCAAGGAATGGAAACCGTTGGCGTTGATTATTGGGTTGTTTCTGGCCTGCTTTTATCTGCCAGTCGGCATCCCGCGCTTTGACAATGCGGTGACGGAAGCGTTCGAGCTGGTGAAGTGGTACGCGCGCGAGCATGTCATCTTGTGCTTGATACCGGCGTTCTTCATTGCCGGGGCGATTGGCGTGTTTGTCAGCCAGGCGTCGGTGATGAAGTATCTCGGCGCGAAGGCGAACAAGGTGCTCGCTTACGCGGTGGCGTCGGTGTCGGGAACAATCCTCGCGGTGTGTTCGTGCACGGTGTTGCCGTTGTTCGCGGGGATTTACCGGATGGGCGCGGGACTGGGACCGGCGACGGCATTTCTGTATTCGGGGCCGGCAATCAATGTGCTGGCGATCACGATGACGGCGCGGGTGTTGGGATTGAAGCTCGGCGTGGCGCGGGCGGTCGGGGCGGTGGTGTTCAGCGTGGTGATCGGCCTGTTGATGCATCTGATTTTCCGCAAGGAAGAACTCGCCAAAGCTGCGGCGGCAGCGGAGATGCCGGAGCCGGAAGTGAAGCGGCCGCTCTGGCAGAACATCATCTACTTTGCCGCGATGATCGGCGTTTTGGTCTTCGCCAACTGGGGCAAGCCGGCGGAGGCGAGTGGGCTGTGGCATTTCATCTGGTTGGCGAAGTGGCCGATCACTTCCGTGTTTGCGGTCGTGCTGGCGGTCGTGCTGGTGCTGTGGTTCGGGATGAAGTGGTGGCAGATGGTCGTCGTGGCGGTGCCGGCCGCGCTGGCGGCGATTGTTTTGCCCGGCGAACCGATGATTCCGTTTGTGGTTGGCGTGGTCGGGCTTTCGATTTTCACGAGCACGAACGAGGGCGAGACCGGGGAATGGTTTTCGGCCACGTGGACGTTTGCGAAACAGATCACGCCGTTGCTGTTGTTCGGCGTGCTCGCGGCGGGGTTCTTTTTGGGGCGGCCCGGTAAGGAAGGCGTGATTCCGTCGGAGTGGGTCACGCAGGCGGTGGGCGGCAATTCGTTGGGCGCGAATCTGCTGGCGTCGGTGGTGGGCGCGTTCATGTATTTTGCGACGCTGACGGAAGTGCCGATTCTGCAAGGGTTGCTCGGCAGCGGGATGGGACAAGGTCCGGCGCTGGCGCTGTTGCTGGCGGGGCCGGCGTTGTCGCTGCAAAGCATGTTGGTGCTGCGCACCATCATGGGCACGAAGAAAACCGTGGTGTACGTGCTGCTCGTCATTGGACTGTCCACGGTGACCGGTCTGATTTATGGCGCGCTTTCATGAAAGGAGATCCATCATGTTCACAAAAATCATTGTGGCCACTGACTTGTCAGCCGCTTCGGATCGCGTGCTGGCTTGTCTGCCGGGGTTGAAGCCGTTGGGCGCGAAATCCGTGCATCTGGTTCACGCCTTGGGTCTGCGTCACCTGGACACCCTGAAGTATGAACTGGCCCGGCTGGTCGAGCCGCGTTTGCTCGAACAAAAAGCGGCGTTGGAAGCTGCCGGGTTTGAAACCTCGGTGGAGATCGCCGCCGGTATCCCCGAATTCGAGGTCAACCGCATTGCCCGGGAGCGCGGCGCTTCGTTGATTGCCGTCGGCTCGCATGGCGCGACGCTGGCCCGCGAAGTTCTCATCGGCGGCGTGGCGCTGGCGATTCTGCATCGCGCCACCGTGCCGGTGCTGGTGATGCGGCTGCGGATCACCGAAGCCGACCGCCGGCCGCAATGCGAAGCGGTCTGCGCGGATTTCACAAGGCACATCCTGTATCCGACCGATTTCTCCGACAACGCCGAGCACGCCTTCCGGTACTTGGAAGCGATTGTGAAGGCCGGCGCGAAACGAGTCACGCTGCTGCACGTGCAGGATAAGGCGCGCATCAGCAAGCACCTCGAACATAAACTCGAAGAGTTCAACCGGATTGACACCGAGCGGCTGGAACGCCACCGCGACGCGCTGCGCAAACTCGGCGCGACAGAGGTGAACATCGAGTTGCCCTACGGTTCACCGCTTCAGGAAATCCTGCGCGTCGCCCGCGAACGCGGCGTGTCCGAGATCGTGATGGGCAGTCAGGGACGCGGCTTCATCGCCGAGGTGTTTTTGGGCAGCGTCAGCCACCAAGTCGCCCGGCACGCACCGGTGCCGGTGTTATTCATTCCGGCAGTTCGGGAGTAGATTGCAGCGGAAACAAAGAAAGGAGACCGGCCATGAACGAAACAACTCAGACCCGACCGAAAGCCCTGCTGTTCTGCACGTGCAGCGGCGCGTGCGCCAGCATGGCCAAGATAGATTTCTGGGCGCTGACCGAGCGGGTGCGCTTGGAGTTCGGCGACCAGATCGAGTTTCTCGCATTGCATCCGCGCCTGTGCGAGGCGGACGGCGAACGGCTGATGCAGCACGTGTTGACCGACAAGATGCTGTTCATCACCCCGGCCTGCGCGGAAAAACGGCAGGAGAAACTTTTGCGCGACGGTTTCGCCAAAGCCGGCGTGCCGATGGACAACCTCCATTGGATACCGGTCAGCATGGCGATGGAAACCACCGAAACCGTGTTCGAAAAAATCAAGGCAGCACTGGCCAAAGCCAACGCCGTTCCCAACCAATAGGAGGACACGATGACAGCCAAAACCTATCTCGGCATCCCGCGTCACCTGCTGGAGTGGCATCCGATCATTGATGCCGACCGCTGCATTGGCTGCGGCGACTGCCTCGATTTCTGCGCCAACGACGTTTATGTCCTGAACGAAGCGACCAACAAAATGGAAGTGGCGCATCCGCTCAACTGCGTTGTGCTCTGCGACAAGTGCGCGACGGTTTGTTCGCAGGAGGCCATCCGCTTCCCGGACAAAGAGCACTTCAAGCAAATCGTGCGCGACCTGCGGCAACGTCTGCCGCGGTGCGCCTGTTCCGACAGCAACACCTAACCACCAACAGAAGGAGACCACATGAAGAAACTGCAAATCCTCGGCACCGGTTGCCCAAAGTGCCAGAAGTTGACCGAAAATACCGAAGCCGCCGCCAAAGAACTCGGCCTGCAATACGAATTGGAGAAGGTCAAAGACATCGCCAAGATCATGGCCTTCGGCGTGATGATGACGCCGGCGCTGGCTGTGGACGGCGTCGTCAAGGTGTCCGGCAAAGTGCCGTCGGTGGACGAAATCAAGAAACTGCTGGCCTGAACCGGAGATTCCCATGAGCGAACCCAACACGTGCGCGTGCAGCGTTGCTCCCAAACTGATCTTCCCCTGTTCCGGGGGCTCGGACGTGGGCGCGATCACCGATCAGACGGCCCGGAAATTAACCCGCGACGGCGTCGGCAAAATGTATTGCCTGGCCGGCATCGGCGGACGCGTGGCCGGCATCATCGAAACCACCAAGTCAGTGGAAACAGTACTGGCCATTGACGGTTGTCCGCAGGATTGCGCCCGCAAGACGCTGGAACAGGCCGGTTTTACCGGCTTCGCGCATCTGCGGCTTTCCGACATCGGCCTCCACAAAGGCCAGTCGCCGGTCACAGACGCGCATCTCGCCCATGCCGCCGCCCGCGCGCAAGAGTTGTTAGCCGGCCGCCCTGCGGGAGTGTCTTGCGGGTGAACATCGTTGCCGGGCTGGGGATGGCAGTGGCCACGGTGGTGGTTGCGCCGACGCTCTGCCGACCGGTGCGGCGGGCAAGACGGGAACAAATCTGAACAAACAAACCACAGAAAGGAATCGCAACATGCATCACAAGACGATCGGTTTTATCGGCGGCGGGCGTGTCACCCGCCTGATACTCGCAGGTTGGAAACATGCCGGGAAATTACCCGCCCACGTGGTGGTCAGCGACCCGGCGCAGACCGCCGTGGCTACCACCCGCCACAACGCGGATGCTGCTGCACAGGACATCGTGTTTATCGCGGTCCATCCGCCCGTGCTGGCGGAGACTGTTGCCGGCATCAAGAACGCCCTGAAACCGGGCGCGCTGGTGGTGTCGCTCGCGCCGAAGTTCACCATCGCCAAACTGTCGGGCCTGCTCGGCAGGTTTGACCGGATCGCGCGGGTCATTCCCAACGCGCCGTCCATCATCGGCCAGGGATATAACCCGGTCGCCTTCGGACCGGCGTTATCGGCAGCGGACCAAGCGGAGCTGACCGGACTCCTGCAACCGCTGGGCGAATGCCCGGTCGTCGCCGAAGCCAAACTGGAAGCCTATGCGCTCCTGTCGGGGATGGGGCCGACGTATTTTTGGTTCCAGCTCCAGGCCTTGCGCGAGGTGGCCGCCGGCTGCGGATTGAGCGAGGCGGAAATCGCGCCGGCGTTGAAACGCACCGTCTGCGGCGCAACGCGGACGCTGCTCGAATCCGGTCTCACTCCCGCCGAGGTGATGGATTTGATCCCGGTCAAACCGCTGGCCGAAATGGAACCGCAAGTCACCGAACTGTATCGCACGCGGCTGCCGGCTTTGTACCAGAAAATCAAACCCTGAACGCAAAGGTCCCGTCCCATGAACACCCCGTTGAAAATTGTCATCGTCCTGGCCGTCGTGGGGCTTGTCGCCGGTGCCGTGGCCCTGAAGAAACGCGAACCCACGGCAACCCCCACGCCGGTCGCGGCGATCCAACTGCCACCGGCAGCCGATGCGGCGGCGCCGCGCAAGCTGCCGAAGCTGCTCGATCTCGGCGCGGACAAATGTATTCCGTGCAAGAAAATGGCGCCGATCCTGGCCGAACTGAAAAAAGAATACGCCGGCAGGCTCGAGGTCGAGTTCATTGACGTGTGGAAGAATCCTGACGCCGGCAACCAGTACAAGATTCGGCTGATTCCCACGCAAATCTTCTACGACGCTGACGGTAAGGAACTGTTCCGCCACGAAGGCTTCTACGGCCGGGAGGACATCCTCGCCCAATGGAAGGAACTCGGCGTGAATCTGGCCGACACGAAGTGATGGAACAACTCTTTACCAACCTGAGTCATGCGGTGGAAGGCGCGCCGGTGGTGGCGCTCACTGCGGCGGCGGTGTGGGGGGTGCTGAGTATTGTGCTCAGCCCGTGTCATCTGGCCAGCATCCCGCTCATCGTCGGGTTCATCAGCGAACAACGTAGGGCAACCATCCTGGTTGCCCATTCAAAGGAAATGGACAAGCTGGAAGCATGTCCTACGATTTCGGCGTTCTGGACGGCGACGTTGTTCGCAGTCGGCATCCTGCTCACCATTGCCGGTATCGGTGTCATTACGGCGATGGCGGGGCGGATGTTGGGCGACGTGGGCCGGTATGGGAATTATTTTGTGGCGGTCATCTTTTTCGTAGTCGGACTGCATCTGCTCGGCGTGATTCCGATGCCGGGGTCGGGTCCCGGTCAGGTGAACATGAAACGGCACGGGCTGCTGGCGGCATTCATTCTCGGGCTTGTGTTCGGCATCGCGCTCGGACCATGCACGTTCGCCTACATGGCACCGATGCTGGCGGTGACGTTCAAGCTCGCGAAGACCAATCCGTTCTACGGCGTGTCACTGCTGCTGGCGTATGGCATCGGCCATTGTGCCGTGATCGTGGTGGCCGGCACGTTCACCGAAGTCGTCCAGCGGTTCTTGAACTGGAACGAGAAATCGAAGGGCGTCGCCGTCGTCAAAGCCGTCTGCGGCGTGCTGGTGATTTTGGGCGGCGTGTGGCTGGTGTATACTGCGCCATGAATAGAGGTTTATGTTCGATTAACAGAAAGAAATCATGAGGGCTAAATCAGAAATTGATGCCGGTATCTGCGGGTTTCACACGACCGTGCGTGCTCAGAGCGAGGACGACCAGTTTGTGGCGTTCGATCTGGCCACTGACTGCGAGAAGATCAGCCGGCTGGGCGCGCGCCTGAAAACGCTCGGCCCGCTCGACGCTTTCGAGGAGATCAACCCGGCATCGGGGAGCCGGTTGATGGAGACTGTCCGCGCCACGCTGCCCGGCTGTTGCGCGGGCTGCGCGGTACCGGTGGGGCTGTTCAAGGCGATGCAGGTCGCGGCCGGGCTGGCCCTGCCCAAAGAGGTTCGGATTGCCATCACTCAGGAATAAACCATGTGGATTGTACGATTAGCGCTGCGGCGGCCTTATACGTTTGTGGTGACGGCGTTGTTGCTGTTGCTGCTGACGCCGGTGGTGCTGTTGCGGATGCCAACGGACATTTTCCCGGCGGTCAACATCCCGGTGGTCAGCGCGGTTTGGATTTATAGCGGGCTGAGCGCGCAGGAAATCGAGCAGCGCATCCTTTACGTCCACGAACGCATGATCACGGTGGTCGTGGACAACATCGAGCACGTCGAGTCCACGGCCTACAAAGGCGCGGGCGTCATCAAAGTGTTCCTCCAGCCGGGCGCGTCGGTTGACGCCGCGGTGGCGCAACTGGCCGCCACGGGGCCGGCGATCCTGCGTCAGATGCCCGCCGGCATCAACCCGCCGATCATCATCCGTTACAACGCCTCGACCGTCCCGATTCTCCAATACAGTTTCGCCAGCACGAAATTCTCGGAGTCGGAATTGCAGGACATGGCGTTCAATCAAATCCGCGTCGGCCTGATGAACGTGCCCGGCGCCGCGATGCCGTATCCGTACGGCGGCAAAGCGCGCGTCGTCGCGGTGGACCTCGACCTCGCGGCGCTCAAATCCAAAAACCTTTCCCCCACCGAAGTCGTCAACGCCATCAACGCCCAAAACCTCGTCCTGCCGGGCGGCTCGGTCAAAATCGGCGCGACCGAGTTCGACGTGAAGCTCAACAGCAGCCCCGCCGTGCTCGACGAACTCAACGATCTGCCCATCAAAACCGTCAACGGCGCGGTCATCCGCGTGCGCGACGTGGCGCTCGTCCACGACGGTTATCAGCCGCAGCAAAACATCGTCCGTCTCAACGGCGTGCGCGGCGTGTTGCTCACGGTGCTCAAGAGCGGCGAGGCTTCGACGCTGGCCGTGGTGCGCGGCATCAAGGCGGCCATGCCGCGGGTGCTCAGCGGGTTGCCGCCCGAGCTGAAGGCGCAGGAGTTCGCCGACCAATCCATTTTCGTGCGCGCCGCCATTGACGGCGTGGTCAAGGAAGGCGTGATCGCCGCCGCGTTGACGGCGTTGATGGTGCTCTTGTTTCTTGGCGCGTGGCGCGGCACGTTGATCATCGCGATTTCCATTCCGCTGTCGGTGCTGACTTCGATTGCGGTGCTCCACGCGCTCGGCGAGACGATCAACCTGATGACGCTCGGCGGACTCGCGTTGTCGGTCGGCATTCTCGTGGACGACGCAACGGTCGAAATCGAAAACGTCCATCGTCACATGGCGATGGGCAAACCGACCGTGCAAGCCATTCTCGACGGCGCGCAGGAAATCGCCCTGCCGGCATTTGTCGGCACGCTCTGCATCTGCATCGTGTTTGTGCCGATGTTTTTCCTGACCGGCACGGCCCGGTATCTGTTCGTGCCGTTGGCCGAGGCGGTCGTGTTCGCGATGCTGGCCAGCTACGTGTTGTCGCGCACGCTCGTGCCGACGCTGGTGATGTGGTTTTACCGGCGCGTCGGCTATCACGGACATCTGACCGATGCCGCGACCGTTTCGGCGTGGGCGCGGCCGTTTGTCGCCGTGCAAGGCGCATTCGAGCGCGGGTTCACCCGCTTCCGCGAAGGCTACCGGCGTTGGCTCGGCGCGGTGTTGGCGCACCGGAAAGCGTTCACGGCGGGGTTCGCGTTGTTCTGTCTCGGCACGGCAGTCGCGCTCGTGCCGCAACTCGGCCAGAACTTTTTCCCCACCGTGGATGCCGGCCAGTTCCGCCTGCATCTGCGCGCCCGCAGCGGCACGCGCGTCGAAGAAACCGCCAAGCTGGCTGATCAAGTTGAAAGCGTAATCCGTCAAGAAATCCCGGCTACCGAGCTGACCGGCATCCTCGACAACATCGGTTTGCCGTGGGGCGGCATTCCGTTGACCTACATTGACAATGGATTGGTCGGCAGCGGCGACGCCGATATTCTGGTATCGCTGCAAAAAGGCCACCGGCCAACGGCGGACTATGTGCGCCGGTTGCGGACGGTGTTGAATCAGGAATTTCCCGGCGTGACGTTCTATTTCCTGCCCGCCGACATCGTCAGCCAGACGATCAACTTCGGGTTGCCGGCGCCATTCGACATTCAGATTGTCGGGCGCGACCAAACGGCGAACCGCGCCATCGCGGGCCGGTTGGCCGAGAAACTACGGAGCGTGCCCGGTATTGCCGACGTGCGCGTCCAGCAACCCGCCGACCTGCCGCAGTTGGAGTTCGTCGTGGATCGCACGAAAGCCTCCGGCATGGGCTTGACCGAGCGCGACGTGGCCAATGCGATGTTGCTCGGCCTCAGCGGCAGCAGTCAGGTGCAGCCGATGTATTGGCTCAACCCGAAAAACGGCGTTCAATATCTTGTCAACGTTTCCGTCCCGCAACCCGCGATGGATTCAGTGCCGGCCATCGCCGCGATTCCGACCAGCGCCAGCCGCCCCGGTGAGGGCGACGCCCAACTGTTCGCCAACCTCACCACGTTGCGCCGCGCCAACATCCCGCCCATCGTCAACCACTACAACGTCCTGCCGGTCATTGACGTGCTGGCGGGCGTCAACGGGCGCGATCTCGGCGGCGTGTTGCGCGACATTCGTCCGTTGATCGAGGCGGCCAGGAAAGAATTGCCGCGCGGCAGTTTCCTCAACCTGCGCGGTCAGGCGGAAACGATGAACTCCAGCTACGTTGGACTCGGCATCGGATTGGTGATGTCCATGGCGCTGGTCTATTTGCTGCTGGTCGTCAACTTCCAAAGCTGGCTTGATCCATTCATCATCATCACCGCGCTGCCCGGCGCGCTGGCGGGGGTGGTCTGGGGATTGTATCTGACGTTCACCACCGTCAGCGTGCCGGCGTTGATGGGCGCGATCATGAGTCTCGGCGTCGCCACCGCCAACGCCGTGCTCGTCGTCACCTTTGCCCGGCAAAACCTCCGGCACGGCCAAGACGTGCTCACCGCCGCGTGGGAAGCCGGCGTGGGCCGGTTGCGGCCGGTGTTGATGACCGCGTTGGCGATGATGATCGGCATGTTGCCGCTCGCGCTGGGTCTTGGCGAAGGCGGCGAACAAAACGCGCCGCTCGGTCGCGCCGTCATTGGCGGGTTGGCCGTCGCCACATTCGCCACGTTATTTCTCGTGCCGGCGGTCTTCACGATGTTGCACCGCCACACCGGCGTCAAAACTTCCGAAGACCTCGATGCCGTCATTACACCCGGTTCTTCCGAGAGGAGTCCATCATGAATTCCGCACCCGCCAACCCCACGCCGCCGCCGCCGAAACTCGCGCGCGTCGTCGCAATCGCCTTCGTGATCATCGTCGTGCTGGCCGCCATCGCCTACTGGCCGCGCTGGCAACACCGGCAAGCTCTCGCCGCCGAAACGCGCGATCTGTCCGTGCCGACCGTCACCGTCGTGTCGCCCGCGCCCGGCAAGGTCGCGACGGGATTGCCGTTGCCGGCCGAGATCAAGCCGTGGATCGAAGCGCCGATTTACGCCCGCGCCAGCGGCTACTTGAAACGCTGGCTCGTGGACCTCGGCGCGCGCGTCGAAGCCGGTCAGTTGCTCGCGGAGATTGAAACGCCCGAACTCGATCAACAACTGGAGAAATCCCGGCACGATCTCGCCTACGCCGAAGCCGCGCTCGCGTTGACCAAAATCACCGCCGCGCGTTACGCCGATCTGGTCAAATCCGCCAGCGTCAGCGAACAGGAAAACGCCGAGAAACAAGCCGACTTCGCGTTGAAGACAGCGAGCGTCGCCGGCGCCCGCGCCGAAGTCCGGCGCTTGGAACAGTTGCAATCGTTTGGCCGCGTCACCGCGCCGTTTGCCGGCACGATCACGCTGCGCAACGTGGATGTCGGCGACCTCATCACCGCCACCGGCGGCAAGGAACTGTTCCGCCTCGCGCAGACCGACAAGCTCCGCGTCTTCGTCCGTGTCCCGCAAAGCCTGTCGCTGTCCATCGCCCCCGGTCAGTCCGCGGAGCTGTTGATTCCCGAACGCCCCGACCGGGTGTTCACCGCGCAGGTCGTGCGCACCGCCGGCGCAATCTCCGCTGATTCGCGCACGTTGCTGACCGAGATGGAAGTGGACAACACGCGCGGCGAAATCCTCGCCGGCAGCTTCGCCCAAGTCCGCCTGACCGGCGCGCCGCTTGCGAAAATCCTGACCGTGCCCGGCAACGCCTTGTTGTTCCGCGCCGAAGGCCCGCAAGTCGGTGTCGTCCAACCAGACGGCAAAGTTGCATTGCGCTCCGTCAAACTCGGCCGCGACTTCGGCGCAACCGTCGAAATCCTCAGCGGCGTTACCGGTGCCGACCGCGTCATTCTCAACCCGTCCGATTCGCTCGCCAACGGCGCAACCGTGCGCGTCGCCGAACCCGCCAAGTCGAAATGAAGTCGGCACAATACATTCTGTTGCTGTTGCTAGCCGGCTGCGCCGTCGGGCCGGATTACAAGCGACCGGCTGCCGTCGAAACGATGCCGGCCCAATACGCCGGTGCGACCAACGAATGGAAAATCGCCGCGCCCGCCGCCGACCTGCCAAAAGGCGCGTGGTGGGAAATCTTCAACGATGCCGAACTCAACCGTCTCGAACAACAAGCCGCAGCCGCCAATCAATCGCTCCGCGCCGCCGTCGCCCGGTTCGAGCAGGCGCGCGCCACTGCCGATGTCGCCCGCAGCGGACTGTTCCCGCGCATCGGCGTTACCGGCACAGCCACGCGCCAGAGTGATTCCGAAAATCGTCCGCTGGCCACCACCGGCAAAGAAGCCGGCACGTCCTTCACCTACAACAATTTCAGCATCCCGTTCGATCTCAGCTACGAACTCGATCTCTGGGGCCGGGTCCGCCGGCAACTCGAATCCACCCGCGCCACGCAGCAGGCCGCCGCCGACGATCTCGAAGCCGTCCGCCTCGCCATTGCCGCAGAAGTGGCCGCCGATTATTTCACGTTGCGCGCCCTCGATGCCGAGAAAGCCGCGTTGACTGTCAGTGTCGCCGCCTACCGGAAATCGCTGGAACTGACCCGCAACCGCCGAGCCGGCGGCCTCGTGTCCGACCTCGACGTGGCGCAAGCCGAGACCGTGTTGCAAACCGCCGAGGCGCAACTGCCGGCGCTCACGCTGACGCGCACGAAGTTCGAGCACGCGCTGGCCGTGCTGACCGGCCAACCGGCACCGTTGTTCAAACTCGCGGAGCAGCCGCTCGACCGCGAGCCGCCGGTGATTCCGGCCGAGTTGCCATCCGCGTTGCTCGAACGCCGGCCCGACATCGCCGCCGCCGAACGCCGCATGGCCGCCGCCAATGCCGGCATCGGCGTCGCCAAAGCCGCCTTTTTCCCGACGGTCCGCATCAATGGCTTGGCCGGTCTGCAAAGCATTGACGCCGGGACATTGTTCAACTGGCCGAGCCGGTTCTGGGCGGTCGGCCCGTCGCTGACGTTGCCATTATTCGAGGGCGGCCAGCGCAACGCCAACCTCCGCAGCGCCCGCGCTGGCTATGACGAAACCGTCGCGCGCTACCGGCAAACGGTGTTGACGGCGTTTGCGGAGGTCGAAGATAACCTCGCCGCCCAACGCTTGTTGGCCGAGCAACTGGAACGGGAGAGCGCCGCCTGGCAATCCGCTCGCAAACAATTTGAAATCTCCCAGAACCGGTATCAGTCCGGCCTCGTCACCTATCTGCCGGTCGCCATCGCGCAAACGGCAGCCTTGGAACGCGAACGTGCCGTCGTCCGCCTGCGCGGCCAGCAAGCCGTCGCCGCCATCGCCCTGATCAAATCCCTCGGCGGCAGTTTCGCCGACCAGCCAGGAGGACAACGCCCATGACTGAACGCTGCGAAGTTCCGCGAGAAAATGCAACAACTGACGAGGTGCGGCGCATCCTCACGACGGCACGGACGGTGGCGGTGGTCGGGCTTTCGGACAAACCCGAACGCGCGAGCTATCGCGTGGCCGCCTACCTCAAAGCGCACGGCTACCGGGTGATCCCAGTCAATCCGAACATCGGCGGAGTGCTCTGCCAAAAAGCGTATCCGAGCTTGCGCGAACTGCCTGAGGTGGTGGACATCGTGGATATTTTCCGCCCACCGGAAGCCGTTCCTAAAATTGTGGAGGCGGCCATTGCCCGGCGCGCACGCGTCATCTGGATGCAGGAAGGCATCGTGCACAACGCCGCCGCCGAGCGCGCCCGCGCCGCCGGTCTGTCGGTCGTGATGAACAAGTGCCTGATGAAAGAACACCAGAAAATGCTCGCCCATGCCGAAACCCAAAAGAATGAAAGAGGATGAACAGTTTTTTCCAACCTTGCCGCCACCGCGCAAGACATGCGATGCTAGACCCATGATCAGCACCGCAATACGAATTCCCACGTCCCGCCACGTCGTCACGCCAGGCTCGGCCTCCCGCCGATACCGGGGACGACACGGATGCGCGAGAAAGAAGCTTCCGATGAAACTGTTCAGCGCCAGTTGGATGGGCATTCTGCCGATGGTGGCGGCCGCGGTGCATGCGGCGGACGCGACCAACGCCATCGCCCCGGCCGCGACCGCCGGGGCCGAACCGTGGCCGTGGTCGGTGTCGGCACGTTGGGAGAACGACACGTTTGGCGGCACGGACCGGTTTTACACCGATGGCGTTTCGTTGTCGCTGGCCTACACCGGCCGCAATTGGCTTGACCCGCTTGCCGATTGGCTGCCGTGGGGACAAGGACGCCGCACCGTGGGCTATGAACTGGGACAGATCATGGTCACGCCAGCCGACACCACGCGCGCCATTCCTGACCCGAACGACCGCCCGTATGCCGGGCTGCTGTACACGGCGTTATCATTGCACGTGGAGCGAGACAACACCTATCACGGATTAAAGTTCATCACCGGCGTGGTCGGGCCGTGGTCGTTGGCCGAGGAGACGCAAAAGCAGGTGCATCGCTGGATTGGCGACACGCTGCCGCAGGGCTGGAGTCATCAACTGCACAACGAACCGATTTTCAACCTGGTGTACGAACAGCGCCGCAAATACCGGCTGCTGGGCGCGGCGCACGGCCCGGCCGTTGAGGCGTTGCCCGTGGGCAATGTCATGCTCGGCAACGTGCTGACGCAAGCGCAACTCGGCGGGCAGTTCCGATTCGGTTACAACATTCCGGACGACTTCGGCACGACCCTGATGCGTGGGATGGTTCACCTGCCACCGCCGCGCCCGTCGGCCGATGCCCACGCCCCGAAGTGGGGGGGCTATTTCTTCGGCGGCGGCAATATCAACCTGGTCGCGCGCGACATCACGCTGGACGGCAACACTTGGCAGGACAGCCCCAGCGTGGACAAGGACTGGTTCGTGCCGGCGGCGGAAGTGGGCATGGCCGTGTCCGTCCAGCAGTTCACCGCCGCGTTTACCTATGTGTTCTGGGGGCGGGAATTCAAAGGCCAGAAGGATTACTCGGAGTTCGGCGCATGCACGGTCACCTACCAGTTCTAAATATTTGTAACCTTTTCGCGCTGAGAGTCTCAGTTACAATGGGGTTTGAGCTGGCTTCAGCTCTGCGAGAAACTTTATGAACAACAAGCTCAATGCGGCACACTGCGGCAGCTCAGATTCGCGTGAGCGAATACATCATGCCCGCGGGATGGCGCAGTGGGCGGCGCTGCTTGTGGTGCCGGTTTTGGCGGGTTGCGCGCTGGTGAGTCCCACTGATCCATACCAACCGGTGTCGAGCATCGCGCCCAGCGCTACGCCCGTCGCGACAGCGCGGGCGGCGCACGGCAACATTGATTTGGCGCAGGCAATTGACATCGCACTGGCGAACAACCCGGAAATCGCGGCGGTGCGGCAGGACAGCGTGGCGGCGCAGGCGCGTTACCGGCAGGCGGTCGGCGCGGCGCTGCCGAGTTTGCACGTGGTCGGCAGCTATTACCGGTATTTGGATGACCAGCGGCTGGTGTCGGCGCATTACAACGGTGAGTTGGGGGTGTTCGGGCCGGATGTGGTCAACGGCGATCTGGTATTGACGATGCCGTTGTTCACGAGCGGACGGATCATCAACGAAATCCGGGCGGCGAAGCTGTTGCAGCAGGCCGCCACGCATCAGTTGGCGCGCAGCCGGGAGGAATTGGTGTTCAATGTGGCGAGCGTGTTCAACGGAATTCTCGCGACGCGGCATGTGGTGGAGTCGCTGGTATTTTCCGAGAAGACGCTGGCCGATCATCTCAAGCGAGTGGAGGACTTGCTCGCGGCACAACGGGCGGTGCGGAATGACCGGCTGCGCGTGGAAGTGCGGTTGGCGGACATCCGGCAAAAACTGGTGCAAGCCCGCAGCATTGAGGCCATTCAAGTCCGCACGCTGGCGTCGTTGCTGGGGCTGACCGGGACGGCAACCGACTGGACTGTGAGCGGCGATTTGCCGGTGCCGGTGGCGGCGAACGCTGTGTCGTTGGAGGAAGCGGTCGCGGATGCGCTGCGACAACGGCCGGATTATCTGGCCGCCCGGTCGGCGCTGGAGGCGCAAGCCAAAGTGGTGGACGCGGCGCGGGCCGGTCATTGGCCGACGGTGTCGCTGCTGGCGGATTACGGCGGGCGTTGGACGACCGATCCGTCACAGCGACCGGCCGGTGCGAACAACCCGGAGGATGTCGGGTTTGCCGGGGTTGTGGTGGACGTGCCGATTTTTGAAGGCGGCCGGATTGCGGCGCGGGTCACGGAACAGCGGGCCAAGTTGGCGGCGGCGCAGGCGCGGTTGCAGAAGCTGGAATTGCAGGTGCGTCTCGACGTGGAGACGGCGCTGTTGAACATCGCCGCCGCGCGGGAGCGCGTGTTGGCCACGCAAAAAGCCATCGCGCAAGCCGAGGAAAGCCTGACCATCGAACGCGACAAATACAACGGCGGCAAGGGCACGATTCTGGATGTGCTCGATGCCCAGTCAGCGTTGCTGGAATCGCAGACCAGTTATTATCAAGCCCTGGCCGCGTTCAACACGGCGCAGGCTCAGTTGTCGTTCGCCAAAGGAGAAATCCGATGAGTGTGTGGAATCAAATAACCGAACGTATCCGCCTGCGGCGGAAGTTTCTGTTGCAGATCGTGACGCCGTTGGTGGTGCTGGTGCTGACCATGCTCTGGCTGCTGGGCGTGTTTCGTCGCGACCGGATCAGCGGCCACGAACCGGTAGCCGCCGCCACCGTTCGCGCCCGACCGGCGGGCACGGAAACGCTGGTCATCGCGCTGACGCCGCGCACGGTGGTCAGCGAAATGGTGGGCGAAGTCAAACCCGAATTCGCCATCAACGTCGCCAGCAAAGTGACCGCCCACATCGCCCAACTCGACATCCGGGCCGGCGCGCGCGTGCGGCAAGGCGAAGTGTTGGCGTTGTTGGACGACCGCGATTATCAAGCGCGGGTGCGGCAGGCCGAGGAAGCGCTCGCCCGCGCCACGGCCACGCGGGATTATGCGCGCACCAATCGGGATCGCGACCGGGGATTGCTGGCCAAAGGCGACATTACCGGCGATCAATTTGACCAGAGCCAAACCCGTTTTCAGGAAGCCGAAGCCGAAGTCGCGCGCCTGCAACAGGCGCTCGAAGAAGCACGGGTGAACCTCAGCTACACCAAAATCCTCAGCCCGGTCGACGGCATCGTGATTGACCGGCTCGCCAACGCGGGCGATCTCGCCGTTCCCGGCAAACCGCTGCTGACCATGTTTGATCCGCGTCATCTCTGGCTGCAAGCCAGCGTCCGCGAAGAAGACGCCGACCGGCTGAAACTCGGCCAAGAATACCGGGTGCGCGTGGACGCTTTGGATTTGGAACTGACCGGCCCGCTGGTCGAGATCGTGCCGGCCGCCGACGCCGTGGGACGCACGGTTTGGGCGCGGGTGCGGTTGACGGCGGATGAACGGCTTTATCCCGGCATGTTCGGGCGATTGTTGTTGCCGACGGGACAAACCGAGGAATTGCTGATTCCGCGCCGCGCATTGCGGCAGGTCGGTCAGCTCGACATGGTGGACGTGGAGACGCCGTGGGGCGTGGAACAACGGGTCGTCATCCTCGGACGCGCCGCCGGTGATCAGGTGGAAATCCTCAGCGGCCTGAAACCCGGCGAAAAACTTCTCGTGCCGGTCGCTCCGGCGTCAACACATCCATGAACGCGCCCCAGCACAATTTCACCAGCCGCATCGTCAGCAAGTTTCTCGAATCGAACATCTCGATCGTGTTGATTCTGCTGGCGCTGGCAGCCGGGTTCGTGGCGCTGACGGCGACGCCGCGCGAGGAAGAACCGCAGATCGTGGTGCCGGCCGCGGACATTCTGGTGGCGTTCCCGGGGCGCTCGGCGGCGCAGGTGGAAGAGTTGGTGACCGCGCCGCTGGAACGGTTGCTCTCGCAGATTGACGGCGTCGAATACGTCTATTCGCGGTCGTTGCCGGGACAGGCCATCGTGACGGCGCGGTTTTATGTGGGACAGGACCGCGAACGCAGCTTGGTCAAGCTCCGCAAGTGGCTCGATCAAAACGCCGACAAAATCCCGCCCGGCGTCACCAGCCTGCTGGTCAAACCGGTCGAGACCGACGACGTGCCGATTCTGACGCTGACGTTCACCAGCCCGACAGCGAGCACGTATCAGTTGCGCCGGGTCGCCGAGGAAACGCTCGACCGGCTGCAAGGCGTGAAGAATGCCGGTTTGATTTCGATTGTTGGCGGCGAACCGCGCCAGATGCTGGTGCGGTTGCAACCGGAGCGGCTGGCCGGTTTTCACCTCACGCCGCTGGAGATCGAGCGCGCCCTGCAAGCCGCGAATGCCAACGTCCAAGCCGGCTCGTACACCCGGCAGGACGAGGAAATCCGCGTGGAGAGCGGCCGGTTTCTCCGCAACCGCCACGACTTGGAAACGCTGGTGGTGGGCATCACCGGTGCCGGCAGCGGCGCGCGACCGGTGTATCTGAAGGATGTCGCAACCGTGACCGACGGCCCCGGTGAAGTGATCAGTTACGTCCGGTTCAGTCAGGGACCGGCCTGGGGGAAACAGGAGCAGCGCGACGCAGCCGGTAACGCCGCCGCACTAGCCACCGGCACGAACGCGCCCCCGGCTTTTCTGCAACCGGCCGTCACCATCGCGCTGGCCAAACAAAAAGGCGCGAACAACGTGTTCGTGGCGCGCGACATTCTCGCCCGTTTCGAGCAAATCAAAAGCGCGGTCGTGCCGGCCGATGTGACCGTCGCCATCACGCGCAACTACGGCGTGACCGCCGACGACAAGGTCAACGAGTTGGTCGAGGGACTGGTGGTCGGCATCGTGGTGGTGATTTGTCTGTTGACGGCCGGGCTGGGATTTACCGAGGCGCTGGTGGTGGCGGTGGCCGTGCCGTGCGTGTTCGGGTTGACGCTGATTTTCAATTACGGGCTGGGCTTCTCGATCAACCGGGTCACATTGTTCGCGCTGACCGTCTCGCTCGGTCTGCTGGTGGACGATCCGATTGTGGACGTGGAAAACATTCGCCGGCACTTTGATCTGGCCGGCAAGGCGACGCGCGACATTGTGCTGGGCGCGGTCAACGAAATCCGGCCGCCGCTGATCGCCGCGACCATCGCGGTCATCATCTCGTTTCTGCCGCTGTTTTTCGTCACCGAGGAAATGCACGATTACCTGCGGCCAATGGCCGTCAACGTGCCGATGACGATGGTGATGTCGCTGTTGGTGTCGTTCACCATCACGCCGTGGCTGACGTATCACGCGCTGAAACGCCGGTACGCGGCGGGGCGACCGGCCGCTGCCGGGACGCACGCGGCCGAGGAGGAAGATGTCACGCAGAGCCGCACCTACCGGCTGTTCCGTCCGATTCTTGAACCGTTGTTGACGCATCGGCGGCGGGCGTATCTGTTTTTGGCGCTGGTGGGGCTGGCGTTTTTCGGCAGCATTTTGCTGGTGATGACCCGCCGGGTGCAGCCGAAACAATTGCCGTTCGACAACAAGGACGAATTGTTGCTGGTGCTGGACATGCCGACCGGCACCACGCTGGAACGCACCGACGCGGCGGCGCGGGATTTCGAGGATTATCTGCGCCATGTGCCGGAGGTGACCGACTTCGAGGCGTATGTCGGCACGCATTCGCCGGTGGATTTCAACGGATTGTCGCGGAAGTATTTTCTGCGGGAAGCGGCCAATCGCGCCGATATCCGCGTGAATCTCATCCACAAAACGCAGCGCGCCACGCCGAGCCACGAGCTGGCATTGCGGTTGCGCAACGATCTGACGGCCATCGCCCAGCGGCACGGCGTCAAGTTCAAGCTGGTGGAACTGCCGGCCGGCCCGCCGGTGATGTCCACCGTTGTCGCCGCCGTGTATGGCCGGCCCGACCAGCGGTACGAGGAGTTGATCGCCGCCGCGCAACAGGTCAAGGCGCGCTTGCGCAAAGAACCGGGCGTGGTGGACGTGGACGACACCGTTGAGGAAGACCAGCCGAAAGATGAGTTCATCGTGGACAAGGCAAAAGCCGCCGCGCACGGCGTGAGCACGGCGGACATTGCGCATACGTTGCGGTTGGCATTGGCGGGCGAGCCGGCGGGCATCATCGAGGCGGACCGGGATCGTTCGCCGGTGCCGATCACGCTCTGGTTGCCGCGGGCGGAGCGGTCCGGGCGGCTCGATCTGGCGCGCATTTACGTTTTGGGACGGGACGGCGCGCGTGTGCCGATGGGCGAGTTGGGGCATTGGGAGCGGCGCATCGAGGACAAAACGATTTACCATCGCAATCTGGAGCGCGTGGTGTACGTGTTGGCGGAAATGGCCGGTCGGCCGCCGGTGGAGACGATTCTGGACGTGCGCGCCGATCAGGTGACACCGGCCGCATTCGCGGCGATGCCCGCCAGCCAACGGGATGCCGGGCCGCGTCCGCTCGCGCGCCGCACGATGTTTCACAAGGGCGGCGGCCAGCCGTGGACGGTGCCGGAGGGTGTGCGCGTGCAATGGTGGGACGAGGGCGAAATGCGGTTGACGATGCACATCTTCCGCGATTTGGGAGTTGGGTTTGCCGGGGCGCTGGTGCTGATTTACATCCTGCTGGTGTACCAGACCGGTTCGTTCCTCGTGCCGGCGGTGATCATGCTGGCGATTCCGCTGATGATCATCGGCGTGTTGCCGGGGTTCTGGCTGTTGAACCATCTCGGCGTTCACACCGTGGGCGGATTCCCGGATCCATTTTTCTTCTCGTCACCGGCCATGATCGGCGTGATCGCGTTGTCGGGCATTGTCACGCGCAACTCGATCATCATCGTGGACTTCGTGCATCTGGCGCTGGCGCGTGGGCGGACGTTGGTGCAGGCGCTGGTGGAAAGTTGCGCGGTGCGGTTGCGGCCGATTCTGTTGACGGCGGGCGCGGCGATGTTGGGCGCGTGGCCGATCACGATGGATTCGGTGTTTGCGGGACTGGCGTGGGCGTTGATCTTCGGGCTGGCGGCCTCGACGCTGTTCAGCTTGGTGGTCATCCCGGTGGCCTACAATTTAATTTACGCCCACCGCCCCGGCCACGGTCTGCCCGAACATCTGCGGCCCGAGACGAAACCGAACTCATAGAAAGGACAAGCATCATGCCGAAAGATTTGAGTCAAACCCAATGGCACGGGATTCCGCGCAAGGAACTTCCGTGGTTTCCGACGGTGGACGCCGAGAAGTGCATCGGCTGCGAGTTGTGTTACGTGACCTGCGGCCGGGAGGTGTACGAAGTTACCGCGGACAAGTTTCATAAGGCCGTCGTGGCGCGGGCGTATAACTGCATGGTCGGCTGTTCCACCTGCGCCGTGGTCTGCCCGACGCTGGCGATTTCGTTCCCGCCCCGCGATTTGGTGTGGAAGGCGGAACGGGAACACAAGATTTTCGGTGTAGTCCACAAGGAAGCCGCCGAGAAACGCAGCAAGCAACAACTGGCGCAAGCCCGCGAACGCGCCGAGGAACAACTCCGTCAGGTGCAGACCCGGGTGCGCATCGAGATTGCCGGCGAGTTTGGCGACAAGGCGTTTCTGGTGAAACTCGAAGGCAAGGTCAAGGATCGTCCCGTTGACATCGTGAATCTGCGGCTCGAAGTGCCGACGGTCAAAGGCTTGCTGGAGAAAACGCCGGCGTTCATGAGTTTTGAAATCACCTCGACCGACCAAAGCGATGTCGGCGGTTTCCTCAACGAAATCCGCGATCTGGTCCGGCAGAACGGCTTGGTCTGGGTGCGCGACACGCCGGTTTAACCCAATACAGAACCAACGAAAGGAGAGTCCCATCATGAAAGTAAAACGAACCAAGAAATCAGCCGCGCCGGCCGGTAGCCGGAAGGTCCGGCTCCAACACCGCGCGCCAGAAGCCCAGCGCGTTTGCGTGGCCGGTACGTTCAACAACTGGCAGCCCGATGCCGCCTTGCTGCAACGGCAGCCGGATGGCGTCTGGACGATTGAGTTGGAACTGGCGCCGGGCGAACATGAATACCGGTTTGTCGTGGATGGCGTCTGGTGCGACGACCCGCAAGCCGCGCTAACGCTGCCCAATCCATTTGGCGGCTGCAATGCCGTGCTGTTGGTCTCCGCCGCGGATTGAGTATTCCACAATGACCAACCACGTCCATTCTGCATCGGAAACACTGGATCGGAAGCTGGCGTTTTCGATTGGCCTCAACGCGCTGATCGTCGTCGTCGAGGTCGCCGGCGGCATGGTGTCCGGCAGTTTGGCGCTGCTGTCGGATGCGTTGCATAATCTGACGGACGTGGCGGCGCTGGCGTTGGCGCTGGTCGCGCGCAAGTTGGGACGGCGACCGCATTCGTTGAAACACACCTATGGCTTGGGCCGGTTGGAGGTGCTGGCGGCATTGTTGAACAGCGGGACGTTGCTGGTCGTTTCCACACTGATCTGCCGGGAAGCGGTGGTGCGGTTGCTGCACCCCGAACCGGTGCGCGGCGGCATCATGTTCACCGTGGCCACGGTCGGATTGGTGGCTAATCTCGTCTCGGTCTTTTTGTTGAAGAGCCACGATCACGGCGACCTGAACATGCGCAGCGCGTTTCTGCATTTGGTGCAGGACACGGTGTCGTCGGTGGCGGTGGTGTTGGCGGCGGTATTTGCCGCTTGGAAATATGGCGCGTACCTCGACCCGGCAGTGTCCATCTTGGTGCTGGTGTTGATTCTGCGGAGCGGCTGGGGATTGTTGCGCGATACGGTGCGAATTCTGTTGGAAGGTACGCCGCCCGGTTTGGACCTGGTCGCGCTTCAACGGGACGTGCAGGAACGATTTGCCGTGCACGATCTGCACCACCTCCACGTCTGGGAAGTAACAGCCGGCCGCCGCATGTTATCGGCGCACGTGCGTCTGGCGGCGATGCCGCTGGCGGAAGCAGAGGCGTTGCTGGGACAAATTCGCGAACATCTGGCTCACGACTGGGCCATCGAACACGCGACGTTGGAGCCGGAGGTCAACGGATGCGGTGTGACCGAGTTGGTTGCGTCGCGCCAGCCGCAACACGACGTTCACAACCAAAAGGAGAACTAATGAAAACCACCAAGAACGAAGTCGAAACAAACCAACCAATGAACGCTCAGAAACCCACCGTTGAAGAAGTCTTCGGGATGATGCGGAAAATGATGGGTTCTGTGCCCACGGCGATCGAACAAGCCGCCAAGGTGGACGAAGGTCTGCTTTACGAACACCTGCGTTCGCGCGGCTACGCCATGCCGCCGGGCGGCGCGTTGGACGAGGAAACCCGCACGCTGATTTACCTCGCCGCTGCGCTGGCCGCCAGCAGCGAGGCGTGCATCCAGGCGATGGCAAACAAGGCCAAGATGCAAAACATTCCTTCGGCGAAAATCATCGAAACGGTTCACATCGTCCGGTTCGCGCTGGCGACGAAAGTCATCGGCGAGGCCGAGCCGGTGTTTGCAGCCTTGGGGAAAGCCTGAACCTGACTTTCTTGAATGCTCAACCAATACCGGCCTCAAATACGTACGCCCGATGACTGCAAACTCTGGAGCGAGGAACGGGAAGGTGATACTGACGATCAATGGCGGGTCGTCGAGCATCCGATTTGCCTTGTTCGAGGTCGGTGAATCGTTGCGACGGGTGCGGGAGGGCAAAATCGAGCGGATCGGATTGCCGGGGACTTGTTTGTCGATCCGTGGCGCGGCCGCCACGGACAACTTCACGCGCGCCATTCCAGCCACCGGCCACACCGCCGCCGTGAACGAGTTGATGGACTGGCTGGAAACGCAGAGAGAGCGCGGCGCGCTGGTGGCGGCGGGACATCGCGTGGTGCATGGCGGGCCGAAGTATTGCGAACCGCAGCGGCTGACGCGGGAGTTGGTGAATGATTTGCGGCAACTCAGTCCGTTCGACCCGGAGCATTTGCCCGAGGAAATTGAATTGACCGAGGCGCTTTATCGACGGATTCCCGACCTGCCGCAGGTGGCCTGTTTTGACACCGCGTTCCACCGGAACCTGCCGCGCGTGGCGCAGTTGCTCCCGATCCCGCGCCGCTATGAAGCCCGAGGCGTGCGACGCTATGGTTTTCACGGATTGTCGTATGAATTTCTGATGGAGGAATTGGCGCGCGTGGCCGGGGAGGAGGCTGCGCGCGGGCGCGTCATCCTCGCTCATCTCGGCAACGGCGCGAGTCTGGCCGCCGTGCGGAACGGGAAGAGCGTGGATACCAGCATGGGCTTCACCCCGGTGGCGGGCATTCCGATGAGCACGCGCGCGGGCGACCTCGATCCCGGACTGGTCTGGTATCTGGCGCGCACGGAGCAGATGACCGCCCAACAATTCAACGAAATGGTCAATGCCGAGTCCGGTCTGCTCGGCGTGTCCGAAACCACTTCCGACATGCGCGACCTACTCCAACGAGAAGCCGGGGATGTCCGCGCGGCGGAAGCGGTGGCGCTGTTTTGTTACCAGGTCAAAAAATACATCGGCGCCTATGCCGCGGCGCTCGGTGGACTGGACACGCTCGTTTTTTCCGGCGGGATTGGCGAACAAGCGCCGGTCATTCGCGCCCGGATTTGCGAGGGACTCGGATTTCTCGGCATCGAACTCGACGCTTCGCGCAATGCCGCCAACGCGGGTGTGATCTCGGCGGCGGCCAGCCGCATTCCGGTCCACGTCATTCAGACGAATGAGGAGCTGATGATTGCCCGCGCCACAGCCCGCGTCCTTAACCTCGCGGTGGGGGACCCGGCATGAGTCGCTGGACCGCAACGGAGGGCGCCCCGTTCCCGCTGGGGGCTAGTTGGGTTGCGGAAGAACAGGCGTACAACTTTGCCCTGTATTCCAAACATGCCGAACGGGTGACGCTGCTCTTTTATCAACGGGATGATTGTGTCCAGCCGCTGCTCCGCTGGCCGCTGGATTCGCAAAAGAACAAATCGGGTCCGATCTGGCATTGCCGGATTCCCCAGCACCGGCTGAAGGCAGCCGCGTATTACGCCTACGCAGTTGATGGACCGGCGCCGCAAGGGCGGTTTGCCTGGCATGCTTTCGACCCGGAGAAAATCCTGCTGGATCCCTACGCCAAATCGGTGGTTTTTCCGCCCACGTTTGATCGTCGCGCGGCGATGCGACCGGGATCCAATGCCGGCCAGGCTCCGCTGGCGGCGCTCGACGCCTGTGTGCGCGCGGGGGCGGGGCCTCATGCGCGTCACCCACGGCATGACGCGGACCTGATCATCTACGAGTTGCACGTGCGCGGGTTCACGAACCATCCCAGTTCGGGAGTCAGTCCTGAGAAACGGGGCACCTATGCGGGTCTCATTGAAAAGATTCCGTATCTGCAGGCGCTGGGCGTGACGGCGGTCGAGTTGCTGCCGGTGTTTCAGTTTGATCCGCAGGAGAACAATTACTGGGGCTACATGCCGTTGAGTTTTTTTTCTCCGCATCACGGTTACGCGGCGCGATCCGACGGCGGAACCTGCGGGCCGCAACAGGAGTTTCGCGCCATGGTCGAGGCCTTTCACGCGGCGGACATTGAGGTGTTGCTCGACGTGGTGTACAACCACACCGGCGAGGGCAACCAGAACGGGCCGCTGTACAGTTTCAAGGGAATTGACAACAGCACCTACTACCTGATTTCGGATCGACCGGCGGATCGTTACGAGAATTACTCCGGCACCGGTAATACGCTGAACTGCGCCAACCGCTACGTCCGCAAGATGATTCTGGACAGCCTGCGCCATTGGGTCCGGGCCATGGGCGTGGATGGATTCCGTTTTGACCTCGCGTCGGTGTTCAGCCGCAACACCGACGGCTCGATCAATCTGAACGATCCACAACTGTTCGCCGACATCGTCGCCGATCCCGAACTGGGGCAGCGGCGGCTGATCGCCGAACCGTGGGACGTGGAAGCGTATCAGTTGGGCCGCAAGCTGCCCGGTGTGCTGTGGCATCAGTGGAACGGACGATTTCGCGATGACGTGCGCCGGTTTGTGCGCGGTGACAACGGGCTGGTCGGCTCGTTGATGTATCGGTTGTATGGCAGCGATGACTTGTTCCCGGACGATTTGCCCCATGCCTATCATCCCTACCAGAGCGTCAATTACCTCACTTCTCACGACGGCTTCACGCTCTACGATCTGGTGGCCTACAATCAGAAGCACAACCGGGCCAACGGCCACAACAATACCGACGGCACGGATGCGAACTACAGTTGGAATTGCGGTTGGGAGGGCGACGAGAATCTACCCGCCGACGTTTTGCGATTGCGCCACCGGCAAATCAAGAATTTCTGTTGCCTGCTGTTTCTTGCCAACGGCACGCCGATGTTGCGCGGGGGCGATGAGTTTCTGCAGACGCAGGGCGGCAACAACAATCCGTACAATCAGGACAACGAGACAAGCTGGCTGGATTGGAACCGGCTCCAGAACCACGCGGACAACTTCCGCTTCTTCCAGAAGATGATTGCCTTCCGCAAAGCGCACCCGTCGTTGAGCCGCAGCCGGTTTTGGCGCGAGGATGTGCGCTGGTTTGGCGCCGGCCCGACCGTGGATCTGTCCGAACATTCCCACAGCCTGGCGCTGTGTGTGCGCGGAGCTTCGCAGGCCGATGACGACCTCTATATCCTCATCCATGCCGGCGCCGAGGCGCTGACCTTCCTGATTCAGGAGGGCCGGGCCGACGATTGGAAACGGGTTGTTGACACGAGTCGCGAAAGCCCGGATGATTTCTGTGAACCCGGAACAGAAATGCCGTTGCGGTCGCTGTCGTACGAGATGAAACCCCATTCGGTGGCGGTGTTGATCCGCCCCGCCCGCGACGTAAAACAGGAGTCGTTGATATGAACAAAGCCACCACCACCCCAGCGGTCTTATCCCCAGACGTCCTTCAGCGAATGGACGCCTACTGGCGCGCCTCCAATTACCTGTCCGTCGGGCAGATTTATCTTTACGACAATCCGCTTCTGAAAACGCCGCTTCAGCGCCGGCACATCAAACCGCGTTTGCTTGGGCACTGGGGCACGACGCCAGGTTTGAACTTTATCTACGTGCATCTGAACCGCATCATCCAGGAGCGCGATCTGAACGTGATTTATATCACTGGTCCAGGTCACGGCGGGCCCGGCCTTGTGGCCAATGCATATCTCGAGGGCACTTACAGCGAGGTCTATCCCGACGTATCGCAGGACGAGCAAGGGCTGAAGCAGCTGTTTACGCAGTTTTCGTTTCCCGGCGGGATCCCCAGCCACGTTGCGCCGGAAACGCCCGGCTCGATTCATGAGGGCGGTGAGCTCGGTTATGCGCTGTCCCACGCCTTCGGCGCGGCATTCGACAATCCTGATTTGCTGGTGGCTTGTGTGGTCGGCGACGGCGAGGCCGAAACCGGGCCACTGGCAACGAGTTGGCACTCGAACAAATTCCTCAACCCGGTTCGCGACGGCGCGGTGCTGCCCATTCTGCACTTGAACGGTTACAAGATCGCCGGACCAACCGTGCTGGCCCGGCTGGATCGCGACGAGCTGGAATCGCTGTTCCGCGGCTACGGCTACACGCCGCATTTCGTTGAAGGCGACGACCCGCGGCAGATGCATCAGCTCATGGCTGCCACGCTCGACGCGGTGGTGGATGGAATCCAGCGCATCCAACGTGACGCGCGAGCACACGGCTTCAAGCAACGTCCGCGCTGGCCGATGATCATTCTGCGCACGCCCAAAGGCTGGACCGGTCCGAAGGTCGTGGATGGCACACAAGTCGAAGGCACGTTCCGTGCCCATCAAGTGCCGATGGGCGACATGGACAAACCGTCGCACATCAGAATCCTTGAACGCTGGATGAAAAGTTATCATCCGGAGAAATTGTTCGACGCCACCGGCAGGCTGCGACCGGAGTTGGCGGAACTCGCACCCAAAGGCGTGCGCCGGATGAGCGCCAATCCGCACGCCAACGGCGGCATTCTCCTGCGCGACCTGCGGATGCCCGACTTCCGGGATTACGCGATCAAGGTCACCAGGCCGGGCGCGGTCATGGCCGAAGCCACCCGTGTACAAGGCGCGTTTATCCGCGACGTGATGAAACTGAATCCGGACAATTTCC